>Ga0315277_10007298_pt1 | contig 14341 bp, 6 predicted proteins | sample YL17G05_15_MG_FD_203695 | JGI IMG/M metagenome (GOLD analysis project Ga0315277, IMG submission 203695) | Sediment microbial communities from Yellowstone Lake, YNP, Wyoming, USA - YL17G05_15 | ecosystem: Environmental > Aquatic > Freshwater > Lake > Sediment | place: USA: Wyoming | collected... | reverse complement strand
ACGCTCGGAGGCAAAGGCTACTCTGGTCCCGTCGGGCGAGTACTCGGCCATCCGGTCGATGCGGGTCGAGGCGATCAGCAGCGTCGCGCCGTCGAGGCTGAGTTCTTCCCACCGCACCCGGCCGCCGCGTCGCGGAACGGGCAACCGCCAGATGTCGCGGTCCTGTGAGTCATGCAGGTAGACCAGTCGATTCCCCGCGCGGGAAATCGAAGGCCACACCGCGTCCTCGCCGGCAGCCTCCAGGCGCTGGGGAGCGGCCGCTCTGAACGCGGGAACCCGCCACAGGGCCTGCATCCCGTGGCGCGCCGAGGAAAACACGATTTCCTTACCGTCCGCCGTCCAGGCCAGGCCTTCGATCGCCGCAGTGTCGTGGGTGAGACGCGCGGGTTGGCGCTCCGCGCCGCTCCTCGGTGGGAAAGGGATGCGGAACACATCCTGCCACTGGCCGGAGCGGTTCCCGCGGGCAAACGCCAGCCAGCGTCCGTCGGGCGACAAAGCCCCATGGGCATCCGTTCCGTTCTTCGGCGCGGAGGTGATTTGCTGGCGGCCGCCACTCGCCAGATCAACGAGTTGCAGGGCGCCCTGATGTTCCACCACAAGCCCGCGGCCGTCTCTCGTGAAGCAATCCGGGATCGCGTTCTCCGCGAGCTTCCTTTCCGCGCCCCCGAGGGCTGGGACCAGGTACGCGCCGGGTTCCGCACCGCCTCGATAGAACGCAAGAAGGCGGCCATCGGGAGACCACACTGGACTGGACTCGGCCCCTGGATGGGTGGTCAACCGGAGTGGGGTCCCCGCTTCCACCGACTGGACGTAGATATCGAAGTTGTCCTCGCTTTCGCCATTCCATCCAAAGGAGACCTGGCGACCGTCAGGCGAGAGGGCGGGAGTCCGCTCCAGCCCAACCGTACTCGTCAACGGCGCCAGACGCGGCGCGGGACCGTCGGCCTCCCGGCGCGAGCGAAGAGTCAGAAGCGCCGCAGTCGTTACCGCGACCGCCGCCACCACCACCGCAGCGTATCGCCAGCGCACTCGGGCCAAATAGGAGCCCGCCTGCCTCCCCGTCGGTCCCGGTCTCAGTGAGCCCGAGCGGGATTCCTTCCCGGTCCGGTCCCCGCCAGCCGCGAGCCTCTCGCGCACCGTGGTAAGGTCCAGCACGAGTTCGCTGGCCTGCTGATAGCGTTCCTCCGGGTTCTTCGCCAGCATTCTGGCAACCATCCGTTCCAGTTCAGCCGGCACACCGGAACGTAGCGCCGCCAGCGGTTGCGGTTCGCTGTTATGGACGGCGAGTGCCAGAGCCACCAGGCTGTCCGCCTGGAATGGCAAGCGGCCGCTGACCATCTCATACAACACCACCCCCAGCGACCAGATGTCGGATCGCCGGTCCGCCCTCGCGCCCTGAAGCTGTTCCGGGGACATGTAGGCGGGCGTTCCCATTAGCGTCACTGCCTGCGAGATCCCCGGCTGACCCTCCAGGTGCGCCAGCCCGAAATCGGTGATCACCACGCGCCCCTCGGCATTCAGCATGATGTTGGCGCTCTTGATGTCGCGATGAATCACGCCGGTCCGGTGCGCCGCCTGTAGTCCCCGTGCGGCCTCCGCCGCGATCCGCAACGCTTCATCCAACTTCAGCGGCCCCTCCGCGATCTTCTCCTTGAGCGTCAGACCATCGACAAAGGCCATGGCGAGGAGAACCTGTCCCTGCGCCTCGTCGATCTCGTGCACGGTGCAGATGTTCGGATGATCGATTGCGGCCAGAGCCTTCGCCTCGCGAATCAGCCTGGTCTTGTGCTCTTCGCTCACCGAGACATGCGGCGCGAGAAACTTGAGCGCCACGGTCCGGCCCAGCTTCAGGTCTTCCGCCTTGTACACCACGCCCAGGCCGCCCTGTCCCAGCTTCTCCAGGATTCGGTAGTGGGTAATGGTCCGGCCCGCAAGATCGGGCTGCCGCAGAGGGCTTTGAAGCACCCCCTGCGTGGAGTGCTCTCGTAGCAAGGTCTCGACCTCCTGGCGAAGATCTCCATCTGAGCCGCAGGCGCGGGCCAGGAATTCCGGACGCTCCTTCTGGTCCCGCTCGATCGCGGAATGGAAGATCTCCTTGACCTGGGCCCAACGCTCGGGAGTCATGTGACGCCTTTGCCGGAGAGCTCTCTTCGCAGCCACGCACTCGCCATGGCCCACTCCCGGTCTACGGTCCGCGGAGAGACTCCCAGCGCCTCCGCGGTTTCCTTTGCGGTCATGCCCGCAAAGTAGTGCATTTCCACGATCTGCGCCTGTTGCGGGTCGAACTGACTCAACCGCGAAAGCGCCTCATGGACAGCCAGGATTTCCTCCAGCTTCCAGGGGCTGGCTTCGATCTCGGCCCATTCCAGATCCAGCACCTGCGCACCCGCTCCGCGCTTGTCCGCCAGGCGTGCCCGTGCGTGATCCACCAACACCCGGCGCATCATCTGTGCCGCGACACCGAAGAAATGAGCGCGGTCCCGCCAATCCACCTGGGTCTGGTCCGCCAGGCGAAGCCACGCCTCGTTTACCAACGCGGTGGGCTGGAGCGTATGACCAGGGCGTTCGTCGCGCATGTAGGCCCCCGCGATTCGCCGGAGTTCCTGATACACCAGCCGCACCAGTTGGTCGGCTGCGCCGGCCTGGCCCAGGCGAACCCTCTGGAGCAGAACGGTTACTTCACCGGGCGATTCCCCCATGGCTTTCTGTCCGCCCCTTAATTCTACTCCGAGGGCGTCCTGAGTTCGTTGGCGTGCTTCCGCCCGTTTTTCCGCGTAGTGAGTAGGAATGCGATGGACACTTGCAGAGGACGATCGAAAGCGCGCGCCGGGCCGGGAGAGGAGGTGGGTCCATGAATGTGCTGGTAATCGGGCTGGGCAGTGCTGGAGACGTCCACCCGATGGCCGCCCTGGCCTTGGCCTTACGCCGGCGCGGACATCGGGCCACGCTGGCCGCGTGCCCGGCTTTCGAGCCGCTGGCGCGGCGCGCCGGGCTGGAGTTCATCGGGCTCGGCGCCGAGGAGGAGCACCTTCTGCCCGTGATGCGGCCCGTATATGAGATCGTCGCACAGCACAGTAGATCGAGCGCAACCCTGGTGGTGGCGCCGGCCAAGGCCTTCGGCGCCCGGATCGCCAGCGAGAGGCTCAGCGTGCCCCTGGTGACCGCTCACCTCCAACCGTCCCTGCTCCGCAGCGTGCATCAGCCCCCCATCTACGGTTTCCCGGATGTCCTTGGCCGCTTGCCGCGCCCGCTCCGGCGGCTCTATCTGCGGGCTGTGGATAGGTTCTTCATGGATCGCCGGCTGGCGCCCGAGGTCAACGCTTTCCGTGCGGAACTCGGCCTTTCCCCCATCCGGCGGATCTTTGACAGTTGGGTCCACTCGGAACATCTCGTCCTCGGGCTCTTTCCCGACTGGTTTGCCCCGCCACAACCAGACTGGCCTCCCAATGTCCATCTCACCGGCTTTCCGCTGGTCGAGGAAAGCAGCTCCCGGGGGCCCTCGGCGGAACTGGCCGATTTTCTTGATGCGGGAGAGGCTCCGGTCGTGTTCATCGCGGAGTCCGCCAACACCCAGGCGCGAGAGCATTTCCGGGTTTCTGTGGAGGTTTGCCGTGCTGGCGGGCGCCGGGGCATTCTTCTGACGCGGTTTCCCGAACTGTTGCCGCCCCGATTGTGCGAGGGTGTTCGTCATTTCGACTGCGTTCCGCTCAGCGAAGTCTTGCCTCGTGCCTCCGCTGTTGTACACCACGGCGGTATCGGAACCGTCGCCCAAGCGCTGGCAGCGGGCGCCCCTCAACTGGTGGTGCCATGCACGCGCGACCAGCCGGATAACGCCGTGCGCGTCTGCCGTCTCGGCGTCGGAAGCATGCTGCTTCCGAAGGAATACAAAACAGGCGCCGTGCTCCAAGGCCTCAAACGGTTGCTGAACTCCCCCGACGTTCTGGAAAACTGCCGGAGGCGGGCGAGGGGCCTCGCCGGTAACACGGCGCTCGACAAGGCCTGCCTGGTCATCGAACAGTTCGGCGGCCAGGCAGATCGTGTGTTTGCGGCCAAACGAGGAGGTCGCAGTGCTTTACCCGTTTCCGGGACAGCGAATTCGAAGTAGGAGAACATCCATGAAAACGTTATTCGCAACTCTGAGCATTCTGCTGCCGGCGGCATTCCACGCTGCCGCGCAGCCGGCTATCAATCCAGGCGGCGTCGTGAATGCCGCCAGCTACATCCGCTCCGGGTTCCCCAACTCCGGCATCGCGCAAGGATCCCTGTTTGTCGTCTTCGGCCGGGATCTCGGCCCCGCCGAGCTGCGGACGGCTCCGGGTCTGCCCAAGCCAACCAGCCTGGCGGGAACGTCGGTGCGCGTTTCCGCCGGCGGAACGACCGTGGACGCGTTCCTGTACTACACCTCTTCCAGCCAGGTGGCGGCCATCCTGCCTTCCAACACTCCGCTGGGAGAGGGAACCGTCACGGTGACCTACAACAACGTGGCCAGCCCGCCAGCGTCCATTCGCGTGGTCCGCAGCGCTCCGGGGATCTTCACCCGCAACCAGGTGGGGCACGGCCAGGCGATCCTCCAGAACGTGGTGTCCCCGACCGCGTGGCCGCTCAATGAGGCGACCGAGGCCGCTCAGCCCGGTCAGGCCGCGGTCCTGTGGGGAACGGGACTGGGGCCTGTCGCCGCCGATGACGCCGGCGCGCCGCCGGTGGGGAACGTATCGGCCGAGGTCGAAGTGCTGGTGGGCAACCGGCCGGTCCGGCCCTTCTACTACGGGCGTTCCGGCAGCTTCCCGGGCGTCGACCAGATCAACTTCCTGGTTCCTGCCGGCGTCGAAGGCTGCCGTGTTCCGGTAGCCGTCAGGGTGGACGGAGTGATTGGCAACTACGCCAGTATGGCGATCGCCTCTTCCGGCAAGACCTGTTCGGATCCCGCCAGCCTGCCGGCGGCCGACATGGAGCGGCTTCGCGAGAAACAGGACGGGAAGGTGGCCTGGATCTTCCTCAACCGGCTCAGCGGCACTCTCGGTTCCGTGTCCGTCCGGCAGGATGAGGGCACCGCGGAGATCGTCCGTGGAAACCTCGCCGGCATGCTGGCCAATGGAGCGCTCGCCGGCCAGGGAAGTGCGCCCGCGCTGGGAACCTGCACGGTGTACACCTTGCCCGAGCCGGGAGCCAGCCTGGTTCTGGAGCCGGAGCAACCCGACTACCGCCAACCTCTGGATGCGGGCCCGGCGCTCAGGGTGATCGGCCCACAGGGGCAGAAGTACCTGTTCCGCGGTTTGAATGGGGGATACGAAGCCATCCTGGGCGGCGGGATGCCCCCGCAGGTGCTGCCGGAGTACCTACTGCCCGGGTCGTACAGCGTGGACAACGGTAGCGGGGGGACAGGCCTTGGTCCGTTTCAAGCCAGGCTCAACTTGCCACCTCCGCTGACGTGGACGAACGAGGCCCAGATCAATGATGTTCCGCGAACCGCGGACCTGACGGTGACCTGGAGCGGCGGAGACCCGGACCGGGAGTTTGTCTTGATCGCAGGCGTCTCGGTGAACACAGTCTCCAAGGCGCAGGCGTCTTTCCTGTGTAGGGAGCGGGTGACGGCCGGTCGCTTTGTCGTTCCGGCCACGGTCCTCTCGAGCCTTCCAGCCAGCAGCGAGTGGACCGGCGCCGGGGCGCCACCGGTTCTGGCCGTCGGCAGCCAGCCACTCGCGGAGAATACGACGTTCAGCGCTCCGGGGCTGGACTTGGGTCTCTTCTACTACCTGAACGCCCGGGTCAAAGTCGTCCACTACCGCGACGGCAGCCTAGCTTGGCCGGGCACTGCATGGAATCGCGTGGAGTCGCTGGAGAAGGCCGGCTGGTCCCGCGAGAGGCTCAATATCGCCCGGGCGTTCTCCGAGTACATCGGATCTACGGCGGTCATGATTGTCGAAGGGGGACTGGTGGTGGACCAATGGGGAGAGACGGCCGCGCGCTATTCGCTCCACTCCGCCGTCAAGAGCCTCCTGAGCGCGCTCTACGGCACGCCCGTTCAGGAGGGACGCATTCGGCTGGACAAAACCCTCGCCGACCTCGGCATCGACGACGATCCACCATCGCTGACCCCGGAAGAGAAGCAGGCCACAGTCCGCCATCTGCTCCAGGCGCGCTCCGGCGTCTATCATGTGCCGCTCGGCGAATCCCCTGTGATGGCCGCCGCGCGTCCTCCACGGGGCAGTCATCCGCCGGGCACTTTCTGGTACTACAACAACTGGGACTTCAACGCGCTGGGCACCATCTTCGAGCGGGAAACCAAGACCGGGATCTTCCGGGAGATCAAGCGTCGCATCGCCGACCCGCTCCAGATGGAGGATTTCCGGCTGGAAGACGGCTGGTTCGTGTATGGCCTGCAGTCGATCCACCCCGCATACACCCTGCGGATGACGGCCCGCGACATGGCGCGCTTCGGTCTGTTGTTTCTGCGCCAGGGGGAGTGGCGCGGGCAACAGATCGTTCCAAAGGAGTGGATCCGTGAGAGCACCGCATCGTACTCCGACACCGGCGAGGATGGCGGTTACGGATACATGTGGTGGGTGGCCGTCAACGGCAGGCACTTCCCTGGCATGACGGTGGACGAAGGAACGTACTCCGCCCGCGGCGCCTACGGGCAGTACATCGTGATCATCCCGAAGCGGGACCTCGTCGTGGTGCACAGGGTGAACAGCGATGTTTCCACCCGCGAGGTTGGCACTTCTGAGTTCGGCCGGTTGTTGAGGATGATTCTGGAGGCCAAGGCGCCGGGCGCGGCGGAGGATCATCGTGCGTCCTGAACCGAGAGCCTGCCACGCTGCACTCCTGCCGGTGGCTCGGGCATCTGTCGGGCTCGCCCGCGAGGGGAGCGGCAAACCGCAAGCACCCCTCAAAAGGGTCTGGAAGCATTCGTGGATTCGGTCATGAGAGACTGGAGTGCTCCGGGTGCCGCTGTTGCCGTGATAAAGAACGGTGAGGTCGCATTCGGGCGGGGATTCGGGTTCCGGGACCTGAATCGGCGACTGCCGGTGACCACCGTTTGACTGCATTGGCGGTTCTCGGCACGTCTTGTTCGTGTGGGCGACTCGCGCCTTCGTGTGTTCCGGGTTGTTATCGGTTTAGCTGTTCGTAGTCAAGACGAAATTCCTTCACAGAATCAACTACTTGGCGTCGGCGTTTAACATTGTTACGGCGGTTTTCCGCTCGGTCGACGCGGCCGCGGACGGCTTGCGTAACGTCTCAGGTCTTGGGCTCTGAAGTCATTGATTCTGCAAAAGAATGGGGTTTTGACTACGGACAACGGTTGACGTCATCCACGCAGCCAGTTTTTCACGCTGTATCGCTCCGGCACAACACGATTGCCGTTCTCGCGAATCTGATCCGCGGCGCGATATGGACTCACGGTTCGAGATTCATCTTCCGCACAAGTTCGCGGAAGCGCGGATCCGACCGCAGGGGATCCATCCTGGGGTCGACCTTCAGGAGGGCGAGCTGAGGCTGGTGATCCTGGTAGCTTCTTTCCAGCTGCTGGAATGCGAGATCCTTCTCACCTAGCGCCGCGTGGATATACGCCAGTTCCCATCCTCCCACGTACTCGCGCTCCGATCTCTCGATCAGTTGACGGAGGGTTCTGCGAGCCTCCGCTTTCTTTCCGGCCACGGCCAACAGCCAAGCGGACTCGCTCACGGCCAGCGCCTCCTCGAACCTCCCCAACTCTGCCAGCGCGAGCACAAGGCCTGACCGGGCGTGCCCAAAACTTGGGTCGAGTTCCAGAGTCCTTCGGAACTGGTCAACGGCTGGACCGTACTCCCGGCGATACAAACGAATCCATCCAAGCCAGGCATTGACGTGGAGAGACAAAGGCGTGGATTCCCGGATCCGCTGGATTTGTTCGAGCGCCTCGTCCAGCCGCCCCAGAGGTACCAGACAGTAGGCAGTATACAAGTATCTACTCCACTCGCCTTGTGGAGCCAGTTCGTTCGCCCGCCGAAACTGGCGTTCGGCCTCCGGCCAGTTGCGTTTGTAGAGACCTTGAAGCATTCCCTGCAATTTTATCCACACGACTCGCGCTGCCCAGCCCGAAATGCAACCGCCGGTCGTTCTGCGAAAGGAAGCTGGACTGGCTCAGCACCGCGTCGGTCTGGCTGAGGCCGCCCGCCTGGATGGTGACGGTTGCGCCGATCGCGCTGCGGTTGGACTTGGTTCCCTGAAGCTTCAGCTTGATCCAGTGGTTGTTGTTATTCAGATCGTTGCGCAGCAGGGAAGGCGCCTCGTGCATGTTCATCACCAGCACGTCCAGGTCTCCGTCGTTGTCAAAGTCTCCGAAGGCGGCGCCCCGGCTTGAGGACCGCTGCGCCACGCCCGGGCCGGCCATGGCGGAGACGTCCTCGAATCGCCCGTTGCCCAGGTTGCGATAAACCAGCCGGGGCTTCTTGTAAGTTTCATTGGATTCGATCCGCTGAATTTCCGGGTAGACGTGGCCGTTGACCTGAAAGATGTCTTTCCAGCCGTCGTTATCGAGATCCACGAACCCTATCCCCCAGCCAATGAAGTCGGGATTGACGGCCAGGCCGGCTTTGAGCGCCACATCCAGGAAGATGCCCCTGCCGAAGTTGCGGTAAAGGTTGGGGTAATCCCCAATGAAGTTGGTCTTGAGCAGATCGAGCCGGCCGTCGTTGTCGAAGTCGCCCACGCTGAGCCCCATGCCGGCCTGTTCGGCGCCATGCTCGCTGTAGGCGATACCGGTTTCCGTAGCGATCTCGCTGAAGGTACCGTCCTTATTGTTTCGGAAAAACAGGTTGGGGGTGGAGTCGCAGGCCACGTAGAGGTCGGTCCAGCCGTCGCCGTTCAAGTCCACTGCCACCGCAGTGAAGGCATAGTAGCCCTTGACCTCTCGCAGCCCGGCCTTCTGGGAGACATCTTCGAAGGCGCCGTCGCCGCGGTTCCGGTACAGCGTCACCGTGCCGAAGGGGAGACCCCGGGGACCGCAATACACCGGTGCGCCTTTCCACATGCAGTAGGGGAACTGGCCGGGAAGCGGAGTGCGCTCCAGATCGAAACGGGCGTAACTGGTCACCAGCAGGTCCAGACGGCCGTCCCCGTCGTAATCCACAAAAGTGCAACCGGTGCTCCACTGCGTCCGCGGGCCCGCCACGCCGCTGCGCGCGGCGACATCGGTGAAGGTACCGTCCCCATTGTTGTGATAGAGAGCACTGGCGCCCCAGTAGGTCACGTAGAGGTCTTCATAACCGTCATTGTCGTAGTCGCCCGCGCAGACCCCGTTTCCCCAGCCCGAGCGGTCCAGTCCGGCCTGTTGTGTCACATCGGTAAACCGGCCGTTGCCGCTGTTTTTATAGAGACGATTAGTGGGAAATCGCCCGGCCGGAAAACCCTCCAATCGCAGGCTGTTGACCAGGAAGATGTCCACAAGGCCGTCGTTGTTATAGTCCAGGAAGGCGACTCCGGTGCCGTTGGCCTCAATGATGTACTTCTTGGCCGCCTCGTTTCCCGAGGTGAATGTCATATCGAAGCCCGCCTCGCGCGCCACGTCCACGAACGAGACGGGGAAGGGTTTGCCGGAAAGCGCTGCTCGCGGCGCGGGCCTCGCGTTGCCGCCGATCATCCCCTGCCCCGGCGCCGGCTGAGGGCATCGCAGGAAAAACACGAGCAGCGCGAGCAAGACGGTCAATATGGTTTTTCTTTCAGACAACGCGCCTCCTACCTACTTTACGTGATAGTTGGGATAGGGCGGATGCTTGGGCTGGGGTATCGGATTGTTCGCCAGTTCCTCCATCACCACTTCGACCGCCTTTTCCAACTGTGGATCGTGGCCCTGGCGCAGGGGCTTGGGGTCCAACTCGACCTCGATGTCCGGGGCCACGCCCTGGTTCTCGATTTCCCACTGGCCGTTGGGATTCCAGATCAGGGCGCTGGGGGCGGTTACGGTGCCGCCGTCCATCAGGTCGGGATATCCGGCGAGGCCGACCACTCCGCCCCAAGTGCGTTTGCCGATCAGCTTGCCCACGCCGAAACGCCGGAAGTACCAGGGCAGCAGGTCGCCGCCGGAACCCGCGTGTTCGTTGGTGAGCATGACCTTGGGCCCGAAGATCGCTCCCTGGGGCTGGATATGGTCCGCTCCGTCGCGCAGCGTGATCAGGCTCATCACGGGCCGCCTGAGGTACTCGATGATGTCGGTGGCAAGCAGGCCGCCGTGGTTGAAGCGCTCGTCGATGATGGCGGCCTCCTTGCCCACTTGCGCGAAGAAGTAACGGTGGAAGCTGGTGTATCCTCCGGCACTGGTGTCCGGCATGTGGATGTAAGCCACGCGGCCGTTGGTCATCTGATCCACCTTGCGGCGATTGTCTTCGATCCAGGCCAGACGGCGCAGCCGCCAGTCGTCGGCAATCGGCGTCACGGTCACTTCCCGCGCCTTTGCACCTGAAGGATCGGGGCCTACCTTCAGCACAGCCTGCTTGCCCGCGGCGCCTTCGAAGAAACTGTAGATGTCGTCGGCGGCGCGCAACTCGCGTCCGTTCACCGCCAGCAGGTATTCACCCGCCACCACGTTGACGCCGGGCTGGGTCAGCGGCGCCTTCAGCTCCGGATTCCAGTTCTCGCCGTTGTAAACGCGCGTGAAGCGGTAGCGGCCGTTTTCGATCCTGTAGTCCGCGCCCAGCAGCCCGGTCTCGACGCTCTTCACTTCCGGCGAATCGCCGCCCCAGATGTACACGTGGCTGGCCGACAGTTCGCCCAGCATCTCTTCGAAGAGGTAGTTCAAATCGCGCCGGGATGCGAGGTTGTCGAGATACGGCTCATAGCGCTTCTCGGCGGCTTTCAGATCCAGGCCGTGGTAGTTCGTGTCGTAGAAGAAGTCGCGCTCAAGGCGCCAGACTTCGTGGTACATTTGCCTCCATTCGGCGCGCGGGTCCGCGCGCACTTGGAGGTTTTCCGTCTTGAGTACGCCTTTGCCTTGCTCGGCAGGCGGCGGTTCCGTGGTAATCACCCAGCGGTCGTCTTGCTGGTACAGCATCTTCTCACCGCTCGCGGAGATTCGGAAGCTGCGCACGCCATCGATAGCGACGTCGGACTTCCGCTTGCTGAGGTCGAAACGGTGGACGGTGAGTTTGGGTTCACCTTCGGGCCCGGCGGGCGCCCGCAGGGCCGGCGCTTCGAGCGCATAGAGGACGCCGGCCTTGCCGATCTGAAGCCCATCGTAGCGCCGGGGAGGCATCGGCAGAGCCAGAATCCGCTGGCCGATGTTGTCGAAGTCGATCTTCACGGTGATCGCATCCGGCTTGGCCGGCGTCTTCTTCTCTTCTGACTCCTGACTCCTGTCTTCTGACTTCTTCTCTTCATCGCTCTCGGGGGCCAGGGGCGAGCCTTGGTCCTTCGACAGGACCAGCAGGTAGATGGTGCGGGTGACCGGATGGGTGCGGCTGAGAACGTCAGGTTGCATGGCAGCGCCCGAATCGGTGCTGGCGGTGAAGTAGAGGTACTTGCCGTTCTTGTCAAAAACGGGATGCTTCGCCTCGCTCATCCCGTCGGTCACCTGGGTGCTCTTGCCGGAGGCAATCGAGTAAAGGAAGATGGCGGTCATGTGGCTTTCAAGTTGCTTGCGGTAGGCCAGCCACTTGCTGTCCGGCGACCAGCGAGGCGCGGAGTAGAAGGCCGGCTTGTCGCCGAGACTGAGCTTCGTCACCTGGCCCAGGCCGCTTTGCTCTTGCAGGTGGAGCGCGTACTCACCCGATTCATCCGAGAAGTAGGCGATGGTCTTGCCGTCTGGCGACCAGGCCGGCTCGCGCTCATTCACGCCGGGAGTATTGGTGAGGTTTCGCGGGTCGCCTTTTTCGGCCGGAACGGTCAGGATTTCCCCACGGGCTTCAAACACCGCGCGTGCGCCGTTGGGTGAGAGATCGGGATTGCGCAGCCGCTTGGCGACATTGACGAAATGCGGCTGCACTTCCGGAAGATCGCCCGCCAGGAGAACTTCGACCGGCTTCGTGTTGCCCGAGCGGAGGTCGTAGAGATGGAGCGAGCCGAACTGCTCGTAGACGATGGCGCCCGGGTCTGCGGAGGCGGACTTGCAATCCAGCCCGCGATTCTCGACGACCTGCTTCACCTGCCGGCTGCGCGTGTCATAGGAGAACAGCGAGACCGGGCCGTTGCGGTCGGAGAGGAAGTAGATCCTGTCGCCGACCCACATGGGGTTGAAGTCGTTGGAGTTTTCGCGTGGGATCCCAACCACACTCGAGTCGGAAAGATCGGCGATCCAGATTTTCTTGGTCTGCCCGCCCCGGTAGCGCTTCCAGGCCTCTTGCCCTTGGGGGACCGGAACGTAGGCCAGGCGCGAGCCGTCCGGGGAGTAGGAACCTTCCAGGGCAATGGGGAGAGGGATTTCGTCCGGAAATCCGCCCTCCAGCGGGATCGTGTACAGCATGGGGAGCCAGCCGTCCATGGCGGCGGAGTGAGTCGAATTGAACAGCACACGCTTGCCGTCCGGGGACCAGCCCACCGCCCGGTCGTCGCCCGGATGGTAGGTCAGACGCTTCGGGGCGCCGCCGGAGGCCGGCATCACGAAGACGTCCACGTTGCCGTCGTATTCGCCGGTGAAGGCGATCTGGGCGCCGTCCGGGGAGAAGACGGGATCGGTCTCGACGCCTGGCCCGGTAGTGAGGCGTTTGGCCTCGCCACCTTCACGGGGGACGCTCCACAAGTCCCCAGCGTAAGAGAAAACGATCTGGGTGCGACTCAACGCCGGCCTGCGAAAAAGATAGTTGCTTGCCGCCAGCGAGACCGAGGATGCAAGAAAGACCAACGAGGTCAACAGCAAACCGAGCATGGGCTCTCCCCGAACCGTCAAAGTATACACGAAGTTTGAGGTTAGGATGTGGCGCGGACACTCGTGTCTGCCACACCGAGACTCGTCTCGGTGCTTGCTGGTAGCAAAGAAAGGCGGCCTCGACACGAGTGTCGAGGCGGCAAGCAAGAGTGCTTGCGCCACGGTCAGCTCAGCCAGAGCCCATCGCCATCAGAACGAGTAGCGCAGGGCGAATTGCAGGTTGCGCTCGCCGCTCTTGCTGGCGACTTTCCCGAACGTGGCGCTGGTGGGAGTGGTGCTCGCGCCGCTCCAGGTTGGGTGATTGATCCAGTTGAAGGCCTCCGCCTGAAACCGAATTCGCTGGCGTTCGCTGATGCGGAAATGCTTCATCAAACCGATATTCCAGTTTTGGAAACCGGGCTGCCGAATGATCCCGCGGTTGAACTGCGTGGTGAAGGTGCCGGAAGCGGGCGCGGTGAAGATGGACGAGCCATCCGGATTCTTGGTACGGAACCAGAAGTTCTGATCGGCGACCCCCTCGGAGAACTTCTGGTCGCTTCCGGTCAGTTTGAATTCGCCGTTTCTGTTCCACATCTGAGGGCCGCTGCCCGGGCCGACGCCCGCGAAGTCGTCCCCCGTCCCCACGGTACCGACGCCGCCGGACTGGAACTGTGTGCCGCCGGCGATCTGCCATCCTCCGGCGATCTTGCCCGGCAGCGATTGATCCCGCTTCAGGAAGGGCAGCTCGTAGATGAAGTTGATGACCGCCACCTGCGGAGTGTCGAAACTGGAGCGGCCCCAAATGTTCGAGGCGTCGTAGGAATTGGGCAGAAGGTCGCCCTGCAAGGAGGCATCGTCGTACGACGCCGAGTAGGTGTAAGCCAGGCCGAGACTGAGTCCGGCCGCAAAACGTCGCGTCACGCCCACCTGAAGGCCGTCGTACCTTGACCGGGCGTCGTTGACGGCCATGAGAATGGAATAGTAGCCGCCGTAAGGCCGCAGGTAATTCGAGTTGATCCCGGGGTTCTTCTGGATTGTGCCGGGCTGCAACTGGTTGATGTTGACTAGCCGGTTATTATGCACCCCGACACGGCCGACGTAACTCAACTCCAGGGTGGTCTGGAACGGCAGTCCGCGCTGGTAGGTAGCGTTCCACGTCCAGGCCTCCGGGTTGGGGAACCTCCTGTCCTCGGTGAAGATCTGGTAAGGGAAGCGGGTGGCGGTGGAGCCCCCGGGGTTGTCCGCGTTTCCATTGGCCACGGAAACCATGGGCTGAAATGGCGCCTGGCCGCCAAGGAAGACGCTATCGCTGACCCCCAGCCGGCAGATGAAGCGGCCGATCCCAGCGCGGATCACCTGCTTGCCGGTCAACTGGTAGGCGATGCCCAGGCGGGGCTGGAAATCCCTTTTGTGGATATCGGCGAACTGCTTGGGGGCCCCGCGGAACAGGTAATTGAATTCACCGCTGTCGGCGATGGGGATGCGGCCCTTGGCCGAGGCGGGCCAGCCGCTTCCGGGGATCAC
>Ga0315277_10007297_pt1 | contig 14341 bp, 10 predicted proteins | sample YL17G05_15_MG_FD_203695 | JGI IMG/M metagenome (GOLD analysis project Ga0315277, IMG submission 203695) | Sediment microbial communities from Yellowstone Lake, YNP, Wyoming, USA - YL17G05_15 | ecosystem: Environmental > Aquatic > Freshwater > Lake > Sediment | place: USA: Wyoming | collected... | reverse complement strand
TCTCTCCTCGGGGGAAGCCATCGGGGTCCACCTACTCTTCCTTGCTCGTTGCCGCCTTGATCCTCGACGCGCCGTCCAGCTTCTTCAGGTATCCGCGGATCTGCTGGGGGACCAGGTCCTCCCATTTTTCTCCATTGAGCATTCGCTCGCGGATGACCGTCCCCGCGTACCGGCTCCTGTCGTACATCTTCATCGGGGTGACCTTGTAGCCCTTCTCCTCGAAAAGAGATCTTGTGAGCGGGTTGTTTGTGAACACCAGATTGAACGGGGGAACGAACGATTCGACATGCGACACCCAGATCGCGAACCTGTTGACATCGGGGATCGGTATCGTGATCGTCCTCGACAGCTTCTCCTTGCCGAGGCACCGCCTCATCATTTCTATCCTCTCGCCTGCGGTGAATGGGTTCTCTAAAGTGTGCGATTCCTGCGCGCTCCCGATGCCGACTATGAGCTCGTCGCACCTGTCAAGGGCTTCGCTCATCACTTCGAGATGCCCCTTATGAAAAGGTTGGTATCTTCCTACGAGAAGCCCCCTCATCCAGACTCACATCCTTGGGTCAGAGCGGTACAGGGCGGTCGGAGGTTATAATCCCTCTCTGGGTCGTTCCCTTCGCGGGTGCCAGCGCCGCCAATTTCTTCAGAAGGTTCTCCTTCCTCGAACCGACCAGCGCATACTGCAGGACGTCCCTGAGTGTCTCGACCGGTATGACCTTGATCTTGCCGATGTACTTGTCATCCAGGAGCACGTCCCTCATGTTCTCCTTCGGGATGAGTACGGTCTTGATACCCATCTCCGCGGCGGCCTCGATCTTCGCCGTGACGCCGCCGACAGGGAGCACCTGCCCGCGGACGGATAGGCTGCCGGTCATTGCGACGCTCTGGTCCACCTCGACGCCTTCGAGCGCGGAGACGACCGCCGTCGCGACGGAGACAGAGGCGCTGTCCCCCTCGACGCCTTCGTATGTGCCTATGAACTGGACGTGGATGTCGTGGTTGCTGATGTCCTCGCCTGTGTACTTCTTGATCAGCGCGGAGACGTTCTGGACGGACTCCTTGGCGATCTCCCCGAGCTTCCCGGTCGCGATGATCCTGCCGCCCTCCTTGGTCTGGGCCGGCGTCACCTCGGCGACGATCGGCATCACGAGTCCGGAGAACTCCGCCATCGATGACTCGGAGTTTAGCACGGCGAGGCCGTTGACGACTCCGATGGCAGATCCTTCAGTGATCATGGTCTTGTATTCCTTGCGCTTCTCGATCGCCCTGTCGGTGACCTGCTGCTCCAGGCTCCTGGCGATGCGCTTTGCGGTAATGACTTGCGGCACGTCGACGAGTTTGGCGTTCTCCTCGTGGGCTACGTCGCCAGCGACCCTGATAAGGCCGCCGAGCTCTCGGAGCCTCAGCGTCAGCTGCCCTCTCCTGCCGGCCCTCCTCTGGGCCTCGCGGATGATCTCCGCGACCGCGCTCCTCGTGAAGTGCTGGATCTTCTTGTCCTTGGCGACCTCTTGGGCGACGAACCGTATCAGCTTCTCGCGGTTCTCCTCGGTGTCGGGCATCGTGCTCCGCATGTAGATCTCGTAACCGTAGCCGCGGATCCTCGACCTCAGCGCCGGATGCATGTTCGCGACCGCGTCCAGATTGCCCGCGGCCACCAGGATGAAATCGGTCGGGACTGGCTCACTCTTAACCATCGCGCCCGAGCTCCGCTCGCTCTGCCCGAGTATGCTGAACTTGCCCTCTTGCAGCGCGGTCAGCAGGCTCTGCTGGCTCTCGATCCTTAGCATGTTGATCTCATCGATGAAAAGGACTCCCTTGCTGGACTTGTGGATCGCGCCGGGCTCGAGCCTCTCATGCGCAGGCGTCTCAAGGCCGCCGCTCTGGAACGGGTCGTGCTTGACATCTCCGAGCAGCGCGCCTGCATGGGCGCCGGTAGCGTCGATGAAGGGCGGCGTCTCGTTAGGCAGGTGGCTTATCAGGAGTTTGGGGACCATTATCGCGTCCTTCTTCTGGCCACTGTACCTGAACAGTATTATCAGGAATATCGCGCCGATCAGGCCGATGAGGATCGCGTTCATGTCGGCGAATATGATCGCGGCGAAGATCGACAGCGATATCACCATGAATATCAGCATTGTCAGCGCGGAGCTCTTCTGGTCGCGCCTGATGTGAGCCTCCCGCTTCTGCGCGTCGACGATCTCCTTCCCCTTTCCGGCCGGGACGATCCTTATCTTAGGCTCGTTGGGGTCGTCGGGGTTGTGATATGCTATTACGTCCTGCATCTCCCCCGTCGGCAGGAACTCGACCATGCTCCTCGCGAGCATCGACTTGCCCGTCCCCGGTTCTCCGATGAGGATGACGTGCCTCTTCTGCTCGGCCGCCTTCCTTATGATCTGAACAGCCTCGTCCTGGCCGATGACCTGCTCGACCAGCTTCTTCGGTATCGGGAGGTCAGCGGTTGTGCTGAATTCCTTGGCCTTGATCCAATCCTCGATATCGGACAATCCTAATTCAGGCTTCTCAGAATCGAACCCTTTCATATATGATCTCCAAAGTGCCAGTAAACTATGCTCTCAATGTCGAAGTTAGATTGGTCTTTAGTTCTTTTTAATACTTTCTATTCCATATCCAGACATTGTAGTAACGGTGTTTCGAGAGATTCTCATAAGAATTCTGTTCTTTTTAGATAGAGGGGTTCCAGCGGGCGGCAAGTAAAAGAAATCAATATACCGAGATAACCTCTTATCCGAACCTCCCAGGAGGGGGGATGCCGATGAAATTCGAGGAACTCGACCTTGAGCCCGCAGTGGTGGATTCTCTCCGCAGGCAGGGCTACTCGGAACTCTATCCCCCGCAGGAGGACGCTCTCCCAGCCGCTCTTGAGGGAAAGAGCATCGTGCTCGCCGTCCCGACTGCGAGCGGGAAGTCGCTGGTAGCATACCTCTCGATAGTCAGCGCGATCCTCAAGGGGAGGAAGGCCGTCTACATCGTGCCGCTGAGGGCGCTGGCCTCGGAGAAGTTCGAGGACCTCAAGAAGTTCGAGGATCTCGGAGTGAGGGTCGCCCTTTCGATCGGCGATTACGACGCGGAGGATCAGAACCTCGAGAGGTTCGACGTCATCGTCGCTACCTCTGAGAAGATCGACAGCCTGCTGCGGCATCGGACCAGCTGGCTGGAAAAGGTGTCGGTGGTCGTCGCCGACGAGATCCATCTGATGAACGACCCGACCCGTGGACCGACGCTCGAAGTGACTCTGACGAAATTCAAGATGATCAACCCGCACGCACAGATCATCGCCCTGTCTGCCACCGTAAGGAACTCGAAGCAGATCGCTGAGTGGCTCGGCGCGGCGCATTTCACGAGCGAGTGGCGCCCGGTCCCCCTAAAGGAGGGCATCTACGTCGACGGGCGCATCTTCTTCTCGGATAATTCCACACGGACTATCAGGGACATCGGGGACCCTGTGGCCAGCCTCGTACAGGAATGCCTCGCTGGCGGAGGGCAGTCGTTGGTGTTCGTCAATACCCGGCGCTCGAGCGAGTCGCTGGCGCGGGCGTTGCGCCCGATAGTGAAACCTTTCATCGAGAAGCCCCCGTCGCTGAGGAGCCTGTCGAAGGACGTCTCGATCGATGAGGAGGAACCGACCTCTCTCGGGCACCGACTCTCGGAGTGCATCCGCTCGGGCGTCGCCTTCCACAACGCCGGTCTAACGAACGAGCAGCGCAGGAGGGTGGAGGAGTCGTTCAGGACAGGGAAGATCAAATGCATAGTCGCGACCCCCACCCTGGCTGCCGGCATCAACCTCCCGGCGAGGACCGTCATCATCCGCGAGATGAACCGGTACAACTCGGACTTCGGACACGCGTCGATACCGGTGCTCGAGATCAAGCAGATGTGCGGCCGCGCCGGCAGGCCGAAATACGACAAGTTCGGCGAGGCGATACTCATCGCAAAGGACGAGGAGCACAAGTCGTTCCTACTCGAGAACTACCTGCTGGCCGACCCGGAAGACATCTTCTCGAAGCTCGGGACCGAGCCCGCGCTCAGGTCGCACATCCTAGCCGCGATCGCGACGAAGAGCGTGAGCTCGGAGGAGGAGATCATGAGCTTCATCGAGCACTCCTTCCTCGCGGTCCAGACCGAGGTCTCGTTCCTGGAGGAGACGATCCGGCGCATCCTCTCTTTCCTCGAGGAGCACGAGATGGTCCGGACGGACCCCTCCGGCGCGGTCAAGGCGACGTTCTTCGGGAGGAGGGTGAGCGACCTCTACCTCGACCCGGCCAGCGCAGTCACCTTCAAGAAGGCCCTCGATGGATTCCACGATGGCTGCGAGTTCGGGATCCTTCACGCGCTCGCCTCGACCACGGAGCTCCAGCCCCTCTACCTGAGGAGGAACGACAGCAAATGGGTCGAGGAGCTCTTGGAAGTGAAGCACAAGGAGTTGCTGCTGGAGCCTCCCGACGACCCTTCACAGTACGAATTCTTCCTGGCCGAAGTGAAGACCGCCTCGCTGCTCCTTGATTGGATCCAGGAGAGGAGCGAGGAGGAGATCGAGAAGAAGTTCGGGATCGGTCCGGGCGACATCCGGAACAAGATGGACATCGCGCAGTGGATGGCGTATTCGCTGGACCAGATGTGCGCTATCTTCCGGCCGGACGCCCATACGCGCCTCGAGCCGATGGTCAAAAGGATAACGAAAGGGGTGAAGGAGGAGCTGCTGGAGATAGCCAAGATGAAGAACGTCGGCCGAGTCAGGGCGAGAGCGCTCTTTGACAACGGACTTAGGACGATAGCCGACCTAAGGGAGGCGGACGTCGAGAAGCTTGCCAGGATCCCCACGATCGGCCAATCCCTCGCGATCCAGCTGAAGCGCGACCTCGGGCAGGAGAGCGAGGCGAAGGCGAAGGAGAACGAGCAGTCCGGGCAGAAGGCGCTGAGCGATTTCTGAGATGGTCCGATACGAGTCTATGATTTTGCTCATCATCATATATATGTCACACTCATGAGGAACCCGTATGCAGATACTCGAGCACGGCGGGCGCTCGCTCTTAATCTTCGCGGGGACCACCGGTGAGTCCATGGATTCGATGCTCCGCAAGGCGGCGGGAATGTCGAACCGGACCGACGCGTCCATCAGATTGCTGGACGCGAGGCGCGTGTTCGGCCCGGACCACATCCTATCGGCCCTGATGAAGGCGGTCAGGGCGTTCGAGAACGGGCAGAACGTGTCGGACTCCCTCGCGACGGAGACGATGCTCTACATGTCCGGCCGCAGGCAGATCCAGGAGGCGGTCGCACTGCTCGGCCTGAAGAGGGACAGCAAGTCGATCGTGTGCGTGGCAGACCTCGCTGAGGGAATAAAGGAAAGGCTCGCGAAGGAGCTGTCGATAGAGGAGGACGAGTCGATAATCGACTCCGGCCCGAAGGACCTTTCTGGTTTCGGGGTCTCCGCCGCCGAGATTTCGACCCTGCCTGACGAGAAGCGCATCGACCTCGTGCTCGAACGCGTCGCGAGCGTCGACATCAAGAGGAAATGATTAATCTGAATTCTGATTTTGTGAAGGGGATCTCATGAGCATCACCAAACCGTTGAAGGGGGCGATAGTCGAATGCGTCCCGAACTTCAGCGAGGGGAGGAGGCCCGAGGTCATCAAGGCGATAATGAATGAGATCGACTCCGTGCCAGGCGTGAAGGTCCTGGACCTGCATTCCGACCCGGACCACAACCGCTCCGTCATCACTTTCATCGGGAAGCCGGAGGCGGTCGTCGAGGCCGCCATCGCGGCCGTCAGGGCATCTGAGCGGCTGATCGACCTCAACAAACATGAAGGCGTCCATCCTAGGCTCGGGGCCGCCGACGTCATCCCGCTCGTGCCGATACGGGATATCTGCATGCCTGACTGCATAGACCTTGCCAGGGACCTTGCGAAAAGGATCTGGAACGAGACGGAGATACCGACTTACCTCTACGGCTTCGCCGCGCTGAGGGAGGACAGGACCCGGCTGGAAAAGGTCCGACTGAAAGGTTTCGAGCAGATGCGGGAGCTCGTGAAGAAGGACAGGAAAAGGCGCCCTGATTTCGGGGGACCGGAGCTGCATCCTACCGCCGGAGCATCCATAGTCGGAGCGAGGGAGCCTCTGATCGCGTTCAATGTCAACCTGAGGTCCAAGGACCTGGAGGTCGCGGAGGAGATCGCAGAGGCGATCCGAGAGAAGAACAGCGGTTTGGCCGGGCTGAAGGCCCTCGGACTCAAGCTGTCTTCCGGCAGATGCGTCCAGGTATCGACGAACATTACCAGGACCGACATCGTCTCCCCCTACAGGGTCTACGAGCTGATCAAGGCCGAGGCGGAGGAGCGCGGGGTCAGCATCGCAGGCAGCGAGCTAGTCGGACTCATGCCGTTGAATTCCGTCGTCATGTCCGCGAGAGACAGCATGATGCTCGATTCATTCGACCAATCACGAGTTATCGAGCTGAACCTGTGACGCCGCCGAAGCAAATCCCCTTCCCCGAATGTGTGCAAATCGCTCAACAGGCGATATTAGAATGTTACCGAGCCTGAAACTGCGATATTTATCAGCCAGTCATTGAAACGTTCTCCCGTCTTCCCCCCAAACCCTTTTCAAGCCTTTTTCCAGATCCCCCTCCTGTGGAAGGACCCATGCTAAGCCTTATAACGAGTCTATTTTCTACTCCATTAATCTAGCCAGGAAGCGGAGCGGACATGTCTTCTTTCCTGATTTCCCCGCAAACCCCTTTCAAGGCTTTTTCTTAGTAGCTGCCGAAATAATTAGCCTGGCCATAGTCCAGGGTTCCTGTCGAATCAGTCAATAGAACCGAGGTGCCTCCATTGTATACGCCCTTATCCAGTGCTATTTGATCGCCGACGTTCAGAATGCCTAGTGGAGCAGTATCCAGGTAATGAACTTCTATGGAAGATAGGGATGAGTTGTCACTTAGAGCTATCAGAGACAGGTATACCGTTTGATATGTCACATTGGAAACAATCTGTACCTGGATGAAGATCTCATTCGCATCTACTTGGTGCGAGGCACTGATCTGCGTGACAGAAATGAGCCAGTCAGTGGTGTTCCCTCCAACATCCAGGCTGATCTGAGTCTGCAGATTCCCTCCCCAGAACTGTGGATTGTTCGGAGAAGGATCATTTACATCGGCATACCCGTCCAGGTCTGAATCATGAATTCCTTCAATCGGTGAAATCAACGGGTTAAGGGCTATCACCGCAACGAGAATGATGATGACCATCAACTGTTTGATTTGGCGTTGAGACTTTCTGTTCTCTGCCAAGCTCCTACTGCTTGAGACAGAATCACGGGCTGACAGGTCGCCAGTGCTGAGACGCCATGAGCCCATCCGAGAATGTCCTTGGGCCTTGCCGAGGCTTCTTTCTTCCTCTACAAGTGCGAGATATTTGATCCAGAAACCGGAGAGAGCCATGATCACTCCAAGGATGATGATCAAGAGAGTAGGTACATATGAGGCTTGAGAGGGACGTTGCGGGGAGATTATAGAAAAAAGGAGCGTTATGAAAACCGGGGATGCCAGAATCCCAATGGCTGTGGCGATTAGACCGATCTCCGTCAACTTGTCCCCAATGTGCTTGAGATCTGGAGTGGGGTATTGCTTTCGCAGGATCTTTCGGATGAGAGAGAGATGACGCTCATCCACGGACGGATTCGTCCCGGTCTCCCAGATAAGATAGCATATCGAAAGCGCTCCCCAGACATAGATGATGATCCCAGAAATGAAGAAGAGCGGGTTAGTGCGCCATTCTACCGGATTGTTATGGTCGTCATATGTGACTATCATCTGGCTCATTACGAAAAAGCCCGCGACTATAAGGATTAAACTAATCATGGAAAGGGACGGTCTGCGTTCCGTTTTAACCGAGACTGTCATTTTCCCCACATCATGTAATTCGATTCATCGATTAATAACCCTGAATCTGGGATTTCATCCTTAACGAAAGGTCCTCACCCCATATCTTTGACTTCAGTTTGCTTGAGTTCCTGCATATCGCTCAATGCCTTTTCTTTCTTCATGAACTCTGGACCGGAGGCTTCAGATGCAATCCTCCCATCCACCATCATCATTACGTGATCGGCTATCTCGCCTATCCTCAGGTCATGCGTGACAATTACTATCGTCTTCGCGTATTGATCCCTCAGTTTCCTTAGGAGACTCAATATCTGTTGTCCGGTTTCTCTATCAAGCTCCCCGGTCGGCTCATCTGCAAGCAAGATCGGTGGATCATTGGCAAGCGCGACTGCAATCCCGATTCTCTGCTGCTCTCCGCCGGACAGTTCATCCGGCCTATGGTCTCTTCTCTTTTCCAACCCTATCAACTTCAGAAGCTCTTCCACACGCTTGTCGACGAGGGAACTTGGCTTGTCTGCAAGGCGCATGGGCAGCCCAATGTTCTCCTCAGCGCTGAGCGTAGGGACCAGGTTGAAGAATTGAAAAACGATGCCGACCTTCTCCCTGCGATACGCGACAAGGTCTGCCTCCGTAAGATTGGCAAGATTCTTTCCATCGACCATGATCGAACCAGCCGTCGGTCTATCAAGGCCACCGAGTATATTGATCAGGGTCGTCTTTCCGCATCCAGACGGGCCCATTATCGCTTGTATCTCCCCTTCCCTGAAGACGCCATCGAGCCCCCTTAGTGCGATGACCTCCGACTCACCGGTCTTATACACCTTTATCAGATCTTTGATCACTATGTCGCTCATTTCAACCGCCTCTTATACGAAGAATCTCTGCGAGTTTGATTTTGCCCGCCCTTGAAGTAGCCAAGAGCGACGCCAGCAACAGCGAGATTATTGAAATGAATATCAAGATGAGGCTCACCCACGTGAATACGAGGTAGTGACCAATCCCTCCCGACAGGTCCGCGTTGAGAAGGTTGAACAGATATGCCGTCAGGAAACCCACGAAAACTCCTATCCCAACGCCCAATGTCATCAATGAGATAGATTCGCCCATCAGCATCTTCCTCATCTGCGATGCCGAGGATCCTCTTGCAATGATGCAGGCCAGTTCTTGCCGTCTGTCTGTTACTGTAATGGAGATGATGATTGCGACGCCTGCGCTCATTGTGATTATCGAGATTATGTATTCGGAATTGAAGAATCCTGCCAGGGCGCCATACGAAGGGCTATGCTTGAGGGATTCCAGCGCGCTATCCAGATATATCGATGAGGTTCCTCTGATTCCAGCGGCATTGAATATCGCCTCGCCTTGCTGTGCCGCTGCTTTCTGATCAGCTCCATCGTTCATCTTTATTAGAGCTCTCACGCCCTGCAACGATCCGCTCATGACCTGTTGTTGATTTGGGATGCCTGTGAGTACACTGAGATTCACTAGGACATCACAAAGCTGCTGGTAGCCAGGTAGTGTTATGAATTCGCCAATGACTCTCAGACTGACATTGTACTCGATCATACTCGATGAATTCGAAGATGGATAGTAATAGAAGGAATAGGCCATATTGTCGCCGACAGCCACGCCTTGATATTTCACCTCATCCTGTGAAACGAGCGCCGTACCATTCTCCTTCAATTCGTTCAAGGAATCGGATGCGCTCTTTCCGATGAAACAATAATCCGGAGGATTCGCGACATCGGAATATGATTTCGCATCGACAGCGAGCAGATTGCCGTTTCTGAAAGAATAGCCGATACAGAAGTCGCGTACTCCGTTGATTTTACCTAAATCATTCAACTTACTGACGTTAAGATGTTCGCCATTGTATTGCGAATCGACATAGACATCAGAGCCCAACCAGAGCTTGGTCTGTTCCATTTCGTAAGCTAGTTCAGATTCCATGGTCATCGATGTGAACAATCCCAATGCCAACGCGAGGGCGATTATCATAGTGAGATTCGACGCCCTCTTCGGATTCCTTTCGACATTCCTCTCGACTATGTAGTGCAATTGCTTCGTCCATGGTTTCATCAACCGCGAGAATCTTGCGTATAGCTTCTTTGGTCCTCTCGTAATCAATCTGACCAGGCTCACGGAGAGCAGGAGGGGCATAAGTGGAACGATTGCCACCCCCAGTGCGAGCAATACTACGATAATCATCTGAGTGAAGAACGAACTGGAATACTGTAATGCTTGCTTCAGGTCGACGAAGACTACTGAGGCGATTGCCAGCGTGACCAATGCCAGGCATGCGACGTCCCATCTCGCATCATATTCTCTCTTCGATTCGCTGGGGACGTAGTAATGCAGAGCTTCTGCGACATCTGTCCTGATGGATTTCTTGATGGGCCTGTATGAGGATATGACCATCAAAGCGATGCCGATGAATATCGAGATCGCCACCGTATCGATGCCGAACGAGATGTCCGTCAGTTGAGCGTTTCCATATGCGCCCATGTAGGATACTGTGGCATTGAGAAGCGTACGACTTACGACGACCCCCAGAATCATCCCCACAACACCGGAGAACGTTCCCAGGACAATCGATTCGAACATCATGTTGGAGTAGATCTGCCGGTTGCTTGCGCCTCTCGCCTTCAATACGCCGATCTCGCGTCTCCTATCCCTCATCCCCAGCTCGACCCCTACCATCGAGATGTAGACTCCCAGGACGATCACGGGCAGTGATAGGGCGAAGAAGGTGACCTTATATTGGTCAAGCTGGCTCATCAAGCCTTGAATCGATTGCATGATCTGATCATTGATCGTGACCGAGATTCCAACCGATTCCATTTTTAACTGTATTCTATTTTGGATGGTTTGCAGCCGCTCGGAAGTAATGGCGGAATCTCCTATGCTGATGACACTGGCCCTGTCGATCCATACCATGTATTGTGTGTGGATGGAATAGGAACTAGCTATTGTCTCATTGGAAAGGATCGCCCCCAAATCCGCTACGTTAAAGACCACGGAGCTGAACTCTATGCCTTGATTGACACTCGGCGTCCAGACCTGAGAAACGGTAAATGTGAAGTTAATTTGCTGATTCACGTACTGATATGATCCATAAAAGCTGGAATAATTCGTTTTTGAGAAGCTCAGTATTACTTTATCTCCGACAGCAACGCCCAATTGAGCCGCTACATACTTGTTGACGGCAATTGTACCGGTAGAGGGCAGTGAACCATTGAACAAGCCAGATGATACTATCCTGCTTGAATTCTGAGAAAGGAAGACAGGGCATAAGAACCACGGAGAATCTATCGAAATACTCCAGGTTTGATTCGTGTTGTTAGCTGAGTATATATTGATTGGATTGATTCCTCCGCCATAGTTCTCTCCGCCATAATTCATCACAGGTTCGATCGAAACGAATGATTCAGCTCCAGTGACATCTGTGACTCCTTCAATAGCCGTAGTTGCTCTCAACTGCTGGGTGACATTGGCGGATTGCACTCCATAGGCGTCTAAAGTGAAATCGACGGGCACTTTTTCCAACGCTGACCTCATCAATGCCGATGAGGACGAATCGATAGCTATCATGGAACCAGAAATGAAGGAAATTGCCAACATTATGCCAATGAAGGCGTAGATCGAGCGGAGGCGATTCCTGAGAATCGATTTGATTGGAAAGACTAATGATGAATGAAATCCCATCATCGTCAACTCCTTGATTCCTGATCCACCTCATCTAGATGTGCACTCTCTTCTTGCATCCTACTCGCCCAGTCATCCATTCGTTAGGATATAAGGCTCTTTCTGATTGCTCTCAGCCGAGCTTCGCCCCGCGATACTTGCATATACCGAACCTGAAGATTCAATATTTGTCTGATAGTCATCGAGCGATTCCCGTCTTCTCCCTCAAACCCTTTGGCACCCTTTCTGTTCCTCCTCCTCATTTTTCTTAATCAGAATTGATGGCCAATCGATTAATGAAGAATTGACCAGCAATTGTCCCTTATTTGATAACGTGATAGTCTTCGAAAATGGAAAAAAAGCACATTGCTCACATCTTATCAAATCGTCAGAAATTAAAACATTAATCGAATGCTCTATTGCGTCTTGACTCAGTGATATCCTTTGTCTTAATCTGGATTTAGATTTTGGACCAAATTTCCCCAGATAATATAATATCTGAAGAGTGCCAGTGGAGCGATCCAATCGATACAATAGATTGCAAAACCGATCTGTTTCATCGTTTTTATGGCCGAAACTAGTTGAATATCTATCCTGCGACTTCCTCCCCCACGATCAGCTATCGGGAAACGCATATAATAGTTTGTCGGTGCCATCACATCCCATTAGCGATGGCAAGTTAGCCTTTCGTTAACTTGTCTTCCGTCAACGGAAATCTGTGCAGAGTGTGAAATTCCGTAAACGAAAATCCCTTCGTATTCTGTTATAAATTTCAAACCAGATATCCAACCTGGAGGTGTCATAATGACATCTGAGAAACAAAATCGGGAAAAGGATAAACGAAGAGGAAAGAAATTCAGAATGAGTTCGATTACGTTATTGGCAATCGCTTTTATAATGATCTTGATGCCTATGACTGCCAGCGCAACATACTTTTATGAGAGTCCACCTTATGCCTCGAGAGTTCTTACCCATGTGGATACTGTGACACGTAACGGTCAACCAATAGATGGCGGCAGCTGGGCGTATGTTTATCATTATGTCACTCCATGGGCAAGAGCATCGGACGGTCATTTTGGTTCAGAAAGTGTCTCCCAATTCACCTCGGTTGAGCTAACGAATGTCATTGTTTCATGCAGTGCGACCATGGGTTTCTATAGCAAATCTTTCACACCGCCTGCGGGGACAAGATCATACACTCTCAACTGCATGTGGAACGTTCAGTGGCATGCAAGGATGAATATGAATTCTGGCGCAGGTTCTGCATACGGCCTTTGTAAAGTCGACGTCACTTTTGGTTTCTGGGATGTTTATGGTCAATATTGGGTAGGTTCAACGCCAGTCACTAACAATATGGCGACATGGTATTGTTACCCCGGACAAGGGGTTGATCGATCCGGTTCGTTTGGAGCCACAGGGGCAGCTTGGACCCTGACCGCAGGACGTACGTATCAAGCATACGGCATAGTCACGTCCCTTGATTACCTTTGGTCGGGATACGGTCTCAACTGGCGGCTCACGGGATATGCAAGGACGGACATTTGGAACAACGGTGACGCAAGACTCCCGAACTTCTTAATCGCCTATTGAATATCGACAGGCAGTCAATGGGCAATGGGAGGATACATGTTTTCCTCCCCTTTCTTTTCCTATCAATTAAAGAAATAGTACGTACCTTATTATCGAGAAATAATTCGAAATTTGCCAGTGGATAGAGCTTTCGACTGGAGTATGGCCGTCTATCTCTCTTTTAGGTGGTTCTATATGAGGAATAGGTGCTGGTGAGTTGTCGGGATTTTCGGCGATTTGCAGTGGATAGTGCATGGCGGGGCTTGATAACTCCTGAAACTTGCAAGTCAAGACGAGCAGCCTACTAGTTAGGAGACTCGAATTGGCGGATATTAATCCTTGAATTTCCCATTGATAATCTCCAATACTCTTTCTCCCAATTCCATCGCAAGATTAACGTCCCTCGGATCAAGATACTGCGCGTGAACCGCTTTATTGCAGATATTTGTCACCTGCAGAATTGCGTCCATTTCCTCAAAGGACAGAACCTCTTTATTTCGAAGTTTCTCTATGAGCATTCTAAGAGTCTCAGATGACTCCGACTTGGGAATACCTATTTGCAATGTCAATTGGCGAATCTTCCTCTCAATTTCAATCCTCAGACCGGCCAAACCGATGTTTGGATCGCTATCCACGACATACATCCACATGGATTCCTCGGGTGAGGCCTCGGGAGAGGTCTCGGGCGAGGTCCGTAAGAGCGAAATTTGTTTCTTGCCTCCCCCCTCAGCCTTATCCACCGCTCCTTTCGCTTCTTTCAAATCGCGGAAGGTAATCCCGCCGCCGCCAGGTAGGGTTATTGCCTTTGAGAAAGGAATCAATGCAACAATGATCAGTAGGGTCAACAGGGCCAACGTCGTAGTGTCGACGGCTAAGCCGGGAATTAATAGATGAGCAACGAGTAGGAGGGCGGTAACTGCTGCCAATAGAATCTTTCTCATCGAGGCCGTATCATTATTTGTCGCCTTTCTCGATATGTTTATAAAGTCAGGGAGACCTGAAATGCCCGTCTAAAGTCCAGACGACATTCCTTAGACGGAGCTCTAGCTCCATTCAGATGAGGCAATCTCTACCAAAAGATGGGATGAATCACATTGGCAGGCAGTTATATCAAGAGCCTTCAGCTAGCAAAGCAGCTTGAGCAGAAGGCCAAGGAAGCTTCTAAGAAGAAGGGCGACGCAGAGGCGCGAC
>Ga0315277_10007296_pt1 | contig 14341 bp, 12 predicted proteins | sample YL17G05_15_MG_FD_203695 | JGI IMG/M metagenome (GOLD analysis project Ga0315277, IMG submission 203695) | Sediment microbial communities from Yellowstone Lake, YNP, Wyoming, USA - YL17G05_15 | ecosystem: Environmental > Aquatic > Freshwater > Lake > Sediment | place: USA: Wyoming | collected... | reverse complement strand
CCAAAGCGTCCCGCGCTCGCGCTGGACGCGCAATCCTCGGCATTTGCCTGTTCCACTTCTCAAATCTGGAAAATTCTCTAAATCCAAATAGTTAGTTTGATTCCTCTGGAAATTTTGGGGGAAGCCCTGATTAGAAGATGGTTCCGGAGGGCGACAAGTTTGACAAAACCGAAAGGCGCAATAAAATAGATAACTTAAAATGAAGATCTATCGCGGGAAGATCAGGCCGATTTCTGAGGAGATTGTCAAAAACCTGGCCGGGGAAGGGGATATTGAAGTGGCTCCGGAGCAGGTGGAAGAGGTGATTCTGGATATGGAGGCGATCATCAAGGAATATCTTCGGCTGGAAGAGGAATTAAACCGCCAGGCGCGGGAAATGCTCCAGACCCGCGGAATGAGCTACACCGAATTCGGCCGGGTGAAAAGGGCGCTGGCTGAGGAGAAGAAGTTTGAAGTCGGCGATCGCGCCCTGCAATGGATCGCCAATCAGATGATTGAGTGCTTTATGATCAACAACCGGGTGAGCGAGATTTTTTCAGAGGACTGGACGATTCGGAAAAAGATCATCAAGGTTTTTGATACCCACCTGGGTCTGGAAGAGCAGGTTGATCGGGAGGCCCGGGCCCGGATCAAGAACATCCCGGAAGGCACGCCCGAATGGGAGATTGAATACCAGAAAATTTTCCATCAGCTGGCCCGGAAAAAAGGCCTGGTCTGATCTAAGGGTTAAAGATCGCTTTCGCCTTCCAGGTTTTTCCCGGGGAATCCTCAAAAGTGATCAGTACCCAGTAAGCGGGAATCTGATATTGCCCGGAAGTCAAATCCTCGGCATCCAGTCCCAGCACCGGAACCGAAAAACTGGTCTGATGATTTCCCGGGTATCGCTCGTATCCCAGATAGATTTCTTCTGAAACCACGCCTCCGCAGAGCCGAATTCGGGGCTTATAAATCGGCTCGGAATTGAGATTGGTGAGCCGGAACTGGAAAATCAATTTTCCCGCTTCAAATTTCACATCGGTTTTTTCCAGGCTCAGGCCGAACTGATTCAGGTCTTCCCCCTTCTGGCAATAAAGTTGATTGTATTTCGCCACCAGTTCCTTTTCCTTTTGCCGCTCCTGCTCCTTAAGGGCCTGGAAATCCTGGAACCCGGAAGCGCCCGGCAACTGGCCAATTTTCAAAAAAAAGTTTTCCTGCTCGTTGATCCAGGCCTGAATCCGGCCTCCCAGCCCGGGCATCTGGAAACCGCCCGGAAAGACTTGATTGCCAAAATTCACCAGCTCCTGAATCTCCTTCCAGCTATCCTCCAGAATCTTTTTCGCCTGGAGATAATTCTCTTTGCTCTCTTTAACTTGCACCGGATCACAAATCGGCACCGTCCCGGACAGGCACCAGTTGACCTGGTCCGAGATCAGCTCAATCCGTTTTTCCAACAGCTTCTTTGCCTCTCCCCTCCATTTCTCCGCCCCGGCCCGATCCCCGACCCGGGCTTCCCGTTCCGAGAGTTTGAGGCAATATTTCGTCTTTTCCAGTGTGGTCAGATCAGAAGCAATCGCCGAAATCACCGCCAGCTCCGCCTCTTCATACCCGGCGCTTCCAGCTATACCCGCATACCCCTGATTCCCGGCCATAAAATATTCCGCCTCCCGGGCCCAGAAATTCTCCGCCTTCTCCCAGACCTGTTTCGGGTCTTCCTTGACAATGCCGGCTTTTAAATTCTCCCGGTGCACCACATAATAGCGATTGCTCACCTGGTTGAGCCAGTTTTCCGCGTCCAGAATTTTGCCGCCGGCCAGGGCATAATTCGTTTCCGCCATGGCCTTTTTGGCGTCAGCCAGGTTGATCCGGAAATTGGTGGATTCTATCTGGGGTGGATTATCTTTCTGGAGTATTTCCCAGCGGAGTTCAACCCTCTCCAGTCTTTGACTCAACTGCGCCGGATCCGGCGTCGGGCCGCTGATCTTTGGCTCTTTCTTGTCCTGGCAGGAAAATCCCAGGGTTAGAAGGAAGGCGATCACGGCCAGTTTCTTGAGCTTGTTCATCCCGAAAAAATCTTAAACCTTCAATCGTATCCGGTCAAATCAGGACCCCTTTTTTCTTCCCTTGCGCGACCGGACTCGGGTTCAGTTCAATTGATAAAAGAATCTGTCCCCGGGACGGGGTGAAGAATGCTTAATACCACCTTAAAATGCCCTCAGCCTTGAGGGTGGGGAAAAGCTCTTTCAACAGCTTGAGAAAGGCGAAAACCGCTTCCGGGTCTTTTTTTAAATCCAGTTTCGGATGAGTATTCTGGAAAAAATCTTTTTGCATCCACCATCTCTCCTGATTATAGATCGCTTCTTCAATTTTAATCCCCCAGCGCTCCCGATTTTTAAAGATCGGGGAGCCGGGAAAAACGGTCAACCAGTTTATATTCAACCGGGATTGGACCCGGGCGCTTAGTTTGAAGGCAAATTCCAGGGTGGTGAAAATCTCTTTCCGGGTTTCCCAGGGGAACCCGATCACAAAGGAAAATCTGGCCCGGTTTTTAAATTCTTTTAGAACCAGGAAATCCGCCGCGGTTTGAATTTGTTGGAGAGAGATCTTCTTCCGAACCCGGTTCAATCCCTCTTGATAACCGCTCTCAATTCCCATATCCATCACCTTGATCGGCAATCTGGAAACCGCCTCTAACATTCCGGGTTCCACCAGGTCGGCAATCCTGGCTTCAAAAACCAGAGGATGGCTGAAACCGGAAAGTTGCCGGGAAATTTTTATCAACCGGTCGTGATCCCCGGTAAAGCAGTCATCCACCAGGAAAAACGCTTTTTGGGTGGAGCGGGAAAGGAAAGGGATGTGTTGAGATAATCTTTCCGCTACTTGCTCGGGCTTGATCCCGCGCCATTTTCTCTTATGGGGACTGCTGCAAAAAATGCAGGAACTTAAACAGCCTCGGGAAGTCTCCAGCGGAATCACATCATAGTAATCGGCCGGCATTAGCTCAAACTTTGGCAACGGCAGCTCATTCATTTCCTCGGGAGTGAGTGGAGGAGCCAGGGGATTCCTGACCAGATCCTCGCCCCGGAGAAAGCTTATTCCCGGCGCCAGAGCCGGGTCCTGTCCTTTTTCCAGGGTTCGCAGGAGAGCCGGAAAGCTTTTCTCGGCTTCCGATCTTACGACATAATCCACCCGCGAGTTGCGGAGCAAATATTCATCCATCGTGTTGACATGAGGCCCTCCCAGCGCAATTAACGGCCCGGAGGGCGGTTGCGGCAAATCCAGGATCAGCTTCCGGCCGCGGGGCCAGGTGCAAGTGTTGACCGAGATTCCGACCAGGTCAATCCCGGCAATGGTTTTTTTAAGCAATTTCGGGGAGCTGAAAACAGACTCAAAATTCGTCGGGTCAATCACTTGAACCTGATGTCCCTCGGCTTCAACCACCCCGGCCAGAAGATAAAGCGCCAGATCCGGGCAACTATGCATATGCTCCTCTTTCTCGTCCGGAGCATACTCAATCAGGGGAGGGGCGGTAAGCAAAATCCGCATTCAGGATTTCACTTTCCGGTCATAACTCGGGCGGAATCGGCAGATCTTTTTCGCCATTTCTTATTACCATATGCCAAATCTTTCATATAGTCAAAGTGAGCTATTTTCAAGAACCCGCGGGTGTGCGGCCTCAAAGGCGGGTATTCGCCGGTTCTGAATGCAGGGGCAGGGCCCTGATTGGGGCCACTGCGATCTCCAGGATAAATGCCTCCAACTACTCTCGCACACATGAACATGAACCGGCCTGGAAAATCGGGAGGAGCCGGGAGGCCAGCGCAATCAACGCCGGGATCAGAGCCAAAAGCATTATGGCGATCGCAAACTCTTGCCAGGTCGGGAAATAATGGGCCTGGTTTTCCAGCAGATAGCCGACAATCACCACATTGAGCCGGTTGAGCAAAATTCCCAGTATGGCCAAAAGCGACGCGCTCAAAAGCCCGTTGCGGGATTCGCGTATCTTGCGGAAGCAGAGCAAAACCATCGGCAAAATCACTCCCAGCGAAATCTCCATCCCGAAATCGGCCGCGGCTCCCGGGTTCTCCGGGATCAGCCCCCATTTGCCCAGCCGGCTGAAATCAATCAGCACTGCGGCCAGGTAAACGCCCAGAATCGCCAACAGGGATTTATTCAAAGTCCGGATCAGGTCTTGGGTCAGAATCTTGCCGGCGAATTTCTCGGCCGCGAACATCACCAGGCTTAAGAACCCGATCCCGCCGGCCGGGGCCGAGAGCAGGAACAGGTAAGGGATCCAGCTGGAATACCAGATCGGGTTAAGCTTCTCCGGGGTGAGCGCGAACAAAGCGCCGAACGAGGACTGATGCAGGAGGGAAAGAATCGCGCCGGCCAAAGCCAGCGCCGCGCAGAGCTTATGCAGAAGCCCGCTGATTTTAAATAAGCCCAGACCCTCGGTGAATGGTATGCTCAACTCTATCCCCAGCACGCTCAAATAAAGCATCAAGCACCAGCTCACCTCAAACATCGCCGAGTGATGATTCCACATCACGATCGGATGCCAGAAATGTAAAGGCAGGCCGAGGTCATAGATCAACATCACCGCGGCCAGGCTGTATCCGAAGAACGCGGTAAGCACTGCCGGCCTCACCAACGGCTTCAGGCTTTCAATATGAAAGACAAAGAAGAGCGCGCAGAAAATAAATCCGCCCGAGCTGAGCGCGATCAGGGTCAGGTCCAGCCAGACCCATAATCCCCAGGGCATTTGATCGGAAAGATCGGTGGTTGCTCCCAGGCCCCGGGAAAACCGGAGCCAGCTCGCGTATAAGCCGACCAGAACCAGCGCGGCAAAAACCGGATAAAACATCAGGGATTTGAGAGGAACCCGCGATTTAGCTCCGCTCATTCGTGACCCTTTTCATTATTAGATTGGCAAGCCTCAGCCTTTGCCACTTCCTTCTTCCGCCTGCTCAGCCACCAGATTCCGGTCAGGATCAATCCCGCCCCCACGGCCACGGCCGGAACCTCTTTAAGATGCCTCCAGGTCAGATCCGGAAGCGGAGTAATGATCCTGGGAACCTTGAGACCGAAATCGGCGAGTTCCTGCCCCGCGATCAACAGCACCGAACACCCGCCGGCCTCGCTCTCGCCGAAAATGCGCTGATAATAACCGGTCGGATTGTTCTTCAGTCGCTCCCGCGCCTCCGGGAGCAACTCCTCCCGCTTTCCGAACCTGGTCGCGCCGGTCGGGCAGACCTCAGCGCACGCGGTTTGCCGGCCTTGTTTTAAAAGATCAATGCAAAAATCGCATTTCCGGACCAGCGGGCTGGCCTTGTTCCATTGATAGCGCGGTATGTTATAAGGACAGGCGAGCAGGCAATACCGGCACCCGATGCATTTGTCTCCGTCATAAACCACCGGGCCGTCCGGAAGCCGATGCAAAGCCCCCACCGGGCAGGCCGAAACGCAGGCCGGCTTCAGGCAATGCCGGCAGAAATCCCGGCAAAACACTCCCTTCAGTTCTTTGACAATCGTGAAGGTTTCGCCGTCCAGGTCCGGAGGGTTAGCCTCCCCGGCAAGGTTATGAGCCTTCTTGCATCCGATGGAGCACGCCTGGCACCCGATGCAAAGCGTGGAATCAAACAGTATTCCTTTTCCCAAGCCACTTCCCTTTCTATCTCAAGCCTGCTGCGCTTGACCGCTGGAAACACCTTATCAGACCCATTCAATTTTCGCAATTTTCCGTCTCTTTTCCGGATTTGACATTATTCGGCGCATATCTATAATTTAGGAAAACCTTAAAAAGGAGGACGAAGATGAAAAAATATTTACCTTTGGTCCTGGTGACTTTCATCGTAACCCTGTCCGCGGTTAATTTCTCCTGCCAGAAAATATCCTGCGCCCTGAAATCCGATTTGCCCTGGTGCGCCTCAACTCTGAAAGACGCGGACAAGGAATATACGGCCGGGAACTATGAGAAAGCGATCAGCCTGTATCAGGCATACCTGAATGACAAGCCGGCTGAGAACAAGATTGAGGAAGTCAACGGCAAGATCAGTGAGGCATATTACAATTTGGGGGAAAAGTCCTTCAATGCGAGGAATTGGCCGGAAGCCATTACTTTTTATTCCCAGTCCCAGAATCCGGATGCGCAGAACCGGATCAGCAAATGTTATTTCAATCTGGGGGAGGAATCCCTGGCGAAAAATGAGTATCAAACCGCGATTGATTATTATTCCAAGTCTCAGGAGCCCGGGGTGCAGGATAAAATCAAGGCGGCTCAGGATACGCTCGCCCTGGCCCAAGGCGCCACCGTTGTTCCGGGAGCCACGGTAACTCCGGGCGCCACGGTTCAAAAGCCGGTTCCGCCTCCCCTGATTTATGCGGTCTCGCTGGTTACTTTCTCCAGCAAGGCTGATGCGCAAGCCCGGGTCAGCGAGTTGAAAGGTCAAGGCGTTAAGGCATACTACACCGGAAGTGACTCCAAAGGCTGGACCGTTTATGCCGGCAAATACGCGACCCGGACCCAGGCGGAAAACGCAATGAACAAATTAATGGGGATAAGTAAGCAATACCGGGCCGCTTTCGTCGTCAAGCTGAAATAAAACCTTTGACCGGAACCAAATTCCCCGGCTGAAAGACCGGAGCGCAAAAGCGCTTTATTGTGCGAGCGTCCTGTCCGCAAATGCGAGACAGGATCAGGCCAGATACCGTTAACCGTGAAGGGCGGATAAAGCTGATTAAATTAGCGAATTTCCCTTTTCTCTTTCCTCTTTTATCTTTCCTCAAATTTGCCGCGCGCCGTTTACCGGATTCTGAATTCCGGCTCCGGAGAGTTTTTTCCCCAGTCCGTGGGCTGATCTGAAAGCTCAAAAGTCAGCTCGGCGCCGTTAATGATTTCCTGATGCTTGATCCAGACCCGGTCTAGGGGCTTGCCGTTGAGCTTGACCGATTGGAGGTAAATTTTTTCCGGGGCGCCTTTTGCCACAATTTTAAGGTCGCCTTTTTGCAAATGCATCACGGCTTCGGGAAAGAGCGGGCTGGTGAGGTAGTAAAGATCGGTTCCGGCGAGCGGATAGAATCCGAGAGAGCTGAAGATGAGCCAGGCGCTCATAGTGCCGCAATCATCATTCCCGGCCAGACCGTCCGGGGCATTTTTATATTTGGTTTCAATCACCCATCTGACCCATTTCTGGGTCAGGTCCGGCCTTCCCAACTGCGAGAACATATATGCCGCGTGCATATCCGGCTCGTTCCCGTGCCAGTAATAATTATTGGGAAGGGCGTTGGTTTTTTGCCGGGCCGAGTTTTCAAAAAATTCCAGAAGCCGGCCGATCATTTTATCCTTGCCGCGGAAAAGCTCGGCCATCCCCTCCGGGTCATACCAGTTGGTCCAGAGCCAATGCCAGGCGTCTCCTTCCGTGTAATCAACCCCCCAGAGCAGAGGGGAGAACGGGGTCTGGAATTCTCCGTCTGATTTCCGGGGCCGGAAGAAGCCGGTTTGCGGGTCAAAATTATTTTTGTAATATTCCGCGCGTCGGTAAAACGCGATCGCGTCTTCGGTCTTTCCGAGCCGGCTCGCCAGTTGCGCAATGCAAAAATCGCAATAGGCGTATTCCAGGGTGCTGGAAGTCGGCTCGCCCTTGTCAGAGGGAAGATAGCCGAATTTGAGATAGTCCGGAATCCCGGGCCGGCCGGAATAAGGATGACCCTTGGGAGTCGGCTCAGTCGCGATCTGGCGCATATTCTGATACGCCTTTTCCGCGTCAAAATCGGTCACCCCCTTGAGATAATTGTCCGCGATCACGCAGTCCGCAAAGGTGCCGGTCATACAATTGGTATAAATATTCGCCGTGGGCCAGCGCGGCAAAAATCCGCCCTGCTCGGACATCTTGACCAGGCTCTTGAGCATATCCGCAGAGCGTTTCGGCTCAATCAGGACCATCAGCGGATGAAGATTCCGGAATGTGTCCCAGATGGAAAAGTCTGAATAATAGGTTCCGAAATCAGCCTGGTGAACCTTGCTGTCCAGACCGAGATATGCCCCGCCTTGCTCGGTCAAATCCGTGGGCATTATGTAAGAATGATAAATCGCCGAGTAAAAAATACCGCGCTGATCTTTGGTCCCGCCTTTGACTTCAATTTTTGCCAGCGCCTTTTCCCAGCTCGCTTTGGCGTCTTCCCGAACCCGGTTGAAATCCCAATCCGGAATTTGCTCGTCAACATTCCTCTTTGCCTGGTCAACGCTGATCAAGGAAATCCCGACCTTGACCCGCAAAGGTTTTTCCAAAGTCCCGAAATCAAAATAAGCCGTGATCTTGCCGGTCTCGGCCTCGCTTGCTTTCGCGAGAATTTTTTCATTATGGAGAATCCCGAAATCCTGGATCGGCTCGCTCAGCCGGGCGAAGAAATAATATTTCACTCCGCCCGACCTTGCCGTAAAGCTTCCGCAAACCTTTTGCCAGCCAAAAATCTCTCTCGCTTGCGAGTCAATCTTGATCCCTCCTCCACAGGCGTATTGGTCCAGAACCGCGCGCGAGAGGTCCAGAATCAGAACCGCGTTCTTGCCCGAAGGATAGGTGTATTGATGAAACCCGGCGTCTTTGCTCGCAGTGAATTCAGCCTTGATCCCGCTGTCCTTCAGAACCACCGAATAGTAGCCGGGATCCGCCAGCTCGTCCCTGTGCCGGAAATTGCTTTTGTAAGCTTTTTCCGAAAGTCTTTTCTCGGCTTTACCGATGCCGGGCATAAATCGGATGTTGCCATAATCCGTCACGCCGATCCCGCTCAAGCGCGTATGACTGAACCCGCGAATCTCATTGTCCTGATACCAGTACCCGACATTATGCGCGAAGATCGGATTGATCCCGTTCCAGCTCGTATCCGGTCCCAGCCGGACCATCCCGAACGGAACACAGGCCGCCGGCGAAGTGCTCCCCACTCCAAACCCGAGCCCGCCCGTGCCCACAAAAACATTCACTTCTTTCCAAGCCTCGCTTTCCGCCCTTGCGGTAAAAGTCAAAATCGCCAGAAGAAAAAGCGGGATCAGCGCCCCGATCTTTTTGCTCATCTCAATTCTCCTTTAACCTTTTTGAACATTATAAATCAACTCCAGCGCAAAAAATAGGCGCGGGATAGGGAGCACCATAACCCTGCTCCTGCTTGAGTTTGGCGGTCCGGATCAAATCCTTGGCCGAATTCCGATAAATCCAGGGCTTGCTTCCCGGAGCCAACTTAACTAAAATACCGCTTAATGCCTTCGGATCAGGAATTAGAATTATCGCCCCGGAAGAAACTTTTGTTTTATGGAGTTCTCTTACTTTCAATTTTATTGGTTCCGGCCTCTGGAATTCTGGTAATCCTGACAATTAAAAGCTATTCCATCTATCAATTTGCCAAGAGCCGGCAAGACGGGGTTAGAGGAAGGATTTTTAGATTTGATCCTGATCTGGGCCTGGCAACGATTCCCGGTTCCCGGGGCGCTCAGCTTTTTCCCATCGGCCCGGAAATTCCTCATCACTTTGATGAAAATGGCTTCCGCATTCCAGCCGATGCTCCTGAAACCGCGGAGATTACCCGGCCCCTGGTTCTGGCGCTCGGTTGTTCATTTTCCTTCGGCGGGGGTTGTCCTGCGGAAAAGGCTTATGGCTACCTGGTGGGACAGGCGCTCAAAGGCACGACCTTTAATGCCTCGGGCCCTGCTTACGGGCTTGCGCAAATGGTGATTTTGGCCCGAAAACTTATCCCCCGATACAAACCGGAACTGGTCCTGGTTCAATATTCCCCCTGGCTGGCTGAGCGGTCGCAAACGGCTTTTATGCCCTCCTGGTATGGCAAAGAGCCGGGCCCTTATTTCGCGCGTTCATCCGAGAACAAGCTGTTCATTCATCCGCCGGTGTTCCGGGCCAGGGTCTTTGACCTCCCGATTTCCGACTATCAGTTCAGCGCAAAAACTCTCCGGGACTTTTGTTCCTTTTCAACCGAGGTGGCTCTGCCCTTATATACTTATGACAGTTATCAGACGGGAATATATTATACCAGGCGGCTGCTCGGAATAATCCCGGCGCCGGTTAATCAGCCGGAGCTGATTGTGGAATCGGCTTATGAGGAAATCGGAAAATTATGCAAGGAAAATCAAAGCCGGATGGTGATCGTGATTCTAACCAATACCGGGTATCAGCGCCCGCCCGGCCCGGGGGAAATCGCCCGGCTGAATTCTATGACCGACGCCATCATCGTTAATGCGGAATCAGCGCTGGTCAGGAATCTGCCCGAAAAGACCCAGCAGGCCTATGATCGCGCTTATCATCAATATCGGGGCAATCCTCCGGTGTTAGTATATACCCATCCCAATGAATCAGCCCATCAGATCATTGCCGAGGAAATTCTCAAGACCATCCAGAATCGGGCGATACTGCTGAAAAATAACCCTTGAGACCCTTCCAGCTCATCCGGGCCTGATCTCAACATACCGAACGGAACACAGGCCGCCGGCGAAGTGCTCCCCACTCCAAACCCGAGCCCGCCCGTGCCCACAAAAACATTCACCTCTTTGAAGGCGGAACTGGTCTCGGCTTGGAGGAAAAAGGAAAAGGTTAAAAGTAAAAATGGAAAAATAAATACTGAAATCTTCTTCATTGCCGGCCTCCTTTGCAAAATTGACCGTATTATAGAATTAAAAGCGTTAAGGTGCGAGCGTCCGGTCTCGCAAATGCGGGACAGGATCTCGCTCCTCCGAGAGCGTGGCAGGATTAGTCGCGATTCCGCGCACCGTTGACCGTGAACCGTGCACCGCTAATTTGACCCACTCTTAAAAGAGTGTCATAATTTAAGATCATCGGGCAATGAATATTGAGCAAGATGGAGGTGGAGGCAGGGAATGACGAAGGAAAAGGACAAGGTAACGATCAAGATTCCGAGGCCACTGTATCAGAAGTTGCAGGCGATCATAGAAGGGTCGGGCTATAACTCGGTCACGGATTTCATTGTTTATATTTTGCGCGACCTGGTGGCTTCTTCCAAAACTCCTGAATCCGGCTTTGACGAAAAGGAGATTCAGGCGATCAAGAAGCGGCTGAAGAATCTGGGCTATCTATAATCAAATGCCAATGAAAGTGCAGGTTTGTTATGGATCAACCTTTAGTTACGGCAATTTCTCATTTTTTTCACAACCGGATCGTAATTGAAATTCTGATCTGCGCCCTGGTCGGCTTCTTCGCGCAGATGATTGACGGCACCCTGGGAATGGCTTACAAGGTGAGCACCACCGCCTTTTTGCTCAGCCTGGGCATCCCGCCCGCCATCACCAGCGCGATGACCCATTTCGCCTCAACCTTTACCTCCCTGGTTTCGGGTCTTTCGCATTTCCGGCTGGGGAATTTTGACAGAAAGCTGTTTGAGAAGCTATTGATCCCGGGGATCATCGGCGGGGTGGTCGGCGCCTACATTTTGACCGAACTGCCGGGCGAGAAGATCAAGCCGTTTGTCGCGGTTTATTTGATCATTATGGGGATCATCATTGTCCTGAAAGCCTTCCGCGAACTGGAGTCCAAATCTATCCGCACCCATATCATTCCCCTGGGGCTGGTGGCGGGATTTTTTGACGCCATCGGCGGAGGGGGCTGGGGACCGATCGTGACCGGTACTTTAATGGCAAGGGGCAATTGTCCGCGCAAGGCAATCGGCTCGGTCAACGCCGCGGAATTTTTCGTGGCGCTCTGCCAGTCCATTGCTTTTTTCATCACGCTGGGGACGATGTTGCTGAGCCATTGGACCAAGATCGTGGGTCTCTTGGGGGGCGGGATTCTCGCGGCGCCGCTCGCCGCCTATGCCACGAAAAAAATTCCGCTTCGCCCGCTGATGATTGTGGTCGGAAGCCTGATCATCGCGTTAAGCATCCGGACCCTGTACTTGGCGTTTTGAGGGGCGGGAACCGCCGCTTCCCAAATCCGGTTATTACTTTTCGGTCAGGAGATTCTTTTTTCTCAGCCGCTCAAAATATCTCCGGATGTCCTCAGCAGTCTTGCGGTAATTGTCCCCCAATTTGGCCACCGTGCCCCGGCTCACTTCCTTCATCATCTGATAGTATTTCCGGTTGACCCGCTGGCGCCTCCAGCGCGCAACCAGATGATTCCCATAAGAGCGATAGATCAAGGTGAGGAAATCAAGATGAAGCACGACCCGGATCAATTGCCAGTTGGAATAAAATTTGGCCATCGCCTTCACGGTTTCCTTTTGAAGCTGGTACGCGGTCATCTGACTTGGTTGATACACCACATGATGACCGTCATACAAACTCCAGTCCCGGGTCAGCAATCGGCCCTGCGATTCCATCTCCCGGTAAAATTGTGTGCCCGGGATCGGGGTCAGGATCAGGAACTGGATGGTGTCAATTTTATTTTTGATCGCGAACTTGGCGGTCTGTTTGATGGTGGCCACATCATCGGTGTCGGCTCCGAGCACGAACATTCCGTGGGTGCGGATGCCGTATTGATGAAACCGCTCAATGCCCTGTTCAATCTCTTCCACTGTCAGCTTCTTGCGGTAAGAACGGAGCGTTCCCGGATTGATGGATTCCAGGCCCAGATAGACAAAGAAGGCTTTGGACTCGCGCATCAACTCCAGCAGTTCCTGATCCTTGCTTGCATCCACCCGCATCTGCGCGGTCCAGGGCGGGGTGATTTTGTTCGCAATCATCAGCCGGAGCAGTTGCTTGGTATTTTCCGGGTTGGCCACGAAATTATCATCGTAGAAAAAGAGCGTGTCCCCTTTTTTCAAATCCAGGGTCTTCAGTTCCTCCAGAACATTCGCCGGTGTCCGAAACCGGTATTTTCTTCCGAAGAGCTGGGTCACCACGCAGAAACTGCAATCATAAGGACAGCCGCGCGAGGTGATCACCGGCTTGACATTGCTTAGTTTGGTTTCCAATAAACCGAAATCCGGGAAGGGAAGGGTGTCCAAATCCCGGCACGGATCCGCCAGCGGGTTATGGAAAATCCGGTCCCCGATCCGGAAGCTCAAGCCCGGAATTTTGTCCAGACCGGCTTTCTGCTCAAGCGCCTGGATAAAAGGCAGAATGCTGTTCTCAGCCTCGCCGCGCAGGACAAAATGTCCATACTCCAGCGCCTCTTCCGGGAAAAAAGTCGGATGCGGCCCTCCGAAAATCACGGTCTTGCCCTGCCGCATCAACTCACTCCCCAGCACATAAGACCTTTTGGCCGTGGAAGTGATGGTGGAAATGCCGATTAAATCCGCGCTCAGCAATTTTCTATAGTCAAGTTTTTTTGAACTCTCAACCATTACCTCAACCTGATGGCCGGCTTTTTCCAGCAGGCTTCCCAGAATCAAACTCCCCAGCCGGGGCATAATAAACCGCGAGAAGATATGGAAATCAGGCGGACGCGGCTCAATAAAGACGATTTTCATCTAATCCCTTTCCTTTCGTTCTCATTGTTTCCAATTTAGCATACCACATCCAAATTTAATCTCCACCCGCGGCCGGCGCCGGCAATGGTCCCGCGGCCCGCCACATTTTGGAAAATAGGGACAGTCCCTATTTTCCAAAAGCGTGAAGGATGAAAAATTATGAATTATGAGTTATGAATTATGAAAAAAAACGCTGGAATTAGAAGGTGAATTCTGACCTTTTTATCTTCCTTTTCTGAGCTGAAATTGAAAAAAGCGTTTACTAATTTTAAACAAATCGCGAATTTTTCTAAGTCCTTGAAATTCCAGCACAAAAAATTTTTTGTTTAACATTACTTAAAAAAAACTTCCGAGCCGATTTTTTCTGATTTCTCCTGAAAATCAAAGGGTTAATTGAGCTAATTATAGGTTTTTTTTGGGGACGATTTTCGTACTTATAGGGGGACTGTGTGTTTTGCCAAGCAAAACGCGAAGGTTTAAAGGTTGAAAGGTGAAAGGTTGAAAGGTTGAAAGGTTGAATTCTAATTCCCAACCCCCAACCCCCAACCCCCAACCCCCAGTTCTTTTACATCATCGTTCAATCCCCGCAAGAGCGGGGAAAGACCCATCCGGCTGGATGATCGCGGCGACACCGCATGTGCTCACAGAAACAACTATGCGCGGCAGAGCCAAGGTAACGGCGGTAAAAGGGTAAATGGTAAAGATGTAAATGGTAAAAGGAATGCGAAATCGTATTCCCCAACTACCAGGCACAAACTACCAGACCCTGTTCCTGGAACCCGGTAGCCAAGTCGTGGAACTCGGAACCCGGAGCATGGAGCCCGGAACCGCTTAAAAGCCTCAAGGACCATTAGATTCAAGACCGAACAACATCTTTTCATCAAGCTGCCGGAGTTCAGCGTAGCCCTTCGTGCCTACTCCGCCGTAGTAGCCTACGGCTACG
>Ga0315277_10007295_pt1 | contig 14342 bp, 10 predicted proteins | sample YL17G05_15_MG_FD_203695 | JGI IMG/M metagenome (GOLD analysis project Ga0315277, IMG submission 203695) | Sediment microbial communities from Yellowstone Lake, YNP, Wyoming, USA - YL17G05_15 | ecosystem: Environmental > Aquatic > Freshwater > Lake > Sediment | place: USA: Wyoming | collected... | reverse complement strand
TTCCAGCCCGTGAAACTGCGAAGCCTGCTCCATTCTGCCCCTGTGGCAGAATACGTGACCGTATTTATGAAACCTTGTACTTAGTACTGTGGTTCATAAATACGGCAACGTATTTTCGGGACGCGGATGAACACAGGCAAACGCGCCCCGGGCGCGTTTGCACGCCGCTTGCAAGGAAATCCCAGCACCGTCCGAAGGTGGTGTTTTTCCGCGTCCTTGAAAATACGTGATCGCATCTATGGAATCGTGTACTTAGCCGCGCAGCCACTCCTGGAGTGCGGCGACTGGTCCTGCTCCTTACATGAAGTTCGTGAGTTGAGTAGCCTGTCCCCCGAATTGTCCCCAGGAATTCATGGGCAGCCGGCGAGCGAACGGCCCTTCCCCGGAGATCTTATTTTTTCATCCGGGCGGCGGTGGACGGCGGCACCATGCCGTTCAGGCGCATGTAAGTGACCAGGTTGCCGTAGTGCTCATTGATATGGCTGGTGTTGTACATCAAGGTGCCGATCTTGGAGCGGCTGCCGTTGCGCTCCATCATGTTCTCCGGCGTAACCACGCTGAAAGCTTTGTCGCAGAGCGCGAATGAGTCAGCCAGTCCTTTCTGCAGATCGGCCTTCTTCATTTTGTTTGCTGCCGAATTCACCGTGTCTTCCGAATCCACCCGCGGCGGGCGCTCCACGCCGGCCAGCGCGAAGCAGGCCCCGTTGTTATCGTCGGTAATGTGGGCGATGAGCCGCGCCCAGGAACGCACTTCGGGCGTCGGCTGCCAGGTGTATTTCTCTTCCGGGAATTGCTCCGCGGACTTCGTGATATTCCCCTTGATGGGATTAAACATGTTCTGAACCTCGACGACGAGCGTCGGCGGCTGTTGCTGAGCCGGAGCCTGCTGCCGGGCGAAAACCGCTACTCCCAGCGCCAGGATACCGGCGAGAAACAAAGCGAATGGCTTCATGGACTGATTCCTCCTTTGGACAAACCCCACACTTGAGATTTGCGAAATCATACCATTGAAGCCCGAGGCAAAACATCGGAAACTGATGTGCCAGATTCGGGCGCCGCGGAGCGAATTCAAATGATTTACGATTCAATGAGTGGTATTCTCCACGCACTGCTATATCCAACCAGTATCGACAATAGGGAAAGGATTCAATCATGAGGGTTCACATTCGCACGAACCGGGCTCTGTTGGTCATTGCGGCGATTGCGTTGATCGCAGCCGCGCTGTTCGGACAAGGCCGGGGCGGTGGCGCGCCGCAGGGGCCGCCGCCCAATTCTTCGGCCGATCCATTGCTCAGAGGATTCAGCTTCCGGTCCATCGGCCCGGCCACGATGGGTGGCCGCGTGGATGATATCGAGGGGGCGGAAAAGGATCCGATGATCCTCTACATCGGCTTTGCCACGGGCGGATTATGGAAATCGACCGACGGCGGCAATCACTGGCGCTCACTCTTCGACAATATGCCGAACCAGTCCGTTGGGGATATTGCGATCGCTCCCAGTGATCCCAACATCGTTTATGTCGGCATGGGAGAGGCGAATAACCGCCAGAGTTCGTCGATCGGCGACGGCGTCTGGGGGACAAGAGATGGCGGCCGGACATGGCAGCATCTCGGCCTGGACGGCACTCAGTCCATCAACCGCGTGGTTGTCGATCCGGCCAATCCGGACATCGTTTTCGTCGCCGCCATGGGCCACCTGTTTGGCCCCAACGAAGAACGCGGCCTGTATAGATCGGTTGATGGCGGCAAGACCTGGGAAAAAGCGAAGTACATCGACGTAAACACCGGCTTCAACGAGATTGCGATCGATCCATCGAATCCCAAAACTGTCTACGCCACGTCGTACTCGCGCCAGCGCACCTGGTGGGGCTACAACGGCGGCGGCCCGAACAGCGGGCTTTGGAAGTCGACCGACGGCGGCGAAACCTGGGCGCGAATCACCGGCAATGGCTGGCCTGTGGCCAAGGATGGGATTTACGGCCGCATTGCCATCGATATCTTCCGGGCCAAACCCTCGACCATTTTCGCCCAGATTGAAGTCGGCGCAAGCGCGGGCACCGGCGGCGGCACGGCTGCCGATGGCGGCCCGGCCCGCGGCGGGCGTGGCGGCGCGGCAGCAGGTGCGGCAGCTGGCGCGGCAGCCGGTGCAGCCGCCCGCGGCGCAGGGGGTGGTGGTGGCGGTGGGCGTGGCGGCGCGGCAGCGCCTCCTGACCCGAACGCAAGTGGCGTCTACCGTTCCGATGACGGCGGACAGACGTGGACGCTGCTCAGCAATCAGAATGACCGCCCCATGTATTTCAGCCAGATCCGGGTCGATCCGGCCAATGATCAGAAACTTTTCGTGGGCGGGAATCCGGGCCGGATGTCGCTCGACGGCGGCAAAACATGGCAAAGCATGAGCGGCTCGCACACGGACTACCATGCGTTCTGGATCAATCCAAAAGATCCGCGCGAAGTCCTCATCGGCCACGACGGCGGTTTTGACATCAGCTATGACGGCGGCTTTACCTGGGATTTCCACAACGACATAGCCGTCGGCCAGTTCTACCAGGTGTCGGCCGACATGCGCCGCCCGTACTTCGTCTGCGGCGGATTGCAGGATAACAACGCCTGGTGCGGGCCGAGCGCGCTCAGGACAAGCACAGGCCCGGGCAATAACGACTGGTTCACGATCGCGAGCGGCGACGGATTCTACACGCGGCAGGATCCGACGGACTGGGCGATCGTTTACGGCGAGTCGCAGAACGGCAACATGAGCCGGCATGATCTGCGCCAGGGGACGCAGAGAAGCATCCGCCCCAATGCGGGCGGCCGCGGCGGCGCGCCGGGCAGCGGCGAGACCGAAACGCCGACGGCTGAGCCGCAGGCGGGCGGCGGCCGCGGCGGCGGCAGCGGCAACATCCTCAATGCGCCGCCGAATCTTGATCCGTTGCGCTTCTACTGGAACGCGCCTTTGGAAATCTCGCCGCACAATCCGGCCGTGGTATACATGGCCGCCCAGTTTTTCTTCAAATCCGGCAACCGCGGCGACACCTGGTGGATGAATCCGACCGATCTCACCAAGAAAGTCGACCGATGGTCGATCCCGATCATGGGTGTTGCCGGGAATGCGCCGATGGCATCCAAGCATGATGGTTATTCGTCAAGCTCCCTGGTCACCCAGGTGCGCGAGTCTCCCTCGAAGCCGGGCGTGATCTGGATCGGCACCGACGACGGCAATCTGCAGGTCAGCCAGGATGGCGGCCTGACGTTCACCAATGTCATCAACAATATTGGCGGGGCGCCCAAGGGGTACATCCAGGTTTCCCGCATCGAGCCGTCGCACTTCGATCCGGGCACGGCCTATGTCGCCCTGGATAATCACCGCAACGACGACTACAAACCCTACCTGTACAAGACGACCGATTACGGCAGGACCTGGGCAACCGCCGCAGGCAACCTGCCTGCGAACGGTCACATCAACGCGCTGCGCGAAGATTATGACAACCCGAACCTGCTCTTTGTGGGGACGGAGTTCGCCTTCTTCGTGACCGTGGACGGGGGCCGGGAGTGGAAGAAGTTCATGACTAATCTGCCCAGCGTCCGGGTTGACGATATCCTGATCCATCCGCGCGACCGCGACCTGATTCTTGCGACTCACGGCCGCTCGATCTGGATCGCCGACGACATCACCCCGCTCGAGCAGCTTGGCAAAACCCGCAACGCCGAGCTGGTGCTGTTTGATCCGAGGCCCGCGCTCCAGTGGAAAAACGACCTGATTGTGCAGCGCCATCCCACCAACCGCGATTTCCGCGGCCAGAATCCGCAGGGGGGCACTGCGTTGTCTTTCTGGGCGCGCGCTGATATGGGCGATGCCAAGATTGAAATTCTACAGAACAACCAGGTGGTTCGTACCATCAATACCAGTGTGCGCGCGGGCATGAACCGGATCCAGTGGGACATGCAGCGTGATGCTCCCGCGGCATCCGAGGCGGCTGCGGCGGCCGGCCGCGGCCGTGGCGGCGCTGCGGCTGCAGCCGCGGGGCAGCAGGCGCAAGCCGGCGCTCAAGGCGCAGCGGGCGCCCAGCAAGCCCAGGCTGCGGCGGCTCAGGGCCGTGGTGGCGGCGGCCGTGGCGGCGGTGGCGGCGGAGTACCGTTCGTTGCCGGCGGCGGCCGTGGCGGCGGCGGTGGCGGTGCCAGCAACATGCTCGAACCGGGTACCTATATGGTCCGCCTCACGGCCGGCAAACAGACCCTGATCACCTCGGTGACCATTCTCGAGGACATCTGGAAGCCGGAATACAAATAAATCACAAACGGGCACAAACGGGGACGCACCGGCGCAAAGCCATAAATCGCAGATAGATATAAGCAAAACGAGCTTCTTTGAGGGCCTTAATCGCGATTTTTGGGATCAATTTTCCCAAGATAGGCGTTGCAGTTCCACTCTCCAGCCCCTGCTCATAGGCTGGAATAGAGGGACAAAAAATCGAGATTTAAGCCTTTTTTTGCGGGCATTTTGAGGCTAAGAATCTCAAGCAATTAGGTTTGCTTCGGTGCGGCCCCATTCTGCCCCTGAACCCAGCCTTTGCCTTCGAGCATCTAAGCACATGAAGCGCGAATTTTTTTCTGTCTCGGATTCTTGCGCAGGCACTCCTCATTTGTGCCAAAATCAGGCGGCTTCCATGCATACTCATAGGCTTTTCCTCTGGTTCTTGGCCTTCGTTTTGATCGGCGGATTTCTTCGCAATTCCGCGCCGCAAGATGTCCCGCCGCAAAAAATCCGTGTTGAAGTGGAAATGGTGTCTCTGCCGGTGGTTGTCATGACGCGCGACAGCAAGCGCATGCCCGGCCTCGAAAAAGAAGATTTCCGCGTATATGAAGACAAAGTGGAGCAGAAAATCGAGTTTTTCTCGTCTGCGGATGAGCCTTTTTCCGTATTGCTGCTGCTCGATGCCAGCGGCAGCACCCTATTGAGGCAGGAACGAATCCAGAATGAAGCGATCCGTTTTATCAATCGGATCAGCCCCCGGGATTCCGTCGCGGTAATCACCTTTGCGCAGGAAGTGCGGCTGCTGGAGGATTTCACCGTGAATCGAGCCCGGGCCGCGGCCGCGATCCGGAGAATCAGTTCGGGCGGATTCACGGTTCTGTATGAAGCCATGTGGCTTGCCTTCCGCGAGGTGTTGCCGTTGGCGCGCCAGCGGAGCGCCGCCGTTCTCTTCACCGACGGCGTGGATACCGCCAGCGTCGATGCCTCGAAAGCCGAAACCCGGGAGTTGGCCAAGGAGTCGAAATCGCCGGTGTATTGCATTTACTTCAATACCAAGGAGGAAATGCAGCGGACGCCGCCGCCTTCCGCTCCCGGCCGTACCACCTTGCCGCCCATTGGTGGTATCCCGACAATAACCAAGGCGGATCCGACCGGAAGGAGCGATGAGGATTATATGGGAGGCCGCCAGTACCTCTCCGACCTCGCGGACCTCAGCGGCGGCATGGTATTGGATGCGCTCAAAATGGAGGACCTGGGGCCCGCATTCGACGCTATTGTCCAGCAACTCTCAAGCCAGTACAGCATCGGCTATTACCCCACCAACGCCAAACACGACGGCAAATATCGCAGGATCGAAGTCAAGATGAAACGGTCCGGCCTCTATGTCCAGACCCGTCAGGGCTACTACGCGCCTTATAACGATCCGAAGAAGAAATGAAGCTCCGATCCGGGATGTCGCAGCCTTCCCGAATGGACTCCGCGCCGAAGGCGCCTTGGAGTGCGGCGGCATGACGCCGCCTTCCGGCCCCCAGCGCTTCCTCCTTAAAAGTCATCCTCCACCCTGATCCGATCCGCCCTGAACCTATACACCGACTTGACAAACGCCGGTCGCGCACTGCGCTCGAACCATGCCGCAGAGCACCAACGATACTCCGAAGCCATGCGCACAATCTTATGGTGAACGGGATTCTGATGCACGTAGTTCAATCGTGCTAAATACGAGCGCTGGAATGTGATATGAGTATCCCAAAACTGGTGGAAGATCTTCCTCTCTGGAGTGCCATCCTCAGCGTTGAGCCTGCTGGCAATCGCCCAATGAAGCTTGCCCAACATACTCCTCAGGTTCTTGGGATCAGAAGGCGAAAGCGCCACAAAATGATAATGGTTGGACATCACGGCCCATGCCTGCAGCTGCCACCCAAACTCGACCGCGCAGGCGAACAAAAGACCGAGCGCCAGATCAAGCCGCTCGGGCGAGTTCAGGAAGTGGCGCTTTTCAAAGGTCCCGGCAGTTACCATATAGGCGCCCTTCTCGCCGAGGCGATGGGCAGGTGCGTGAGGCCAATCCTGGAAGGCGGGACTGTCATTCTGGGCGGTATCGAACTCTGGCATTTTGAAGTTAGGCATGGATCACCTCCGCCATTAATGTTTCCGATCGGGCGCTTTTATTTCATGAAAAATGGAAAAGCGGCGTCGTGCCGCCGCACTCCACGGCGCCTTCGGCGCGGGCGATGGGGCGATTTTGGCAGGGAGATCGTCGTTGGGGCGGGCGGGATTCTCATCGTATTCTCATCCTTCCTTTTGTAGGATGGCTCCGGTTACATCAGCTGTTTTCGGTTCACAGGTGTTGCTATGGCCCTATTGAGCAGGAGACTCGCATGTGCAGTCGGTATGCTGGCGCTTTCCGCCGGTTCCTTTGGTGAGGCGCAGGTGCAGAAATGGCCGCTGTCCAGGGCGGTCGAGATCCTGAACTCGTCTCCCTGGGCCCGGCATGAAACCTTTACGCGCGTGGTCGGCGGCATCGGCAGCGGCGTGTCGGGCGAGAAGGAAATTTTCGACACCTTTTACGTGCGCTTCCTTTCCGCGCAGCCCGTCAGGGAAGCAGTTGCACGCATTCAGCAGATTCAGTACGGTTACGACCAACTCGGCGCCGAGGAGCGGCAACGGTTCGACCAGTTGATCCGGCCGGGCCTCGACCTCGATGTCGGCAGTTGGGTCGTGGTTGCGGTCAGCTTTCGTTCCAACGATCCGAACGAGGAGAGCGCCGCCCGGAGGTTTTTCCAGAAGGAAACTGCCGAGACACTCAGGAACAAAGCTTTCCTTTCAACCGACCGGTTTTCCCAGGTTCCCATTGCAGCTTATTTCCCGCCGCGCGAAGAGGCGATCGGAGCCAAGTTTATCTTCCCCAGAACTATTGACGGCGTGCCGGTGGCATCCAAGACCGACAAGAAGATTTCATTCGAGCTTCTGGAAGTGCCTGGCGCCAAACCCCGCCTGCGGGCAACCTTCGGGATCAAGGAGATGGTGGTGAATGGCTTGCTTATCTTTTAGCCGAACCGCGCACCGCCGGCAGCGTGGACTCAGGAGTCTTGGCCTGCTTGCCGTCTGGATGGCACTCACCCTGCTGCCGACAGCTGCGGCACAGGACGCAAAAACAAAACCGGATCAGACTTCCGGAACAGAGAAACAGGGGCCGGTAACGCTGTCGGATCCGGCGCTGATCAAGCTCGACGAGTTCAAGATCCTGCTGGGCGACGAGGCGGGCTTCCGGCGCATCCAGACCGGCTCGATCGCGGAAATCGTGAATCCGTTTTCCGTCCGCAAGCGTGGGCGGATCTACGGATCGCTCTACGAATTCCACCGCAACGACAACTTCGATGCCCGCAACTATTTTGACCCCATCGGCCAAAAACTTCCCGAATACAAGCGCAATCAATTCGGCGGCAGCTTCGGATTTCTTGCTTCCGACCGGCTTACGCTCTTCGGCACCTACGACGGCCTGCGCATCAATAAAGGATCCACGATCGTCTCCCATGTGCCGACGCCGGAGATGAAAAAAGGGGACTTCAGCACATTTGACGATGACCTGGTCAATCCATTTACCGGCAAGCAGTTTTCGAACAATCAGATTCCCACCGGGATGATTCATCCCGTGTCCACCAAGCTTCTTTCCGTCATTCCGGATCCCAACCGCGCAGATCCGAGCCGAAACTTTGTCAATGGCCTTCCCGAAATCCAGAACACCAACTCCTTCACCGGGCGGGTCGACTTCGAGTTCAGCGAGAATTCGAAGCTGTTTGCCAGCTACAATCTGCAAAACACTCATGAAGTCGAAACCAACTTCCTGCCGCTTTTCGGCGCCACGACCCGGGGGCGCAACCAGAGCTTCTCAATCGAATACAACCATGATTTCAGCGAAAATATGGTGGCGTCGCTGGGCATCGAGTTCGCGCGCGAACGCGAGCAGCAGCTTTCGGCACAATCGGGACGGCGCGGGCTTCTGGCTTCTCTGGGGATCGCCGGGCTTACGATTCTGGACGACCTGGATGAAGGGTATCCCAGTTTCGACATTTCGGGATATGCGGGCCTCGGCGGCGATTCCGACTGGCCGGTAACCTATTCCCTGCAGAACCTGGAAATCAGTCCCGCGTTCACTTATGTGCGCGGACGCCACAACTTCGAATTCAGCGGCCTGCTTGGCCATGTTCGGGCCAACAATGCCCGCACCGGAGGCATGCGCAGGGGGAGTTTCGAGTTCACCGGAGACTACACAGGCGATGCATTCGCGGATTTTCTCCTCGGGATCCCCAGCGTGGCCGAGCGCGGCGTCGGATCCGACCGGGCCGATTTCCGGCGCAAGTACGGCGTAATGTCCGTACGGGACGACTGGAAAATCAACCGCAGATTCAGCCTCTCTAGGTCGCTGGCGTACAACTACTTTCCTATTGTCGTGTCGCAGCACAACAATGTCTCGACCTTCATGCCGCTCCTGTTCGATCCGCCGCGCGACGGCATGATGGTGGTGACCGGAAGTTCCGAGGCCGCGGGATTCGGACTGAGAGGATTGGGCGTGGGACAGGCTGCCTTTACCGACCGGAACGACTGGTCGCCTGGAATCGGGTTTGCTTACAGCCCGCTCGGCAACAACCGGCTGGTGATCCGCAGTTCCTACCAGATCCATTATGACCATGTGGATGAGGAAACCGCCTTCGAATACATCGGGCGCAATTATCCGTTTTTCTACACGGAGCGCGCCGAGGCGTCCGGGGACAGTCCGGATCTGATTCTCAGCAATCCCTTTCAGAACGCGGCCGCGACCGAGCTCAACATCCGCGCCATCGATCCGCACATCCGCAGCAGGTACTCCCAGGAATGGCAGCTTGCGATCCAGTATGAGTTCCTGCGCAACTGGAATGCGGAAGTCTCCTACACCGGCAACAAAGCGACGCATTCGACGCGCAACCTGATCGCCAACGTGCCCCTGCCGGGTCCGGGTTCGCTTCAGGAACGCAGGCCGAATCCTGCGTACGGCCGCTTCACCATTCTTTCCGGGAGCGGATCCGCAGCGGAAAACTACCTCAACGTCGACCTGAAGAAACGGGTGTCGAAAGGCTTCTCGCTGCAGTCGAGCTATACCTGGCTGAAGGAGCTCAACGATGACGCCGACGATCCTGCAAATCCACGCAATCTGCGCGCCGAGTGGGGGCCCGACGGCGATGGCCAGAACCATCAGTTTTCCTTGAATTACATTTACGACCTGCCGTTCGGCCGCGGCCAGGCGGTTTCCATGGAATGGATGGGCAAGTTCGGCAGGCTTTTCGAGGGATGGCGGCTCTCAGGCATTACGACGTTTTCCACGGGCAGCCGCTACAGCCCGCGGCTGTCCGGCGACGCCAACAACGACGGGGTCCGGGGAGACCGGCCTGACCGGATCGGCTCGGGCCTGCAGGATTCTTCCCTGCGCTCGATCGATCACTGGTTCGATACCGCCGCATTTGTCGCTCCGAGCCAGCAATACGGATTCGGCAATTGCGGGCGCAATGTCCTGATCGCGCCCGGCAGGCGCAATTGGGATATCAGCTTCATCAAGAGGACTAGGCTCACCGACAGCGGCAACGCGCTGGAGTTCCGCGTGCAGCTGTTCAACGCGTTCAACAACACGAATTTTACCAAGCTCAATTCGACTTTCGGAACATCCGTGTTCGGCAAGATTTTCGGCGCCGGGCGAGCACGCGAAATCGAGATTGCGTTGAAATATACGTTTTAGTTTGAAGGAGACAGTAGAATAGACGGTTGGGAGGAGGATGATATGGTGAATAGACGCTTTGTTGCTGCGTTGTTGTGGGTGCTGGCCGTGGCCGCTCTGTGCCCGGCACAGGGGGCGAAGAAAGGCGGGGCGCAGGCTTGGCGGGAAACGTTCGCGGTCGACAAGGCGAACCTAGCAGATACCGGCAGGAATACGTACTTCATCCTTGAACCCGGCTATCGGCTTACATTCGAGCACGGCAAGGATACTCTGATCGTCACGGTTCTTGACGAGACGAAGATGGTCGACGGAGTGAAAACGCGCATCGTCGAAGAGCGGGAAACTTCGGGCGGGAAACTGGCCGAGGTCTCGAAAAATTATCTCGTCATCGACAGGACAACGCATGATCTCTATTATTTCGGCGAAGACGTCGACGAGTACAAGGACGGCAAAGTGACCGGACATGAAGGCGCCTGGCTCTCGGGAGTCAATGGCGCCCGATTCGGGCTTATGCTGCCCGCCAATCCAAAGCCGGGAGACAGGTATTACCAGGAGATAGCGCCGAAAGTTGCCATGGACCGGGCGGAGGTCATCAGCGTCTCGGAAACCGCCAAGGTGCCCGCCGGAACATTCAGCAGCGTGCTGCACACGCGCGAATCCAGCGCACTGGAAAGCGGCAATGAAGACAAGTGGTACGCCCCGAATGTCGGGCTGATCAAAGATGCCGACTTCGTGCTCGCCAAAGTGGAGCCGGGCAAGAAGTAGCTGCGCCTCTGAAAAGCTGAACCGCAAAGACCACAAAGACCTCGAAGAAAAGACTTCGAGGTCTTTGAGATCTTTTTTGACCGTTATGCAAAGCGTAACGGGAATTTTGTTCTTGTTAGAAGCCACAAGCCTGAAGCAAGAAGCCGGGATCTCTGCGCCGAACTCATCCCAGGCGGCGATTCGAAACTCGCATGGATCCCTTCTGGCTTCCGGCTCCTGGCTTCTCATATCCCGCCGCTTTTTGGCGGGATATCAAGGGCGAAGCCCTTGGCTGGTTAGGCCGCATCGTATGCGAGTTCTCCTGGTGGAAGATTACCTGCCCATACAAAAGGCCGTAGCCAAGGGGCTGCGCGAGGCCGGCTTCGCCGTCGATGCCACAGGCGATGGCGAGGAAGGGCTCTGGTATGCCACCAACAATGAATACGACGTGATCGTTCTCGACCTGATGCTCCCGGGCGTGGACGGGCTGTCGATACTGAAAAAACTCCGGGCTGAAGGGCGGCCGGCGCATGTGCTCATTCTGACTGCCAAGGATACGGTCCCGGATCGCGTCGCAGGCCTCGATCTCGGGGCCGACGATTACCTGACCAAGCCGTTTGCATTCGAGGAGTTGCTGGCCCGCGTGCGCGCGCTGGCCAGGCGCGCCTACTGCGCCAAAAATCCCTGCCTCCAGATCGGCGATCTGCGCGTGGAGACGGCCCAGCGCCGGGTCTGGCGCGGAGACGATGAGATAAGCCTGACAGCCCGGGAATATGCGCTGCTCGAGTACCTGGCGATGCGCGCCGGCCAGGTTGTCACACGCACGGATATCTGGGAGCACGTTTACGAATTCAATTCGGCAGCCGACTCCAATGTCGTGGACGTCTACATCGGATACCTGCGCAGGAAGATCGAGCGCCCCGGCAAGCGGGCGTTGATCCTGACGCTGCGGGGACGAGGGTATTCCCTGGGAGGAGCGTCATAATGCGATCGCTCAGGGCACGCCTGCTTCTCTGGACCCTCAGTGCCGTCACGGTCCTGCTGGCCGGATCCGGTATTTTCGTTTACCAGGCGATCCGCCGCGCGCTGTCGAATAATTTCGATGAGGTGCTGGTGACATCGGCCCGCACGATCTGCGGCTTCGTGGAGCAGACTCAGGAAGACCTGAAAGTCGAGGTCGACGATCGTCAGGTGCCCGAATTCGAGCGCGCTGTGCGCCCGGACTACTTTCAGATGTGGCGTGAAGACGGCCGGGTCCTCGCACAGTCCAAATCGGCCCAGGGCGCCGGCCTGGCGCTCATCGACGGCCCGCCGGAACAGTTCGCTTTCCGGTCCCTGCGCCTGCCGGATGGCCGTCCGGGCCGGGGGGTCGGCCTATCCTTCGTGCCCAAGATGGATGAGGATGCCGGCACCAATGCGATACCCCGCCGCGTCACCCTGGTGGTGGCGCGCGAGACGGCGGCGCTCGATGCGGAGATCGCCTATGTGCGCTGGCTCCTGTTTGCCGCCACGGGCGGAACCATCGTTTTGGCGCTCGTGACCGGGGCCATGGTCGTCCGCCAGGGTTTGCGGCCGCTCGACCGGTTGGCGGCTCGCATCTCCGCGATCCGGGATGACGACTTTGCCGCCTCGGTTCCCGCTGAGGGCATGCCCTCGGAGATGGCGCCGGTCGTGGAGCGGCTCAACGACCTGCTGCGGCGGCTGGAGGCAGCGTTCCGCAGGGAAAGGGCCTTTTCGGCGGATGTAGCGCACGAACTGCGCACTCCGCTTGCGGGCATCCGCTGCACGCTGGAGGTCGCGCTCACACGGCCGCGGGCCGCGGACGAATACCGTCAGGCCGCCTCCGAGTGCCTCGAGATCGTCGGCCGCACGCAGCAGATGATCGACCATCTGCTGGCGCTGGCGCGGCTGGAGGAAGGCAAAACGGCGCCGCGCCAGGAAATAGTGCGCCTTGGGGAGTTCGTCGATGACGCCTTGCGGCCGCTGGCCGATGCCGTCAAAGCGCGCGGCATCACCATCGACAATCGCGTCCCCGCCGATCTCGGGTGCGCGGCCGACCGGGAAAACCTGCAGTTGATCCTGGCGAATCTGCTTGAAAATGCGGCTGAGTACACGAATGAAGGCGGCCTGATTACCCTGTCGGCAGTGCAGGCGGGCGATACCGTTGAGTTTTCGGCCGCCAACACCGGCTGCCGTTTGACCGAGGAGGAAGCGAGCCAGGTCTTTGAGCGCTTCTGGCGCGGCGACAAGGCGCGCTCGAAAACCGGCATCCACTTTGGCCTTGGACTTGTCTTGGTTCAGCGCGCGGCCGCGGCGCTGGGTGGCGCTGTCCGGGCCCATGTTTCGAATGGAATATTTACCATCCGCCTGACTCTGAAATCAGGCTTTAGAAAAAACGAAAAAGGAGAAAAGTCATGAAATCAAGATTGATCATCCTGTTGGCTGCAACTTTGGCGTTTGCTTTGAGCGCGTGGGCGCAGGCCAAACCGGAAGAGAAAGATCCGGCCCTGAAAATGTCCCAGGTCCCCCAGAAGGTCCAGCAGGCGATTCAGCAGTACGCCACGGCGGCTGAGATCCAACAGATCACCAAGGGAGACGTCGACGGCAAAGCCGTCTACGAATTTGCCATTGAGAAGAACGGCAGGAAATCCGAGGTCGCGATAACCCCGGACGGCAAGCTGTTGACCACCGAGGAAGAGGTGCCGCTGCAGGAGATTCCCGAAGCGGCCCGCAAAGCCATCAGCGCCCAGGCTGCCGGCGGAAAGATCGTCTCGACGGAGAAGGTTTTCGAAAACGGCAAAACCGCATATGGCGCGGTGATCGAAAAGAACGGCAAACAGTCGGAGTATTCATTCGCTGCCGATGGAAAGATCGCCAGTTCGGAGGAGGACATCAGCCTGGCGGATATTCCCGAAGCCGCACGCAAGGTCATTTCATCCAAAGCGGCGGGCGGCAAAATCATTTCCACCAAAAAAGTTTTCGAGGACGGCACGACGGTTTTTGCCGCGATCATCGAGAAGGGGGGCAAGCAGACCGAGATCTCCGTGGCCCCGGACGGGAAAATCGTCGCTACCGAAAAGATCGAAAAATAGCGAAGGAAATGTCAATACAGGCGCACATACCGGATTGATGCGACTGTGCTGATCCCTTGTTGCACTGGATCACGGAAATGCGTCTGCCTTGATTTCCAACTCATGTTAGACTCCGTGGGATGGCAGTTGCCGCGGCCCAGGATGTAAAGTCGAAACAAGCTGGGAAAACCTGGAATCCTTTTACTGCCGTGCGGGACACGCCGGCCTGGTCACACGCGCTCCGATGACAGGCAAAGGGGCCGAGCGTCTGCGCTGGCTGTATCCCACACTTGACACTGTGGGGTTGGGCTGGATTGTCATGCCATTCGCATCCCGGATGAGGCCGGCCGATGCTTGAGTTCGGTCAATAAATCGCGGCGTTCGGCCCTGGGACCGCGGGCGTCTCGCCCGCAAAAAGGCGCCTAAAGATCAAGATTGGCGGCTGCGGCATCCCGAGGCGGACTGCGCAAGCCGCTGGGATGCGAATGCATGAGTATTTTGCGGGCGGGACGCCCGCGGTCCCAGGGGCC
>Ga0315277_10007294_pt1 | contig 14342 bp, 9 predicted proteins | sample YL17G05_15_MG_FD_203695 | JGI IMG/M metagenome (GOLD analysis project Ga0315277, IMG submission 203695) | Sediment microbial communities from Yellowstone Lake, YNP, Wyoming, USA - YL17G05_15 | ecosystem: Environmental > Aquatic > Freshwater > Lake > Sediment | place: USA: Wyoming | collected... | reverse complement strand
TCGGCCTCGATCTCGAACGGCTCGTGCGTTTTCTGCCGCTGCTCAGCCGCGAGTTTGAATATGCAGTCGAGTTTCGCCATCCCTCATGGTTCCACGAGCCGGTCTATGATGCGTTGCGCCGTCACCACATCGGCTTGTGCGTGTTCCATCATGTGAGAATCGAGTGCCCGCGCATTGTGACGGCGCCTCTGGTGTATCTGCGGTTTCACGGCGCGTCCGGGCGGTATGCCGGCAAATACACAACGGAACAATTGGAATCGTGGGCGGCTTTCGCGCACGAGCACATGGCGCAAGGCCGCCACGTGGTTGCTTATTTCAATAATGATTACAAGGGGTATGCAGTCGAAAATGCGCGCGAATTTCGTGGCCTGCTGGAGAGCATGTGGAGATAATGCGCCTGCCGGGTGCGGCCACTAAATGACGAAAGGATCCCTGGGTTTGAAGTTCAAACTTTTGGTGGCTTTTTACGAGTTGTTATGTTGGAAGATTGCAACAGGCGTTTGCGCAGATCTTTCACCCCGGAGGGGTCGAATGATAGTAGCCATCCCTCCGGGATTTGCGCAAAGGATCGGCGCTAGCGAATCCGGGCCTTTGCGCAAGAATTCAAGATGAATTGTTTTGGTTTGCCTCATCGAGGCATCCTCAAGAACCGAATTCGAGAGGTCTTGAAAAAGGCAAACGGAAGGTTTGAACTCCGAACAGATGGAGGAACCGGACATGGAGCCGCCGCGAGCCATTCTCGAAGCGCACCACGTCACCAAGACATTTCCCGGCGTCGTGGCGTTGCGCGATGTGTCATTCGCCGTCTTGGCGGGCGAAGTCCATGCGGTGATCGGGGAAAACGGCGCCGGCAAATCCACCCTGATGAAGGTCCTCTCCGGCGTGCATCCCGACTATGAGGGCGAGCTGATTTTGGATGGTCGGCCGGTCCGTTTCGATGGCCCGCGACAGGCGCAACAATCCGGCATTGGGATTGTTCATCAGGAGCTCAACCTCGTTCGCGATCTCACGGTGGCAGAAAATGTTTTTCTCGGTCGCGAGCCTCTGACGCGGTGGCGAACGATTGATCGCCGTACGATGAACGCCGCCACGCGCGAGTTGTTTCAACGACTGGAGATTGCGATTGCGCCGGATCGGCGGGTCGGCGACCTGCGCGTCGGAGAGCAACAGATGGTCGAGATCGCCAAGGCGCTCTCGCTCAATGCGCGCGTTTTGATTCTCGACGAGCCCACCTCGGCGCTCTCCGACCGCGAAACAGCGACGCTGTTCTCACTGATCCGGCGTTTGAAAGAACAAGGCGTCGCCATCGTATATATCTCCCACCGCATGGAAGAGGTGTTCGAGGTTTCCGATCGCATTACCGTTTTGCGCGATGGCGAGTATGTCGGCACACTTCCAGCGACACAGGCCACGCGTGAGGAACTGATTCGCATGATGGTTGGCCGGACGCTCAAGAGCTTCTTTGCCGAAGATGAACGGACGACACCGGGAGAAGAAGTCGTTCTTTCGGTCGAGAACTTATGCCTGACGGGCGCAGGCGAGGTCCGCCGCACGTTGATCCGCGAGGTGAGTTTCCAGGTCCGAGCCGGCGAGATTCTCGGCCTGGCTGGATTGCTTGGTTCGGGGCGGACCGAAGTCCTGGAGGCGATTTTCGGCGCCCACGGCGATCGAGTAGGCGGTCAAATCTGCATTGACGGGCGGCCCGTTGTCATTCGCTCGCCGCTCGATGCCATCGAATGCGGTATGGCGCTGGTGACCGAAGACCGGAAAGCCACGGGATTGATCCAGCAGGTGACGGTTCGCGAGAATCTGTCGCTGCCTTCATTGCGACGACTCGTGTGGCGGGGAATGGTGGATCGCGGTGCCGAGCGACGGTTGGCCGACGAATTTATTCAGCGGCTCTCGATTCGCACACCGAGCCGCGAGCAAATCATCGTGCACCTCAGCGGCGGCAACCAACAGAAGGTCATTTTGGGCAAATGGCTGGCGATCAACCCGCGCATCCTTCTGCTCGACGAACCGACGCGCGGGATTGACGTCGGCGCCAAAGCCGAAATCTACCACCTCCTGCGCGAACTGTCGCTGCGGCGGATTGCCATCGTCATGGCCAGCTCCGAACTGCCGGAGTTGATCGAGCTGTGCCATCGTATTCTGGTCATGCGCGAAGGGCGGCCGGCGGCGCTTTTCGCCCGCGAAGAAGCGACCCAGGAAAAAATTCTGGCCGCGGCGGCGCCCGGCGCAAAGGAGACCGCCGATGTCGGATGCTGACGCGACCAGCCAAACCGACTCGCCCATCACCCTACGCCGATATCTGACCACCATGGCGCCCCGCCTGGTTCGCGAGGGGAGTCTCTACGCGGCTTTTGTCATACTGTTCATCGTTGGCTGCTTGGTGTCCGAAGACTTCCTTACGCCCGACAACCAGAAGGCCGTGCTGCGGCAGATTTCCGAAAATGGGATCGTTGCCGTCGGCATGACTCTGGTCATCATCACCGCCGGCATTGATCTTTCCGTTGGACGGATGCTGGGGTTGGCTTCGACCCTCGCCGCCATGTTGCTGACCGGCCGGCAATGGACGGCTGCCACCTGGTTGGCTTTGCCGGCCGCCATGGGGGTGGCGGGTTTCCTTCTGGCCCTGCTAGCCAAAACCCTTCTGGTCAAGAATCGCGACGACGCGCGCGCCCGGCCTGTGACCATTATCGCCTTCCTGATCGGAGCCGCGGCCGTCGGGGCGTGGACAATTCCCCAGGTTCGGTCGGGTTTGAGTATCCCGGCCGTGGTTGTCGTTGTGCCGCTGGCAGGCTTACTGCTGGGGAGCCTGAGTGGCCTGATTATCGCCAAGTGTCGCCTCCAGCCGTTCATTGTCACGCTGGCCATGATGACATCGGCTTGGGGCGCCGCTCGTTTGATTGCGCGGAGCGATGGCGGGGGCGCCTATATCCATCAGGCCTACGAATGGGATGTTCCGGGCCTGCCCGCCCTTCGCAAGCAGGTGTTCAATCTCCTTCCGGTTCCCGGGATTTTTTTCCTCGTGTGCCTTCTGATCGGCTGGTTCATCCTCAGCCGACTGCGCTTCGGACGGTACATCTATGCCATTGGAGGCAACGAAGAGACCGGGCGTCTTTCGGGCATCAATGTGGACCGGGTCAAGATCGCCGTCTATGCCATATCCGGGATGCTGGCATGTCTGGCAGGCGTATTGGATTGTGCGCAATATCAGCAAGGCACGCCCGAAGCGGGTGCCGGGGGCGAGCTCGATGCCATTGCCGCGGTTGTCATCGGCGGCACCAGTCTAATGGGCGGCCGCGGCCGGATGATTGGAACCTTGGTCGGCGTTCTAATCTTCGGCTACCTCACCAACATTCTTCAGCTGTGCGGCGTGCATACCGATGTCCAGTTGTTCATTACGGGCGCCATTATCGTTCTTGCGGTCTTGTTGCAAGAAGGTTTCGTCGAGCGATGGATCCATCGCCGGCGCGACCGCCGAGCTGCCTCGTAGTCCATCTCATCGCAGCGCCTTGGCTTTCGTGCTTGAAACCGGCGTGCGCTTTGTGGCAATGGAGATGCCGTCAGTGGCAGGAAAAATGTTTCGCCCACACAGGAGGAGGAACCCCAAGATGACCACAAGCCAACAGGTCCGGCGTCGCCAGTGCCGTAGGATGCGTAGTGGTTTGCTCGCTATGAGCTGTCTGGCCACACTCGTCTTGCTATTCGCAGGCTGCGGTGAAAAGAAACCCGCCGCGAAATACGTCATTGGCTTTTCGCAGTGCACGACGACCGAGCCATGGCGCGCTCTATTCAATCGTCTCCTCGAAGCCGAGGCCAAGAAGATGCCAGAGCTCCGACTGATCACTCTCGATGCCCAGGACCGGATAGACAGACAGGTTGCCGACATGGAGAGTTTCATCAACCGCCGCGTGTCCGCCATTCTGATTTCGCCGAAGGACGCGCCCGGCCTGACGGGTGTCGTCGAACGCGCCACGTCAGCGGGTGTTCCTGTCGTTGTTCTCGACCGCGACGTGCAGACGAAGAACTACGCCTGTTTCGTCGGCGGCGATAATATGGAGATCGGTCGCGAGGCCGGTCGCTTTGCCGTCGAAGCGCTGGGCGGCCCCGGTAAAGCCCAAGGGTTTATCTACGAGATATGGGGCGGCATGGCCTCGACCCCTGCCCAGGAACGACATAATGGCTTCCACGAAATCGTGGGAAAGGAACCGGGCATCAAGGTCGAAGGCAATCAGGACGGCGACTGGAAGCAGAAGAAGGGTTACCTCATCATGGAAACCGCCCTGAAACGGTATGAGAAAATAGATCTCGTCTATGCTCACAACGACCCGATGGCCTATGGCGCTTGTCTGGCGGCCAAGGACGCCGGTCGCGAGAAAGGCATCAAGTTCGTCGGCATTGATGCGATCCCCGAGGAAGGTTGCATGTGGGTCAAGCGGGGCCAACTGGCGGCGACGTTCGTCTATCCGCCGCCCGGCGTCGAGGGCCTTCGCATGGCCCTGAAAATCCTCCAGGGCGAGCAGGTGGAGAAACGCAAAATGCTCCCGACCAAGCGGATCACGGCTGAGAACGTGGATGAATACCTGGCCAGTTTGAAGAAGTGATTGCGCCGTCGGGCTTCACGACTTGCCGATGAAGCCCTGGTTGGTCGCCCACATGTCGCCGTTCGAGACGCTGCCGTTCGTCGGATCGTAGATGACCGAGTAGCCGCCGTTCATTACGTCCAACGCTCCCTGCTCATCCACATCAATGTCGAGGTCGGGCGCGTTGGACATCACAACCCATGTCCACTGCTTCTCACCCACCTCGGGGAAAACACGCGCCCAATACTCGATCGGATAGTAGCGGTAGTAGCGTTGGCGCACTTGCTGGAGCAACATTGGCTTGAAAACCTCGTGTGGGAGGCTGTCGAGGTAGGGAATCGGCGTCGTCAAAACGGGAGCATCGCTCAGATAGCCGTGGTTATAATAGGAATCGAAATAGGGATAGGCGCCGTTGTCCGTGGCGTAGGCTTCCATTGCGACCGCGATGGTGCGGACGTCGGATTTGACGCGCGCCACTTTGGTTCGCACCTGGGCTTCGAGCAGGTTGGGTATGGCGATCGCTGCCAGAATGGCAATGATCGCGACGACGATGAGAAGTTCGATCAACGTGAATGCGCCGGTGCCGGGAGATACGGACTTGCAACGTTTTCCCATTTTTCAATCCCCCAATGAGCGTCTTCCCTCATGAGCTTGACTTGTTCAAGGGCGCGTCAGTTTGCCCGTCGCAAGAGGCCGCTGAACAAATGTTCGGAGTCTGGCCCAGGCCGCTTCGAGCGTCTCTTTCGACTGATCGAGCAATCTCTCCGGTGTCCAATCGCCATAGGCCGAAACCTCGAAGCTGAGAATGGGCCGTTTCTTGCGGTCGAGATAGCCGTTGTCGAGAAGGGCCTTGAGAAAGGCCGCCAGTTGCTCAACGCCGTTTTCGCCGGCGGGATCGCCGAACGGCGGATGATTGTCGCCATACATGGGGTGCTTGGAATTGCGCAGGACGCAGTTGCCCATGTGGGCCTGGACGAGATAGTCGCGCACCGTGGCGACGGCATCCTCGCTCGTTTCGCCGAGCAGCGGCAAGTGACTGAGGTCAATCATCAGTCCAAATTCGGGGAAACGCTCGCGCATTCGCTTGGCGATTTCGACTGCTTCAACGCTTGGTCCGATCAGGCAGTTTTTGCCGAACGGCTGGCGGTCGAACGTTTCGAGAACCAGCGGCATCTTGCCTTGAGCGCGAAGTTCCATGGCGATCTGGGCCAGCGAGTCCACGAGAAAATCTTGCGCGGCGGCGCGTTTTGCCTCGCCGGGATCGCGACCGCTCAGGACAGCGCAGCCAACGGCGCCAAGTTCGTAGGCCTGTTCAATGACGCGCTTGACGGCGTCCACGGCATCGCGTCGTTTCCAGCGATCCTCGTGGTTGAGATCGAGCCCCTGGGTCAAAAGAACCGGCTGGGCGGCGAAAGCAACGGTTTTTCGCGATTCGCGCAACAACGCGGCCACTTCGTTTCGCATCGCTTTGTCGCGAATCCACGTCACTTCGATTGCGTCGAAGAAAGGATCATGGAGAAGCCTGGACAGCGACTGGATGACGTCGGCCTCGCCTTTAATCGCTTCCTTGTGCAACATGCAATGCACAAGGCCGATCTTCGCGTAGTCTTGCGGTCTCCCTTCCATTGGCCAAACCTGCTCGCCGAACGGGCCTCTTGCCCGTGAAAAGTCATGGGCCGGATGCCCATGCCACAACTGCGCCGACTAGCGCCTTCAACGTTTCACGATCCGTGAAATCGCGAATGAACCATTTGGCGCCGGCGGCCAAAAGTTTCTCGCTGGAAAAACTTGTTCCCACGCCGACACAATCCACACCAGCGACAACCGCCGCCTGAATTCCCGCCGGCGAATCCTCGAAAGCCAGCACGCCGCGAGATTCAACGCCCAGTCGCTCGACTGTCAACCGATACATCTGCGGGTCGGGTTTGGGATGACGAACATCTTCGATGGTGCAAATAGCATCGAAAAGACCTTCCCAGCGGAACTTCTTCACCATCCAATCAATATAGGGCCGCGGCGAAGATGAGGCCAGACCGATCTTGATTTTCGTGGGGCCGCAACATGAGGCGCCCAACGCGCCCGCACTCTGCGAACTGCGAAGCGCGCGAAGAAAATCATCCACACCGGCGACGGGCTGGAGTTCGGTCTCGGCCAGTTCGCGAAACACCGCGCGCTTCTCGGCGACCCAGTTCTCGCCCTCCTTCGGCCCCGGAAAGCCCCACTCGTTGACCACCTTTTCGAGGAACTTGTGGATGGTGATACCGGTTTGCTGGGCGGCTTGTTCCGGCGTCAAGTGAATACCCCGTCGTGCGAGGACAATCTCGGCCGACTTCAAATGAATCAGCTCGCTGTCAATCAAAACCCCGTCCAAGTCAAAAACGACGGCTGAATAGATGTCTTTGGTATTGATCAATTTCACTCCTGTGTACGCAAGACTGCCTTCAACCACCAAGACACGGAAAGTTCCTGGCGCCAGCGCACCAGATTCGGATTGGGAGCCATGTCGGCCCACGGGATGACGCTCGGGCCTCCTTTGGCCGCCGCATAGAGAACCTCGAACCAGCCAAGTGCGTCACCGCGATCGAGGTGCTCACGCGCCAGCTGACGTGCTTTGCTGCGGTCGGGTTCCTTGATGTTCATGCGCAGTATCGCCCGCGAAACTTCGGGATCTTGTTCCGGCAGAAGATTCTCAAAACTGCATAGCCCCCTTGATTCCATTAACACGCTTGGTAGTCGGTCAACTCGTATTTGATGGAATCTCCCCCGCCGTCATTGCGAGCGGCCATGGATGGCGGCGAAGCAATCCCGTGCTACCACACAGGGACGTGATTGCTTCGTCGCCGCAAAACGGCTCCTCGCAATGACACGGGGCCGCGATAGCCATCCGCTCCGATTTGACAGACCAGTAGGCCCTTGCTTCGAAGTGCGCTCAGTCGCCTTTAGAGCAAACGCACCGTGATGATTTCGTGCGGATGGAAATAGAGTTCAACCGCGCCGCCGGCCAGCGTTGCCGGACCGGTTCGCTCCTCCATCAGGTTGACGCGTTCGGCTTTCTTAAAGGAAAGCGATGTTGCCAATCGCGCCCGCCCGCGCCGTCCCCATGCCTCATAGAGACGAACGATTACCCCTTTGCCTTGCTCGGCTTGCTTAATCGTTTCGATCACGACGTTCGGCGCATCCATTGAGAAGAAGTTTTGACTTGATGGCGCTCCGTCGCCGACCCGCGCCGTCTGCACCGGACGCGTGAGCAAGGGCACATTCAACTCGTAGCCGTGTCGAACAACATCGCCCTGCCGAAAATCTTCGGCATGAGCCACGAGTGAGTACGTGAAACGATGAACACCCATATCGGCCATGGGGTCCGGCTCCTTGGGGCTTCGAAGCAGCGTCAGGCTCAGGACGTGGCCGCGCGTGTCGTAGCCATACTTGCAGTCGTTAAGAAGCGCGGCGCCGTAACCGCTTTCGGAGAGATCGGCCCAACGATGGGCCGGCACCTCGAACCGGAGGGCATCGGCAAGCGTGTTGGTGTGCGTCGGCCGCTCGATATGGCCAAGCGCAATTTCATAGATGGCGTCGCGCGCGCGAACGGCAAGCGGAAACGCAGCCTTGAGCATCTTGTGATTCTCATGCCAGTCAATCTCGGTCTCGAAATCTATGCGCCGCGAATTGGCCCAAAGCACAACGGTCTGAGTCAACCTCGATTGCCCAAACCGCCGTTGGATGCGGAGTGCAACTCGAAGAGGCCCATGTTCCACGACCTCCGTTTTTTGAGCGTCGCGAACGGGCCACATCTTGTCGCGATAGTCGGCGTCAATTTCCCAGGCATCCCAGTTGTGCGGGATGTCTTCGAACAGGCGCAACTGGTTGCCGGTTTCGCCGTCGGCGAGAACGTCGCGGCCGGCCTGCTTGTCGAAAATGCGCCGGATTTCACCCGCCTTGTCCAACTCGATCCGATAGAAGCGGTTTTCGAGCGATCGGTTCGTGGCTTTCGGTTCGCCTTCGGGCGCCGTGGTGGCCACGGCGGTTCCTTCGTCATGCCAGAAGGTCTTGTAGCCATAGGCAGGGACGTTCTCGGCCCAGAAGAGCCATCCCGCGCGAGTTTTTTGAACCAGCATCGGACGACCATCCGCATCGGCGACCTTTAGCCGCTTCGTCGCGTTTTCGCTGATAAGGACAGGACCGCTGCGCTCCCATCCCAGCGAATTGAAAACGACCAGCGGATGGCCGGGCCGCGCACCGGTCTCGATGTGCCCGGCCACACAATCCAGCGCGGCATCAAGCGCCGCCGTCGCCTTCTCGCGCGCCTGCGTGTAAAATGTCTCGGCCTCGCGATAAACCTCGCCGACCGACGAGCCGGGCAGCACGTCATGGAATTGGCACAGACAGACCCTCCGCCAAGCCTCGCGCAGCGCTTCGACCGGATAGGGCAAGCCGCAGCCGACGGTGGCCACGGCGCTCCACGCTTCCGCGTGATGAAGCAGGATTTCGGCGCGGCGGTTGTTCAGTTTGGCGCGCGCCTGGGTCGTATAGGTTCCGCGATGATACGGATAATACAGTTCGCCCACCCAAACCGGGAAATCGTCCGACTCGGTCGCAAGGCGCTCGAAGAAATCGCGCGGCGCCGTGGGTTCGCATCGCGGCAGCCCTTCGAGATCGCGGGCGCGGCGCAGAAATTCCAGCATCGCGCGCGTCGGGCCGCCGCCGCCGTCGCCATAACCATAGATATAGATCTGCGAGGTCGCCCGGTCCTTTTCGACGTAGCGTTGCTCGCCGCGAAGCAATTCTTCGGCGTTCATCCGGCAATTGTAGTTGTCCGTCGGCGGCATGTGACACAACACGCGCGAGCCGTCAATTCCCTCCCACCAGAACGTGTCGTAGGGGAACTCGATCAGTGCGCCCCAGTTGAGTTTCTGGGTCACGAAGTAATCAATGCCCGACTGTTTGAGGATTTGCGGGAGGTTGGCCGAAAAGCCGAACGAGTCGGGCAGCCAGGCCTCGCGCACCTCGACGCCGAATTCGCGGCGAAAGAATTCCTTGCCGAGCAGGATCTGGCGCACCAGCGACTCGCCGCCGGTCAGGTTGCAGTCCGGCTCAATCCACATGGCTCCGACGGGTTTCCACTGGTTTGCGGCGATTCGCTGACGGATTTTTTCGTAAAGCGCGGGATAGTGCGTCCGCGTCATCTCGTAGAGCTGCGGCTGGCTCTGCACGAAGAGAAACTGCGGGTATTCTTCCATCAGCTTGACGGCGGTCGAGAACGTGCGCGAGCATTTGCGCACCGTCTCGCCGTAGGGCCACAGCCAGAGCACATCAATGTGCGCGTGACCGACGCAGGCGAAACGTTGGGCGCTCGCCGCGGCGTGGCAGTCGAAAAGCGGGCGCAGAATTTCGCGGCACGATTTGGCCGCGCGGTTCAATTCGTCGGGATGGTTCGAGTCATAATCGAATCGGTCGAGGGCGCGATTGACCACATAGAGAATGCGGTTTCGGCGCGTATTGTCGGGCGGGAGTTGTCGCGCCAGATCGCTCAGAATCAGCAGGTCGTGATAAAAGTTCCACACCTCCGAGACCAGCGCGCCGAGTTCGGCCCGTTCGAGCCGTTTCTGGCCTCGGAAGCAGACCACGTCGGCCTGGGGGACGGATTCGACGAGCAATTCGAATGTCTCGCCGGCGCGCGCCTTTTCGGTCAGCCGGACCTCGCGATGATTGCGGTCGAGTCCCTGAATCGGAACGCCATCGAGAAAGCACGCTCCTTCCCCCCCATCGTCGAGAAAAGCAAAAACGGCGCGCCCGGCCATTTCCGCCGGAACCATGAACCGGTAGCGAAACCACGCCGTTACCCAGGGCCACCCCCACAAGTGGCCGAGACTGACGGGCCGAAAAGCCTTGCTCTGCGCGGCCTCGGCGATGGTCAGCGACTTGTCGCCTGCGAGCAACTCGATCTGTTCGATCGGCATGCGCGGCAGGAAGCACCTGTCGGCGATTTTCGGCAGGCGGACATCCAGTTTCGCCAGGTTCATGGAACCATCTCCTCTCACCGCGATCCTATAGCGAACATAGAGGACGGGACGGTAGGGTCAAGGCCGGAATCGTTGGGGGAAGGAGGCGGTGGGCGCGGGAAGGGCCCAAATGCTAAAAAATTAGCATTTTCCCCTTGACATTGAAACGCCCTCTGCTAATTTTTTAGCAATTTGTGGAACCTGAGATCCGCCGGCAATGTCATAAAAGCAGAGAACAGGAGGAATTCCCTCATGGTGAAACAGTCCGCCGTCCATCTCAGCCGTCGGGAGCGCCAGATCATGGATATCATTTATCGGCGCGGCCAAGCCACGGCCGCGGAGGTCCTGGGACATCTGCCCGATCCGCCCGGCTACTCGGCCGTGCGGGCCCTGTTGCGCGTGCTCGAGGAAAAGGGGCACGTGAAACACAAAAAGGACGGGGCGCGCTACGTCTTTTTCCCGACCCGAGCGCGCTATCAGGCCGCCCGATCGGCGCTCAAACGGCTGGTGCAGACATTTTTCGACAGTTCGGCGGAAAAGGCTGTGGCTGCCCTGCTGGATGTCTCCGACTCGAATCTATCGCAGGTCGAGTGGGACCGGCTCGCGCAGCTGATTGACAAGGCCAGAAAGGAAGGACGCTGACCATGGTGACGCTGCCGGATCTTCTTTTGCAGCCGGTTTCTTCGGTCGCCTGGCTGGAGGTCCTGGCCGATGCGACGATCAAAGGGCTTTCTATTCTGCTGCTGGCAAGCGCGCTCCATATTGCCATGCGACGCGCTTCGGCAGCCTCTCGCCACTTGCTCTGGTGCTTGGCGCTGAGCAGTTTGCTGGCGCTACCCGTACTCTCGTCTTTCTTGCCCGCCTGGCAGGTGCCGATTCTGTCGCGCGTGCTGTCCACACACCTTGCGCCCGACGGGCGCGGCCTGGGGCCTGTCCCGAACCGCACTGTGCCGATGCCGGCCGAGCTCCAACCACGCTGGGGCGGTCGCGTCCCCGATGATCTAATGTTCCCACCGGCAGATGCGGCAAATGGGCGCACACCGGCGAATCGGCAGTCTGAGGAATCGCAAGGGAAACTCACTTCGGCCGCGACCGCGACGGCGCAGTTTCATTGGGCGGCTTGGATCCTGCTTTTCTGGATGGTGGGCCTGCTTGCGGTGCTGACGCCCCTGTTGATTGGCACGGGACAGGTGTGGCGTCTCGCTCGGCGAGCAAAGCCCGTCACCGAGGGCCGCTGGACGACATGGTTGCCGGAGCTGGTCCGCGAGATTGGCCTGACGCGCCGCGTGAGGCTGCTGCGGAGCCACCGGGCGACCATGCCGATGACCTGGGGCATCCGGCGGCCCGTGGTGCTGCTGCCGGCCGACGCGGACGACTGGTCGCCTGAGCGAGGTCGCATCGTCTTGCTGCATGAGCTGGCCCACGTGAAGCGGTGGGACTGTCTGACCCAGATGCTCGCGCAGCTGAGCTGTGCGTTCTATTGGTTCAACCCGCTGGCCTGGTTGGCGGCCCACTGGCTGCGAGCCGAGCGCGAGCGGGCTTGTGACGACCTGGTTCTGCGCGCCGGTTCGAGACCTTCCGACTACGCCGGCCATCTGTTGGAAATCACCCGATCGCATTACCGGCTGCATTGCGCCCCCATTGCGGCTGTGGCCATGGCCCGCCGGTCGCATATCGAGCGCCGAGTGTTGGCGATCCTCGATGCCTCACGCAGTCGGCGCGCACTGACAAAGTTGACCGTGGCGGTCGCTTTGGCTGCCGGGGCGTGCGTCGTATTGCCGCTGGCCATGATGCGGGCGACCGCACGAAACACAACCGGCCCAAACAAGACCGAACTTGGGGAGCGTACGGCGGAGGCAAACAACGGCGATGCCACACTGCCCGGCGCGATGTTCACGCCCGACGAGGTGGTCGCGCATTACGAAAAGCTCTATGGCGAAAAGAAAACACCCGCGGAACTGGCCAAGTTCTATTCCGAACAGGCCATACGCGCCGCCTCATCGGGCAGCGATCCGTTCCTCTTGGTCGAGGCGGTCGAGCGCGCACTGGCGTTAGAGAAGGATGTCGTGGTCAAGGGGCAACTGTTCACCTACCTCGGCGACGCCTATTGGCTTCAGACCAAGAAATACACGCCCGAGATTTGGGGACCGCAGCGCCGCAAGGCCGCGGAAGTCTATCTGACGGGCTTGCGTGGCGTGCTGGAATATGACCTGCCCGCCCAACCGCCGGAATTGCCGGGGGTGGCAGTATATAATGTGGATGGTCCTCCGGAAGTTGTGGAGAAATATCGCAAGAAGCACGAGCAAGAGATGGCTGCACGCAAAAAAGCGGAGTTCGAACGCGACTTGGTTCACCGCCGACAAGTTCTGACCGGTCAAGTTGTCCAGATGTATGCAAAAGAACCGGATGCATTCGATGAATTGCGCGAGTTGGTCCTGAAGCATCTCGGCAGCGCCGAAGCCGCCGACACGCTCATCGCCGGCGCGGGGGATTATCGAAAGAACCCGAAACCGCAGTTTCCCGTTCTCAAGAGTGTGGGCAATAGAATAGTCGCGCGGGCGCCCGCACTCGCCGACGAGGCATCGTCCCGGGTGGTCATCATACGGGAAATCGCCCAGACCATGCAGCCGATTGAATATGACAGGGAAATCCCTGTCAATCTGTGGGTCGGTACGAACGGGACGTCCGGCGTGGTGCAGGTCCCGCGGGTCAAGTTCCTCAAAAGCGATGATCGGATCGAGGCCATTGTGCACGTCACGGCAAGGTCTGCCGCGAACGCCAAGTGGCGGATTGGTGTAACCGTTCTAGATGAGAACGGTGGGGTCTTGGGCGAGAAATCCGCCGTGATTCGGACAATGCGCCTGATTCTTGGGAAACCGTTTACCGTTGCGAAGGATCTTTCTCTGCAATTCGGGCGAGTGGCTGGCCGGCCCGTGAAGTTTATGGCTCGTGTTCTTCGCGTCGCCGAAGACACTCCGGTTACAGAAGAGATTTGGTCGGAAGCGGACAAGCAATCCCCTGCTCCACCTTCTGTCGTTCCGACAGCAAGAGAGTTTCAGCATCAAGCGAATCTCTCGTTCGAGGAACCGCTTTACTGCGACATGCCCGTTTGGGTGCATGTGGAATTTAGTTGGCCGGTCGAGAATATTCGCTACCCCTTCAACACCGCGCCAGGATTCTTCGACGATCATGTGTTCCTCGTCGAACGCGATGGGAAACCCCTGCCTCGGATTCGAGCCGCCGACGAGGCCCGAATCTTGACGGGCGGGCTCCTGCATGGTTCGGTGGCACCGGCCAGTGTTCGGGGCAACTGGTTCCCGCTCCATCTGATCTATCGCTTCGACGTGCCTGGCGTCTATTCGGTGCGTTATTCCAACCCGCGGTTGGACCACGCTTCCGATTGGACGAAGATCGAGGTGCGCCCATTTACGGCGGAACAGCGTCACGACTGGCTGAAGACAACAATGGCTAAACCTCCGGACGACCTTGGAAAACTGGTCAGCGAATATCTGCCTTCGATTCTTGCGTGCCCTGACCGCGAAGCCTTCCCGGTTTGGACCAGCTTCCTTTATCACGACAGCAACCTAGTGGGCTCCTATAGCATGTATGGCCTCCATTATTACGATGAGGCCTTTCTGCGCGACGAGCTTCCGAAGGTTCTGGCCAGGAACGGCGCGACCCCGGATTTGGCGCATTTTCTCAACGCAAAGCGAGATCTGTTTCAGCCGGTGGCGTCGGCGGTGGTGAACGCATT
>Ga0315277_10007293_pt1 | contig 14343 bp, 11 predicted proteins | sample YL17G05_15_MG_FD_203695 | JGI IMG/M metagenome (GOLD analysis project Ga0315277, IMG submission 203695) | Sediment microbial communities from Yellowstone Lake, YNP, Wyoming, USA - YL17G05_15 | ecosystem: Environmental > Aquatic > Freshwater > Lake > Sediment | place: USA: Wyoming | collected... | reverse complement strand
TAGGATATTAAAGAGCATCCATTATGAGAATGAAAAAATCTATTTAGGCGTAGGAAACCCTTCTGCAATATTGATATTCAACGTTACCACCCCCACCAGCTTAGTATTCGATAAAGAAATAGGTCAAAATTCTACCGTATATCAAGTTGATGTGGATGGAGACTACATTGTCATTGCGGATTATTCCGGCTCACTGATGATCGCGAATTATACTCAGAACCTCTATAACGTGAACGACTGGTGGGTCGCGAATAATTACTGGTGCTTAGGCGTCGTCGTCGATGGGGACTTCGCTTATACCGCAACATTTGCTAAAGGTTTGGTCGTTTGGAACTTGACCGATAAAACCCATCCAACTATTGTGGCAGAAAGACCTTTGGGCGTTAATCTATATTCCGTTGCGTTCGATGGTGAAAGCAAAGTCATACTCGGTGGTTCGGCGGGATTCCTGGCGCTTTTTGATGTAAGCGACCCGACAGTCCCTACGCTATTAGGCGATATTGATACCGATGGCGGTGACCTCGATGCATTAGTGATCACCGGTTCTGCAGCTATTGGAGCAGACTATTCCTATGGAATCGTTACTTTGAGCATCGCCATGAGTATCCCAGTAGAACATACAAGGCTTCCTCCCACTGAGCGAGGCCACGGGGTAGATGTTGATGCAACATACATATATGGCGCGATGGGCTTCTCTGGACTCTATATTTGGGATCTAGCGGCTGCAATTGAAGGAATGGAATGGGAAATACCTGGATTTACGCTTCTTTTGGCTCTAATCATCATAGTCACAATTACTTTGGTTCTGAAACAAAAAACTCTTAAATTTTCTATCAATTAACTTTTCTTTATTCTTTTTTTAATAGATTTTGTGCGTTCATTTAAATTTTTTCTACTATCAACCTCTAACATTTATTTTGTATATCTTTATAAAAAGGAAAACCAAAAGTTAGGTACACTAAGTTTTTCGATTCAAATAAATTAAATAAAGGTATTAAAGATGAAACAATCGAACGTAAGAGAAAAGCAAAGACAGTTTTCACATAGCAAGCGAGTAAATTATCTAATTGGTGGCTTAATCGGATTAATTTTCGTTCTAAGCATTTTTACCAACGGAACAAAAGTATCTAATAGCAATGATATACAAGCTCTCGCACCTACAGCGATAGACATAAGCGCTCCCGATCAAAATTGGGCGTCTCCTAACGGTCGATGGGATTTTTCATGGAATAGTAGTTGGACTACCGCAGCGAAAATACAAAATATGTCCGCTGCCTTGGATCTAGCCTATACTTTTCTGGTTACAAATTGGAACTTGCCCAATCCTTTAACCCCCACGGCCTATGAGCCTCCTATTGAGGTATCGATCCCTGAAATCCCTGGCTATAACGGCAAAGCGTCTCATGGTGAAATAGATTCTAAATTTAAATTAACCTACTATCCGAAATTTATCAATCACGATGTATTAAATCGTCAACCTTTACAAGTCGGAGAGCATGAACTATTACATCTATGTCAATTTAAGGCTCCAGGCACTAGCCCTGCAAAATGGGTGACCGAGGGACAAGCCCGGATGTCTGAAGATAAAGTGAATGATTGGCTAGATCATGCGGATGTTACTGATGGGATATCGGGAACATATTTGGCAGAGTGCAATGGTTATTTAACTGGCAGCCACGTAAATGACCTCACATCAATCACTTATCCCGCGTGCATGTTCTGGAACTATGTCTGTGAACAATTTGGAACAGATAAAACCGATCCCGATTACGGTTTTGATATTATCAGGGATTTCTGGAGTTCAGCCGTCAATCCCTCTGGTACGGATGGGATTACCATGTTCAACAATTTGATGACCTTTAGAGGAACAGGTAAGACTTTTGAGGATGTCTTTGAAGATTTTTCTATAGCAAATTATGCTAAAGATTTTTCTGATGCGTCAGTGCCCATAAAATGGGAGTACATTGATGACAATGCAGCGGATTTATCTGCAAACTATTTTCCAGTTTCTCTTGAATTTAATTGGGTTCCTACACTCGACCCAACCACCCCTATTTCTGATAACGCCGAAACCATCAATCGGTGGGCTTCGAAGTATTATGAGATCAATATCGATCCCGGTGTTGAAGTCATTACTATTCAATTCAATCAAACGACGGCTAATACCTTATTTTATGCATTACTGGCATTAGATGGCAATGATCTTGAATATTCGTATACCCTCGAGTCTGTCAATTTTCAGCGAGCTATCATCAATGAGGGCTATGACAAAATTTGTGTCATTGTCGTAGGACTCGAGAACTCTGTCGTTGATCCTGCAGGTTTTAAATACTTAATAGAAGGCGCCACTCCGGAGTTATCAATTGAAAGTCCGAAAAATTCTCCCGAAAACTTCCAAGCGCGTGCTGGAACTCATGATCTCCCAGAAAAGTTTCCTAGCGTTGTCTACGTCTCTCAACGGAAAACCATCCCAGTGCATGGATTATCTGCAGAAAATTTCCAGGCATTCGTTGGTGGGATTGAGGCCCCTGTACTAGTGGCTGTGGATGCGTGGGGAAGATACTTCCTTGAGATCCAAGCCCCGAATCAGTCAGCGGATGGGCTTCATGATTTACGAATCGATTTACTCAACTCGGACGGGACTACTATAATTACAACTAATATAGTCGGGGATTGTGTTAAATATGGAGCGAGTTACATCGATAACATGCTGGTGATTGACCGGTCAGGCAGTATGGATGATCATAATAAAACTCAAGCCGCTAAGAGTGTTGCCAAAATGTATGTAAATAGTTATCTTAGTAATGATCAAATGGGCGTTGTCCGCTATGATGATACTTCGCAAATAATCCACAATCTTATGAAATTAACACCTACAAATCGTAATACTGCAATTAACGCAATTCAAACTCTAATCTTTCCGGGTGGTATGACCTCTATAGGTGCGGGTCTTCTGAATGCACAAAATGAACTCTACTCAAAAGGAATCGCAAATTATTCTAAGGAAATTATCGTCTTGTCGGATGGAATGGAAAATACTAACCCCAAGATTCCAACTATATTACCCTTATTGCTTGCAAATGGAACGACCGTGCACTGTATCGCCATTGGTGATGACCCTGAAGGTAATGAGAAATTACAGGATTTGGCAGGCGAAACAGGCGGTGCTTATTACTTCTGCTTTGACCCTGCTAGCGGCGATGTTGCGAACGATCTAGCTGAAATATATCGATCAATTGTGAATAATATAAGGAATCTGGAACGATTCTATCAAGCCCGAGGGGCAGTGGCTGCTTCAAGCATAAAATCATTTCTAATACCCGTTAAAAGCGATGCCGACTACCTTGAATTTGTAGTCCATTACAACGCATCGAAGAACCCAACAGGAATTACCCTGAAAAATGTAGCCGGAGTTCCTCAATCACCGGTTCAAGCCTATACTTTGAACGGAATGGGACATCGTATTTACCAAATAAATAGCCCGACGGCTGGGACTTGGAATATTACAATTGATCCCGATAATACAGGAAGCGAATTGAGATATTTTGTTGAGGGCACCTGTCGAAGCAGCATCAATATGCGTGTAATGGCACCTCCAATGGGTCAAGTTTCATCGGCATGGGGCAATGTAACCCTTATCGGGGATCCTGAACCTATAATTGTGACTCTCACGGATTCCAAACCGATAATACGCGCAAATATAACCGTAGAAGTGACGCCACCAGACTTTAAGAATACTAGCGTAAAAATCCAGATTCCACTCTATGATGACGGAACTCACAATGATGGATTACCAGAGGATGGCGTATTCGGCAATCTCTTCACGGCAACTGCTCAGGCCGGCTCTTATTCTTTCATTATTAATGCGACGGGAATTTCTAATGATTACGGGTCCTTTATACGCATTCGAACTGGCGCATTCCAAATCACCGATACACGTGGGGGCGGCTTTTTGGATTCAGATAAAGATGGGCTTCCAGACAACTGGGAACTCCGCTATGGCTTGAATCGCTATAGTGCCACAGGTGACAATGGCGCCAGCGGTGATCCGGATAAGGATGGGTTGCCTAATGGTGGGACTTTTCCAAATACTGAATTCTATAGAGGCACAAATCCCCTAAACAGTGATACAGACGACGGCGGCGAAGCCGATGGCTATGAAGTCTCCAACGGTCGAAATCCACTAGATCCAAAAGACGATAATATTGATGATTTCCCCTTGGTCCAAATGAAACCTGGCAATAAATCTGTGCAATTCATCTTTCCGAGTGGTATTAACTATACAACCTTGAATATCTATCGATCCAGTTCGCCATCCACCGGGTATGGCACACCTCTTTCTATTACTTACCCAAGCTCATGCAATCTATCGGGGCTGACTAACTATAATACCTATTATTACCGATTCCAAGGGTTGAATGCCACAGGCAGGACAGGCTTGAGCCGTGAGTATAAAGTAATACCCAAATTGAACGTCGTTGCGCCCGAAGGTTGTCTCATCATTAATGATGGTAATACAACAACCTCTACAAATCTCGTTGAACTCACTATTTATCAGGTTAGTAGCGATTTAGAGGACACAGAGGCGCTTACTGCTACGTATATGCGGTTTGGGAATACGGTTAAAGCATTGTACAGTGCAGGGTGGGTGGCATATAGTAATGAAACGACATGGCTTTTGCCATATTCTGCTGGTGCAAAGGTAGTCTATGCACAACTCCGGGATAGTCAAACAGTTCCAGAAGTTTCCCCCGTCTTTTCTGCTGGGATATACAATGAGGGCACGGAAATCGTCGGTCCCGAAACGACGGTAACGATATTGCTGATAATTATCGATTTAATCGTTATTACAATCGTATATTACAAGATAAAAAGGGCCGACCATAAAATCCTGAGCTCACTATATTGAATTTGTTCAATACCAAATCCTTTTTTTTTTTATTTACATGATTATAAGCCGATTTCCTCATTCTACTCTAAATTGAGCCATCTATCAAAATAAGCCCCTTTCTCCCAAATTGAAGATCCTCATTAATGCCTACAATATTTTATATTTCATATCAATTAAATACAAGTCAAAGTTCATTGGGGCAAGAAAGTGCGGACGAGATTCAGTCGATTATTAAAATGGATTGAAATAGGATTCATGATCACGGGATTAGGGCTTATCGTTTTTGGATTGCTGACAAGTGTATTTTTCCAATTTATACTAGTCCCGTGCACTACCAATGCGTCCTTCATTAAAAATTCACCGGAATTCCCCGTATATGGGCAATATTTTGATATTGATACGACACTCTATCAACCGAAATCAGCTTATGATATTTACGGGAATGAACGACCCGCTGTAGTATTAGTCCATGGGTTTGCGAGTTCCAAAGTCTATTTCCATGATCTAGCTGAGGAATTGACGAAGCGAGGCTTTGTCTGCTTAGCAATAACTGCGAATGGGCATTCAGCAAGTTCGGGTGCCTTTACCTTGACTTGGGAAAATGTGACGCTCTCCGCAGTGAAATATTTAAGGGACTACAGCTCGGCCCTCCGTATAGACACCAATCGAATCGGATTGGTAGGGCATTCATTAGGTGCATTCTCCGTACTCATTGCCTCAATCATGGATCAAAAAATGGGTAATAACTGGATTAATGCTACCATAGGCATTGGAGGACCTGCATTAAATATTACAAATTCGGGGTTGTATCGCATTATTTCAGATGAGTATATATATCCTCACCTTTGGTTTAATCTCTCAACTGCACTGGAAATCGCTATTCTTAAGGGAAAAATGAATATTACCTGTCCTTACAATTTTTTGAATATAATCGGTGATAAGGATGAGATGTTCAGTTTGAAGGATGCGTATCAATTCGTCTATGGTTCAAGTACCCCCGATTTTTGGACTGCATATGGTATAAGTAATTATTCAATGATACTTCCTGGAACGAGATACAGCGATTTCAATGGGACTGCTCGAAAACTTGTCGTCCTATCCGGCGTCGATCACCTTCTTGAAGGTTCAGACACTGAAACGATAAGCGAAACGGTGGATTGGTTTGAAGAGAGTATGAAATTGAAGGGAGAGGGGACCTATCCCGGGCCTTTGGACCCCAGTATTATTTTGGGAGGAATTCGAGAGACAATTGTATTAGTGGCCGTAATAGGTTCTTTGATCAGTGTCATTGCCTTCGTCAAGTTTTACGGGAATTTACTGAGACCTAAGATGATTTTCCCTAAAAACGCAATAAGAATTACGCGAAGAAGTAAATGGAAAATGATTCTGCTCTATGGCGGCAGTTTTATTGGTATTTCCTTCACGACCTTCCTTTTTATTGATCTCCTGAGCCTTGAGGATTTCCTTAGCACAGATTTTTTAGGCGCCAATTTGCTTACATTACCCTTTCTGATTCAAGGAACATTGATGGTTCCCGTTATTATCACATTCATGTGGTATGAAAAGAAGAAGTTCCATATGGAATTAAGCGATTTCGGAATCACAAGAAGTTTTAGATCTTATATTAAAGCAGCAATTTATGGAATCCTCCTATTTTTGACTCTCTATACCTTTCTGAATATGCTTTCTTCTACGGGTCTGCAGAATTTATATATCTGGCGTATATTTGGGTTTCTCCAGGTTTTCCTATATATTTTTCTCGGCATGATCACGTTTGAAATCCTATTCCGCGGTATGGTTCAAAACAAATTTTACGGGCATAATATGCCTGCGTGGAAGGAAATTATCCAATCAGGATTAATTAGTGGGATTATTGAAGGCTTAGGATTGGGTCTCATTATCATATCTTTATTAACGAGTATTCATCTCGATATATTCCCCTTTTTATTCGGACATTCGCCTACGATTATAGAAGCGCCCAGCTTTAGCTTTTCAGAGCAATTCCTCTTAATCCCAATTATAATTGCAATAGAAATCATCTTTTCGTTACTTCGAGCGAGTATTTACCGGAAAATGAACCGTAATTTCTTAGCTAGTACATTATTTAGTGCTCTATTCATCGCGTGGGTTCTTGTTTCTTTTCTACCCAGTACTACACTCTTAACATTTAGATTGGTTTTTATGACTTAAGGACCTATAAACTCTAATAAAATCGCTAAGATGAAGGTCGGGAGCTACGTAGTTGCGCCATGACGATAAAGATACCCATCCCGAGTAATATTATGGCATCTATGAAATCCGTGAACACTTGGCTACTCTCGCGAGCATCTCCATAAACCACTCCAACCAAGAAATTATGCAAATAAAAAGCGTCAAGCAAGCTAAAGCCTATCAAATAAAAACCGAATTTTAGAGAGTCCATAGCAGGATCGGTTCGAGATAAGCTGATAAGATTTATCCAAAGGTAAATCGAGGGTGTAATACATGCTACCGCAATACCATAATAAAGAAGATGCGCCCAAAGGGCACTGGTATCAAAGGCTACCCCTACAACTACCGACATAAGGTATGTTATTATTCCCGCAATTGTGAAATATCGACCCTTGTCCAAGAGATTCCCATATTGGGTTTGTACTGCAAAGAGTACAGAGAGAAAAGGAATTGTCACCAAGATCAGAAAGAACAATTTCCGCTGAACGATATAGGGAAGCGTATCAGGAATTGTAAATAATCCAAAGAAATAGATCACAAAAAAGACAATGCTCGAAATACTCATTATTAAAAAGAAGAATGCAGTTCGTTCACCGGGTGTTTTTCGTGAGTCTAAATATCTTTTTATGGCGATCCCCAAAATTATAACTAAAAAAACACCAACCATTATATAAATTACCATTGAGATGTCTGCTAATGCGTCCATATAATTCCCACGTTCCTAATTCTCATAAAAATTTTGTACGTTCGCGCAGCATAGATTTAGTAATATTCTTGATTCGCTTATTTATATCTTGATCATTCACAAGAAAATCGGCGATGGATTCAATAGCTTTCATTGTTCGTACTGTTTGCGTGTAATCAGAGCTGTCCATGAATTGCAGAATTAGGGCTTTCTCTTTTTCGGTGTATTCACGTTGCCCTTTTGAAATTTCAATGAGCATATACACTAATTGCGCTAATTGGCTTAGATCCTGCTCTTCTCTTTCCCGCGGGGCAATTCCCAGTATTTCCAATAGATCTGTTTGAAACCCCTCGAATGGCGTAACATCAGTGAGGGATGTAAAATCTACGCCCTGCAAATACTTCTCCGTAAATACCCGTTCCGCCTCTCGCAGAAAATCCATAACCTTATCCGATTTTGCACTTTTTTGGGTTAATAGGCAATAGATTACCCGCCCAGAATATAGATAGGATAAGCGCCCAAGGGACATATCAAAGGAGGAGAGCTTATCTGTGAAAATACTCTCTGTAAAAGATAGAATCGCAGATATAAACCCCCCAACGAGATTCTGATCTACTCCCAATTTCTCAATACTATGATGAAACAAGCAGATGCCCGTTGAATTGATGATCCATAAGGCACGATATTCTTTTTTCATAATTAATTAAGAATTAATCTATTAGACTAAAAAAACTTAGTTATTGTCTAGAAAGCATTTAGGAACTTTAAATGGGTTGTTTTGTAAAATTTAGAAAAGTAACAAAAAAGAGTAAAAAAATTTAAAGGATAAGCAGCTTGTTTTCCGTTAAATTTGTGAAGATATCGTTGATGATTTTTTCAACAAACGCTTGTTTTTTTTGCGTTCTTTGGATTGTATATTCAATAATTTCTTTTATTGAATTTTCCCCATTAGATTTTCGCCAGATAATGTAGACTAGAGGTAAAACTTCTGAAACATTGCCTTCGTCATTCCTTAAAAAAATTGTTCGTTCTGCTGCATTCAATCCTACTTTACTTCCGCGATGGGTAGGTTTGATGCTGTAATCTTCAATTATCAAATTCTCACAACCTAACTCTTAGTTTAAAATTAAAAATTAAAATGGGGGAAAATATCTTATGATTATACTATTGGTTGGTTTTCTTTTTAAACTTTAACATATCAAAATAACAAATTCCAAATTTTAGACAATTCTATGTTAATGTTACACCTTTATAAAATTACTCAATAATGCTAAGAGGACTAGGGCATCCATCAGAACAATTTATTTCGTTAAATTCGAGATAAAATTAAATTAGCATAATTTATCGCCTTTGAAAATAAATTTTAAAGGTATAATTTCGCCTTGCACGCCTATTGCCTCGAGCTAACCACGGTGCCGAAAATTACAGGCACAGGTATATTCAGCTTCGACTTTTTTTTCCTTTTCCTATTTCATCGAATTAACAATATTCATATTTAGGAATTCAAATAATGTTCATTCAAGATAATAGGGATTTTTCAAAGCCATAAAGGATTGGGAAAAATGAAAAGTATCAAGCAAATATTTCTTTTAATAAAACAGAAAGGAATAATAGGCTTTTCAAAAAGTTTAATTCATAAAATTATAAAACCAAGAATTCCCGATTACAAATTTTATTTAAGTTTCTTTTTAAATAAAAAGGGATTAGAAATCGGAGGGCCAAGCAGTTTTTTCAGTAAAAATGGGTTATTACCGTTATATCCGGTAGTTGCAAAGTTAGACGGCTGTAATTTTAATAAATATACGATATGGCAGAAAAATATTGATAATAGCCATTATAATTATGAAAATCATAAATATGGTAATCAATATATATGTGAGGCAACTGAAATAACTAAAGCAATCCCGGCGGATAATTACGACTTTGTTATTTCATGCAATGTCCTTGAACATATTGCGAATCCTATGAAAGCAATAAATGAGTGGTTAAAAATAATAAAAAGTTCTGGAACTTTATTAATTATTGTCCCTAATAAACAATCAAATTTCGACCATCAGCGCTCAACAACGAAATTCGAACATCTACTTGATGATTTCAAGAGGAATATCGGAGAAGATGATTTATCTCATCTTGAAGAGATTTTGAAATATCATGATCTAAGGTTGGACGTTCGTGCGGGGAGTTTTGAAGCATTTAAAGTACGTTCGTTGAAAAATTTTGAAAATAGAGCATTACATCAGCATATTTTCGATTTAAGCTTATTAAAACAAGTTTTTAATTATTTTAACCTAAAAATATTAAAGGAAAATGAAATAAACACCGATTTTATCATTTTAGGTAAAAAACAATCTTAATTATAAGAATTATACGACAATTCATTATGTTGAATTCAAGATAAATTTAAATTGGCATATCTCATCGCCCTTGGAAATAAGTTTTAAAGGGATAATTTCCCCTTGAACGCCCATTGCCTCGAGCCAACCACGGTGCCGAAAATTACAGGCGCAGGTATATTCAGACTCGGCTTTCGATTTCTGGACCATATTCCAAATGAAACATTTTTCTACTATCCCGAATCCTTCGGTCTCGGATTGGACCAAGAATCGGAATTTCATTATTTTAGGGATAAACAGATCCATAAAGGTATTCATTAGCTTGAAGATTTGTGGAATGGATTTAATGGATCCTGGTTGGATATTTAAGCCGGTGAGGACGTGTCGAGCTTCGATTTTTCCCATGGAAGAGAGAACTTTCTGATTCAATTGATTAGCTGCCTCAATCCCAAATTCCTTTTTCCCTTTCAAGAACCATTGTCCATCATGCTGCGCCCAACACATCTGTAATATGAATTTCTGGGTTTCCAAGGATAGCTTATACTTGTCTTTCACCTCTATTGCCGAATTTCGATTTTTATCGGGTTCTTGAATAGAAGATGCAGGTTTAATCATTATCTTTTCCGCTCCTTTCTCTCAAACACTTATTAAGAAAGAGTTTAAAATAAATTATTTCAACAGATCGATTTTTTTCATAGTAATATCCTGATTTTTGAAGGAGTGCAGAAACCTTGCGATTTTGCAGAGAATACCATCCTATAATGCATTCAATGCCCCGTTCTTGTGCAAGAGATACCGTCCATTTAAGCATTTGTGGTCCAAGAGTTTTTCCTTGCCAGAGATCAGTTACTGTTATTGCACATTCAGCTAAGGTCCTATCGTTTCTCTGAGCCACTAACTCACTTATCGCGATTATTTGCTTTTGTTTAAATGCTCTAACCTCTGCTACTAACATAATTTCATTATGGTCCAACGCTTTTTGGAGTCGATTTAACTCCCGCTCTACGCAATTTCGACTCGCATTAAGATAGCGATAATATAAGGTTTCTGTACTAAGAGATTCGAAAAAAGGGATGAGTTTCTTCAAATCGCAATAGGTTAAAGGATGTAACAATGCTCTGCAGCCATCTTTTAATATAACTTCTTTTTCATCCTCTTTTAAATAGAAAAGATTCCTTGTATTATAAATATTGATTCTTTCTGACTTGTCTACAACCAATTGCTATTATCCCTTTTTGAACTTTCCAAATTTTGACTCATAATGTCATATCTATGTTAGTTTAAGGCCATCATATTTAAAATACCTTTTCGATCGAAAACAACTTTTATTAAGTTGACATACTAAACAGAATATATGAGCCAAAATCAAGTAATAACTGATTTAGAAGAATTTTTAAAATCTCTGGGGCTTTCTAATTATGAAATACGAGGTTATTTAGCACTCCTTAAAACAGAATACTTAACAGCTAAAGATTTAGGTAGAAAGGCAAAGATTCCAATCGGGCGAATTTATGATGTACTAGAAAAATTAAATGAAACAGGGATGGTTGAAATTCAAGAATCGCATCCCAAACTTTACAAAGCTGTATCGCCTAATCTGACATTTCAAAATGTGATTAATCATTTTAAAGATGAAAATCGGCGAAGGGTCGAATCGTATATGAACCAAGCAAAACTTTTAGAAGCTAAGATTGCACAGTCGAACCTCTGGTTTAAAGAAGAATCGCCCGGAATATTTTGGTCTACCGCTTTTGGCACCCCTGCGGTCATGAATTTATATACCAAAAAATTAGATGAATTACAAGAAGAGTTACTAATGACGGGCTTTTTAAATAAAGCTACTCTCAAAATTTTACCTTATGGAAAAGATCTATTCTTAGGATTATTCCATGCTTTAAAACGGGGAGTCAATCTTAAAATATTGTGGAGTTTCGAATTCGATTCTAGACCGCTTATCGACTCGCAAAAGTCTGAGTTATATGCGCTTTATAGAGAATTCCAGAAAAGAATAGGTGAGTTGTTTGGTCTTTCTTCAGAAATAGAGGGATTGGAAATGAAATTTCTCTTCAGGAAGTTCCCAACCTATTATGATGTTTTTGATAGAAAACGGGTGGTTATCAAACTTCAAAATCCTGTCAAATCGGCGCAATTTTTTGCGTGTTTGAATGTCCTGGATTTACATTTGGCCAAAGAATTACGAGATAAATTTCTGGATATTTGGACCTTTGAGGCGGAAGAATTGAAAATAAAAAACTAGAGCGTTATTTTTCGGCTAATACTGTAATCACTGTAATCGCCAATAATTCGCTCATAACTTTCATTCATCAAAGGCGAAGAGAATATGAAATCGGCGCTGGCCCTATTACATGCAATGGGAATATTCCAAACAACGGCAAGTCGCAATAAAGCTTTGATATCCGGGTCGTGCGGCTGACTTTCTAAGGGATCCCAAAAGAAGATTAGTAAATCAATCATACCTTCAACAATTCTACTTCCAATTTGCGAATCGCCCCCTAATGGTCCGCTTTGAAATGATTGGACTTCTAAGCCCAGCTGCTCTGAAATAATTTTTCCTGTGGTACCCGTCGCGTAAAGTTTATGTTTCTTTAAATTTTCTTTATTGAATGCCGCCCACTCCAGCAAATCCTTTTTCTTCCGATCATGAGCAATAAGTGCGATACGCTTCTCACGTTTTATTTTTACTCGTGACATGCTGCTTTACCCTCAAATTTCAAATGAAACCAATAATAAATTAACTGAATTCTGGTAAATATAATCTTCACTAGTAATTTTCAAAATACTAAAAAGTAATTTAAAAAAAAGTGACAAGTAACTATGGCGATTCTGGACTGCTGTCTTCTTCACCGATTTCCTCAAAATAATCTTCGTACGCTTCGCGATCTTCAGAAGTAACAAGTTTTTCTTTATGCAACTTCTCTTTTACAACATTAAGTTTATTGTGTTTCGCGTTATCCACATCAAGAGATAAGGTATAATCTTCAATTTCAGAAGGATCAGAGGGATATTCAGCACCACACTTTCTACAAATAATTTTAATTTCACCTGTGGTTTTTTCTTTTTTAGGGATTATTAAACTGCCACATTCATCGCAGTATTTCATTCCTACCACCTCTTATTCTGAGACTTGAATATTCTAATTTCATCCTATTTTGATCCATTCGGAATCCTCGATTTCAGCCCAAAACTATTGAACTTAAATCTTAGGTTTTAAAGCTTGCGTAAGATAAAAAGTTATTCCTTGTAATACCCCTTTTAACGCAATGGATAACTTGAAATACGGGACGAAGAATGAGAAAGTCAAACCTAAAGGAAAGGAGATTTTTCTAAAGGCATCCTTCTTTTTTTCCTAAGGTAATAGTAGATGAAGTATACCGCCACTGCAGCAATGCAAATGATGGATACAATAATTATTACTGTATAATCCGTAGATGAGCTGATAGAAATAAGGGTATAGGTGTAACTGTCATCGTCATATTGCCCATCTGAGTCAAAAAGAAACACAACTAAAACATAAAGACCGTTTAGAGTGTAGGATTCATCCAAAATTTGTGATATGCCATCTGAGGGTAAGGTTAGAGCGCCAGAGAATTTATCAGTGACAAAGGGGATTTCGGCAGCCCATAAGGGCTCATAGAGATATGCATATAACCCAACCAAAAAGTAGTTGAATATTACTGCGTAGGCATGCATGGTTTGTAAAGGACTTTCCGTATCATTTCCCATGACTTCAAGGTTAAACGGTGAGCCCCAATGGATTTTAGAGGGAGTATATTGCATTTGGAGGTTTTCAAATGAAGCCCCATTGAGCTTTGTTCGTGCGGGGTCAATTATAGAATATTTGTCATCGATATAGAATTCGAGAACAGGCGAAGAATAATCCGAATAACCGCTTGCGTCTAGCGTCTCGATGAACAGATTATAATAACCTGCGGGATAGCTGTAATCCGGGGACAACACGAGAGAATAGTTGGTTTCAACGGCATTGCATGGAGTAGTATTGTGCATTTCAACTTGTAAATATTTAATATCGGATCGATAAGTGTCGAGAGCGGTAATATAGCAACTAACATTCCGAAGGTCCGATCCCGAATCTTCATCCTGAATGGTGAGATTAATAACCACCTGATCTGCATTTCGGAAGATATCCTCTGAAATAACATCGTCATATTCCCCAGTAACATCTTTCATGGTAGTTGTTAAAG
>Ga0315277_10007292_pt1 | contig 14345 bp, 10 predicted proteins | sample YL17G05_15_MG_FD_203695 | JGI IMG/M metagenome (GOLD analysis project Ga0315277, IMG submission 203695) | Sediment microbial communities from Yellowstone Lake, YNP, Wyoming, USA - YL17G05_15 | ecosystem: Environmental > Aquatic > Freshwater > Lake > Sediment | place: USA: Wyoming | collected... | reverse complement strand
ATGTTCGCCCACGCCATGGCCACGGGCATGCTCTTCGCCATGGCCGGGTGGGTGTACGATCAGACGCACAGCCGCGACATTCCCTCACTCGGCGGGCTCTCGAATCGCATGCCGTTCATCGCCGGCTGTTTCGTGGTGGCTTGCATGGCCTCGATCGGTGTGCCCGGCACCGTGAACTTCATCGCCGAAGTCATGATCATCGTCGGCAGTTGGAACAAGTATCCGTTCCAAGTCATTGTGGCCGTAGTCGGCATCGTTGTGACGTTGGCCTACTTGTTCAAGATGATGCGCGGGCTTTTCTACGGACCCATGGACCAGAAGTACAGTCACGCGCACGATGCCGTCTCCTTGGTTGATCGTCTTCCGCTCTTGATCATGATCACCGTCAGCATCGGGTTCTTTTTCTTCCCCATGCACCTCTATAATGTGGTGCGGTCGGGAGTCGATCCCTTAATCGCCAAGATCAGCCGCGTCGTGCCGGTGGCCTCGCTCGATCGTGAAACGTTAGATGTGAAACGTGAAACGACGGATCCTCCGGAGACGCCCGATGCTCCGGTCTTGGCGAACAACCCCTCACGCCTCACGCCTCACGCCTCACGGAGCGATCAATGACCTTCGCGCTCACGATGTCTCCCTCCGATCTCCTCTTGCTGTTACCCGAGATCCTGCTCACGTCTTGGCTATGTCTCATCCTGGTCATTGATTTCTCGTTCCCTCGGCTGCCCAACGAACAATTAGCCTATTTCAGCATCGCCGGGCTCGTCGCCACCCTTGGCTGCCTGGCCTGGTTCGATATCACCGGCATCACCGGGACCCTCTTCGCGAACATGTTCGTCCTCGACCGGATGGCGCTGTACTTCAAAATGTTCATCGCCGGATCGACGATCCTCGTCATTCTGGCGTCAATCGATTTCATCCATCGATTCAAGTTCTTCCGCGGAGAATATTATTTCCTGATCGTGATGTCGGCCCTCGGAATGATGTTTATGGCTTCCGCAAACGACCTGCTGTCGGTCTTCATCGCCCTGGAATTTTCCACCGTCGGCTTCTATGTCCTCGTGGCGTATCTCCGCGAGGACACGGCCTCGAACGAAGCGGGCATCAAGTTTTTCATCCTGGGCATCTTCGCCGCAGGCCTCCTTGCCTATGGCATCAGCTTGGTCTACGGAGAAACAGGCAAACTGGTATTTTCCGATATGAAGGCGGCACAGGCCACACCGGGATTGGTCATTGGCTTCCTGCTGATTTTCGGCGCATTAGGATTCAAAATCGGCGCCGTGCCCTTCCACTCGTGGATTCCAGACACCTATCATGGAGCGCCTACACCGGTGACGGCATTCCTCTCAGTCGCACCCAAGGCAGCGGCCTTTGCCATCCTCCTGAGAATGTTCTTCGTCGCCTTGGGGACCTTTAAGCCGATCTGGGCTCTGCTGCTTGTCGCTGTGTCCATCTTGTCCATGACCTACGGCAACATCGTGGCCATCGCCCAGAAGAACATGAAACGGCTCTTGGCCTATTCCGGTATCGCCCAGATCGGCAACGTGCTGATCGGTCTCGCGGCCGGTACGAAGATGGGCAGCGACGCGATGCTGTTCTACCTCATGACCTATCTGTTCGCCAATCTCGGCGCCTGGGCCATTATCATCGCCGTCAGTGAAGCCATCGGCAGTGAGGAAATCGACGACTACAGCGGCCTGGGCCGCCGGGCGCCCTTTCTCGCCTTTTCGATGCTGATTTTCCTCTTGTCGCTGGCCGGTGTGCCCCCGTTGGCCGGCTTCATCGGCAAACTGTACATCTTTGTGGCGGCCATGAAGGAAGGGCTCTACGCGCTCATCGCCGTGGGGCTCATCAACATCGTCATTTCCCTGTACTACTACCTCATCGTCGTGAAGAAGATGTACATCAGCGAACCCCACGACCCGTCGCCCCTTAAAGTCTCGGGCCCGATCAAAGTGGTGGTCTACGTCTGTCTCGCGGGCACCCTCGCGATCGGCGTCTATCCGCAACCCCTCACCGACTGGGTTGTCTCGGCCATCTTGACGTTTTCAAACTTGGCTGATCCAACCGCATCCCTTCCCGTTCCCTCTACCGTCAACCCCTTCGGCGGATAACCCGCATGATTCATGACGGTTCGTTGCGAAATGGCGGAGTGACGCGCGACAAGCGCGAGGAGCGCGACTCGCGTGAGGTGTGAGCCCTGTCCCTGCCTGTCGCGCGTTTCCCGCCAGTCTCGCCTGTCTCGCTTGAGTCAGGCATCCGCGCTTGCAGCAGAGGGGTCATGAATCATGCGGGTTAAGTCCACCGGGGACGGTTCCCCAGCGTCCAGCGAGAAGTCTGCTACAATATTTCTTGCAGGGTCTTCCGGAGGAGGGTACAGTTTCCAAGACATCGGCTTACATCCCCGCGCACGCTTGAACCATGGAATCCGTCACGCAGGAACGTCCAGCCACGCCAGCACCCGTTCAATTGGAACCGGTTCCCGACGACAGTCCGGTACCTGCCCCCAAGACCGGCGGGCGCATGAATTGGTTCACCCATTGGTCGATCGAGCGACGCGTCCTTGCGGGGTTTGGACTCGTCTTTACCGGCATTGTGGTCATCAGTGCCATCTCCTACCGCAACACCAGCGTCTTGATTGAGAACAGCCGGCTCGACAGCAAGAGCCACGAGTTAGTGCAGCTGCTCGACTCGGTCGGAGAAGCCCTCGACACCACTGAACGCGGGCATCGGCGCTATCTCGTGACCGGGGAAGAGCCCTACCTGAAATCCTACCGGATGACCGTCGAACAAATGCCCGAATACCTTCGGTATCTAAAAGATCTGACGAGCGAGTTGCCTGAACAACAGTCCAGGGTGACGACGCTCGAACAGCTCATCGCCCAACAATTGGCGGCGGAGTCGGGAGCCATCACCCAACGTGAGAAACATGGGTATGAAGCGGTCCGCCACCTCGCGCTCTCCGGAGCGGCAAAAAACGAGCTCGAGGGAATCCACCGCCTTATGACGGAACTCGACTCGGCCGAACAACGAGATCTTCAGACCCGCGTGGCGCAATCAGCTAAAAGCACAAAAAATACGATCGCCTTGCTCGTACTCGGTGCATTCCTGCAATTTGTCCTCTTGGCCACCGTATACCTTCTGATCCATCTCGATGTCACCGAGCGACGCCGCGTGGCCAAGGAGTTGCTGAGACGGGGGGAGCTGCTCCAGGCCGCCAATAAAGAATTAGAAGCGTTCAGCTATTCCGTGTCGCATGACCTGCGCGCCCCGCTCCGTCATATCGACGGTTATGCGGCCCTATTATCCAAGACGGCCGGTGAGGCGCTCAACGACAAAGCACGCCACTATCTCCAAACGATTGCAGATTCCGCGAAACGGATGGGGCAGCTCATCGACGACCTGCTCGCGTTTTCCCGTATGGGTCGGCAGGACATGCTCTACACGACGGTCAACTTGGATCAACTCGTCAAGGACGTCCTTCATGATTTACGTCTTGACTTGCAAGGGCGGACAATCTCATGGACAATGAGCCCATTACCTAACGTGTCGGGAGATCCGGCGATGCTACGCCAAGTCTTCGCGAATCTGATCTCCAATGCGTTGAAATTCACCGCCACCAGGCCGGAGGCCAAGATCGAAGTTGGCTCCACCACACGAAACCCTGGTGAAGTTGAGATCTTTGTGCGGGATAATGGGGCGGGATTCGACATGCAGTATGTCAACAAGTTGTTCGGAGTCTTTCAACGCCTCCATCGGAACGACGAGTTTGAAGGCACCGGCATCGGCCTCGCAAACGTACGTCGAATCATCCATCGGCACGGGGGGCGGACCTGGGCCGAAGGAGCACTCGACCAAGGGGCCACCTTCTACTTTTCGCTCCCGCTCACGAGGTCTCTCAGATGACCTCTGCCAATCTCATCCTGCTTGCGGAAGATAACCCGCGTGACGCCGAGCTGGCGCTCGCCGCCATGGAAGAACATCACATCGCCGACAGGGTCGTCGTCTGCCAGGACGGGGCTGAAGCCCTCGACTTTCTCTATTGTCGCGGAGTCTTTGCCACCAGGCAGAAGGGCAATCCTACGGTCGTGTTCCTCGACCTCAAGATGCCCAAGGTCGACGGGATCGAGGTCCTGAGAACGATTAAGAATGACGTGAACCTGAAGCCGATTCCCGTCGTCATGCTCACGTCCTCGCGCGAGGAGCGCGATTTGGCACAAAGCTATGCGCTGGGCGCCAACGCCTACGTGGTGAAGCCGGTTGAGTTTCACGAGTTCATGAAGGCTGTGAAAGAACTCGCTGTCTTTTGGGGCGTGATCAACGAAACGCCACTCAAAGGCTCTGGCCCGATCGATTAGTCTCCCCACAAAGGACCTGTGAAAGCTCCGCTCCGCCTACTCCACCTCGAGGACGATCCGGTCGACGCGGAACTCATCACGACCACCTTGATCGAGGGCGGAATCCCCTGCCAGTCGCAACTCGTCGACACACGTCAAGCATTTGTGGCGGCCCTCAAGGAAGGCCGGATGGACCTCATCCTGGCGGACTATTCAGTCCCGGGCTTCGACGGCATGACGGCGCTGACTTTGGCACGTCAGTACTGTCCCGACGTGCCCTTTCTCTTCGTCTCGGCCGCCTTCGGAGAGGAGCTGGCCATCGACGCCATGCATCAAGGCGCGACGGACTATGTGCTCAAGCAACGGCTTGGGCGACTGGTACACTCGGTCCAGCGCGCATTACGTGAGCTCGATGACCGCGCCGAACGGAAACGGACGGAAGAGGACCTTCGGCAGAGCGAGAAACAGTTTCGGCAGTCCCAGAAGATGGAAGCGGTTGGCCGGTTGGCCGGAGGGATCGCGCATGACTTCAATAATCTCCTGACCGTCATCATGGGCTACAGCCAAGTCCTCTTGACGGAACTCGGCCCTCAACACCCCCTTCGCGGAAAGATCGAAGAAACACTGAAGGCCGGCGAACGGGCCGCGATGTTGGTCCGACAACTGCTCACGTTCAGTAGCAAACAATCGCTGGACCCGAAAATTCTGTCGCTCAATACCGCTGTCACGAGTCTGGAAAGTCTGTTGCGCCGCCTCATCGGCGAGGACATCCAGCTCGTCAGTACACTCGATCCGACGAACGGGCGGCTGCGCGCCGACCAAGCCCAGCTTGAACAGGTCCTGGTCAATCTCGTCGTCAACGCGCGGGATGCCATGCCGAAGGGCGGAACGCTCACCATCGAAACGGCCCAGGTCGAACTGACCCGCAGTCCGGTCTACCACCTCACCCCGTTGCCGCCAGGCCCCTATGTCAAGTTGTCCGTCAGCGATACCGGCTGTGGCATGCACCGCAAGACACAATCCCATATCTTTGAGCCATTCTTCACCACGAAGGGGGAGGGGAAGGGCAGTGGTCTGGGTCTCTCCACGGTGTTTGGGATTGTCACCCAATGCGGCGGGGCCATCGACGTCACCAGCCGAGTGGGTCACGGCACGCGCTTCGACCTGTATTTCCCGAGCGTCGTCGAGTCCGACACCCTCACCACCGCGCCGACCGAGCCCTCGGGACAGCCTCAGAGAGGCACGGAAACGATTCTCGTGGCGGAAGATGAACCAAGCGTACGTACACTCGTGCGAGACGAACTGCGGAAGCTGGGCTACCGCGTCATAGAAGCCAAGAACGGGGTCGAAGCCTGCTTGCTGGCGACGCAACAAGCAGGATCGTTACAGCTCCTCCTGACCGACGTCGTCATGCCTGGCATGGGCGGACGGGAACTGGCACAGCATCTCTCCGTCATCAAGCCGGATTTACGAACCCTGTTCATATCGGGGTATATGGATGACATCGGCATCATGGCCGGACAAGAAGAAGGCACGAGCAGTTTCTTGCAAAAGCCCTTCACTCCTGAGGTGCTCGCCCGCGCAGTCCGCACTCTGCTCGATGCCGGCACGCCATCAGACAAGACCGGCGCCTCCCCATCGACCGCCTAGCCAATCCCGCGCTGACCATAGGAGGCTCGCCTCGCAGCCGTTGCCCCTCTTCCTCCTCGAATGAGTTGACGCTCCGTATCGGCTCTCTCTATACTCGATCCTGAGCCACTATGGTACGGGACAACAGCTTCCACCGGTCTCTCCCTTTCACCCCTGTCGCCCGGTTTCTCCTGGGTATCATCTTCGTCATGTTCAGCGGACCCGCGACGACGACGGCTCAGACCCTCACAGGGGATCAACTCGGAGACGGTTTATCCATCTCCGTCTGGAATCCTCACACGCAATGCCCAGACGTCGCGCCGTTGGTCGCCGTCGAGATCGATCCCGATCGCTATCGCTTTACCGTGCACTACTACCAGCAGGACGGTCTCTCGAACCCGCTCGATATTCGCCAATGGCAAGAACGAACCGGCCACGATCTGGTATTCAATGCCGGGCTCTTCCGAGAGAATTATGCGTATCTCGGGCTGCTCTATGGCAACGGCCGCTCGCTGGGGAGCAAGCGGCACGCCACCTGGCTGGGGCTGTTTGTGGCAGAACCGGCGGAGGATCGTTCACGCCGCGCGCGGGTCTTGGACTTGACCTTTGACACCTTCGACGAACAACAACCTCCCTATCGCGAGGTGGCACAATCCCTCATGCTGCTCGACCGGACAGGAACAGTCCGTGTCCGCCAAACCGGGAAACGCGCACACCAGACCCTCGTTGCAGAACAAGGCAATGGGCATCTCCTCATCCTCAAGACCACGGAAGTGGTGTCACTCCATGCCCTTGGGGAATGTCTGCGGGACGCCTTTCCCTCCCTCCGCCAGGTCATGGCCATGGATGGAGGATCCTCTTCCGACGTCGCCGTCAGCCCTTCGCTCCGACAAGCCACGTCTAAGATGGCCGGCTTCCACAGCTGGATACCCCTGTTAGAAGGCAGCATCACAACCCACGTCAGACTTCCAGCCGTGATCGGGATCAGCCCGCGCCGGGAGCAAGTCGGTGCCGAGACCGTAGACAGATGAGCTCGTGGAGGCGGGGTAGGCTGAGGTTAAGGTCAAGGTTGAGTGAACATCAGGCTTTTTCGATCTGAGCCTTAACCTTCTGAAAAGCCGGCAGGCTCTTTCAGCGGCGCCCAGATTCAACCGGAAAGCCTGCCGAAAGCCAGGCATTCATGCTGCCGGTGACGTTGTAGACATGACGGTAGCCCAAATCGGCCAGCGTTTCTGCCGCAATGTTGCTGCGATGGCCGGACTGGCAATAGACCACCAGATGGTCCTCCAGCTGGGCCCCGATGTCCCGATGCCGAGCCTTTATTTCCCTGAAGTCGATGTTCAGATCGGTTCCTGGAATAAATCCTGTCGCATGCTCTTCCGCGGATCGGACATCGATCAAGATGAAACCCTTTTGTGGCATCGAGGGCGCCTTGGTCAACCCGGCACGTAATTGCTGAACGGTGAGCAAGTAGGAATGATAGGCTGACACGCCACTGATCGAGATCGCAGACAGCAGAAACAGACCGACAACGGTGATGACAATGCGCATGGTCATGGTTGGCCTCCTTACAACAGACAGGGCATTGAATCGTCCGAACGGGATCACTCTCACGAATATGATAGAGACCACATGAAGATCTGGTCAAGCCTTGGCCTGCTACTCGTCGTCATCCTGGCCGGCTGTGCCGAGGGGGCAAAACTGGTTCAGGAAAGAGAAGACGGAGGGGTTGTCACCTATCCCTTCAAGGGGGAACAGGGATCGATGCTGTCATCGTTTCGCACAGACGCCCTCGCCCTCATGAAGGAGAAATGCGGCGGACCCTATACCATCGTGCGGGAAGGGGAAGCCAAAGGCCGGTCTCGCATGGCCGGCGCGGTTGAAGGGGCACAGGAGATCGTGCATGAGCGCCGATGGGGCATTCAGTTTCAGTGCAAGTGAGGTACGCGCGTGCCGGAAACCTGGCAGGCTGTGGAAAAATTATTTTGGCAGGCTAGAACTTCGATGGTCCGCAGCTAGTGAGCTAGGCTGAGGTCAAGGTCAAGGTTGAGCGAAGATCTGATGTTCTCATCTTAGTTTAGACTCAACCTTAGCCTGAACCTCAACCTTCTCCGCGCTGGCGGACTTTTTCAACAGCCTGCTAGGAGCGAGGCGGTTGCGCGCTCGTCAGGTCGTCGATGGTCAGCAGACTCAGGAGGGTCAGCCCTTCAGCTTCAACCTTACGCCGCCCGTCCTGTTCCTTCCGATCTACGATCACCAAGGCATGCGTCACGACCAGGCCGGCGCCCCTAGCAGCCGCAACAGCCTTGAGAAGCGACCCGCCGCTGGTGAGGACATCGTCCACGATTAACGCGCGATCACCCGGCTTCACGACGCCCTCAATCAACTTCCCCAACCCATGATCTTTGGGCTGCTTGCGCACCACGAAGGTGCTCCATTCCTGCCTGGGCGTAGCCGTATAGGCATAATCTGAAATCGTCGTGGCGATCGAGATCGCCCCGATCTCGAGCCCCCCAATGCAGTCGATCGGCAGGTGGTTGAGCCTCTGCCACGCGAGCCCTGCGACAAGTGCTCGAACGCTCGGTTGCGCCATCAATGCGCGACAATCGACATAGTACGGGCTGGTCAGGCCGGAGGCCAATCGAAATCCCTTGTCGGGATCCCACTTAAATGCATGAGTCGTATAGAAGGCTTCGACGAGGTTGTTCTTGAGCATGTGAGTGCTTCACTCTCTCGAATCGGCGACTGATACACTCTCCCACGCGCACCGAGCCTCGTGATCGAGCGTCACTCGCGCGTCTACTCCACACAGCTTCTTCATCCGAAGACATCGCCTTGCCTTTGACCACCATTATCATCGGCTGAGACTCGACTTGCAGTGTGGTCATCTACGTATTTCGAGATTCAGTAGTCCTCCCCTGAACATTTTGTCCTTGGTCCATAGACGAATTCTACGTATAGTCAACGATCCAAATCCCTGGATCTCGGCAACAGTCTGACGCTAGCACGATCCACGCATTGCCGGCGGGCAGAATGTCGAGGGAGGTTTAGGTGGGGGCGTGCGTTCCACTTCGGGGGGAGGTTGCTGTTGTTCCGGGTCCGGCTTCGCACCGACCGGTGTGGGTTGAGGAGTCGCGCAACCTGCCGACCAAGACAGGATCACGATAACGACGAGTAGCGATCGGAACATACAGGAGCTCATTGACGTTTGGGACGTGCGCAAACCACGGTGATGCACTGTACACCAGCTACATGAGTACGGTCTAGCCCATTCGGGCATCACCAGGTCCACAAAGAGCGACGGCACCAGCGAACGACGAATCAGAGGAGCGTGCATGAAGCGGGATTCGACTCCCGATCACCGGCGAGTCAGACCAGCAGGGCTGTTTACCATCATGCTCGTCTGCTGGTTGCCCATGACCGGATACAGTCAGGAGCCGCCTGCGAAGGATCCTACGACGAAACCTGTACTCGAATCCCCGGCTGAGCCCAATGCCGAACCGGTAAGCCCGTCGACCGTCGAACATCCGGCACCGGCCGCGGAAGTCATAACCCCTGCGTCACCTCCAACGCCGGCACAATCCATGGAGAAACGATCTGCGCCCCCCGCACCGGAATCGAACCGGCAACCGACCAAAACCGCCATTGTCAAAGGCTTCTTGTTCAACGGCAACACCGTCATCGGTAAAGAACAGCTCGAATCGATTACCGAACCGTACATCGGGCAGGTCCTCGAGCTTCCGCTGTTGGAGTCGGCCGCCCAGGCCGTGACCGACTACTACCGGAAGAAGGGCTACACCCTCGCGCTCGCGTACGTCCCGCAGCAAGATATTAAATTCGGCGTCGTGGAGCTGGCTGTGCTCGAGGGCCGGATCGGCGACGTCACCGTGGCCGGCAACAAATATTACTCTTCGTCGTTCATCAAAGGTCACTTCGCCCAAGCCATGGAAGAAAACGTTGTCCGGAACGAATCCCTGGAGCGCGGGCTCCTGCTGCTGAACGAGTATCCGGGGTTGAAGACCTCCGCCACGCTGGAGCCTGGAAAATCTGCCGGCGCCACCGATGTACACGTCGCGGCTGAAGACAAGCGACCGTTGCATTTCATGCTCGACATGAATAACTACGGCTTCAACAATATTTCTCGCTATCGGTTTGGTGTCGGTGTCGAGGTCGGCAACCTGCTCGTGGACGGGGGCGCCCTCACCCTGAACGGCATCATGGGCAACCACCCGAACCAACTGCTCTTCGGCATGGCCAATTACAGCATGCCCATCGGCGTCCATGGCACCAAGCTGGTGGTCGGCGGCTCTGGCGGAAAATTCGATGTCGGGGGCCAATTGGAATTCCTCCAAATTCGTGGCCGCATCACCACTGGCGATATCGCGATCACCCATCCCTTCATCAAATCTCGGTTTCAGAACCTCCTCGGTGACTTCGGGTTCTCCGCCAAACACAGCAAATTCACGCTCCTCGACAATGTGATCGGCGATGACGATATCCGCGCGCTCAAACTCGGCGTGAATTGGGACCGCCTGGATCTCTCCGGCCGGTGGTACGCCTCCGTCTACGGATTCCAGGGGCTGGGCCAGTTTCTGGGCGGTATGGCCGACAATTCGGCGCAATCGAGCCGTCAAGGCGCCGACAACCGCTTCACCAAAGGGACCATCGCCGCCGGGCGCATCCAGAGTCTAGGCCACGATGTGCTGCTGATCGTGAAGGGAACCGGCCAGATCACCACCGGCCCCGTCGTCGTCATTGAGGAGATGCTCCTCGGCGGACCCGATTCCGTGCGCGGCTATCTGCTGGGTGAACGATTCGTCGACGAAGGATACACCGTGTCCGCCGAAACGCGTATTCCATTTTTCCCGTCTGTAATGCCGACCGCGCTGAAAGAGACACAAGGCGCGGTCTTCATCGACTATGGCGCCGGCCTTCAGAGAAATCCGTCACCCGGCGAGCAGCGCTCCACCAGCATGACCGGTACCGGCGTGGGCCTGCAGACGCAATTGCCTTGGTACAGCAGCAGTGTGCGACTTGATCTGGGGTTCCCCATCGGCCCGAAGCCGATCGGCGGCACGATTTCCGGCGACCGTTCGCCGACGTTCTATTTCCAGGTCGCGACGCGGTTCTAAATGGGCCACATCGCTGAAGATATCCGGAGGTGTGACGGGTAGACACGACTGAGATTGGATACTGCGAACCATGTCATTCCCTTGCGCAAGAATGTTTATTCGCGATAGTGGATTTACGGTCCTGATGATCACGATGAAAAGGTATTCAATGCGTTCGGGACGAGGGACGACAACCGTTCGAGTAACGGCTGCCCGTCGGCGGACAATAGGAAAAGGGGTAGCGACCGGGCACCCTCTCTTGCCGGGCCATTCCACACCGAAATCAGCCGCGGCTGGCGCTTCCGTAGCACCTGATTCGTCACTCTTGGCCGCTGCGCCCTCGAACGGGGATAACGGAACGGTCACTCCGAGGAAGCCATCGCCCAAGGTACGACAGGACAAACCGCAACCCATGATCTCAACCTCCGCTGTGAGGCCCCAGCCGAAATGGAAATTTCTGGCAGTTGGGGCGAAACCCCGCTCCAAACAGCGGGAACGGTCAAGCCACGACCCCACCAGCCTCTCTACCGACACGCTGAATCCGAACAGGACCAGCACGAACGTCGACACTGGCGAACATCCAGAAACCGGGGCCTTGTCTCCCGAAGGCTTCTTGAACAAGCGGTGGTCACGAGACCGGTCACGGAGGCCGATGTCACCGATGGTTATGACTGGCCGCACCAAGGCATTTCCGGGAGGAGCTAACCGACCACCCCGCTTGCTAAAATTCCCATTACAGAGCAACACTTTTTCCTAAATGAAAGTCTTCTCTAGCACTAGACGGAAAAAGAGACCACGATGAATATATACGTGGGTAACTCCAGGTCTAAACATGTAGGGCTGTTTCTGCAACTTCCAGGGTTGCGCTTACTTTTTGCGTTGCTGGCCTCCCTGCAAGTCCTCCTGCCCGGCCTTGCTGCCGCGCTTCCAGCTGATGGGCATGTTGTTGCCGGGCAGGCCACCATTCAGAACGTTTCGCCGACGACCCTCTCCATCGCCCAGGCCTCTGACAAAGCTATTCTGAATTGGAACAGCTTTTCTATCGCTGGGAACGAAGCGGTTCACTTTATCCAGCCCTCGATATCCTCGATCGCCTTGAACCGCGTCATCGGGGTAGACCCGTCCGTCATCCTAGGCCAACTCCAAGCGAACGGCCGGATTTTCCTGATCAACCCTAATGGGATTCTGTTCGGCGCTGGCGCACAGATCAACGTGGGTGGGCTGCTCGCCACAACTCTCCAAACCCGTGATGACGACTTCATGGCTGGCCGCTACCTCTTTGCGCAAGATCCGCTCAAAGGGCTCAAGACGGTGGTGAACCGCGGCACCATCCATGTGTCAGACAACGGGTACGTGGTGCTGATGGCCCCCGGTGTGTCGAACGAGGGTGTGATTGTCGCAAACTTGGGTACGGCCCTGTTGGGCTCGGGACAGAAGTTCACCCTCGATCTCATGGGCGATGGACTCATTCGTTACGCGATCAACGACAAAGTGCTAAGAGAAGTGACGGGCCCAGACGGCACACCGCTCAGCTCTGCTGTCAGCAACAGCGGCACCATCCAGGCGGACGGCGGACAAGTCATTTTGTCGGCTAGGGCCTCAGGCGACGTCTTCTCGTCTGTCGTGAATCAGAGCGGCGTGATCCGGGCCAGGAGTCTCGTGGATCACGGCGGCGTCATTCGCCTCGAAGGCGGCGATCCCGTGCAGAACAACGGGGTATTGGGCTGGCAGCAGCATCTCGGGGAAGTGAAGAACGCCGACGGGCGCGTGCTCAACACCGGCACGCTGGACGTGTCCGCAGCCGAAGCCGGCGCGGTTCAAGGCGAAATCACGCTGAGCGGCCAAATGGTCGGGGTCGCTGGCTCCATCCTCGCCCGCGGTGCGGACCAGGCCAACGGTGGAAAGGTCCTCGCCACCTCCAGCGAGAAGACCATCGTCGCCACCGATGCCGTCATCGACACCTCAGGCGTTGGCAACTCCAGCGCCGGCAACATTGTTATCTGGTCGGATCAGACCACCGCGTTCCGTGGAACCATTCTCGCAACGGGCGGCGAAACCGTTGGCAACGGCGGCCACATCGAAGTCTCTGGTCACAACCTGTTGGAATTCACCGGCCGGTTCAACGCGCTCGCCCCCAACGGAGCGACCGGCTCCCTTCTCCTCGATCCCACGAACATCACCGTGGCGAATGGCGGCACTGCCACGAATGCACAGGTAGACCAGTTTGCCGATCCCGATTGCGGCGGCGCCGGCGGCTGCACAATTGCTCCCACCACTCTTAATAGCAATGCAAATATTACGTTGCAAGCGAACAATGACATTACAGTTACCAATAGTATCGCCAAGACCAATCCTGGCAAGACCTTGACGATGCAAGCCGGCCGGAACATTAATGTGAACGCCGATGTCTCCACGAACAACGGCGCTATTTCCATGACTGCCAACGATGCGGGGGCAGGGGCCGGGAGAACGGCAGGCCTCGGCGCCATCACCGGCGCGGGCGCCATCAATTCCGGGACCAGTACCACCTCCCTTACAATCGGCACGAACGCAGGCGGAGCAGGCGGCGTCAACCTGACCGGCGCCATTACGGCCGCCAACTTGGCCGTGGACAGCGCCAATGCCGTTTCCATTACCAACGCGGCGAACAACGTTGGCACACTCGCGGGCCGCACCACCACCGCGGGTCAGGCCTTCTCCTATACGGACGCCGATAACCTCACCGTCGGCACCGTCGGCGCCCTCAACGGCATTACCACGAACAACAGCGCGATCACCGTCACCACGACGAACGGGAATCTCACCGTCTCCAATACGGCCGCGGCTATGGATGTGAACGCCGGCACCAGCACCGTGGCCTTGATCTCCGGCGGGGCGAACAAGAACTTGGCCATCAACGCGGGCGCCGCTGTCATCGGCAATGGCGGCGTCACCTATACCGCCGACAACATGAACTTGACCGGTACAACCACGGCCACTGGCTCCATCGCCACCTTGCAACCGACCACCGCCGGACAGTTGGTGAACCTCGGTGGCGCCGATGCCGCGGGCACCTTGGGCTTGACCAGCGCGGAGCTCAATACGGTGACGGCCAACACCGTGCGGGTCGGTAAGAGCGATAGCGGTAACCTGACCGTCTCAGCAGCCATCGCCCCAGCCGGAACCAGCACACTCTCGTTGCTCTCCGGCGGCACGGTTTCGCAGACCGCCGGGTCCACGATCACCGAACCCAATCTTCGCGTGAGTAGCGTCGGAGCCGTAGACTTAACTC
>Ga0315277_10007291_pt1 | contig 14347 bp, 8 predicted proteins | sample YL17G05_15_MG_FD_203695 | JGI IMG/M metagenome (GOLD analysis project Ga0315277, IMG submission 203695) | Sediment microbial communities from Yellowstone Lake, YNP, Wyoming, USA - YL17G05_15 | ecosystem: Environmental > Aquatic > Freshwater > Lake > Sediment | place: USA: Wyoming | collected... | reverse complement strand
AAGAGATATAGCGTCCATGCCGACCTCCCAATATGTTGTCGGTTATCCAACCTACATATCGGGTTGTCGGCTTTTTTCTCATCACTATTACGTCTCCAGATTTTGGCTAAAGTTCACACAGTGGAAGATAAACGCGTGCTGGCCCAGCGTGCAATGGCAGATATTCGACTGGTATCTAAGGCCGATGGTCAGCTATTACTATATCAAGAAGGCCTGCGAACCCTTGCACGTGCAGTTGGGGCTGCTCGAGCCGACCGTCACGGTTGTGAATAACCTTTTGACTGCTCGGCAGAATCTTCGCCTGCAGGCCAAGGTGTATGATTTCAAGATGCAGCTTCTCTTTGAGAAGAGCTCGACGATTTCCGTCGAAGCAAACACGTATAAAGACGCATTCACCATAGACAAACTCTCGGATCTGACACCGGTGTATTTTGTCAAACTCGAGCTGCGTGACCCCAATGGGAAGATAGTGTCGGACAACTTCTATTGGCTGTCATCGGGGAGTCTCGAAAACCTCAGCGAGCTAAAGAAACTGCCGCCTGTAAATCTTGATATGTCTTACACGATTGATGCAGTTGACGGCGGGAACATAGTCCACGTTGAGCTGAAAAACCCTGCGGACAAGCTCGCCTTTTTCATCCACGCCGTAGTGACGGACAGGCTGACGGGCGAAGAAATTCTTCCCGTCTTCTGGAGCGACAATTATGTCAGCCTTCTGCCGGGTGAATCAAAGTCTCTCGACGCTGTTTTTTCGCCCGAACAACTAAAAGGCATTACTCCTTCGGTGGAGATAGGGGGCTGGAACATAAGAAGTCATTTTGAACGCGCGGAAGTGCAGGTCTCCGCGGAGAAAGTCAAGGCGGGCGAGAAACGCAAGACGATCCTCGCGGAATAGCTGCAGATTATGAATATATTTGCCAAGAGTGGTCCGCCCCCTTTCCGGGGTCCGGCCCCTACGAGAGGATTCCACAGTCCTGTACTCCTTTGAGTAGTACTTGTTTAGCCGTGCAAAATACCATCGTGTCGCGGCCATCTTGGCCGCGGTCGCACGGGCTTCCAGCCCGTGTCCTGCCGCCACGCTCGCCAAATCGGTTCACAGGCTGAACACGTACATTGAGTACAGGCGTATTCGGCCCGGTGCAACCGTCCTGGCAACCTTTTACCCTCGTGGTTTCACCTTCTTATGGCCGTTTTTAGCGTCAAAAACGAAGACTTCAAAAAATTTTTGAAAAAATACGAAGATTTTCGTAGGAAAAGTACGAACTAATTCGTAGAATTGCGTCTATATGGTAAGGCAACTGTTTGGAAAGGAGCCGAAATGACGAAACACAATAAGCCGATACCGACCGACCGGGAACTGGCGATACTTGGAATCCTGTGGGAGCTTGGGCAGGCAACCGTCCGCCAGGTCAACGAGGCTATGAACGAAGACTCGACCACCGGCTACACCACCACTCTCAAGCTCATGCAGATTATGACCGAGAAGGGCCTGCTGCTGCGGGACGACTCGCAATTCAAGCATATCTATCGGCCGGCAATCTCCGAAGAGAAGACGCAGAGCCAGTTGGTGGGCGACCTGCTCGATCGGGCCTTTGCCGGCTCAGCGGAAAAGCTGGTGATGAGAGCGCTATCGGCCAAAAAAGTCGCGCCCGATGAACTTGGAAAAATAAGGAAAATCCTCGCTGAATACAAGGAGATAGAATCATGAACGCCTTAACGGAAATCCTCTCGCACCCGTTCGTCCACAAGCTCGGCTGGACACTGCTGCACCTGCTCTGGCAGGGAGCCGTCGTCGCACTGCTTCTCGCAATCGTGCTGCGCTTTCTTCGGAAATCCAGCGCGAACCTGCGCTACGTCGTGGCGTGCTCGGCGCTGGCGGTGGTTGTCATACTGCCTGTGGTGACTATCCGGCTTGTCCCGGCGCCGCCGTCGTACGCATTGCTTGAAGCTGAATCTGCATCCTTGCTGCCGCCGATGGCTGAGGCGATGAAAATTGTGCCGGTGAACCTCGAAGCGGTCGAACCGTTCCCTGCAATCGGATTGAAGCAGCGTGTCGTCAACTTGCTGGAACCGACGCTGCCCTATATCGTCGCCGGCTGGGTCCTGGGTGTTTTCACGCTGTCGCTCTGGCACTTGGGCGGCTGGACGCACGTCCGGCGCATCAGGCGAAGGCTCACAAAACAGGCCGACGAAACGCTCCTGCTGACTCTCAGAAACCTGGCCGGCCGGCTGAGGATAGCTCGCGCCGTCCAGCTCTTTGAATCGGCGCTCGTTCAGATACCTACCGTCGTCGGATGGATGCGGCCGGTAATACTCTTGCCGGCCTGCGCCCTTACCGGCCTGACCACAGATCAGCTCGAGGCCCTGCTTGCCCACGAGCTTGCCCACGTCCGAAGATGCGACTACCTCGTCAATATCCTCCAAACCGTCGTTGAAATACTCGCATTCTACCACCCGGCAGTATGGTGGATCTCGAACAAGATTCGGCTCGAACGCGAGAACTGCTGCGACGACATCGCCGTGGCAATCTGCGGCGACAAGATGCACTACGCAACCGCGCTCGCGGAGATGGAGAGAATCCGATCCACTCACGGCGAGTTGGCTTTGGCGGCCAACGGAGGCAATCTCTTGGTGCGGATACGCCGTCTGATAGGCGGGAGTCCGGCCCCGAAACAACGCTTCAATTGGGCCGCGGCAATGATTATCGCAATGGTCATAGCAGCGTTGGCGATACCAACGACCCTTGCTCTGTCCCGCAGCCGAACACCCGACACCGTGGAGAAACCGGTCGCGGAGCGCACAATCGCAAACGACAATATCCTCTCACCGGCATCGACGCCCGTCGCCGGCGAAACCGACGACAAAGCACAAATTCTCTTTGAGCTTAAGATCTTCCAACTGCCCGCGGATTCCAAGCTCGTTAAGGACGCGGGCAAAGATGGGACCTTCGTTCGCACCGATAAGATATTCGTCGCGCGGCTGCTCGAGCTGAGCAAGGAGAGCAAAGATGCGAAGGTCCTCTCGGCCCCCAGGGTAACGGTGCTCGAGGGCGAAGAAGCAATGTGCGCAGTCGGCAGCGACATTCAATACACATCAGGCTACACTGAGCAGCCCGGCGAAGAGCCCAGGCCCATAACCAAAACCGTACACCAGGGCCTCGATGCAAAGATGAAGGGAGACCTCGCCGGCGAAAACGCCATTCGCGTATGTCTGATCTTCACACAAACCGAGCCTGCTCTCACCACGCACAAGGTTGCCAAGGGCCGGGAAATCCAGATTCCGGTCATACAGATGACCGAGTGCTCGACGATTGTAACGATCGGGGACGGCGGGACAGTCGTCATAGGCGGCCTCCAAAGCCCGGAGAAGTCCAATCAAACTCTTCTCGTCCAGATGACTGCACGCATAGCCCGCGAAGGGCGGGCGGGACCGACGGCCGAGGCGCCGCCGAACGAGGGTTCGGCCAAAGAGGCGATCTTCGCCGTAGCGCCGCAGGTTGTAACATCGGTGCGCGTAGATACGCAGGAGGCGCCCGTATTTCCAGGTTCGGGCTCCAAGCCTGCTAAGGCGGTCGAAGAACTCATCGCAATGCTAAAAGGCCAGGCGCCGCCGACGTTCGATCTCTTCGAATTACAAACGGCCGTCGCGGACCAGCTCGATGACCTTCGCAAACTTGTTGCCCAGCAATCCGTTGAAATCGACTCCGTGCTCGCGGACGACAAACAAGCCCTCATTGCAACCAAGAGCCTCAAAGACGACCGCGGACGCGAAGGCCGGCTCGTCTTCCATCTTGCTCGCAAAGACGGCAAGTGGATCATCGACGACATCGACTTCGAGGACCCGCAAGGCCTCGAAGATGAAATCAAGCATTTCAATGAACAGATGCGCAGGCCGGGCACGCCTGTTGCCGCCGGCCCGGATGCGCCCCCTGCCGCCGGAACTATTGAGGCGGCTGCCGATTCCGCCAACATACCGGACGGCATAGTCGGCAGCGCGTTCAACCTCCAGGCCATTGGTCAACCGTTGAGAGGACCCGACACTCCACAGTCCGACCAGATCATCACGATTTTCAAACTGCAATATGCCAACTGTGAGCTGCTCGCCGATACTCTCATGAACCTCCTCGAGCCGGATGAAAAAGGTCCGGTTGTCAAGATAGTACCTGACGAGAGCAGCAACAGCTTGATCATCCAGGCGAATAGCGCCGAGAGAGATAAAATAGAGGACTTGATCGCCCATCTCGATCGGGCCGAGCGCAGCCCCGCAGGAGACAACAAAGCCGAAGACTCCGAAGAGTTCCGGTCCCTTCAGAGTCAGCGCAAGCAGATAGCCGACAAGGCCAAAGACCTCCGCCGGAAGATTCTCCAGCTTCAGCAGGATATCGGCGCCGCCGACCTCAAGGCTCGCTACGACGTCGGTCTCCAGCGTGTCGTTGCCCTAATGTCTGAATTGGGCACGCTTGAGTCCGGGCGAATATCGCTCGAAGCCCGCGTCAACTCGCTCGAAAACGCCGGTGAGGACACAATGGACCCCACGGAAACGTTCCGGATGCGGCATGATTACGTCAACAACGATGCAACGGTAAAGGCTCTTGCAGACAAGCTCGCCCAGGTCGAGATGGAGCTTATTCTCGCCCGGCAGAATAATTCAGAAGATAGTCCCGAAGTCAAAAAACAGGTCGGCCTGATCGAGGCTCTCAGGAAACGGCTGGATGAAGCCAAAGATGAGCTCGGCAAAAGATTCGACGAACTCATCGCTGCGCAGGCCGCCGAAACTCACAAACAGCAGCTCGGTGCAGCTTTGGCTGAGTTGGATCGGGTTCGCAGCCAGGAAGACCGCCTCCGTAAAGAGCTGGCTGAACAGGATGCCCGCGTTGTGCAATTCGGCCAAAAACAGCTCGAGATACAAATCATCCAGAACGAAATCGACGAAATGCAGCAGGAAATTGACGAGATAGACCGGCGAACAAAAGAGTTGAAAATGCAGCAGACCCCGCCGGCAGCGACGCTGTTCGAGATAAGTGAATCCGCCACGGAGCAGCCAATTCGTTCCGCGGAGGGCCGGGCCCTTTAGCCCGGATTTTTCAAAGCCACCGAGGGCCACGACGCGGCCTTTGCCCGCAGCCAAAATCCGAAGCACTAAATTCGATCCGCCTCAGCGGATGCAGGCAAATTCGAGAGCCACCACGGAATCCCGCCGTAAGGCTTGGCACTTGTGTCAAGTTTGACGGGTGTGCCGGCGGATTCTCAAGAGTGACCGTCGCTCTGTAGGACTGTGGAGGGGGGCGACTTGGGCGGGAGGGGTGGATTTCAGATACCTAAGACGCAGCTTTCTGATTCGAGATTTCAGATTGCGAAAAGATCGCACTTGGAGGGATTTATCGGCATGGGTAAACGAGTTGCCTGTGCCACAACCGCCGGGTAGAATGGGTAGGATTGAATTGCGAAGATGGAAATTGTCAAAGGAGACGCAACGATGTTTTTTTCGGGTGATAGGGTGCGAGATTGTCACGGCGCCCATAAGGGCCAGGCTCTTCGGGGCCTCGCAATGACGGTTTTAGCAGGTGTCGTGCGGAAGATGTTGCTGTTGGCCGTTTTATCGGCGAACGGAGTCTTCTGCCCGGCTTGTGCGGCGGCGCTAAGAGGCGGGTGCGCGAAGGTTAATATTACTCCGCCGGTGGGGATTCCACTTATCGGGTCGTATGGCAAGCCGAGCGAAGATATCCTCGATGAGCTATATGCGAGGGCGCTGGTGCTTAGTGACGGGCGGACGACCATCGCGATAGTTTCCGCGGATTTGCTTTATACCCCTTTGGATGAGATTACGGGGCCGGCACGGCGGATCATCAAAGAAAAAACCGGCATCGGCGAGGAGAACATTCTCATCTGCGCTACCCACACTCACTCCGGGCCGGAGGTCTTTACGCGGTCGAAGTTCGAGCCGGCCCGACAGGCGGACGCGCCCGGAATCGACGAATCTTATCTTCAGACGCTGGTGAGCAAGATCGCCGGCTCGGCGCTTATTGCTCATAGGAATATGCGTGACGTTAAGGTAGGGGCGGCAGTGGGACGGCTGCCGGAGATGGTCTTCAATCGGCGGCCCAAGGCTGCCGACGGCTCGGCGGTGATGACGTGGAGGGTGTCTTCGGAAGTTGCGGCGACAAGGATAATAAAGACCGGCGAGGACGGCACGACAACGGTGTCTTTTACGCTCGATGCCAATCAGCCGAGCTTGACCTTCGGGGCGGTCGATCCGGAGCTTTGGGTGCTGCGGGTGGAAGATGCAAATGATGGGGGGATTGTCGGGTCGATTGTGAATTATGCATGTCATCCGGTGTGCGTTTATCCTCATTTGCCCACTTCGATATCGGCTGATTTTCCGGGCGATGTCACGGAGCTTGTGGAGCGGGCGGAAGGAGGCGTGTGTCTCTTTGCGCTTGGGACAGCCGGCGATATTGTCCCCTATCAAAGAGGAGTGGAGGCTCATCGGCGGGTCGGCAAGGCGATCGGAGGCGAGGCTTTGAGGAGCTTGCAGTTCGTCCAGACGTCCGGCGACGTTGCGTTGAGAGCACTTAAGAAGGAAGTCAAATTCCCCGCCAGGCAGCCCGCCTCTGTTGCTGGTGAAGAAGAGGCGAAAGATGATGAAGAGTACATAGCCGGCGAAATTCAGGTATTGAGGGTCGGGGATATTTACATTTTGGGACTGCCGGGGGAGGTCCTGGTGGAGATCGGGCTGGAGATAAAAAGGAAGGCGGAGCTGGAGAAGCTTCTTGTCGTCTCGTTGAGCAACGATGCGATCGGATACGTCTGCCACGAGGCGGCTTACGACGAGGGGGGGTATGAGCCGGGCTCAGCGACGCGCCTCGCGAAGGGGGCGGGGGAGATTATGGTGAAAGAGACGCTGGAGCTGCTCAAAGAGATTAGGCAGCAACGGTAGTGCTCCATAACAATCGAAATGGCTATGCCATGTGGCTATTGTTCTGTTACACGTGCTTTGATGGATATTTCTCGGTCTCTTTGCCGATGGGATAACTATACCCAAGTAAGGAGACCTGCCATGAATCGGCGAGATACGCACGCCTGTCCCGGCCGCTCCGGGGCAGGTGGCTTTTAGAAGTTGTTGTTAAAGTGCTCCGGCTTGCCGTCGTCACTGTCGTAGCCGGCTGTCTCAGCCGTGTCGGCGTCTATCCTGATTCGCTCAATTCGCTCGGCTTTCTTCGTGTTGCTGTCAACCGTGGCAAGTACCGCGTTCATTCTTACGTCGCCGGTGGCGATCTCAAACGGGAACGGCATCTGAGTCCTGAAGGACTTCAGGACGTTTTCCACCTTGCGCCCGAGCACGGAATCGTGTGCCCCGGTCATCCCGACGTCCGTGATATATGCCGTGCCCTGCGGGAGAATCCGCTCGTCGGCGGTCGTGACGTGCGTATGAGTCCCGAAGCACAGGCTCACCCTTCCGTCGAGATAGTAGCCCATTGCGATTTTCTCGCTGGTGGCCTCCGCGTGGACATCGACTACTATGATCTCAGCTTCCTGTTGGAGCTGGGGCAGGATCCTGTCAATGGCGTTATAAGGGCAGTCAGCCGGCTTCATAAAGATTCGCCCTATCAGCGAGACGACCCCTACCGTAGGACCTTTTCTCGTTTTGAATATCGCCGTGCGTCTGCCGCAGGCCTGCTCGGAAAGGTTAGCTGGGCGAACAATGCTCTGGGCCGTTTCGAGAGTCGGCGTAGTATCTCTCTTGCGGTAGGTATGGTCGCCTAAGGTAACCAGGTTGACCCCGTATCGCAGGAGTTTTTCATAGATTTGCGGCGTCAGTCCGGAGCCGCCCGCCGCGTTCTCGGCGTTGGCAATGACACAATCGATATCCAGGTCAGCGACGACGGACTTCAGTTTCTCCGCCACGACGCGTCTGCCCGGCCGGCCGACAATATCACCGATACAAAGGATATTCACCTGCATAATCTGTCTCTCGTATTGCGTATATTCGGGGCACGGCCATTTCGGGCGTGCCTTGCATCCGCCCCACGCCGAGGCGCCCCAACCGGGCAACAAGCATCTGGCCGGCGCCTGCTTATTTGGCGTATTCGATGCATCGGACCTCGCGCAGCAAAGTTACCTGTATCTCGCCCGGGTAGGTCATTTCATTCTGTATCTTGTTGGCGATGTCCCGTGCGACTTTCATTGCAGCCTCGTCGTCCACTTCGCCGGCATTAACAATCACTCGGATTTCGCGCCCGGCCTGAATTGCGTACGCGCTCTCGACGCCTTTGAATCCAACGGCGATTTCCTCGAGCTGTTCGAGCCGCTTGATGTATCTTTCGAGCGTTTCCCTTCTGGCGCCGGGGCGAGAAGCGCTGATTGCGTCGGCGGCGGCAATCAACGGAGTATAGGGATTGTCGGCCGGGACGTCGCCGTGATGACCGGCGACGGCGTTGAGTATAATCGCAGATTCGCTGAAACGCTTCAGAAAATTGACGCCGATTACCGGGTGGCTGCCTTCGACCTCATGGTCGATTGCCTTGCCTATGTCGTGCAGCAGGCCGGCCCGTCTTGCTATCGAGCCGTCAAGGCCGAGCTCGTCGGACATTACCTGAGCAAGGAAGGCAACCTCGACACTGTGGCGAAGAACGTTTTGCCCGAAGCTCGTTCGGTAGCTCAGGGCGCCGAGCATGCTGAGGATTTTATTGTTCAAACCCCGGACGTTGGTCTCGACGGACGCGTCCTTGCCGATCTGGAGAATCTTGTTGTTCACCTCCTTGCGAGTCTGAGCAACCAGCTCCTCAATCCGGGACGGATGTATTCTTCCATCCTGAATGAGCTTCTCCATAGACAGGCGGGCTACCTCGCGTCTGACGGGGCTGAATCCGCTCACGACTATCAGGCCGGGCGTGTCGTCAACGATGACATCGACTCCCGTGGACTTCTCAAAGGCGCGAATATTGCGGCCTTCCCTGCCGATTATTCGCCCCTTCATATCGTCGTTGGGTATATCAACCGTAGAAACAGTGGCCTCACAGGTCTGCTCGGCGGCATAGCGCTGAATTGCCGTGTTGATAATCTCGCGGCTCTTCTCATCGGCAGTTTCAGCGGCCTCGTCAACCTTGCGCTGGATCAACGCGGACATCTCGTGCTCACACTCGTCTTCCAGACGCTTGAGCAGCAGATCCTTGGCCTCCGCGACATCCATTGCCGAAATCTTGAGAAGTTGGTTCTTCTGCTGCGCCAGCAGCGAGCTGAGCTCCTTTTCTTTGAGATCGACGTTCCGCTGCTTTCTCTCCACTTCCTGCTCTTGCTGCTTGGCAGTCCTCTCTCGCTGTTGGAGCAGGTCCGCCTGGCGGTCAAGCGCATCCTCGTGTTTGCTCAGCCTCAATTCAGTTTCGTGCAGCTCAGCGCGAGTTTTGTTCGCCTCGTTTGTGAATTGCTCTCTCTTCCTGATGACTTCAGCGGCGGCGTCAATCTGAGCGGACTTGACGATGTTTTCCGCCTCCTTTTTGGCCGCGTCGAGCTGTCGCAGCCGGTCCTGCTCCATGCTCTTGGACCTTGCCCGCGAGACTATCTGGTAACCGATGGCCGCCAAGCAGCCGCCCAGAAGAAGGCCCACGAAAACGGCGCCGACCACCGTTGTGGGCCCTATCTCCATAAGAATACCCATGATTTAGACCTTTCCCTTGCAATTATCATAGAGTCAAAAAACCGACCAATGATGATGAAAGCGCCCGGTTTGCGATCAGTGCTTCATCGCAAAACGAGAACAAGGCGGCTCGTGGAAACCCTCGGCGGGAAAGTCCCAAAGAAACGGCGGTGATTTACGAAATTCTACTCGTGAAGAGGCGCAGAATCAGCTACTTGAGGTCAAAACGCCCTCCAATTGCGGCTGTTGCCGGGTTTGACAACGTCACATTGCCCCACAATTGACTAATTCTCATGCACAAACCTAACACTCCCTCGCTAATCAGCAAATGCTGTTCTTCAAGCAAATTTCGTTTTCACGCCAAATTCACTTCCGGGCGTCCGGCAAGAGCCAGCTTGGCGACCCCAAGCCCTGCTTTACGCCGTGCGCCGGCAGTGCCTTTGCAACTTAACTACCGCCAGAGGAAGGACTTACGAGCCTATCTCTGCCCAGTGGGTTCCTGATTTTCGCAGCAACGAAATCAAACACAGATGATTCGTTGCGACCCACAGTTCGATTCATCATCAGTAGTTTACAACAACCGTATAGTAGGCTATCGGCAATTCTCGGTCAAGAAGAAAACAAGCAAATCTTTCGGCCCCGTTTTTTCAGGCGGCTGCTTGTAAATGCCGCCTGTGGCAAAGGTTATGGCGTTCCAGCCTCCGCCGTTTAGACCAAGCCGCAAAGAATTATTCATCTCCAAGGGTGTGCCGGGTAAGCAGTTCCATTAGACAATTGAGCAGATTTGGCAGAAAGAGCTTACATTTCGGGAAATATCGGGTATAATACGGGCCGGCGCACGTTTGTTTGCGCTTTACCTTATGATGTGGAATGCAGTCGGGAGCATGATATGTCAGGTCATTCGCATTGGGCCGGGATAAAATACAAAAAGGCCGCAAATGACGCAAAACGCGGCAAGGTTTGGAGCAAAGTCGCCCGGATGATAATAGTCGCTGCCAAGAGTGGCGGAGGCGATCCGGGTGCAAACTTGACTCTGCGCTACGCAATTGACAAGGCCAAAGCGGCAAACATGCCCAAAGACACTATTGAAAAGGCCGTCAAAAAAGGGACCGGCGACCTGGATGGCGTCAGTTTCGAAGAGGTGCTCTACGAGGGCTACGGCCCCCATGGGGTGGCGGTTATGGTGGAGGCCTTGACGGATAACCGGCATCGCACCGGGCCGGAGATAAAGAGAATCTTCGAGAAGTGCGGAGGAGCATTGGGTACCAGCGGATGCGTCAACTGGATGTTCAGCAAAAAAGGCCTTATTACCGTCAATAAAGGCAACGCCAACGAAGATCAGCTACTGGAGATTGCCCTGAACGCCGGTGCCGACAATATGGGGGGCACCGCGGGTGTTTTTGAGATTACTTGTGAGCCGGGTGTCTTCGAGGAATTGAGAAAGGCCCTGAAAGTCGCAGAAATACCCGCCCAAGTGGCCGAAATTGCAATGGTGCCGCAGAGTACAATACCGGTCAATGATGAGGCCACCGCAAAAAGAATACTTGCCATGATGGAGGCCTTTGAGGACCACGACGACGTCCAGAACGCATACGCCAACTTCGATATACCCGACGAAATAGTCTCAAGCATCTCATAACCGATTACCCCCGCCGCCCGGGGCCTATCTCGTTTTGTGTTCAATGCCGGCTCGCGCCGCCAACCCTATTCAGGCCCGCCGCCACACAATTCCCAAACTTTTTGTTGTTGGTCATTTACATTGTCATTCCGACCGAAGCCCCGAAGGGGCGAAGCGGAGGAATCTATTCAAATCACCGTCACATCTCATTCAACATTCGAAATTCGTGTTTCAATACTCGATATTCTCCTCAACCATTATTGACAGGCTCACCCTGGCCCACTATAGTATCAACGATAGCAGCGAGGCCTTCATCCGCCTTCGGCGGAACGACCTCGGCAACAGGGACTTGGTAAACGTACGAGACGGCAGTATCGTGGACTCGAACATCCAAGAATATACCGGAGTCTTTTAATTCTTCCTAAAGCATTTATAAATAAAGGAGATAGCGATGGCATATAAGTCAGAGACAGTGGCAGTTACAATTAAACGTTTGAATAGCCAATTCTTCCTCCCAGCCATACAGCGTGAATTTGTATGGAGTCCGGACCAAATATGCCAACTCTTTGATTCGATAATGCGAGGCTATCCTATCAGCTCATTTTTGTATTGGCAGCTTGACGAGAATAATCGGGACAAGTGGGAAGCATATAAATTCATTGATCATGCAGAGCATGGCGGAACTCACAATGTGATAGCGCATACTGATGGTGTCCATGACCTTACCCTTATACTTGATGGGCAGCAAAGGTTTACATCCCTTTTGGTGGGCCTTAAAGGAGCATATACCGTTAAGAAAAAACATAAACGGAAAAATAATCCTAACGCATACAGCAAACAGTTTCTTTACTTGAATCTCTTCAAAGATCCAAAGCTGGATGAAGATGATGATAACAATGAATTACGATATGATTTCTGCTTTTTTGAAAGCCAACCTAGCGAATCGGATAAAAAGTATTGGTATAAAGTAGGTCGTATTTTGGACTTTGACAGCAAAGACGATTTTGATGATTATGTTGATAATCTCGAAGAAGAACTGCCCGATTCTGTTTCCAAACGACAGATAAAAGTCTTTAAGAACAACCTTAGCCGTCTCAGAAAAGTTGTCCACGAGGATGAGGTGATAGCATATTACACCGAACTTGATCAGGATTATGACCGTGTTTTAGATATATTCATACGTGCCAACGAGGGTGGAACAAAACTAAGCAAATCTGACCTTCTCCTTTCAATGGTTATTTCAAAATGGGAAGGGGTTAACGCTCGTGAAGAAATATTTGGGTTTGTAGATAGGCTGAATAAAGACCTGACGAGAAAAAACGACTTTCATAAAGATTTTATTATGAAAGCTTGTCTGGTATTAACAGATCTCCCTGTGGCATATAAAGTTAAGAACTTCACAAACAATAATCTTGCTTTAATACAAAGTCGTTGGGAAGACATTAAAAACGCTATCGAAAAAAGCGTAGATTTGATTAACATTTTTGGTATTGACGAAGACACCCTTACAAGTGCCAATACGCTTATCCCCATTATATACTACTTTTTCAAGAAACCCGATATTGACTTTCGTCGTTCAACTACGCCCTTTGCCATACATACTTCAGCAGAAATACGGCGTTGGCTTTCTATAGCCCTCCTTAATAATGTCTTCAGTGGACAATCGGATAACATGCTCAGAGATGTCAGAAAGGCAGTCCAGGACAACCTTCATAGGGACGATTTTCCCGCAGATAAAATAAATGAAACCATATCGAAATCTGGCAGAACTGCCTATTTTGACGATTATGCAATAGATAGCTTTCTTGAACTAACTTATCACAAGCCAGTCACATTTCTTGCCTTATCGCTTCTTTACGAAGAAAATGCATGGGGTACTATGCAATTCCACAAGGACCACATTTTCCCACAGGACACTTTCAAGGGGAAGAACTTGGAAGATAGAGGCTTCGATTCTGACGTTTGCCTTAAATTTGTCAATCTGAAAGATAATATAGGAAATCTTACTCTGCTTCTGGAGCGTGAAAATATCGAAAAAAGAAATAAACCCTTTGAAGATTGGATAAAAACCAGAGACGAATCCTTTCTTGATAAACACCTTATTCCAAAAGATAAAGAACTTTGGAAACTTGAAAACTTTGAAAGTTTTATTGATGCACGAAATGAACTCATTAAAAACAGACTAATTCAATTATTCGGTAAACAAGTCAAAATAGAGCAGATCAGAGAGCTTGAGGATTTGTTCAAGACACGCAAATCGTCTGCTAAGAAGAAAATAGCCACCAAAACTAAGACCAAGACCGAGCGGTCTTTGAAAGGATTTTTCTCCACCGGCAAGACTGGAATTGATGAAGCATATTGGAAGAAAAAGGCTACCTGGACACTTGCCACAGCAAGAGAACTCCTTGCATTAGTTGGTGAGATATTTGAATCGCCATCATTATATTATGTGGAAACCTACATACGTATCACAGTGGCGGGCAATAAATGTTTCGCTTTAGAAGACCGGAAGTCCAACAAATCAGACCTTAGTTTTTACATCTCGGATGATCATGTTGCTGAAGTAGAGAAATTGCTACTTGAGCAAAATATCCGTTTCGCCAAAAGACAACGAGGCAAAAAACAACGGGAGCGCTTCGATTTTACAGTCGATAAAGACTTCATAAAGGAACATGCAGGTTTGTTGACACAAATAGCGGAATATGTCATACACACATGGAAGAAATAATTCTGCACCACCGTAGTGTTGCAGCTTCATCTATGAAAATAAAGCTCTCGCGGGGAGAATTAAAGGTCTGGGAGAATTAAGAATCTATGATAGCCAGATGTTCGGAGGCGATGTGTTATAGTTGTCTGCACGTGCTCGCCACAGGGTCGAAGTCCGCATCCCCGGCCACTCTCTTCTCAAGCCTTCTCCGTCCTCCGTCCTCTGTCTTTTTCCCCCTTTTTTCTCTTCCTCTTCTTCGTGCCCTTGTATGTTGCCATCCGACATGGTTAATGGTTCCATAGGAAATGCAGCTTGCGGGGAGGCGAGCGTAGTGAGCCGAGCCGCAAGCTGCGGGCGACGAGAGATCGGTCGTGCCCAGGCCCTCGAGG
>Ga0315277_10007286_pt1 | contig 14357 bp, 11 predicted proteins | sample YL17G05_15_MG_FD_203695 | JGI IMG/M metagenome (GOLD analysis project Ga0315277, IMG submission 203695) | Sediment microbial communities from Yellowstone Lake, YNP, Wyoming, USA - YL17G05_15 | ecosystem: Environmental > Aquatic > Freshwater > Lake > Sediment | place: USA: Wyoming | collected... | reverse complement strand
ACCCGTTTACCAAGCAGGAGCAGATCTTCAAGGCGAAGCCCGCCCGGAAGGTCATCAAGGTCCGGCCCCTCAAGGCCCTCAAGGACATGGCGAAGTAAGAGGGTCCAAACGCCGGCATGACCCCGCTGCCCATCGAAGGAGACCGAGATGCCAAGGTCCAAACTATCCACAATGAGCATTGCTGATCTGCGGCAAGAGATCGAACGCCGCCAGAAGCTGCTGCCCAAGCTGATTGCCCAGCGCGACGCCTTGAGCCAGGAGATTACCGAACTCCAGAGCTTGGCTACGCCGGAAGCACGGAAGGCGGCCAAACCGGAAGCGGCGCCCAAGAAGACCCGCAGGCGTCACCGGGCCAAGAACAAGGCCGGTCTGGCCGAGGTGCTGGCCACCGTCCTGAAGGGCAAGGCGAAGGTGACGATCGGCGAGGCGATGGAAGGCGTTCTGGCGGCCGGCTACAAGAGCAAGTCCCGCGACTTCCGTGGCGTCGTGAACAACATGCTGCTGAAGGACAACCGGTTCAAGAATGTTGCCCGCGGCGTGTTCACCCTGAAGGCGTAATGCCCGCCGGTGCCGCAGACGCACGGCCGCGAACTACAAAGGCGGCCAGATGTTGGATGTTGCGGAAGTCACAGGCCCCTCTTGAAACGCGAAGGAGACTCCGATGGCGAAAGGCAACAACGCTCAGCGCAAGAACGTCAAGAAGCCCAAGAAAAGCAAGGCCGCCAAGGGAAAGAAGTAAGCCGACCGTTGAACGGCGGTGCACGTACTCTGATCGCCAGAAACTGCCCGTTTGAGGAAACCTGCGCCCAGATGTTCGTCGCGTTCTTCAAGAAGTACCCCAACGACGACCTTCGAGAGCGGGCCGCCCTGGCGCTGCTGGCCATGATGAAGCGTGAGAAGGTCTTCCCGGGCAAGCCGGAGGGCTGGGCGGCCGGGATCGTCTTTGCGGTCGGCAGCAGAGGTTGCGGCGTGCCTGACGTGCTGAACAGCGACCTGGAGAAGGCGTTCGGCGTCTCAATGAGCACGATCTACAAGCGGGCCTGGGCGATCAAGAGGCTGCTGGGCCTGTGCCCAGGCCTCTGACGAGGCTCACCCGCTGCGGCGCTCGGCGATCATCGCAGCCATCGCCTCGAAGTCGGGGATTCGCCCCGCCCGCTGGTACGCCCGTCGCGCGTCTCGGATGGCGTCGTGCAAGTCCGGCCATGCCTGCGATTCGTCTTCGGCCTCGAACAGATGGCCGATGGCGCGGAGGCGGTGGGTAGCCGCCTGCCCGCCCGTACGGGCCCGCGTTCCATCGGAAAGCGCCGGTTCACCTGTTGGCCGGGAGGCGGGCCAGGTGGTGGGGGATGATCTCCATCTCCGTCGTGGAGCGGGGGATGGTGATGACGCTCGCCTCGTGGCCGTGGCTCTTGAAGGGCAGGGCCTTGAGGTCCTTGGCAAGGCGGACCTGGAAACGCAGCACTTCCAACTCCATGTTGGCGTCGTTGAGGAAGCCCGTCTTGTCGCGGGAGAACTTCGCCCGCAGGAGAAGTTCCGGGATTCGCTGGAGCCGGTTCTCCATCGCCATGCCCAGGCCGTAGCGGTGATGGCGGGGGAACTTCTCTGTGTGCTGGACAAGCCACAGCGTGAAGTCGTAGAAATCCTGGATGACCTTCAGTTCCTGCGCCATAAGTCAGACATTTCTACTCGTGCGCGCCCCTTCGGGGCGACCAGGGGCTTCGCTCCTGGACCCCGGGAAGGGCAAAGCATAAGAGACCAAAGAACAAAGGGTTACTTCAAGTCCACGGAGACACGGAACCCGACATCGAGGCACCGGAGGCCCGGCGAGTTCCAGAGGCGGCCTGCGACGGTCGCGGGCCAAGGGCCGTATGAGAAGTCCCGGATTGAGGCTCAAATGATCCAGCACAAATGCGGCAAGTGTGGCGCGATTCTGGAGAGTCCTTCCTCGATGGTCGGGCAAGAGGAAGTGTGTGTCGAGTGTGGTGCGACGACGATTGTTCCGCCAAGCCCCGGAATGACGCCCCCCGAGCGAGCAGTTCCTTCACCCACCGTTCCCCCCTCTGCGGTCTCCATTGACCTTGGCAACAATGTCGCGATGAAGTTAGTGCCGATCCCGGTTGGGGAGTTCATGATGGGCCGAGAGGATGTGGTAAGCTACTACACAGGGGACGAAGCTCCCCGGCACAAAGTGACGATCCGCAGACCGTTCTACATGGGCATGTACGCGGTGACGCAGGAGCAATACGAGCAGGTGATGGGCAAGAACCCCAGCAATGTCAAAGGTGCGCAGAATCCGGTGGAAAATGTGTCGTGGGACGATGCCGTCGCATTTTGCAGGAACTTCTCCGCGAAGACGGGCAAGGCGGTGCGTCTGCCGACTGAAGCCGAATGGGAATACGCCTGCCGGGCGGGGAGCAAGACCCAGTTTAGTTACGGTGATGACTACGCAGACCTTGCCCACTACGCCTGGTACCGCGAGAACAGCGAGGGCAAGACGCACCCAGTCGGCCAAAAGATGCCCAATGCATGGGGTTTGTATGACATGCATGGAAACGTGCTCGAATGGTGCGCCGACTGGCTTGGATGGTATGGATGTGGCAAAGAAACGAACCCCACAGGACCGGCCGCCGGTAGCTTCCGTGTGCTGCGGGGCGGTTCCTGCTGTGACGACGGCTGGGCCTGCCGGTCGGCTCACCGCCAGGGCAGCAGCTTCCACCCCTCGGGTAAGTTTCCCCAGATCGGTTTTCGTGTGGTACGAGGGTGACCCATCGGTTGCCGCTCCTGTCATCCTCTCCGAAGCAATGACACGAAAGAGCGGAGAAATAGGTAGAGCAAATCGCCGCCTACCGCATGAGAACGGCGGCGAGGCTGCGGGCGAGAGTCACGGTTGGCGCGGTGCAGTTCCGCCTGGTTCCGGGCGGGCGGGCAAGGCGGGGCTCTTTCGCAGATGGCGGCTCAAGGGCTTCAGGTTCCTTTGCCTTCCTAACCCGGGGGCAGCCGTTCCATCGTCCACATCGCCTTTCCGCAATTCCGGCATTCTCGCTTGCGACGAAGGCCTCCGATGCGCTCCCGCGTGTAGACAACCCGGAAGTGCCTACAACCGCAATGGCGACACTCCAGCCCCCGCTTGTCCTGCGACGGGTCCGACTTCTTGCGTTCCATCTGCTCGGACATGGCTACCTCCTGCTCAGATCATCCTGTGTGTACCGCTTCCGCTGCCGGCCGGCGGCAGTCTCGCCGGGGGCCTTGATCCCGCACATCGACGCGGCGACGGCGCGGTTCGACTGCGCTCACCGCAAGCAGCCGACGAGGCAATCGCCCGTACGGGGTCGGGCTTGGACGGCTTGGGCCGCCACTCGTGGACCGTCCGGCCGTGGCCCGCGGCGTGTCGCCCGTCCAGCGACACATAATCGCCCAACGCTGCCGGGACGTGCTGACCCGCGCCGGCTGCCGGTGGGCGCGCGACCTGTCGGCTGCCCGGATTCAGGCGGCGATCGCCGCCTTGGGCGAACCTACGGAGGACCGCCCCGCCGGGCTGAGCAGGCAATCGCTTCACCACCACACCCGGGCGCTGCGGCAGTTCTCGCGCTGGCTGTTCCGCGAGCGGCGGACGGCTGAGGACGCCCTTGTCGGCCTGCGGGGGTACAACGCCGAAACGGACAAGCGCCGGGAGCGACGGGGCTTCACGCCCGATGAGATGACCGTGCTGCTGGCCGCCACGCGGCAGGCGCCGAGGCGATGGGGCATGACCGGCCCGGCCCGCGCTTTGCCACAACCTTTGCTAAATCTTGCAGACTTGGCCGGACTCTTGTAGATTCCACTGGACCGAAAGCCCCAAAGGGCCAGAGCGGGAGACCCCCTGGGAACATTGGCGAATCCGCATATTTCAAGGCGAAAACCAAACAAGCGCCCGTAGCTCAATTGGATAGAGCATTGGTCTTCGGAACCAAGGGTTAGAGGTTCGAGTCCTCTCGGGCGTATTAGGTCCGCTTCGTCCCCGTCCAGTCAAGGTGACAGGCAGAGCACGTGCGGGCGCATGTTCAGCGCGTGGCTTCCGCCTGACCGCTCCGAAGTGCGTCCCCTTCATGGGAGAACCTGATGTTGCGAATCGCAGGCAAGGCAAGAGGAGAGTCGGCAAAGCCGCTGGAACAGGTAACGCTCACGGGCGTTGGCCGCGGCACGGTGTCGGTGCGCGACGCGCTGGGGCGGGAGTATTTCCACGCGAAGGCCGCCAAAGGGGTGCGATTCCGCGTGGGTGGGGCGCTGGGGTGGCACACGGTTGTCGTCAAGGACGGCCGCAAGGCGACCCGGACGCTGATGTTCCCGGTCGCCGCGAGGACGGAGATCGAGGACGACGGAGGCCGGTTCGCCGAGCTGCTCCAGGTGCTCCTGGCGACGATGCTCCGGTTCAACGAGGTCGGCATCACCCGGTGGAACGGGCGAATCTACAAGTTCTTCGTCTGCTGGCTGCGCGACCACGTCCACACGCTCAAGGGAATGAAGTACTTCCACCCGGAGCTCCAGAGCGCAATCGACTTGTACCGCCAGAGCCAGCGCGAAGACGGCATGATCTGGGATAACGTTCATCCCCGCGGCCCGGAGCCCAACGGGTGGGACATGCGATTCAGCTACGGGGGCTTCATCCGCCCGTTCGACGACTACACGGCCGAGTTCAAGCGGATTCCCGTCGAGAACGACGTGGAGTACCTCTTCGTCGAGGGCCTCTACTACACGTGGAAGGCGACCGGCGACGACGGGTGGATGCAGCGGTCACTGGACGCCGCGATCAAGGCGATCAACTACAGCGTCACCAGCCCGTACCGCTGGTCGGAGGAGTTCCAACTCCTGAAGCGGGGCTTCACCATCGACACCTGGGACTTCCAGCCGGAACAGGACGCGCGGATCAGCGCCGAGGGCGACCCAACCATCTCCGCGTTCGGTGACGCGATGGTCGTCCGCCCGGGGCACACCCGCTTTGGCGTCATGTTCGGGGACAACACCGGCTGCGCGGCCTCGTGCCGATACCTCGCCGAGATGCTCCGGCACGTCGGGCGCAGGAAGGAGGCGGACAAGTTCAGCCGCCGCGCCCGGGACATCATGCAGCGCCTGGACAAGCTCGCCTGGAACGGCCGGCACTATATCCATCACGTAGCGGAAGGCGGCGTGAAACGCGACCTGGGTGTGGACCTGGACAAGCAGGTCTCGCTCTCCAACGCCTACTCGCTCAACCGCGGGCTGACGCACGAGCAGTGCGTGGCGATCATCAAGACGTATCAGCGGATCAAGGCCGAGCTGCCCCCAGGCTCACCCGGCGAGTGGTACACGATCTATCCGCCGTTTGAGCGGGGCTTCGGGGGGCACAACCGCAAGTGGCAGTACATGAACGGCGGGGTGACGCCGATCGTCGGCGGGGAACTGGCACACGGGGCGTTCGAGCACGGCTTTGAGGAATACGGCGTGGACATCCTCCGCCGCCTCCTGGACCTCGCCAAGGCCCACCGCGGCCACCTGCATTGCACGTTCACCGGCTCGATCCCCGAACCGCCGCCGCGGCGGTTTGTTCCGATGGACATCTCGGCCCTGGCGAACACCGATCTCTCGGGACAGGGCGCCCCGGGCGTCCCCGGCTGGACCGGAGAAGGCGCCAACGACCTGCACGAGATGCCCGTCGGAAGGCAGACGCTGGCGGGGGTCGAGTTCCTGATTCCGGACCCCGCGACCAACGGGCGGCGCGGGTGCATCGGGCTGTCGCCCAAGCAGGGCCATTCGCCCCGGCTCGAGATGCCGGTTGGTCGGACGGCGGGCTCGATCTACATCCTGCACACGGTCTCGAACCTGCCCGAAGGCGTGGCCGGGCAGGTCATCCTCGAGTACGCCGATGGAAGCAGGCACGTCCAGGACATCATCCGTGGCAGGCACGTCACCGGCTGGTGGATGCCGGAGGCGTGCGGGCCAGGCGCGGGAAGGCCCACGACCGCCGTCGCCTGGCGCGGGAAGAACGAAATCTGCTCCAACGTCGGCGTCCTGGCGTACGGCATGGACAACCCGCACCCGGACAGGAAGATCGAGCGGATCGTGCTGGAAGGCCCGCGCGCGGGCGGACTGTGGCTCGTGCTCGGCGTGACGCTCTGCGACCGCCAGGTGTATCTCCCGCCAAGCACGGTCTCATTCGGCATCCCCGACAACTGGGGCGCCGCTGCCGTGGTCTATGCCCTCATCGAGGGGCTCGTCGGCGCTAAGGATGAAGGCGTTGCGTTCGAGCCGGCCCTGCTGGCGCCGCGCTGGGCCGCCGCCGGGGTGGATCGGGCCGGCGCAACGGTGACCTATCCCGCCAGCGGAGGGTATGTCGCATACCAGTACCGTCACGACCCGAAGCGCAAGCGCCTGACGATACTGGCGACGGGCAGCGGGCAGACGTGCCGATGCCACCTCCTGCTGCCCAAGGGGGCGGCGGAGACCGTCTCGGTCAGGTCGGACGGAAAAGACCTGGACTTTGCGACGAGCACCGTCGAGGCGTCCCGGTACGTGGACTTCGCCCTGGACGCCGCGTCGCCCCGGGAAGTGGCGATCGCGTACAAGTGAACCCATCGATGCGCCGCACCGGCGGCGCCATGCCCGTCATGGGCCGGCCTGCGCAGGCGTGCCCGTTATGGGCCTGCCCGTCTGGGCCGGCCCGTCTGGGCCGGCTGAGAGGCCGCGAGCCTCAGCGTGATGACAGTGACCTCCGGCGGGGAGAGCACCCGGACGGGCGCGCCCCAGGTGCCCGTGCCCCGGCTGACGTAGAGGCGCGATCCCTCCAGCAGATCGTAGGACCCCCGGTAGTAGCGGTACAGCGAACCTATGACAAGGTGGAACGGGAATATCTGCCCGCCGTGGGTGTGGCCGGAGAGCTGGAGCTGGAAGCGCCCCAGCGAGGACTCCGTCACCCTCGGCTGATGCTTGAGCAGCACGGTCGCGGGCGTCTGGCCCTTGGGCGGGAGGATGGCGTCCTCGTCGGTGGGGCCCTCCCGCTCCCCGTGACCTCCCGCCTGGTCGTCCACGCCGGCGATCCGCACTGCCCCGCCGATCGTGACGGACTGCCCGCGCAAGAGCTGGAATCCGGCGGCCTGATGGAAGGCCAGGCTCTCCTCCAGCCCCGTGTAGAACTCGTGGTTGCCGAAGACGGCGAACTTGCCCAGCGGGGGGCGGATGTCCCGCAGCAGGCCGGCGAACTGCTCGATGTCCCGGAGCGGGGCGTCCACCAGGTCGCCCGTGCTGACGAGGATGTCGGGCCTGGCTTCCTGGATGAGCTTGACGACCCGGGCGACCCTATCGGCGTCCGTTAGCGTGCTCAGGTGCAGGTCGGCGATCTGGACCAGCCGGAGCTCCTTCATGTCCCCGGGCAGCCTGGGAACCTCAACGGTGATGTTCTGAAGGCGCACCCCGGATGCCTCCGCCAATCCCCAGCAGAAGGCGACGGCGATGAGCCCTCCGCTGACGGCAAGCGTCAACCGGGCCGGGAGCAAGCCCGCTCGCGCTCCCGGGGCCGCCACTGCGACGAGGCGCACGCCCAGGTTCCAGCTTTCCCACACGACGCCCAGCGCGCAGAACCAGAAGATCGCCACCATCCAGGCATAGCTGACGTATCCCACGCCCTTGGTGAGGGTGACGCACCGCCAGCGGTCCAGGAAGTGCGCGAGCATCGGTGTCAAGAGCAGCAGGAAGAGCACGCCGGCCAGCAGGAACCGGAAATGCCCCAGGCCGGGAAACGCGACGCACACCTTCCAGAAGAAGTAGGAATGCATCGCACCGTAGATCGCGAAGAAGATCAGGAGAAAGGTTGGCATGGTTCGGTCGGCTCCCTCGGGGGATGTCCTCGATCCGCAGGTCGCACGTCACTTCCGCTTGTGCCAGTCCGGCAGCTTGACGTTCCCGGAATCCCGCCAGGCCGTCAGGTACAGCGAGGCGGTGAAGCCGGCGCAGGCACGCATTCGCTCCGTGGTGAATTCTCTGAGTTTGGGCTCGTCCCCGGCGGGAGATTCGATGTCCGGGAGGAGCTTCTCCAACTCGTACACGCGATCGACCTTGGAGTTGCTTCGGCCGACCTGCTCCATGACGGCGGGAAAGAGCTTCTCTGCCGGCGCGACCTTCAGGTCCTTGAGGATATCCTTCTCATCGTACCTGAACTTGCCGAGCAGGGCGTCCACCTTGTTGTGGATGCCACTCCGGGGGGAGTTTCCGTCCGGGTCCACCCGGCCGTCGTAGTGGATCGTGGTATGGAGCGGCTGGCAGAGGTCGGCGGCATAATGGGCGAGAAGGCCTGCATAGACGAGGCATGTTTGCTGTATCACCTTGTCTTCCGGCCACTTGCGGTGCTCGGCCAGGGCGACGGTGAGGCGCTGCGTCCACTCGGTCACGGCGTAAGGCAGCAGGCCCGCCTTGGCCGGCTTCAGGGCCTTCCTGAAGCACAGGTCCAGGTACTCGTATCGAAGCTCCGGCAGATTGCCGTCCTTCAGCAGTTCCAGGTCGAAGTAGTGTTCGGGCGACTCGGCATTGTGCAGCGCGGCCGGGGCAATGGGGCGGGTGAAAACATCGGGGTCGAGGGAGCAGTGGGCGACGGTGTCGGCCCCGGCGAGGAGGAACGTCGGGACCGCCTCGCCCGACGTGCGGTTGGGTTCCTCCGCGGCCCGTGCCATGGCGGCGAGGGCAAACCGGGCGGCCTGGTCGTGCCCCTTGCCATGCCAGGCCCGCGCCCCGGCGGGGGACAGGAAGATAAGGGCAGCCAGGATCGCCCAGGCGTTCTTTGCATGGTTCATCGGATGGCTCCTCGCAAGTTGCCACATTATAGGAATTTCCACGAGCCAAAGAACGTTTGACATGGGCGCGCGGGGGCATATAATCGCCGCCGATTGAGCGGTGTCCGAAGGTGCTGCCGGAAGGCAGAGGGCAATGAGAGCTGATCTCGTTGGCAGTGTGTTGCGGCGTCGCTCGAGGGCGACGGCAGTCCTGCTTGCGGTTGGCGCAGCGGCCCTGCTCGCGCTGGGCGCGGGAGCGGTCCGCGCCGCCGACGGCCAGTACGTCAAGGAAGACGCGAAGTTCTCCGGCAAGCAGATTCACACCTTCTCCGACGGGGGCGAGCAGGTCTCGGTGTTCCTGGGCGACTTCGTGCTGACGATGGGCAAGTACGTCATCAGTGGCAGGGACGGCGTGGTGTGGATTCGCGACGCCAAGGTCGGCAACGTCGCCCGGCGCGACATCACCGTCTATGTCGAGGGGGACGCGAAGGTCGTCGAGCCCAGTGGGGCCGCCACCACCGACCGGACCATGCTGGTGGTGCTGCATCAGCAAGGCGATCTGACGGCGACGGGGAACGCGTCGGACCAGCCCGCGACCAATCTGGCCGTGTACAAGAACGCCCTGGCGGAGCGAAAGAAGGCGGCCGAGGGCGCCACGAAGCCTGCGACGCAGGAGGCGGCAACGGGACCCGCGACCCGGGAGGCCGCCGCGACAGGCACGGCGCCGGCAACAGGCGCCGCGCCGACGACCGGCCCGCCGGCGCCCACTGCCCCCGCGTCAACGCCGGACAAGGCGCCCAAGACCGAGCCGACGACGGAGAAGGCGCCGCGTCCGCCGCGCACGCTGGCTTTCGAGGCCGCGGGCGGGTCCAGCGAGGTTCGCGGCAATCGCCGGATCACCGTCGCCCGTGACGTGCATCTGTTCCTGGGGGACCGCAAGAGCGAACTGTCGCTGGAGTTGAGCGCGCAGTCGGCGGTGATCTTCAGCGAGAGGCGGCCTCCCAAGGACACCTCCGTGCCCTGGTCGCCGAGGTTCGCCGGGGCGATGAGCGACCTTCCCGGTCCCAAGGACGAGCGCGAGACTCTCGTGGGGGCCTATCTGGAAGGGGACGTCCAGATCCGCCGCGGGCAGAGGTCGATGCGCGGACCGGCCGCGTATTACGACTTCACCACCGACCGGGCGATCATCACCGAACCGGTCTTCCGGACGATCCAGGAGCAGAGGAATATCCCCGTCTATATCCGCGCGGACGAGGCACGCGAGCTGTCGGCCCGCGAGATGTACTTCAAGAACGCCAGGGTCTCCACCAGCGACTTCTACTCCCCCAGCTACCACATCGGCGCGACGACCGCGCGGCTGATGGACACTACGCCGTATGACGAGCAGGGAGTGAGGCTCGGGCCGCAGAGCTGGCACTCGATCCTGTACGACACGACCTTCAACGTGCGTTCGGTGCCGATCATGTACTGGCCGCGGTCCGAGAGCGACGTGGAGGTGGAGCAGATCCCCCTGCGCAAGGTGTCCGTCGGGAGCCAGGGGCCCTTCGGTCTGGGGATCGAGACCGAATGGTACCTGTTCCGCCTGCTGGGCCTGGTCGCGCCGAAGGGCTTCGACGCCACGGCCGAGTTCGACTGGTACCGGCGGGGCCCGATGATCGGGGCCAAGCTGGACTACGAGCGGGACACCTACAGCGGGTACTCGCAAGCCTACGGCATGCTGGACCAGGAGCAGAAGGACGTGTTCGGGGAGGAACGGGAGGACATCGCGGCTCCCGAAGGGCGAGGGCGGGTCCTGGTGAGGCACAAGCAGATCATGCCGCAGGACTGGGAGCTCCAGTTCGAGCTGAGCTACCTGAGCGACAGGAACTTCCTGGAGCAGCTCTTCCCCGACGAATACTACGCGGGGAAGGAGCAGGAGACCCTCCTCTACGCCAAGAAGCAGCAGGACAACTGGGCGCTGACGGCCCTGCTCCAGTACCGCCTGAACGAGTTTCAGAGCCAGACCGACTCGGCCCCGGACCTGGGCTTCCACCTGATCAACCAGCCGCTCTTGCCCAACAACATGGTGACGCTGTTCAGCGAGTCGCACGCCGGGCTGAAGCGGTATTCCGCGGACGTGGACGCCAACGAGGACGGCAGCGCGTGGATGGCCCGGCTGGACACGCGGGAAGAGTTGGACGTGCCGCTGAAGTTAGGTCCGGTGAACGTCGTGCCCTACGTCACCGGCAGGGCCACTTACTGGGGTGACACGCCGAACGAGGGCGGCAAGGGCCGGCTGTACGGTCAGGCGGGCATGAAGGCGGCCACGAGCTTCTGGCGCGCGTACAGGGAGGCCTCCAGCCGGTTCTGGGACGTGAACGGTCTGAAGCATGTCATCACGCCGGAGATTACGGGCTTCGTCTCCGACACCGGAGACGTGGAGCCCGCGGACCTGTTCCCCATGGACCCGGACGTCGAACGGCACATGCGGAGCCTGAACGGCGTCGTCGCGAGCGTCTCACAGCGGTTGATGACCAAGCGCGGTCCCAAGGACGAGCGCCACCGGACCGAGTGGATGCGTTTGGACGTCTCGCTCGGCTTCTACGACGAGCAGTTCGATCCGCCGCGCAGCGACGGGCGCTTCTTCTGGTACCGGCCCGAATACAGCCTCGCGCGGCACCACCTCAACGCCGAGTACACCTGGAACATCTCAGACGCCACCGCGCTGCTGGCCGACATCAACTACGACATCGACAGCCAGAAGGTCGGCAGGACCGACGTGGGGCTGGCCTTCGCCCGCGACCCCAGGACGCGATACTACGTCGGCTGGCGGCGCATCAGCGAAATGCAGTCCTCCGTGCTCACGCTGGGGCTGGACTACAAGATCAGCCCCAAGTATTCGCTGAGCTTCTTCGAGCAGTATGACATCGACTACGAGGGCGGCACGAACCTGGGGAGCAGCGTGTCCCTCATGCGCAAGATGGAGCGGTGGTACATGGCCGTCACGTTCACCGTCACCCAGCGCGACACCGGCAACGACGTCGGCCTGTACCTGACGCTCTGGCCGGAGGGCGTCCCCGAGTTCCGCGTCACCAGCGGCAGGTTGCCCCTCAACAGCACCAGCTCGATGAACTGACGGACTGACGGACTGACGGAATCGCCCCCGCGGGACCGGCGCCCGGCAGGGCGGATCACTCCTCGATCTTCTTCAGGACTTGCCTGGCTTCCGCCTCGCGCCCCGCGTTGGACAGCATGTCGGCAAGGCGCAGGCCGAGCTGGTAATGGGACGTCTGGCTTCGGAAATTGCTCTTGGAGCCTTTGGTCATCCCGAACAGCTTGGTGTAGAGCTTGATCGCAGCCTCGCGCCCTCGCGGGCCGGCCGACAGCAGCAGGTTCTCCGCCTTGCTGGCCGCCGCCATTACAACCTCGCTGACGTTCAGGCACTTCGTGGCTGCCTCCTCGAACGTGGAGTACGCCTTCTGGCTCTGGTTCTGGGCGACGTACTCATCGCCAAGGGCGACCAGGACTCGGCCCTGGAGGTCGGGGCGAGAGCCATAGACGGCCAACGCACGCTGGTACACCTTCTCCCGGCGAGCGGGGTCCGGGATCGCCGGCACGATCTTCATCACCATCACGCAACTGTAGTCGGGGAACTGCTTGGCCGTCCGATCGACCAGCAGCCCGAAGAAGCGGTCCAGATGGTCCACGGGCAGGCGCCCGGCTTTGCCCAGCTCGACGATCAGGTCCCACGCGGGCCGGTGAGCCAGGTTGCGCTGGATCGCCGCGTCCAGGAGGTCCTCCATGAGCGCGCCGTCGATCTTCCTTTCCGCCTTGAACTGGCTCAGGTCGGCCTTGGGGGCGTCGCTCTTGCCGGCGCATCGCTTATCGTGCGCGTCGGCGAGCTTCTTGAGGGCGGACAGGTCCGCCGCGAGCGGCGCCTCGCCTGAGCGGCTGACCGTCCTGGCCAGCATGGTGGCGGCATGGGCCTCTTCCCGGCGTTGGAGCGGCAGTTGCGCCGCAAAGCCGGCCAGCATCAGCTCGGAGTCGAGGATCTCGCCTCCCCGCGCCGGATCGCGAAGGCTCCCGGTGAAGTATTGGTGCTCCTCGTACCGGCCCGTGGCGGTGTCCCACGCCGCCTGCTGTCCGCCGGAGGCGAGCTTCAGGCTGGCGACCCACGCGTGGCTCATGCCGCTGCTGCCGTGCCCGGACACGATGGCGGACGGGATGCCCAGGGACTTGCACACCTGCGAGGCGTAGTACGCCTGGTCGATGCACACCCCGCCAACCTGCCGGAGGTTCTGGAGGGTGTAGTCGAGCTTCTCGATCTTCTGCGGCGTGTCCTTCTTGGCATAGGATTCCCAGTCGTACTTGACGTCGAAGTAGCACTTGGCGGGATTGGAGTGGTTGGCGTAGTTCTGCGCCGCCCACTGGCGCTCGGGGATGCCCAGGCGGCTGTCGGCGAGGTACCGCGACAGCTCGTAAGGCATGGATTTCAGATCGTACCGGAAGGTCTGCTTCGACCTGGTGTACCACCGGAAGGCCTCCAGCATGGTGCAGGACGCGGGGGCGGTGCGATGGTGCGCCAGGGACCGCGAGGTCGCGAAGGCCGCCGCCAGGTTGGGGTAGTCCAGCACCGCCTTCTCGTCGTCGGCGACAAGCTCATGGAGGACCTTCAGGGATTCCTTCGGCGACTTGACGTCCTCCAAGGCCCGGAACAGCAGCCGCGAGACGCCTCGGTTGTCCGCAAGCCACCTGGCGAACTTCTCGTCGCAGGTCTCCCTGGCCAAGGACAGGTACTTGCACGCCTCCAGCACGTAGAACATGCTGTTAAGCGCCTCCATCTGGTCGAGGCGTCCGCACGAGAGGCGAGCCAGGATCGCCTCGCTCATCCGCTCCTTCAACTCCGCCAGCTTCGACGCCCCGCCGGCCGCCGCCTCCTGGAGTTCGTCCAGCGCCGCCCGGACCAGCCACTCCTCGGCCAACGGGCCGGGCTTCACCAGGCGCGTCGTTGCCGGTGCGGCGGCTGTCTCCGGTACGAGCCAGACCGCTGATGCGGCGAGGAATGCACCAAGGACCAACGCCCGTCCGGGCGGATTCTTCAGCTCTTTCGGCATGTTAGCTTCTCAGTCCTTAAACATCTTACCAGCCCCCGATGGTGATCGGGGGTCTGCACACCATAGACGCAGGGACCCCCGGTTTCCACCGGGGGCTAGTACCGACACCCCCGGTTTCCACCGGGGGCTAGTACCGACACCCCCGGTTTCCACCGGGGGCTAGTACCGACACCCCCGGTTTCCACCGGGGGGGTAAATGACCTTGCGCGACTCCGCGCCGAACGTCGCCCGTGTGGCCTCGAAGAGGCCTACAGCGGGTAGCTGGATGCGCGAGCATCCGGAGGACGGCGCCGACATAGCACAAGCCTCGAAGAGGCGGGAGCGCTTTCGCCTCTTCGAGGCTCCCAGGCCAATCGAGCCCCAATCCCGGAGCCTCGCGGCTCCGGCTACCCGCTGACGGCTCTTCGAGCCTAACAACACACGTTGTCGCCCAATCGCGCAAGTCCATATAGCACCGACACCCCCGGTTTCCACCGGGGGCTAGTACGGA
>Ga0315277_10007284_pt1 | contig 14359 bp, 5 predicted proteins | sample YL17G05_15_MG_FD_203695 | JGI IMG/M metagenome (GOLD analysis project Ga0315277, IMG submission 203695) | Sediment microbial communities from Yellowstone Lake, YNP, Wyoming, USA - YL17G05_15 | ecosystem: Environmental > Aquatic > Freshwater > Lake > Sediment | place: USA: Wyoming | collected... | reverse complement strand
ACATCAAGACACATAGAAAAGATAAGCCGTTCGCGTTATTTTTGTCCTGGGGAGCACCGCACACGCTCGAAGGTGTCACGAGACCCGATCCAAGCGGGAACCTGTGGCATTACGGTGCGCCGGAACGGTTCGAGGCGTTGTACAAAGGGAAACCGCTTCCGCGCAGACCGAACGTGCCTGACAACTACGCCGAAGAGGACCTACCGGGGTACTTCGGTTCAATCACGTCGCTCGACGAGAACTTTGGCCGGCTTCTCGCTTGTCTTGACGAACAGGGTCTGACCGAAAACACGATTGTCGTGCTCACATCTGATCACGGCGAAATGATGGGTTCCCACCGTCGCATGACAAAAGCTATCTGGTATGAGGAATCTATCGGCATCCCGTTCTTGATCCGGTATCCCGGTCACGTGAAAGCGGGACGCGAAAACCTCATTTTCAGCGACGTTGACGTCATGCCGTCGTTGCTCGGACTCATGGGGTTGCCGATTCCAAAAGCCGTCGAGGGGACAGATTTTTCGCGAGCTATGCGCGGCGAACTGGTCACGAAACCCGAGTCGGCGCTCATAGAGGTGTTTGCGCTCGGCAGACTGAACGCATCGTGGGGGTGGCGCGGAATTCGGACTCCTCGATACACGTACGTCGTTTATGTTGGGAATGAGGACCGCGAAGAGGTACTCTACGATAACGTCACTGACCCGTATCAGATGAACCCGAAATACGCACAGAAAGGCAAGTATCCTCTTGATGCGGCGCTATGGCAAGAACTGAAAAGGTGGCTTGAAAAAACCAACGATCCGTGGGTGACGGAGAAGAAAGTATGAAGCAACGTGCGTCTGTCGCAGCTCCAACACAAGGTGGGGCGGGCGCCTCCCCTACCGCCGGGCGCAGCAACAAGCAGCGCCCCTGCTTTCGAAATGCAATGCTGATGTGCGCGCACCTCGCACTCGCGATGGTAATAGTAGCGTTCTCCATTCCAGATGGAGCTTGGGCCGAACAGCGTGCCATCCCGGCGCTCTCGCAACCGTATCACGTCGAACAGGTCAGTGCCCGGAAAGTCATTTATCGCACGAGCTTCGAGGCAGGGGACGAAGTCCCAGACATATCCTTATACCGGCTCACCGACGAGGTTACGCACACCGGAAAACGATCTATCAAAGCGACGGTAACCCAGCCGAACCAGGCGCGCGGATTCAAAATCCCGTTCAAAAGCACACCAGGCCATACAATAGAGGTCTCATTCTGGGTGCGAGCCGACGCCGGTGTCAGGTGTGCCCTATGGGTCACCAAAGGCACCAGACCGCGCGAATATGTCACCGGGATTGACAGCGTACCGAAACATTGGACGAACCTGAGAGCTATTATTGGTCCGCTGATTGACGAACCGGGCGAGATTGAGATTGACGCGCCTATGTCCCATCTTGCATCTCCGGGCACGGCGTGGGTTGACGATGTCGAGCTTGCCGAAGTTACCGGCGTGCCCTACACACTGCCCCATACAGAGGATTTTCCGGCACTTGTTGCGGACAAAACGGGACAACTCTGGCTTGCAGTCGTCGCACGACCTGTTTCTCAACGACAGGTCAGGATTTATCGCATTGACGCCGACCGACGAGACCTCGTGTGCCCGCTGGAGCCCAAAGGAATCACAGGGATTGACGAGCCTGCTATCGCCCCGCTTTCTAATGGCTGTTTCGTCGCGTTTTCGGCGGAACTGAACGGGAAATGGCAGATCGGATACGTGTTTGTTGACGCAAACACGACAGCGCCGTCCATTGAGATTATCGAGGGCGGCGGTACCTCGAACATCCTGCCGGCGGTTGCCGCAGTCGGGGACTGCGTTTGCGTTCTCTGGGAATCTAACGCAGCAGGCGACCGAGGAATCTACGCTTCATGGATAGATAAGCATGGATCAACACCCGCACAACGGATATCCGCGTCCGGCGCTAACAGCTACAATCCAACTATTGTGATGGTCGAAGACAAGACCGCGTTTGCTGCGTGGGAGTCCGTCCGCGACGGTAACGCGGACATATATGGCGCGCGTTATCGAAACGGACAGTGGGAACCGGAACAACGTCTCACAACCGATCCGCGCATCGAACGACATGCTTCACTTGCTGTCCGAAATGGCGAAGTCTGGATGGCATGGGAAGCGCAGAGCTTTGTCAAACACCTTGTGAACGGGATTACCGAACAGCGCATTGTTGTTGCAAGCCTAAAAGGAACCGAAACAGGAGTTCCAGTGTCGTTGTTTGAGTCTGTGTCTTCGGCACACAGGATGCTTTTGCGTCCGCAGGTGGGATTTGACCGACAAGGCAGGTTGTGGCTGACGGCACGCCAATCCATGGGAACGCACCAGGGCTGGCTACCGCTGGTCTGGAACTACAGCGGCGACCAGTGGAGCGAATCTCGTCCGCTCTGGTACGAACAGGGCCGTCCCCGTCCTGTCCGGATTGTCTGGACTCAGCAAGGTGCCGTAGGTGCAGTGCAACGCGACAACCTGCCAAGAACCTGGAATCAGGAAGGGCGTCCAGACTGGAAATCGGAAGTCATGCTGGTGCAAGTGGAACCCGAATGGGCGCTTCCCGCAAAACCCATCAAGACTGTCTTGTTAGAGATGCCCGAGACCGAGTTCCGGCTTCAGAACAGAATCAACACCAGCAGCGCGTTCCTGCCGCGGCAGAACGACCTATACCGGAATGAACGGGTCACTCTGTACTGGGGCGACCTGCATGAACACACGTTTATGTCGGTCTGTCAACGTGACAGAAACCCGTCGCCTCACGATGTGTATGCGACCCAGCGCGACATCGAACACCTCGATTTTACTGCAATAACGGACCACGATTACAATATGGATAAGCCGCAATGGGCATATATGGGCGAACAAGTCCGAAACAACAACGATCCGGGACGGTTCCTGACGTTTCTTGCTGAAGAATGGACGAGCGATCATGTGCAGTACGATCCGCCACGCGAGTACAAACGCTATGGGCATCACAACATCATATTCCTCGACCCCTATTTCAACCGGTTCTTGAACTCTCATGATGGCGACGTCCCGCCACGAAACGTGTGGGACGAACTGCGCGGTGTCGAGTTCATCATGATTCCCCATCAACTCGCTGATACAGGCAATTGTCCCAAAGACTGGCCGTTCACCGACGAACGGGTTCAACCTGTAGCTGAGATATTTCAGCAACGCGGCTCCTACGAGTATCTTAACTGTCCCGGCATGGCAAAACGGGCACTGAAAACTTCCGGACATTACCTCCAGGATGCATGGGCACAGGGAATCATTATCGGCGTCATAGCCAGTGGCGATCACGGTGGTGGTCGAGGAAAGCTTGGCGTCTGGGCAAAAGAGCTCACTCGCGAAAGCCTGGTTGAAGCTATCCGTGCCCGTCATACGTTCGGGACATCGGGAATCAAGATCGCTCTCGCCTTTCGTTCAGGAGACGCGATGATGGGCGACAAGGTTACGCGCTCGCAAGATAGCCCGATACCGTTTCATGTCCGTGCTGTAACGACACAGCCTATCAAGGAAATTGTGATATTCCGGAACAACGAGCCTGTCTATCAGGCGGAACATAACATTGATACCGTCGAGCTTGATTGGGTAGATGAGAAACCTCCGGGCGCCGATAAGTTATGGTACTACGTCCGTGTCCAACGGTCAGATGACGAACTGGCTTGGTCAAGCCCGATCTGGTTCCTCAGGACCCAGCCGTGACAGGCTGTGGACAGGCCTGTCCCACATCTCTCTGTCAACCTACCACTGCATCGTTACGGATAGAGTGTCACCTTGACCGATCTCAGGAATCCTTGAGAAAGCGATTAGCACTTTCTTTCCATACTGAGAGACCTCGCACGGTATCGTCTCGCCTGATACCTTCACGTTCACTTCATGTGGCTTGACAGACGAGCTAGGCAGCACCAAGGTAATCTCATTAAGCTCGAACTTTCCAAATCTCACGTTCAGCTCGTCTTCCTGCGATTTGCCGGACCGACGTTGTGCTATGGTCCCCCACCCTGCCGGTCCAACAAAGAAGGATTCAAACTTGTCAGGGTTGAGCCGGGGCGCGAACTCGAGCGTCTTCTTGGTCCCATTGAACCGGTACCCCACCGCAGCTTCGAGCACAGACCAGCTTGCCATCGCTCGGGCGTAATGGTCGCCGCACTCTATTTCGTTGTACGGATTGCGTTTTGTGCCGTCGTACCGGTCATGCACCGCTTTGACGATACGAACCGCTTCGTCCGTCGTCCCTTCGAATATCATCAGGCTCGCGACCTCGTACTCGATACCTGTCCAGACCTCATCGCAGTACAGAATAGGGTTCTGAGGTCGTCCACCTCGTGGCCACGTGCAGTTGAGGAGACCCGATTCGTTTCCGCACGCGAACACCCTCACCCCAGCTTTCACATCCCCGATAACCTCCCGGAAATTGTACTTGTAGATTGACTCCACCGCCTGTTTGACGTGCGCTTCCGGCAACACGTAACCTAGCCCTAGAATATGCGCCCACCATTGACCAAGCAACTGGTCTGAATGACATCCTGTGCCCCACTGGAATTGCTTGTACTTTTCGCTGTCGTAAACCTGAACGTAGTATTCGCCGTTCCAACAGGTCTGATCGTATCCAGCACGCCCTTTCTCGAACCGCTGGTGATAAGAATCTGCTATCGCATTCTCGCCCTCGATCCGAGCCATCTGTTCTCCTGCCCGCAACGCAGCAAGCCAGAGCGATCCGATAAACGTGTTTGCACCGTAAACGTATATGTCATACGTGTTCGGTTGTTCGCCCGTGATGACGCCGTCATGGTCCGGATCGAACTCGGTCATGACATATTGCAGCAGGCGCTTGACATACGGGTACATGTCGTCCAGCCACTCACGCTGCGTATTTCTCAGATATTCCCGATACGTTTTCAATACCGTGCCCAACATGCCGTCAAGAGCCGGTTTTCCCGGTCCGCCTATCGCAATCTCCCATGGTCGCGGAAGCGATAAAGGAACGACTGTGCGGTGAGGAATGTATCCCGACTCATGCATCTGCACCTTCAAATCCGTGTCGCGCATCGTTCGTTCCAGCACCGGATAGAGCGCCGCAAGCGACTGTTCATAGTTCCAGACATGAGTGCAATTGAGCGGACAACATCCGCCGCCCGGATTCATCCCTTTGAGTTTCGCAAAATTGCATCCCTCGAACGCGAACACCTTCCCATTCTCAACCCACATGCACGTCGGCGACCTGATGATCGAGGTCTGGGAGCCGACTCTGTCCAGAATCACCTGCGGCAAAGAACCTGCATAGAGGGCTTCAGCAAACGTGCGTGTCGTCTCGAAGATCGGGTCGTTCTTGAGCGCAAAATAGACGACGTCGAGCGAATTCTTGAACATGGTGTTGTAGAAGTTACCGAGCCACAGTTGGTCCCTGGTCGGTTTCACACCGAGCAGAGGGAGCCACCGTTGTTGCCAGCTAACGTACCGGTTCGGGAAGTACCATGACAGGAAGAACGTAACGTCACGCGATTGACCCGGTTCGAGACTTACGGGCACGATGAGCGCACCGTTCCATGTTCTCCCTTTCTCGCTCGGCTGCGTTCTTCTTGAACCTGACGGCAGTTTGGACGCGTTGAAGACTCTCCAGAACGCGTTCAGGTCGTCCCAACCAGCAATCGTTGCAGCAGATTGAGCGGTCGTCGCGAGAGTCATGGTTCCCGATGTACCGCTATTCTTGGGAATGCTTGGGTTCGCCATGTTAATCGCGGTGAATTGATCCGCACGAACAGGTTCGTTGACGTTCCCACCATAACGGGAGTGCGTGACACCTGTGATTGAAGTCATACCGTCCCAACCAACCGCGTTCTGCAACGTAGCGGCAAGTCTCACCTTCACCGGAGTTGTGCCCGAATTCGTGACGGTGAATTTGAAGCGTATCAGCGGCAAACCTGAATCTTTCTCGTCGAGCGGGACCATCGGGGAAAGCGCTTCGAGCTTAAGCTGCACCGGAAGGGCTGGATCCGAATAGATCATGGTCGCTACAGGATATGTGCCGGTGAATGCGGTCTCTTTCACACCGGGCAACGTCTTAAGCAGCACCTTGGCCTCGTCAGGAACGACATGGTCGCTCACCGTCGGAGCAGGAGTGAATCCCGCATCATTGTATAGCGCATCCGACTGAAGCACCCGGCTCACTGACTCTTTCGATTGCGCATCTTCGACGTAGATAGCGAAGAAACTGTGAGGGACGTACGCGATATGATTCACGTTGTTGAATATCTGCCATTGTCTGAGACTGCCGTCTCCACACAACGCGATCTGACCTGCGCCAATTCCGCCAAGCGGCATCGCGACCGCTCTCAGACTATCGCCCGCGTATGTCCAACACTCGTTACCAGTCTCGCACGCAACGCGAACCGTCTCCCCTGCCCCACCGCAGACCACAACACAGACTGCTAACGTTGTCCTCATGAAAGCAGACAGCGAAAAACGTCTTCTTCTATTCATTTTCACCGTTTCCCTTCTGGTTATAATCCGAACTGCTCCTTTACTCACGGTGCTCTCAAAAACTCTTGCGCCTCAACGGCGGCTATTATAGGGCAGGATCGCCAGAATCGCAATGCGCACGCCTGATGGTGGGGCAGACATTCCTGTCCGCCATTTCTCGAACACCCGATAGCCCCACGAGCGACACTGGTTCGAAGGTCGCGGCGCACGGCTGTGCGCCCTCGCCCACCAAACGCCATCCCTCTCCGCAGAGCCACTTCCTACGATCCCCTGTGTTGACACACATAGAACTATTATGCCATCCTTATCCGAGTGAGCAGACATTTTCAGTAAGGTCGGGAACGAGGACAGCCGCAACAATAGCATGAAAATCATCCCGGGTGGAAGAATCGTCTCGAATCGCGCGATGACGTTTCCTATCGTTTCTGCCGGGATATGCCTCGCGATCGCGTTGGTGGCAACGGCAGCGTCAGCATGTCCCTACTCAATTCGCGACGTCGGTTTCGTTGACCTCGAACCCAGCCGATACCGACTCTACTATCTGATCTCGGATGACACCCCGAGAAGAGACGCGACCGCAAACACATTCAAGGAACTCGCCGATACGATGCTCCTTGATAGCAACATCCAGGCAGAAGTCGTCAATGTCAGCAACCAGAAGACACATCCTATACTCGACACCGTCCGCTTTACGGAACTGAAGACGTTTCCTGCTGCTCTATTGACTTCACCCGACGGTCGCTCGTTAGTTCTGTCCGCTCCTGATACTGGCAAAGACTCCGACGCACCGGTAGCGTCGCTCCTAGATGCTGTTCTCTCCTCGCCAAGACGGGACGAAATACTCGAGCATATCGTCACAGCATGGTGCGTCGTCCTACTGATCGAGGGAACCGACGTCGTGGAGAACACTAAGGCACGAGAGACAGTCACCGACGCGATCGAAACAGTTGCGGGGTCAACGACGCAAATGGGGTTGACCATCAACAAACCGCCTCATCTGATCCTCCTTTCGCCACACTCGTTTGCCGAGGAGAAAGTGCTGCTCTGGAGCCTCGGTCTCGAACAGCATGACGCAACTGTCCCACGTGTTGCTGTGCTCTACGGACGAGGACGGCAGATCGGACCTATCTTTCAGGGAGAGGATTTGACACGAAACCCGCTGCTTGGCATTTTTCACATAATCGGCGCGGACTGTGGATGTCAGACCGACCGCAGAATTTTAGCCGGTACGGTCATTCCGCTCAGGTGGGGAAAGGAAAAGCAACGCGAAGTGGTGAAACACGTCGGGTTCGATGCAGAAAGTCCCATGGTCAAAACGGAAATCAGTCGCATCTGGTCATCCGGTTCAACTGTCGCGCTTTACGGCGACGGTCCTCTCGGCTATACTGAAGGGGCTTTCCGGCAGACCGCCGAACCAACGTACGCTGTCTCCGAGCAAGCTCTATCACCTGATACCAGACTTCAAGATAGCGCAAGACGAACCGTGCTGCTCACCGGTTGCGGTGCGGCTTTGTTGGTTTTCATCGGAAGCGGCATCACTGTAATAGGAACACGCAGGAAAAAGCGTGAACGCACGGTCCCGGAACAAGAAACATGATCGTCACCGAAAATGTTAGCAGGATTTACCGAAACCAACGGGGCGAGGTTCGCGCCCTTGACGGAGTGAACTTCACCGTCAAAGAGGGCGAGTTTGCCGTCGTCAGAGGACCGAGCGGCAGCGGAAAATCTACGTTGCTGTTGACTATCGGCGGTATGATCCATCCAACGAACGGACGCGTTGAAATAGGCGGCCAGAACATCTATGCGATGACCGCTCAGGAACGAGCCAGGTTCAGAGCAGCTAACATAGGGTTCGTGTTCCAGATGTTCCATCTCGTGCCATATCTCAACGTGGTCGAGAACGTGCTCCTTTCATCGGCGGCGGGAACGAAACGTGCCGGCCGTGGTCAGGCGGAAGAGCTTCTAACGCGTTTAGGCCTATCGGGACGAATGCGTCACAGACCGTCTGAACTGAGCGCTGGCGAAAAACAACGAACCGCTCTTGCGCGGGCGTTGCTCAATTCTCCGAAGGTGCTTCTCGCGGACGAACCGACCGGCAACCTCGATCCGGAAAATGCCGGCATGGTGCTCGACCATATTTCACATTTCCACAAGAACGGTGGGACAGTCATCCTCGTAACCCACGAAAATGTTGCAGCAGATTACGCTGATCGGATGATCCGTCTTGAAAACGGACGTATTCAGAACTAGGTACGGCGGGCGTATCGCCAGCCCACGGGACGTTTCTCAACACTATCTGCAGGGAGGGTACCATGGAATATCGAGAGGATAGAAACGTGGCAACCGTAACGTCTCTAGTATTTGGGAGAAACGCCATGCGCACAATCATTCACGCTATGAAAGCGCGCCGAGTCAAGAGGGTCCTCTCTCGCACTGCGTTGGTTTTTGTTCTCGTTGCGACAGTCTGCGCTCGAGCGACTGCCGAGGACTGGTCAACCTATGAGCACGACAACGCTCGAACAGGTATCACGACCGAACCGTTGGCTCCTCCACTTTCCGAACAATGGGTTTTCACTGCGACACACGCGCCCGAACCCGCGTGGACTGACCCAGTTAAGGAGATGCCGCGTGTCCGGTTCGACGATGTCTATCACGTGGTTGTCGCGGGCGACTCTCTCTATTTCGGTTCGTCCGCCGATAACAAGGTTTACTCGCTCGATGCTTCGACAGGTAAGGTGCGCTGGGTCAACTACACCGGCGGACCTGTTCGGCTCGCCCCTGCGATCTCGAACAATCGCGTGTACGTCGGTTCAGACGACGGGTACGCGTATTGTTTGAGAGCTGACGACGGCGGGATGGTCTGGAAAGTCCGGGGCGCATACAGCGACAAGAAAGTGCTCGGCAACGGCAAGATGATTTCGCTGTGGCCGGTGCGAACCGGCGTCCTTGTTGACAATGGGATAGCCTACTTCGGTGCAGGCGTATTCCCTCATGAAGGCATTTTCGTCTGCGCGGTGAAAGCCGACGACGGGTCGCTCGTGTGGCGAAACGACGCGTGCGGCGAGAAAGGTTACACGCTCGAGTTCGGCGGTATGTCGCCTCAGGGGTACCTGCTCGCATCCGAGAACACGCTGTTCGTTCCAAGCGGTCGAGCTATGCCCGCTGCGTTCGACAGGAAAGATGGTCGTCTCTTGTATTGGTGTAATCCCGGCGGACATTTCGGCGGGACTTGGGCGCTTCTGACAGGCGACCGGCTCGTCGCTGGCGTCGAACAGAAAAAGGTCTATGACAAAGAAAGCGGGAAGCTGACAGATGATGCTGAGTACGCCTGGTTTCCGGGACTCGACCTCATTGTGACGGACCCGTTCTCCTACATGCTTTCATACCGCGACATCTCTGCGATCGATCGGCGCGCGTACCGTTTCGCCAGCACCTGGCGAAACACTGTCGCAGGCGAACAGAGACAAATCCAGCAGGCTCTCGCCCAAGTCGCACGAAAGATGGAAACGCTCACCGGCGACGAACGCGAAGCTGCAAGGCGACAATTCAACGAACTGAAAAACCAGATGACCACTCTTGCAGAACAGCAGAAAAAGGTTGAGAACGCGGTCCTCAGATGGCAACGGCCGTTCAAACATGGCTACTCTGTCGTCCTGGCCGGTGATACCCTGTTTGCTGGCGGTGATAACGCGGTCATTGCAATCAATCCTGCAACCGGTCAGGAGATATGGAACGCGAAAGTTGATGGCAAAGCGAGCGGCATTGCGGTCGCCAACGGGCGGCTGTTTGTCAGCACAGACAAAGGGAAGATCTACGGTTTCGCTAAGGGCACCGCTGGAAAAGCTCAAGAGATCAAGGTTGCTATTAACCCAGCACCCTATCCGAAAGACGAGTTGACGCCTCTTTATGAGCAAGCCGCAGAGAATATCGTTACAGAGACCGGCATAAAGAACGGATACTGTTTCGTGTACGGTTCCGGCAAAGGTCGTCTTGCTTTCGAGCTGGCTAAACGAACCGATCTGAAGATCATCGGAATTGAACCTGACGGTGCCAGCGTTGAGATAGCGAAAAAAGCGCTCGACGAAGCGGGCTTGTACGGTGCTCGAGTCACGATTGACCAAGGCGACCTCTCCGATCTTCCTTACGCGGACTACTTCGCGAATCTCATCGTTTCCGACACGATAACGCTGACCGGTACGTCGGAAGGCTCTCCCGCAGAGGTGTTTCGTGTTCTTAAACCATGCGGCGGCATAGCGTATTTCGGTCAACCTGCCGGCGCGTCAGGAGTCGCCAAACGTCTTGACACAGCGGCACTCAACAAATGGCTTGCTGGCTCACAAATGTCAACAACCAGCGCGACCAAACAGGACGGTTCGTGGGTCAAGCTCACACGAGGACCGCTCGAAGGAGCAGGTAAATGGACTCATCAATACGCTGAGCCCGGAAATACAGCATGTTCTGACGATCAGCTCGTTAAAGCTCCTCTCGGTGTGCTCTGGTTCGGTCGTCCCGGTCCCGAAAAGATGGTCGAACGGCACGCGCGTGCCGCAGCACCTGTTGCCATGAACGGACGGATGTTCGTCCAAGGCGAGAACGTCGTCATGGCGTACGATGCCTATAACGGCGTCCTTCTATGGGAAAAGGAGATACCGGGAGCCCTACGTGTCCACGTGGATTCAGACATGGGCAACCTGGCGCTCGCCGAAGATGGACTGTACGTTGCTGCATACGATAGATGCTTCCGGCTCGATCCTGCCACAGGCAAAACCGTGCACACGTACTCGTTACCTCCCGCTGATGATCAGAAACCACGCCGGTGGGGGTACGTCGCATCTGATGGGAAAACCTTGTTCGGGTCAACAGCCCAACCGTTCAAGAAAGAATACGGCGCTGCATGGCACGAGATGGTCAAAGATGACGGGACATGGCGGAGCATCAACGAAATCCCGCAATCGTTGACCCCGTTCTACATCAACTCTGTCCCGCAATATCCCGAGCCGGACGAGACAGCCTACGCAGGGTTCCAGCAAAGCGGCGCTATGTGGCGTGACATGATGACCTGGCCAGACTGGGGAAGCGTCCGGACTCCGCAAGGCGCTTTGACCCCACGGATCATGGCGAGTGACACACTGTTCGCTGCTGACGCGGAAACAGGCAAGTTCCGGTGGATCCATCGCGGTCAGACAATAGCTCATCCCGCGATAACTATCGGCGATGGGACAATTTTCTTTGCCGAATGCGCTGTCACCGAGAAACAAAAACAGGACGCCATCAAAGAGAAACAGGAACTAATCAAGAAGGGCGTTTGGGAAGCTGGAGAAGAGACGCAGGTTGAACCCGTAGATGCCGATGTTCGGCTTGTCATCGCGCTGGACTCTTTGACAGGCAAGAGACGATGGGAACGAGTCGTTGATCTGACAGGGTGCGGTGGCGACAGAATGGGTATGACATACAAAGACGGCATCTTGCTGTTCTTCGGCTGTTTCAGCAACCACGACCGAGGCTTGTTCAGGGAAGGCGCATTGACATGGAGACGGATAACTGCGCTGTCTGCGAAGGATGGCACCGACATGTGGTCGCGACCGTTGAACTATCTCCGTCGTCCTGTCGTCATCGGTGACACAATCCTTATCGAACCGCGCATGTGCGACATCCGGACAGGCAAGATCAAATCGCGCGTCCATCCGCTGACCGGCAGAGAGGAAACCTGGGAGTTTGTCCGTCCCGGACATTGCTGTAGCATCAGCTCCGCAGCGCCCAATGCGTTCTTCTTGCGCGGGTATTTCCTCTGGTACTACGATCTCATCAAAGACCAGGGCATGCAACCGTTCGGAGGAATGCGACCCGGTTGCTGGATCAATACGATACCGGCAAACGGGCTCGTGCTCGTTCCTGAAGCAAGCGCTGGGTGCACCTGTTCGTACCCGATTGTCTCGACCGTTGTCCTAAAACCTGAGAAGGAGTACAAGACGTACTCAATCCTCATCCAGCACGGCGAGATGACGCCTGTTCAACATATGGCGGTGAATTTCGGTGCGCCTGGCGATTGGAAAGATGACGATGGCACGCTTTGGTTCTCGTATCCGCATCCGCCCGGGAATCCCTTCTTCACCTACGGAGTGGATTTCAAGTTGCAGGAGAAAATCCTTCCCGGCATGGGCTATTTCAGCAGGAACCTTGATGGCGTTCAGATAAAAGGGACAAACAAACCGTGGCTGTTTGCTTCCGGTTGTTCCGGGCTGACAAGTTGCGTTCTGCCTCTGATCGGAGAGGGACAGACTCCCGCAAAATACGCAGTGCGCCTCTATTTCGCGGAGACGGACGGCACCAAAGTCGGACAGCGCGTGTTCCACATCAAACTCCAAGGTAAGACCGTGCTGAAAAGCTTCGATATCCTCAAAGAAGCTGGCAGTCCGAACGTTGCCGTTGTTAAAGAGTTCAAGGGAATCAAGGTGCAGGACGGACTCACTGTCGAACTAGTCCCGGAAGTTGAGAATCCCAAAAAGCATCAAGCACCCGTAATCAACGGCATCGAAGTCATCCGTGAGAGTTGATGGGCTTCCGCACACGGTGGAGACGCGCCCCTGGCGGGCGGGGTGTCTCTGTAAAGTGCCCAAGCCACGCTTGCGCCTTCGACAGCGGCAGTATGGCTGCCATGCCTTATGTGTCACCCTGAGTGGAGCGAAGGGTCTCGATCACGCGGTAATCCGATTGTTCGCTTCGGTCGGGATGACATGAGAATCGCAATTCTTGAACAGCCGCTCTATCTTGCTTATATCAGAACCGGCGATTGGTCCAGTTGCCGCCATCGGCAAGATATTGCTTGAGCATGATCACTTCAGGATGGTCGGGTCTATACAGCGGGATGACAGCGTTCATGAGCGCCATGGCCTCGTCACATCGTCCAACAGCTCGAGCTTGTTCGACCGCGGGAAGATATGTTTCATCAAGCCGCTTGTACCAAGAACGAAGCTCAGCGGCGAGTTCATCCTGTGCGCTCTTGTAGTCGTTTGAACCAACAACGTTTCGCATCTCATACGCATCGCGTTCGAGATCGTACAGCAACCACGGACCGCTCAGGTCTTCCGCATACAGGTACCGTCTCGTTCGAACACCGCGCCAGGTGAAAATCCGGTTCGCCATCACCTGCCCGATCCCGAACATCTCCATCAGATACGCCGATGGCGATTCCTGACCGCGTCCACCAAGCGCCGACCACGATAATTCCGTTCCCTGAACGCACGGTGGGATAGAAACACCCACAATTCCCAAAATCGTAGGCATGATATCTGAGACACAGATGAGTGTCCCGGACCGTTGTCCCGGCTTGATCCGTGCCGGATACCGAATGATGAGCGGGATGAGGATTGACTCCCCCCACGGTTGCTGTTTCTTCGTGTTGCCCTGCGACCAGAGCATATCCCCATGATCGGAGGTGAACACGACGATGGTGTTCTCAGCGATACCGCATCGGTCGAGCGTATCAAGCATCCTGCCCATGTTCTCATCGAGCGCAGTGCATGCAGCGTAGTAGTCCGCTATGTCGCGTCGAGTCGGTTCTTTACAGTTCGGTCGGAGCCTTATGCGGTCGGGATCGTACATCGCAGAATATCGTTCAGGCACAAGTTCATACGGTTCATGAGGCGGCGCGTAAGACACAAATAGGCAGAACGGTCGGTTCTTGTACTCCTCGCAGTGGTTTTCTATGAACTTAATTGCCAGACCGGTCTGATGGTTCGGCTCGTATCCCTGAATGGAAACGGGTTCGGGCGTATCGAGGTAGTACTTGGCGTTGAAGTATTCGTGAGAACAGTTCCAGACCGCCCAGTAGTCGTCAAACCCGAG
>Ga0315277_10007281_pt1 | contig 14361 bp, 10 predicted proteins | sample YL17G05_15_MG_FD_203695 | JGI IMG/M metagenome (GOLD analysis project Ga0315277, IMG submission 203695) | Sediment microbial communities from Yellowstone Lake, YNP, Wyoming, USA - YL17G05_15 | ecosystem: Environmental > Aquatic > Freshwater > Lake > Sediment | place: USA: Wyoming | collected... | reverse complement strand
AATCGAAATAAGTATTAGGCCGAGCCAAAAAGAGGGAAGCGACCATCCTACAATAGAAGCTATTCTGCATACATGGTCAATAAAGCCGTTTCTGTGTATGGCAGACTGGACGCCGAGGTAAATACCAACGAAGATTATGATGGGAGCAGCGAACATTACTATTTCAAAAGTGAACACCCACCTACCACTGATCGCCGTGACGACCGATTGGGTGCTTGTGTAGGACCATCCTAGGTTACCTTGAAATACTTGACTCATCCATCGGCCGTATTGAATATAAAAAGGATCGTTAAGTCCATGAATGATGATTACCTGTTCGATGACTCCCGGTCTTGCTTGTTCCGCGTTACGAATGTACATGTATGCTCGGATTTCTGGAGGAAACATCATGGTGATAGCAAAAATAAGAACGGTAACACCGAGAATAACTAGAACAAGCAATAACAGTCTTCTAATGATGTATGCCGCCAAGCTCGTCATCTAAAGACCCAAACTCTTACGTTACCACTGAATATTTAAGGTTGTCGAGATCGTTTCAGACTGTTCTATTTAGAAATAGGGTCACACTCAGTTCTCTGAGGTGCATTTCTGCCAGAGTGCGCGCGCTAAAAATTTAGCCCACAATATAGTCTTGTGTGGTTGTAATCGTCCTGCGCGCTTTCTCTTTGCTCACTCATGGGATGGTTCAGGCCGATCTCACACGTTATGAGGCGAACCTGATTGTGCTCCGTGAACAGGTAATTGTTGTTGAGGCGGCCGGCTCTCTTGTCTGGACCATAACCGTATTGTTTCCTAACTTGACAACCTTCTCTTTTGAGCTGCAATCAATTTCTTGTCTTTCGGCTCGGCCTCGCTGTTCTTCCTAAAACATTTCAAGCCCTCGGCCTCATAACGATTCCGCGAACAATAGAAGGCCTACTGCTGCGCGCGTGTCTATTGCCAATTCCACTCTAATCAGCTGGACTCTGGAAACACAGAGTGTGACTCATTACGTAGACAGAACAAGATCGTTTCAAAAAAGAACCAAATGATTCTGTAAAGTGAAGTATGACATCTAGAAGATTGCAAAACAAAAAAAGGGAAATTGTTCTAGTCTTTAGAGACTTTTATGGTGCGGGGTTCCAAGCTGTGCTGGTCTTGCCAAAGTTCTTAGCGACTCCACCGATGTCCTTCATGTCGACCTTTCGGTCGTTGTTGAAGTCACATCTGTAGACCCACTTCGCACTCATTGGCGGACCATATATTGCTCCGAAGCTTGCTGCTGTCGTGCCGATGTCAACCATGTTGGTCTTGCCATCGTAGTTGACGTCGTAGGGCAGCAGGATGGCGGTCGTGTTTGTGACTACGTCCAGTTGTGCATGTGGCGTGTAGTACCATTTCCATATGTTTGCAACGTAGGCGCCTGGGTAGATCGGGTTGTAGTACCAGCCGTTGATCCATGTTTGTTCGTAGTGTCGGCCGACTGCCGAGTACAATGCAATGCCTGGGCACATGTCAATTGCTCTTTGCTGGACAGCGCTATATATTGCGCCTCTCGCTGGGCCATCAGGTGTTCTGATGCCTTCGTCGATCAAAGCGTCCATCACTGGGTCACTATAGCCTTGCCGAGCTGCATAGGTTCCGTACGTGTAGTAGTATGGGTAGGCAAAGTTGTGGCCGTCTGGGTAGTCTGCCAACCAACCTACTGTGAAGACTGGCAGCTGCTTGCCATTGCTTGCAGCCATAAAGGATGCCCAGTCAAGTCCCAACGCGCTAGCGTGGAACTTCGGGTTCAACGTGTTAATGCTGGCTGCGAGCATTTCGCACAGAGTCTTTCTTGCCAAGTTGCCAATGTTGTAGACCAGCTTTATTGTGAAGCCTGTGTTCCACAGTCCTGGCCATTCATGGAACAGTTCTGCGGCCTTCGTCAAGTTCAGAGAATACTTTGGAATTGACGCGTTGTAGTATGGCAAGGTCGGAATCATGGCTGTCGGTGGCTGTATGGCTTCTCCCAGAAAGACTGTGCTAAGGTAAGTCGGAAAGTCGATGCAGTACGAGAATGCTTTTCGGTTGTAGATGCCATAGGTTGTGTTGCCGAAGAAGTCTCTTGGAACACCAGCCTCGTTGATGATGCCGTATTCGTAGATTGGACCGTATGGCGATGTTGTCCTGATGTCGAACTGATAGTGGGCATTTCCTACGGCTAAGCTTGGCAATGGGAACATGTACCTGATGTTTGGCTGTCCGATTATGTCATTCTTGTACTGTGTTGGAACACTGCAGTAGTCAACATCTCCTGCGAGGAACAATGCTGACCTTGCTGTCCAATCGTAGGCCCATGTATTTTTGTAGTGGTCAATGTAGCCTGCTGGTTTGCTGCCTCCGAATGCTGGCCAGCCCACACCATAGTTTGGTGCGGGGCCACTGCCCCAACCACGCCAATATTGTGTGAATCTGTTCACGTCCCAGTACATCAGTACAGTGTCAAGGTCTCCGAAGGTAAACGGACCAGTGCCCATAATGGCTGGTGTTGGGTCGTCGAGCGGTGGAACAGACGGATAGTGGTAAGCTACCCAACCAGTGTAGTCGCCCCATGTACCATCCCAGTTAGCGCGGCCCAGGCTGTTGCACCAGGCTTTGCTAAGGATGCTTGACCATTGTTGCGTTAGGATCTGCATGAAAGGCGCGTAAGCACCGTCGAAAACCAAGTTGAACCACACGTGAGTGCTGTTAGACTGGACAGCGTGGTCGATGCATTTTCCGACGAACACTGCGTCTGCAGGAACGGCATCTGGGTCATATTCGACGCCGTTTATGAAACCGGCTGCGGCACCGTTCAACAAGGGCTCATAGAACATCCATTGCGGGTTGTCTCCGGCCTCCATGACCATTCCACGTTCGATACTGTACTCAACATCGCCAGGAACTAGCGTTGTGAGGTCGTGGAACTTGACGCCCGTCCTGATCTTGAAGTAGTATGTCCACTTGAAGGTCAGGCCAGTGTCTGCGTCAAGGATCGGCGGAAGATTCTCCTTGATGGACCATTCTGTGGCCAACGCTGGCAGGTACCGGTCCATGTGTTCACCGTCAAACATCACGAGAGTGTCATAACATTGCATTAGCAGTTCGCCGCTGGCAGTGTCGTATATCGCGCCAGGGTCAACAGTCGGAATCGTTCCACCCTCAATGGTGGCTGCGATGATTTCATTTGGTCTCAATACGGTTGGTGGTGCTGCAAGTGCGGGGGCTAACATAGATGCAAAGAATACTAGAACTAAAGCTAAAGATACTATCTTTTTCATTTTTATCTCCCTTCTCAATTTTTACGCAAGAAACAAGTAGAATAGGGGGATATATAATCATTATGGAACATTGTTTCAGTCAATTCTTCCCCAGATCAAAAGCAATGAAGCAGCAAAGTTGCACGTCCTATGATCTCACTACTGCCCAAATCTTCAGCCTCTTCAGTGCCAGCCACTTTTTTGAATCTCCAGTCCCTATAACTCCTGACAACAATCCAAACGACTATCAAAACTATAAGAACAACAAACAGAGCACTTGATGAAAAGTTGAAGATCAACCCAACAATTAACACGGGCAGGATAAGAGCCAGCAATAGCATGAAAAAAATCGTCCAAAACCATCGTTGTCTAAGAGGCCATGTCAACAATTCCACTTCATGGACTAGAACAGTCCGAACATTTATATTCATTTCCCAAACGGCTCGCCTCAGTTCAAGTTGCGAAGCTAGAGTCCCGAAACCGCATTTATCTTCACCTTCAACATCAACTATCAACTGAGAACCCATCTCTGCGCGGGGATTGTCATCTGATAGACTTTCAGGTTGTTAGAGGCGCACATGATCCAGGAGGACTCGGCAGGAAATCTGACTTCCGCAGACCAGAAAGAATTAAATGCTCAGTCGCAATCCAAACAGCTCGATTCATATGAGGTTACCATGTGAGAGTTGTGGAAACAACGTTTATCTTCAGGTTCGAACCAAATAACTAACGGTACATACGATGTCTCTGAGCAGGACAGAAAAATGAAGACATACAAAAGAACGATTAAGAAGAGAAAGACCGTCAAATATGCAAAAATACTCGCGGCTATCTTGTTCATAGCCGCGATAGCCTCAATACTCATTTTTGTGTACAATCCAAATGCTCCTGCACAGAAACCGAAGTTGCCAGCAGTAGACTACTTTACGTTCACAGAACTTACCGCAGAATATGACCCTGTTGACGCAGAGAACAAGAGGATCAAGGTCACATTCTTCCATCTCAACATGACACCCGTAGGAGGAAACGCCACCAACCTTCACCTTGAAGTAGGCGGCTACACAGACCCGCTCGACGCGAACCTCTACTGGCCAAAAATCGTGAACGGCACGTCAGAATCAGTAGAAGTATCACTTGTAGCCGAACGGTTAGTCACTAAGACGGGAACTACGTACCCACTCAGAATCAGAGTGTACTGCGACGAAGCAGAAGGGTACGTAACCCTGCAGATACCTGAAGACATGGTTTTCCCAACCTTCTAGCCGATTTGTCCAGCGCGCCCGAATTCACAAAACTAAGAAAGGGGTCAGAATATGCAGAAAAGCTTCGAAAGAAAAACCAATCTGGAAACGCTTACAAAACAGATAGTCCGGTTCTTTGAAGCAAAAAAGTTCGAAGACATCACAGCACTCCAGAATGATAACGGCTACACAATCATAGCAGGAAACTCGCGAACGTACAAACTAAGGAGCGACTTGAAAGTCGACATCCACAAAGAGAATGATAGTTTCACCATCAGCCTGAACTCGCTAAAAGAGACAAAAAGGTTCAATTTTCCCATGACGCTAGCAACCATGTTCGGAGGAGGATACTTCCTGCTCAAAGACCTAAAATCTGACGAAGCATGGGTGAAGATCGAAAAAGAATTCTGGAACCACGTTCACAGTGTTGTCAAAGACACAAAAGACAAAGGCGATCCTACAGGGTACCACGAAAAGGAACAACACCCTCTCGACGATTCGGGCTGACACTACTCAAGTCTCCGTCCGCGCGCGTGTTAAACCAACAACGTTGGTGCGCATGTTTGTTCCCAAATTCGAGCGGCCTAGACAGATCAGTGTTGGAGAAGGAACAAGAGAGAGTTCTGGCAAGAAGTCAACGCCCAAGCTAACAAGACAAAAGAATCAGACAATCTCCCAAACTCTGAAAGGAGTTGAAGCCCAATCGGTGCTCTTGCGATCATTGCGCAATTAATGCCGGCCTTCCCTTTCCCAATTGCAGACACTAGAACCTTTGAACGATCTTGCAGAAAATGCCCACTGCAGCAAGGCAGACTACTATGTTGAAAAATGCAGATGAAAGCCAACTATATGGATAGAAAAACACGACTGAGTACGATGTGTAGGTTGTGAGTGGGTGGCTATACATCGATGCGCTCGTGCGCCCTTCATCTATGTAAGGCACTATTGCGCCTACCTCTCGGTACGTCGCGCACGCAGCACTCACTCCGCCGAGAATAATCGCGCATGCTACCAGTACAATGCCCACGTCAATGACTAGCTTGTCCTTGCGCAATGCAACCCACCCTCCGGTGTAGGCCAGAATACCACCCACAAGGAAGAACGGTGCAAACGTAAGACTGAGTGAAGAAATCACCTGACCAAAAGTCGTTAGACTAAGAAGAGAAGTAACCAACAGAGCTATCCCTAATCCCAACAGAGCGGCTCCCACGTTTGTATGGGTCACTCTGTACGAGAGCTTCCTTCTGACCCTTATGAGAATCACGGTCGAAATGGAGAGTGCTCCGAATATGAAAGACAGCATTATCACGAGTGGGTAATTGTCCACCATCCAGTATCTCAAGTCAAGCGACCACATACTTGTACCTGTAAGTTTTTGACACGCCATGTCAACATCACCTACTTTCGCGATTCTTTCCACCAGCAATCCGGTCTCCTTGTCCCAGTAGTATCTTCCCGCCGTCTTGAACTCAGCGTATAAGATCGTCATATTTGAGAAGGACGCATACACGACTGTTCTTTCTGCTCCCGCATATTTCCTAAGTTCAACACCTTCAATCTTGAGGGGCGCATGGTCTCTTGCAACAGGGACAGAGTCTCCTACAGTTAGGTTCCGCGGTATGAGGAAAAAGAAAGAGTTGCCCGTTCCATCAGCAACATTTATGGAAACAAAATGCGGATCATCCGGAAAATGAACAGTTGCTTGCATTCTGAACCTGGCGCGCAGATCATAGTGATACTCCAAGTCAACAACAGCTCCTTCGATCTGCAGGACGGATATCTGAATCCATTCATATTCCTCAGATGGCGGCGCCCCAACATACATTGCCCAATCACCCTTCCGGATTCCGACAACCGAAGCCTCCAAAGAGGATACAGCTACGGCAGAGCACCACGAAACTGAAAACATCAGCAGAAGAAGGACAGAAGCGACCTTCGGAAACTTCACAGGTCCACCCATAAGGCATAGGGCAACTCCGAACAATTAAGGTTGTCGAGCGAGTAGTGGCACGAGAAGGAGAATCGAAGCGCGCGCTCCGCGAATCAGCTTAGGACGTTCGATGGAACTGGCGCATATGTTCGTTCCGAAATCGGCCCCAAATGGTCTCATTCACCCCTCATGACCCATGGAAGGCTTTGTGTTCAGTATCCGTTCTCCAGTTCTTTAGGGAATCTTGTCATTTCTCAAATACAACAGAAACAAGCAAACCGGAACCAAAACCAGTTATGACCATCCAAGGAACACACATACTCGCTGTCCTTGAGGACTATATGGCGCTCGTGCCGACAGGGATTTATATTCCTGATCCCTTAGTACTGATGGGGATAAGGGGAGTAATTGGTTTGCCTCCAAGTTTGATGGTTGAAGCAACCGGCCCAGAGCTCGGGATGGAAAGGTACAAAATAAAGATCATAAAAAAATACAACATAAAGCCAGAGAAGATAATGCCCAAATACAGGACCAGACCCCGCCACGAACTCAGCGGCGTCGTCATTGGAAAGAACATAACCTTTGAAACCGCACGCGACTACGTGCTGAGATATCTCAACGAGTCCGCACAACAGAACACTGTGATGACCATAAGACTACAAAGATAGGACTTTGGTTTGAATCATAATTTTTTCGTAGTATGCCAGTGAAAAGTTCAGGCAGTCCTAAGTCTACTTCAAACTCAGAGCTCAAGAAAGCGCGCGCGCTTTTCAAAGTGCTCTATTAATAAAAAAAGGGTGGTTAGGGTAGTCGAACAAGTTTCTTGCGGTACACGACCATTGCACCAGCCAGCCCAGTCAGCATCACTATAAGAACTGCAGTCATGAACTCCGGAACTACGTCATAATGATACGGTGTAGTGCCACTCTCGTATTTCGTTGCATTGTTTCCAGCAACATCAAACGCTTTGATCTTGTACCAGACTCTTGTGCCGTTCAATTTACCTGGGATAGTCCCTGTAAACGTGTTACCACTGAAAGTCATTGTAGTATTTGTCCATGTTGAGTTGTCAATCGTATATGATAGCGTAGCGTTAGCAACGCCGGAGCCGCCAATGTCAGTGATGTTGGCCGCAATTGTGACTGTCCCATTCTCGGGGACATTGCCTGATGGTGTTCTCAAAGGAGCGTTTATAGTCGGCGGTGTAGTGTCTGGAAGCGGCAATGAATAGCTATACGTTGCATTGTAAACACTCAACGAGGACAAAGTATTCAGGTCCGGGTCAAGCAAGAACGTGTCAGTGATTGGCGCCCCGCCAAAACCCAGTACCGAGTTCAATGTGCCTGTGGTCTCGTTTGGCGCCATCATTATCTGGAACTCGATCCAACACAACGACCCGTTTCCAGACTTACTCCCGCTAATCAGTGTTTCGCCAAACGTGACACTGCCGGCTGAGATTATAGGCGACACTGGAATAGTGCTTAAGGTCCCGAAAAATTGACTCTTGCCTGTTCCCGTGTAATCTGCGCGCGTGTAAGTCAGCAAGATTGGGTCGAAAGTCAACATAAGCTGCCACGTGAATACTTGTTGGCTAACCGTGCCGTTCTCAGTGTTGAGCCAGACTGTGACATTGAACTTGTCGTTGACGTGGGTGGCTCCAGTCGTGAAATTTACTGTCGGCGGATCAATCCACATTGAAACCGGCGGCTGAATATCTACCGCGTATGCATTGTTTACCGCTGCAACTCCAAAGATAGCTAAAGCAACTGTCATGATCGCGATCGTACTAACAACTGATTTCTTGAAACTTTTCTTTACCATGTTTGAACCCTTCGCGTAGTATATCAGGGGGGTTCATTTTTAAGCTTTTCCAACCTTGCCAGAATTAGGCTGGCTGAATGAAAAGAAGAAAGAATGAATGCTCACATTCCGAAAACATCGTCAAATTCAACTTGTTGCAGGCGTCTGCTGATGCTTGAAGGTTTTTCAGCAGAAAACTTCCAAATAAACTTTCTTTTCTTCGCTCTAGCAATGAAATTCTCATTTGAATAGGGTAGCCTCTGCTTGAAATGTTCAAGAAAAAAAGGAAGAGGGGAGCGGTGGTCAGCAGCCTTGTTCAAAGTTCTTGGCCACGAGGGAAACGTCTCTCATGTCAACTTTGCCGTCGGGAACAAGGTATGTTGGTCCAGTTATGTCCGCGTCAGGATTCCATCTTGAGTGACCCGGAGAAGTTCCGAAAGCGGCTGCAACTAATGCAATGTCTTTCATGTCAACTTTGTCGTCGCCGTTTATGTCGCCAAAATGTCTTATCTTAACATAACCATCAATGAACACGTTGCTTGTGGTGTTGAATTCGTACGGAACAATCGTGGCTTCAGCAGAGATCGTGTAGTTGGTGTAGGGTGTCAATCCCAGAGTGTTCCATGTGAAGACCTCAATCGCTTCTGTGTCGCTGGGCAGGTCGACGATCGAACGTGTTGCCAGAAGGTTAGTGTCGTAGTAGACCTTGATGCCGAATGACTCGGGGACGTCTCCCAGATTCTTTGCTGTTACTGTTATGTTAACTGAGACGCCTGGGTACACCCAGTTACGCGAAATGGTGACGATAGTTATTGCCACGTCTCTAATGGCAGTGAATATTTGCACTTTGCCATCTGACAGGTAGTTGTTGTCCGTGTCGTACTCGAATGGAACAGTAGTAGCTTCAGCCGAAATCGTATGGTTGCACTCCGCAACTCCTGTTGTGTCCCAATGGAAGACAACTGTCGTTTCACCGTTTGAGGGCAGGTTCACGACCGGAATCGTACCGATCAAGTTATCATCATAGTATGCTTTTACGCTGAAGGATTCGCTAATGTTGCCGTTGTTCTTGGCCGTGACCAAAACGTCAACAGGCCATCCCTGGTATACCCAGCTTGTTGAGGGCAGGACATCAGTTATCTCGACATCGCGTACTAGAGTCATTATAAAGCCGTCGGCTGTCTCAGGGTCCATTGGGTTGTGAGCAGGGTCAGAAAGCTCAGTCTCGCTCAGATGCAGGATGCTGGAATCTGGCGTGTCGACCTGGAAGTAAATGGTGACAAGCGCAAGCGGATCAACAGTAGTTATGGGCACTGCTGGAGGATGATAATCAACAACTATCCATATGAAGCCTGCGCCGTCGTCTATAAGAATCAAAGGCGTGAACGCCGTTTGGCCTTGAACTCTGTTTATGATTGCCCCTATGCATGTCAACATTTCAGTGTTGTAGGTCAGCTTAAACTTGTAGTCATACATGTTACTGACGTAGTTCGCAGTCACAGTGACGGTAACGAGCGCTGGCGGAAACAGTGTTGGATCTATTATTTCAGGCGGGTCAATGTAAAGTACTGCTGGTCGCGATGCGTACACAGTCATCTCTTTGGACGTTGCCCCTGCCAGTCCATCATTGTCAGTTACAGCAAGCGTTACAGTGTAGTTTCCATCAGATACGTAAGTGTGGGTCACTATCGGACCTGGCGCGAGCGGCGGTTCTCCGAAATCCCAAGCCCAACTCACGACCGAACCATCGGGGTCGTAGCTTGCAGAACCATTGAACGTTATCACCTGACCAACCAAGACTGGTTTTGGTAAGTAGTCGAACAAGGCTACTGGTGCCTGAGGATCTACTATTTTCTTGTTCTCGAAGTATCCGTTGGTAACCATGCTTGGAATGACGCTCAGGTCTGAGTCCAGCAAGAAAGTGTCAGACCCATAGGGCACAGAGTAGTTCAGAGTCGAATTTCCCCATCCGACAACAGTGAACCCAATCTGACACAGCACACCAGTACCTGAGAAACCTGGTCCTGCACCCATCATTGAGGCTCCGAAAGTCACCGATCCTCCAACATTATCTACTATAGGCGTGACCGGAATTGTCGTTTTTCCCGCAAAAACATTGTCTGCAGGAAACGTGGCGTTATTGCAGTTGAGCATGCCGGACTTGAACAGGACTTGGGCTTGCCAAGTGAACATGTTTGCGACATCTGCAACAGTGAGGTTTATGATGAAAGTGCTGCCCGGACCCAAAGACGGGTCGATGATTCTCGCAGGCGTTATAGCCACAGTCGTGACTTGTACCTTGACGTGGTTTGCAGTTACTATGGTGACCGTTATGACAATCATAGCAAGTAGCATGAACAGTATAATCTCCAGTCTCTTGTGCATCATTTTTCTCTCCTTTCTCGCGATCACTTTGACAACTGAATGACTGTTAAGGGTTGTGGAATCAAATTCCATCTGCCAGCAAACCTATTCTAGGCAGAAAGTTGCCATGAGAAAATTACTGGTCCTTGTTCTGTTAAGATGTGAAGCATTTGACTACGAAGCTTATGTCTTTCAGGTCTATAACACTATTTTGTATTACATCGGCGGCGGGGTTCCAGTCGTCAGAGCCTAGGCTGCTTTTGAAAAGGCGGGCCACGATGCCCAGGTCTCGCATGTTGACCTTACCGTCGCCTTGGACGTCTGCCGGAATCATCAGGGTCATGTTTAAGTCAACGTTGCCGGTGAACTGATATGGAATAGTAAGCAGCTTGACCTTGTCTTTTGATGTTAGGGTGTTGTTCTCGAAAAAGCCTTGGAAGTCGGCGTATATGTCTGACTGGATGCTGTTGACAATCGTGTTGTTTCTAACTGTGATGTTGATCATGGAACCGCTTCCATAGTAGCGGGCTATTCCTACGTTTGAACCTGAGATGTAGTTTTCGATGATGTTTATGTTGTTAGAGCCAACGTCGCCTGGCTGGGTTCCCAAGTAGATACCGTAACTGGTGCAGTTTTCAATTCTGTTGTTTCTTATGACGAGGTCAGAGACGCATCGTGTCGCTATGCCGTAGGTGCAGTTGTACAAGTAGTTGTCTGCGACTGTGCCGTTTGCCGCAAATGCGACACCGATTTTTCCGTTGTTCTCGCTCATCATCAACGTGTTGTTGGCCACAAGGAAACCGTTGATTATTCGGAGGCTTGGAGAACCGAAAATTAGAAGAGGCGCCTCAGTTGCATGCAGGAAAACGTTGTTCTCAACGAAAAAACTTTGACATTGGCCAGTGACATGTAGAGCGTGTTGTGCCACGTCCTGAAAAACATTGTCTGCAATGCGGAAGTCTGTACCGTTTACGATCTGGATTCCAGAAGCATCGGTCACGTTTTGACCAGCAAAAGTAATGTTCAACACTGCAAAATTTGCTTGGTTTTGGAAAGTGATGAAGGGGGCAGTAGTGTTCTGAGGCCGTCTTAGCACGGTGCCATTCGTGCCCAAGATTATCGTGTTTGAAATCGCTGAAAGATTGCAGGCTCCCCATGTTCCCTCTGGAATGAAGACTATAGCGCCCTCGGGGGTAACATCGTTCAACGCTTTCTGGATGCGTTCATAATCCGTTTCTCCCGTGTAGTCGCTCACGTTGATCAGCGCATATGACGCATTATGATTTGCGAAGAATGTCCCGAGAGTCCCAGCGTACACGCTCATGCGTTTGGTAATCGTCGCTATCGGACAAAGGGTTATGACTAGACAGATCACCAGAGCTGAAGCAAGAAAAAGTCTGATAATCATCATAGTCCCCCGATAAGTGATAATGAAGGGCAGTCGAAATAAACGTTATGGATAAAACCTCTATCTGTTCTTTGTCGCAAGTCGGTGATGTGTGAGGTAGAAGCTGTACCGATCTTCAATTCTGCTAGCCTCACAGAAGAACAAACCAGCTACTTACCGAAGTTTATTGCTACCCAGGAGACGTCCCTCATGTTGATAACGTTGTCGGGCAACCCCAGCATGATCCCCGTGATGTCAGCGTTGCCATTCCACAGGCTTCCTCCGGGACACATACCAAATGGACGCGCCACGGCTGCAAGGTCACGCATGTCCACTTTGCCGTCTGGAACGTTTGGTGTCACACTGGTTATGTCACCTCTCTTGGCGACTGTGACCAGCCCAAATGTGTCAGTGTTATCGCCTACGTCTGTTTCCAAGCTGACGGGTTCAGCGTATGATCTGATGAGGTACTTGCTCATCAGAAAACTCGACGTATTCCAAAAAAGTGACAACTCCGTGTCTTGCCCACTTGCCAAACTGACTGCGTCCGCATGTATAGCCGTGTCGTTCGCGTATGTAATAGTATTGAAGGTTTCGCTGTACGTGCCAAAATTCTTGACGGTGACGTTGATGAACATGCAGAAACCTTGGCCAACCACGAGTTTAGAGGCTTCAACGCCCGTGACTGCCACATCATGTGCAGAAACAAATATCGTAACAGTGTCAGAAGAGGTTCTGTTGTTGTCTACGATGTCAACTTCGCCTGGCACAATGCTCGCATAGCAAGAGATCACGTATTCTCCTTTTCCGAACCCAGTCGTGTTCCACATAAAAAGTAAACTTGTTGAGGAATCTTCGTTCAAAGACACCGATTGCTGTTGGATCGGCTGCGAGTTCACGTATACGGTCACACTGAAAGTCTCAGGATAACGTCCCTCGTTACTGACAGTTGTGTTGACGTTCACGATTTGGCCGGGAAGCACGGTTGTCGGCAAGACACACATGTTTGTTATTGACACATCATGCTGAGCTAATGATGACCAGTAGCCCCCGACGGTCTGGCATAGAATCGTCTGAGGTTCTGGAAAAGAGGAATCGAGCAAGGTAACGTAGTACAGGTCAAGAACGGACTCTCCGACGGCTTTGACGTAGAAAGTCACGGTTGCCAGCACACCATTTCCGGTAACACCAAATACATTCCCAAGCAAAGTGCAATCGGCAATTAGGTGTCCTTCAGTATTATCGAACTGAAAAGTGAAGAAAGATTCCCCACTGTTCCTAAGAAAAAGTCCTTCTGTGACAGTGACTACGTCGAGACAAGCGGCGCTCCAGTTCAGTTTAAACTCCCACCCGTAGAGGTCTATAACGTCTGAAATAGTCACATCGACGCTGAAGCTCTGACCAGCACCAGCAATAGTTGAGGAAGGGGAGACACTGACGCTGGCTGTTGCCCACACACAATCGAAACAGTCAACTGTAAATATAATCAGAACAGCGAAGAGAATGAGAAAACGAAACGAGCGGGCTTTGTTGTCCACTTTTTCCTTCTCCAGCAAGATCATTGTCTCTTTTCGAGCCTAATTTGGATTGTTCCGCACACGCGACTAAAAAAAAGGTTGGAGGATGATTCTATCCTTCGATGTTGGCTGCAATCGTTGTCAAGTCGCCGATGTCTATTTGTAAGTCAAAGTTGAAGTCCATCTCAAAGTCGTAGTTCAACATTCCTGGCGCAGCCTTGTATCTCTTCGCTGCTCTGACAAGCTCTCTGATGTCCACTTTGCCGTCGTCGTTGACATCGCACATTCGCATCTCTATGTGGCGGATCATCATGAACCGCATAAAACCGGTGAGTGAGTCTATTCCATCTATGCTTAACTCGAACAGGGAAGGTGCATGCGGTTGAGGTGGAGGAAGCACGTGCAATTCGCCGTAAGCATCGTTGAGCACGAATTCAAGTGTCCTGGTGATGTTTATTGGCTCGCCGTACTCGTTCACGTAGATTTCCATTGTCACTTTGACAACTGTCCAGTTGCCAGCGATGAACAAGGCATAGGCAGAGTTCGCTAGGTCAATAGTTGTAGCATTTGTGAGTCTGGCTGTGTAGAAAGAGAACGTAAAGTTTTCAGTCGGGGGGGTCGAGCAGTTTAGCCGACGAGGTTCGTTAGACCACATTGCATGGGCTTGAGCCGATTCATGGTGTGTACCGTTCACATCTGCGACGTACGCGCGAACGTTCAGCCAGCCGAATACTGGTGTTTGTTCCCATTCTTGAATTATTCCATTGCCTCTGACCCATGTTCTGTCCATCTGCATGTCTGCGCCTGCAAAACTTACAAGTCCGAGACTTCCTATGGCCAACATTGCAACCACAATTATTAC
>Ga0315277_10007278_pt1 | contig 14364 bp, 11 predicted proteins | sample YL17G05_15_MG_FD_203695 | JGI IMG/M metagenome (GOLD analysis project Ga0315277, IMG submission 203695) | Sediment microbial communities from Yellowstone Lake, YNP, Wyoming, USA - YL17G05_15 | ecosystem: Environmental > Aquatic > Freshwater > Lake > Sediment | place: USA: Wyoming | collected... | reverse complement strand
CAGGATTATCACGCCGATGCCGAGTACCAAGAGGCCGATGTAAAGACTCAGGACCCATCGTGCGATTGTGATGGCCAGAACGGCGGCTGCCGCCACCCCCACCACGCTGCAACCGCCGAGCAAAAGGGCGATGCGACGGTGTTTTGACCTCCTGCCGAGATCGACATTCCCTGCCCCGTGATGCAGAGCCCCCGATGTTAACCCCGTAAGCAATTCCGACAAAAGCACCGCCGGGACGATTTTGAGGGGTTCATACCCGACCAGCATGAGGATGGGCGTCAGGGTGGTTCCGTACCCCATGCCGAGGGTCGAATCAATGTATTCGCAGGCCAACGCCGCCAGAATGATGGCCATCACTTTCAGCGTCAGAAAAGAACCCGCCGTTTCCATCAGCCCTTGCCGCACGGTCGGCTCTGCCGAGGAAAGCAAAAGCGCGCCGATGGCCGCCGCCAAAGCAGAGGCCCAGACAAAGTAAGCCCGCTGAAGCGAACCCGCGCCCCCTGCATGGGTCATCCCAATCCTCCTCCCGGCCAACTTCGCTTCTGCGTCAATTACTCTTGCCTGAAGAACGCCGTTCCTGTCTGCCGGTACGGGCGATCGCTTACTCGGTCGACTGGCGGGCCGCCTCGATGAGGATGGCGGCGACCTCCGGCCGGGTGAACTCCGGCGGAGGCGCCTCGCCCCGCGAGAGCATCTCGCGGACCTTGGTCCCCGACAGCAGCAGGTGCGCCTCGTCGCCGTGGGGGCACGTCTTGTAACTGGCCATCTCGCCGCATTTCCTGCACCAGAACGTGTGCTCGAACATCAGGGGCATGATGCCCATTGCCTGCGGATCGAACTCGTCGAAGATCCGTTGCGCGTCGTACGTACCGTAATAGTCGCCCACGCCCGCGTGGTCCCGGCCGACGATGAAGTGCGTGCACCCGTAGTTCTTCCGCATGATCGCGTGCAGGATGGCCTCGCGCGGGCCCGCATAGCGCATCGAGGCGGGCAGCACGGTCAACACCACGCGCTGCTTCGGATAATAGTTCTCAAACATCACCTCGTAAGTGCGCATGCGGACGTCGGCCGGGATGTCGCCTTTCTGCGTCTCGCCGACCAGCGGATGCAGCAGCAGGCCGTCGCAGATCTCCAGCGCCGCCTTCTGGAGGTACTCGTGGGCACGATGGCACGGGTTGCGCGTCTGAAACGCCACCACACGCCGCCAGCCGCGCTTGTCGAACTCCTCGCGCGTCTCGCGCGGCGTCCAGCGATACGCCTTGAGGTCCTCGTGCGGGGGCAGGCCGATAACATCCACCTTGCCTCCCAGACAGACCTCCCCCTGCCCCATCACCAGCGCGACACCAGGGTGCTTGATGTCGGTGGTCTTGTAGACCTCTTTGGCTTCGCGCTCGCGGTCGTGGTCATACTTCTCTTCCAAGTGCAGAATCGCCAGCACGCGGTCGGACTCGGGATCGTGAAGAGCGACCTCGCCGCCCTCCTTCAGGCCGTCGGCTTCCCGGCGCGTCGTGCTGAGGGTGACCGGAACCGTCCAGGGCTCGCCGGTCGGCAGGCGCATCTCGTCCACGACCGCGTCGAACTCTCGGCGGGTCATGAACCCCGTCAGGGGACTGAAGGCGCCGACGGCAAGGAGTTCCAGGTCGCAGCGTTCCCGCCTCGCGAGTTGGACGCGGGGCAGTCCCCTGGCCCGCTTGGCCGTCTCGGCCGCCTCTTTCGCTCCCAAGAGCCGATTCACCAGCACGCCGCCGTGGGGCGCGATCGGCCCCGGCACCTGCTTCCTGGTCATCGCGTTTCTCCGCTCGGCTAAGGTCGCTTCTCGAGTCGCTTTTCGGTTGAAGACGAACCGCGGCTCCAATGAATCCCCCCGGCCTGCGTAGCCAGGGGAACACTCTATGCGGAGTGCTGACATAGTATAACCAGATTCCACACCCTGTCAAGTCGCGGAGGTCAAAATACGCCACATCGTGGCCGATCAGAATAGGGGGGGTCCGAAACAGGAGCGTTGGTAACCTCTTCTGTGTCAAGACCTTAGGCGACCTCACCTGTCGGCCGGCGCCTCCTCGGACGTTCCCAGACCACCATCTTGCTTGACTTCGCACGAATATCGGTCATATTCTCCTGCCTGGGGAGGGCGAAGAAAGGTGCGTGCGGCTTCCGGTTCCCGCTGCGCAGTCCGTGTCCCCACGAAGCGTGCGACTTCGTGGGCATCTCGCACCCTTCTTACTCTCGTTTCCTCTTGCTGCATCCTCGCTCTGCCGTCTTCCGCTGCTGCGGCCATGATCGGCATCAACTTTTTGGGCAAGGGCACCGACAGTGGAACCGTCTACACCCGCCCCTTGAGCGCAAACGATGTCGCGGGGGTGCTTGGTCACATGCAGGCCAACTGGAACAACGCCGAGGGGGCCGACAACACGACCGGCCTCGGCCTCCACGATGCCGACGGGCAGGCGACCGGCGCCACGGTAACCTGGACGTTCGGGGGGAAGTCGTATACGGCCGTCAGCGACTCGACCGGCGACGGGTGTCTGATGCGGGGCTACCTCTATCGGTTCTCCACGCTCGCGCCGCCCTCCATAACGGTCGCCGACCTCGGGCCGTCTTTCACCGCGCACGGGTACGACGTTCTGGTTTACTTCGATGGCCAAAACGCCACGGGCTCCCCTTCCGATTGGATCACGCAGCACACGCTCACCGCCGGCGGAAGCACCTTCGGCACAGTGTTCGGAAAGGATGCGGCAGGCGTGAACTTCGGCGGCACGTTTGCCGAGGCCTCGGGAACCGCCGCCGCCAATGCCACGGCAGGCAACTACGTCCGGTTCCGGGGACTGACGGCGAGCGGTTTCACGCTGACCGCGACTCCCGTCAGCGGAGACGGCCCCATCAACGCCATCCAGATTATCGGCGCTCCCGAGCCTGCCTCGGCCTCGCTTCTTGCGCTCGGTCTGGCATCGGCATTTGCAGCCCGCGTCCGACGCCGCGCGCTGCGCCGGCGTGACGCGTGACCGAGGGGGACGCGTGACCGAGGGGCGGGAGAAGGGAGAAGGTCGTTAAGGCTTAGACGCCCGCGCCTCGCCTTCCGACGCCCGAAACCCGGCTGTTCCGGCCGGAAAAGCCGTTGCTGCCTTTAGACACCTGGAATTCGGGACAATTTCTCCCCGCTTGACCACCCTTGGAGGACCTTTCGGAAACTCGCTGTACGCACAAGACCCCTTCTGCCGACCCGCCGCCCCTTCTCCGGCTCTCGGGCACATGCCCCGGAGCGCCACCGCCGGCCTGACCCTGACTGCGGTGTTGCTGGATACCCCTCACGCCTCTATAATGCCTGCGGAGGGTGGCCGACCGGCCCCCGCCCGATGCGACAACAAGGTAAGGAGCGCGACGTGGCCTCTGGACGAAAACGCCGAGCCGCCTTCACCCTCATCGAAATGCTCATGGCTGCGGGCATCCTCGGCATCGGCCTGACGATGGTCGCCTCGATCTTTCCCGTCGCCGTCGACCAGAGCCGACGAAGTCGGGACCAGACCCTGGCCGCCCTCTGTGCCCGCAGCGTCATGGCGCGGGCACGAGCCGACCGGAGCGCGATTTACAATGGGCTGCGCGGTCGAACCGATGCCTTCCTCGACCTCAATTCCGCGGGCTTGTTCCCGGACAAAGTTTACAAGCCCTCCGCATTTCTTTACACGAAGGCTCGCACCTACGCCGGCATCAACACCTGGGACGCCGGCAACTATGTCGCCCGCCCGTTTGCGACCCCGACCAGCATCGGCGGCCCATGGCGCATTGCCCTTTTCGTCTGCCGCTCCATCGGGAGGGAGCCAAATCCCGTCGACAGCGATCTGTGGGCCAACGCCATCAATCCCAACCCCGGGCCCGGAACCTATGTGGTCGAAAAGTGGCGAGGCGGCGCCATAGGCCATCTCATGGATTACGTCCTGACCGACCAGACCGGCAAGAAGACCGGGTATTTCGCGGTCGGCTCCAACTCCCTTAACTACACGACTATCTTGCCAACCGCCACGGACATCCAACGCGTCCCGGATGCCGTTGCCGTCTTTCATACCATGTTGGGAGAATAACCATGCATACGCCGTCGGTCTGCGGTCGGCCAAATGCATCCCCCTCGGCGCGGGCTTTCACCCTCGTTGAACTCGTCACCGCGGTTTCCATTATGACCATCATCATGATCGGCGTCGTCGAGATCTTCGCCGTCGTCACCAAGACCGCCGCCGAAGCCGAGGCCATCCACGGCGCCTATCAGCAGATGCGCGCCGCCCTCGACCGCCTCAACTGCGACCTCCGCGGCATCACCCCCGAAGGATACTTGAGTTTCACCGCGCTGCTTACCGGCAACTCCAAGTACCACAGCGACACTCTCGCCTTCGTCAGCGTCGGCCGATACTCCGGCGCCTACGACCCCCAGAACTGCCGGGCCGGCGCTGCCGAGATCCTCTACACCACAAACGTCGCCACCCCCGATGTCTTTCTCAAGATCAAGGAAGCCACCGTGGATCATCGTCGAGGCGTCCTCGCGCGAAGCGCCTGGCTCATGGGCGGCCAATCCGACAGCAACGCCGCCGAAAAGCAGGACAAGGCCAAGGCCTCCTACCTCGGCGACCTCTATGCCTCCCTTGGTGGCGCATCCCCCCTCTCGGTCGGCCGCACCTACACCAAGGTCTGGCCCTTCCTGCCCGGCGACACCGGGACCCCCGACGCCAGCATCCGACGCGTCATGACCACGTGCACGAGCGAGTTCTTCGTCGAGTACTGGGACGGCACGACGTGGAAAAACGAAACCAAGACCTTCTCCCCGGGAAGCGAACGACCTCGCGCCGTCCGCGTCACCCTGGCCGTCCACGACCCCGACGAGAGGGGCCCTCTGCCGGCCGGCGGTCGCTACGAGGGATACGCCCTCCAGGAAGCGTTCTGGCTTGGGAATCCCTAAGGGCGCGGCACAGAAGGGGATCCGCTTATGAAACAACACGGTTCCGTCCTGGTGGTCGTCCTCGGTTTGTTGGCCATTCTGGCCGTCATCGGCGTCGCGTTTCTCACCCTCTCGAGCCTCGAACGCTCGACCGCCACCAGTTTCGCCCTCCAGACCCAAATGATGCTCGCCGCCGACGGCGCCCTCGACTACGCTGTCCACCAGATGGTCACCGACGTCTGGGAATGGGACGTGACCGGCACTTCCTCGGCACCGGCCTTCAACTTCACCGGCAAACTGCTCACGGGGCGGGTGGCCTCCACCCCCGGTGTTTTCCCCTACTCCGCGGCCTGCGAGACCTACGATTACCCCTCCGCCGCCGACGATCCCTGGCTCTCGACGCCCATAGTCTCAAACGCCCCCCCCGCCTGGATCTCCTTCGGGCAGATGGGCGGCCCAACCGCAACCCGGTTCAACATCAAATTCGGCACCCTGGTCACCGGGCCCGACAACCTCGGTTTCCCCGTCGACGCCGCCGAACGCCAACCCAACGGCCTCTGGATCCCCGACCTCGCCGCCCCCTGCGACCAGTATCTCGTCCGCGCGAGCGTCACCATCCTCGACCATGGCGCCCTGGTGAACATGAACGCCCACGGCAGCAAGGACACCAGCGCGTGGGAATACGGCGACTGCATCGGCAAAGGTTACTTCGTCAGTGACACCATTTCACCCGTGACCGACCTCAACGCCCTGCTCTTCGGCACGGGCGCGGTTCCCGGCTGTTGGGGCAGCAACGGTCCGGGCAACTCCAAGACCGGCGCCGTCCTCATCGAAAACCCGGCCGCGGGAAACGACGTCCCTTACACCCTCGACGAGGAATTCGAACTGAGAAACCTCTGGGGAACCTACTTCCAGAGCCGACTCGAAATCATCTGGCCCACCTTGCTCTCCAACCCAGCCACTGCCAATGTCTCCGCCTACGCTCCGCGACTCAAGACCACTACCGTCTCCTGGACCGCCGAGGTGCGCGGCGACCCGCCCCTTCCGTCCACTTCCCACGTCACCATGAAAGACGCCGCCGGCGCCGACCTCGGCTGGTCCGCCGCCAAGGTGGACATCAATACCGCCTCCGCAGACGATGTCTACAACGCCCTCCGCGACGGACGCGTCATGGACGACGGAGGCGAACTGAAACAATTCGTCGCCAACCTCATCGCCTTCCGGCGGCAAATCGGCGCCACCATCAACATTTCCACCGTCACCATCGCCGGAACCCCTTACGTCGGCGCCGTCCGACAGCCCGTTTTCAGCGAAGCCACCTGTACCGGCCCCGTCGTTGACAACACCGTCCCCACCGACATCAAACGCACCTACACCATCAAAGTCGAGGTCTATAACCCCTGGCCGGGAGATAACATCGCCGACGCGGACCTCAAACTCCGAACCGACATAAAAGTCTCCTTCGACGTCAACGCGGCCCCCCCGGGCGGCGTGGCCCACCAAGTCTTAAAACCCGGCAACAGCAACAACAACTTCACCGAAAACCTCACTAACCCTACGGCGGGGGACGCCTGCTGCTCCCCCATCGTCGAACGCCAGGTCGTCTGCCACAACAATCTCACCCTTAGCAGCACCCTGAAGTCCATCCGCCTCCACTGGGGCACCGTCTGGCAGAGCAAGTTGCTGAATCTCGACATCATCACCAACGACGCCAACAACTCCAACATCACCGACCTCGAAACCTCCGGCCGCGTTTACCGAAAAGTCGATTTCGTCGACGAACGCCGCGGAACCAAAAACAATTTCCCCATCCGCGTTTTCTATGTCAGCAACTGGAACAGCGGCGGCTCGGCCAACCTCGGCACGGCCACCAAGGACCCCAGCCTCCGAAACAGCGCCATCCCCATCCGCTTCCCCAACTGCGTCTCCCTGGCCCCCCCGACACCCCTGCCCGTCCGCGCCGCCTCCGGCGCCGACTTCAAAGCCTTCGCCCGCGTCGGCGACCTCGACCAGGTCCTCCGTTTTCCGCCCGGCACGACCGAATGGTGGAGCGAACCCTGGATCTGCACCGTCAGCCGGACCCCCCGCAGCCAGGAAAACAACATCAAGTTCGACTGGATGAAGGACATCGACAATGTGGCCACCGACACCGGCACGGCTGCCGCCCGCGCCGCCAACGTCCTCTGTGTCGGCGGACCATGGAACGACGGCCTCGATAACGACGGCGACGGAAAAGCCGACTTCGACGACACCGGAAAATCCGGCGCCGGACAGCCCGGAGGGCCGGAGTTCCGCGTCGCCGGAAAAATCAACCTCAACACCGCCATCCCCGAAACCTTTACTGCACTTGCATCGGGGGTCGGCGCACCCGGACTCAGCGGCCTCACCGCCAACCGACCTTTCAAGAGCCCCGCACAAATCCTGAAATACCTCAATCCCGCGCCTACCAACGGCGTCGAGCAGCGCGATGCGGCCTTCACCCTCATCTCCAACATCGCCACCGTCCGCAGCGACACCTTCTCCGTCTACGGGACCGTCCAGATCGTTAACCCCACCACCGCCGTCAACGGCGTTGTTCCGGATTCCGGCATCATCCGCAGCCGGCGGTTCTGGGCCCTGGTGGACCGTTCCCCCTCCCTCGCCTATCCGCCGGGTAACGCAAACTACATCCGACCGCGCATCCTCAACTTCCAGTGGCTCGATTGACGGCCTGGCCGAGGCCCTGATCCGCAACGAAACCCTTTGGCCGCCACCCACCGCTCTTCTATAATAATGGGCGCCATGGACCTCCTGCGGCTGGCGCATCCCTGGGTCGTCGCCGTCATCCTCCCCGTTTGGGCGATCCTCGCATGGCCGGCTTTGCGTTCCTCACCCCGTCGCCCCGGCGCCCTGGGGCGCGCCGTCCTTGCCTGCCTCGCGGCGGGACTTTTCCTCGCCGCCCTCGCCGGCCCGTCGCTGCGCATCTCGACGGGCGGCGCCTCGGCCGTCTGCATCCTCCAGGACGTCTCGCCCAGCATGGCCCTGGCGCGCGGCCCGACGCCGCCCGCCGAGGAACTGGCGCGCTCGGTCGCCGCTTTCCCGGCGGTTCCCGTCGGCCTCGTCCAGTTCGACGACGCCGCCGAGATCAGGCTCCGGCCTGGATCCGCCCCGGCTCTGGCGCTCGCCTCGCCCGCCGGGTTCCCTCCCGATAGACCCACGGCCCCCGGCGCCGACGCAACCGACGTCGCCGCCGGTCTCGAGGCCGCCTCGCTCGCCCTGCCCGAGGCCCGCGGCATCGTCGTCCTCTACACCGACGCCCGCGAGACCCGCGGCGACGCCGTCCGCGCCGCCACGCGCCTCGCCGCACGCGGCATCCAGGTCCATGCGGTCCTGCCGACCCTCGCAGCCCCGAGCGACGTGCGCCTCGCCGCCCTCGACGCGCCGCCCCGCGCCGAAAGCGGCGCGCCCGTCGCGATGCGCCTTCGCCTCGTCTCCACGCGCCCGGCTCCGCCAGGGCAAAGCCAGGCTTCGCCGTGGCGACGCCCGGCCGACGTGACCGTCCGCTTCGAGCGTCTTCCCCTCGGCGACGCTCCGGCCGTGGACCGGCAGCGCCGCGTCTGCGTCGAGCCCGGCGTCGGTGCCGAACTGCTCTTCGAGGACACGCCGCCCGCCGAAGGCGATTGGACCTACACCGCCGAAATCGCCGCCGAGACCGACCGCGTTCCCGAAAATAACCGCGCCTCCTGCATCGTTCGCGTCGGAGAGCCCCGAACAGTGCTCTACGTTTACGCCGGCGCGGCGCCCGGCCCGATCTTCGATCTCCTCAGGAAACACGGCCTGCGGGCGACGGCCGCCCGCGCCGAGGAGGGGCTTGCCCTCCCCGGCGCCGGCGCCTCCGCCGTCCTCCTCGACAACGTCTCCGCCTGGGCGCTCGGCCGGGAAGCCGCCCGGCGACTTGCCGACCTCGTCGCTCGCGGCGGCCTGGGGCTCCTGGCGATCGGCGGCGACGCCGCCTTTGCGGCCGGCGGCTACGGCGACTCGCCCATCGAAGACGTCCTCCCCGTCTCCAGCCGCACCGGCCGGCGACCGCCCCTCGAAATGGTCCTCGTAATTGATTCAAGCGGCTCCATGAATGAAACCGTCGGCGAAGGCCCCGGCGCCCCGCGCAAGATCACCCTCGCCAAGCAGGCCGTCCTCGCGCTCCGCGCCGCCCTCGCGCCCGCCGACCGCGTCGGCATCGTCGCCTTCGCCGGAGAGCCTCGCACCGTCTCGACCCTCGTCCCCGCCTCCGAATGGGAAACCCTGCGAGGGCGCCTCGTGTCCCTCGAGGCGGGCGGCGGCACCCGCGTCACCCCCGCCCTGACGGGCGCCCTCGACCTCCTCCCGCCGACCGGCGCCGGCGAAAACCAACCCGTTCGCCACCTTCTTCTCCTCAGCGACGGCCGCAGCCGGGACTTCGACCTTCCGCTTCTCATCGGCCGCTGCCGCGAGCGCGGCGTCAGCGTCTCCGCCGTCGCCACCGGCGCCGACGCCGACCTCGAGAAACTCGGACGCTTGGCCGACGAGACCGGCGGCCGGCTCTACCGCTCCACGGACCTGGCGCACCTCGCCGAAACGTTCTTCAAGGACCTCACCTGGGCCCGCGGCGAAGGACTCACCGAAGGCCCTTTCCCCGCCGCCTGGCGCGACCCGCAGCCCGTCTGGCGGCGACCGGGGCCGACGCTCCCCCCCGTCGCGGCCTGCAACATCACGCGGCCGAAGGAAGGCGCCTCCATCCCATGGGAAACCGCGGGAACCAGAGAGGGAACCGTGCCGCTTCTGGCCGTCTGGCGCCGAGGCCTCGGAAAGGCTGCCGCCATGCCCTGGCCCGCCGGCCGGCCGGGCGACGCCTGGACGGCCGACGACGGTCTCGGCCGCTATCTCCGCGAGATCCTGGCCTGGCTCGAAGGCCCGGCCTCGCCGACCGGATGGTCCGCGCGCGTTTTCGATCGCGACGGCCGATGGCGGGTGCGGGTGGAACAGGCGTCCTCCGCCGTTGCCGCCACGCCCCTGCGGTTCTCAGCCGCCGTGTTCGAGGCGGGTGCGCCGGGCGCTCGGGAGGTCGCTCTGGAAACGGTTGAACCGGGCGCTGCCGAGGCCGACCTCGGAAAGCGGACCGCCCGGGGAGCCACCCTCATCGTCCGCTCCGGCGACGAAGGCGGCGAGCGGAACGTCCCCAACGGTGCAGGCCCGCCGGGGAGGATGGCCCTGGCCCTGCCCGGTCTTCCCCCACGCGAATACGAGCGATTCGGAGTGGACCGTCCGCTCCTTGAGCGGATCGTGACGGCCGGCGGCGGAAAAATCCACGAAACCCCCGAATCCCTCGCCGAAGCCGTCCGGCAAGCCGAGACGCGGCACTACATGCCCGTGGGAATCCATCTCGTGTGGGCCGCCGCCGCCGTCGTGGTAGGACTTGTCCTCGGCCGGCTCCTGGGACGCCTCTAAGAACCTCTAACAAAACGCCGCTGCGTAGCGACAACGAGTGACAAAGGGATGGAGAAGGGACAAAGGAACGAAGGGTGCGTCAATGACGAATGGCGAAATCCGAATGACGAATCAAGCCCGAAACCCGAATGACGAAACGGAGGCGTGCGATTCGGATTTCGTCATTCGGAATTCATTCGTCATTCGAGTTTCGTCATTCGGATTTTCTTCTGTCCCTCCGTCCCTGCGGTCGAGCCACGGCAGGCTCGCCCTGCCAGGGGTGAAAGACGGCGGGAGAAGTTTTTGTTAGGCGCTCTACGACACCTGCACGGGGTTGAGCAGGCTGCGCTTGAAGTTCGTGTCGAAGACGATGACGGCGGCTTTCCAGTCGCCGATGTCGGTGATTCGGCGAACTTCGCCTCGCATCTTCACGATGCGCATGCGCGGGCCGCTCCCACGGGGGTTCGGCACGCTGAGTTCAACCCACGTCGGACTCCCCTCTTTCAACGCCGTGCCGCCGGGACCCACGACGCGGACGCCGTAGGCCGAAACGTCCGTCCCCCGGCCGCGCAAGAGGATTCGGCCGGCCGCGTCGCGGAGAGTCACCGGACAGGCCAGAATCCACCGGTTGTGCCGCCGCCTTTCGTCCACCCTGTGCATGCACGCTTCCAAATAAACGGGGAATAACCAGACCGCCTGCGCAGAACAAGGCCGTCCCTGACGGCCTTTTCCGCACAGTATCTATCGGCCCGGCCGCGGAAACCCCTTCACAGAAACCGTCCTCCCCGCTTCACACCCGGGGGGGGCGGGTGAAAGGCGCGCGCTCCCCTTCCGCCGTCGTCCCGATGAATCGGGACTATGGCGGACGAGTCGGGCCTCGCCCGACGAAGCGGGCTTCGGCCCGCGAAGTCGGGTCGCGGTTAAACGTGGACGGCGCGCATCACGGAATCCCTGGGCTTGGCTATTGGGGCGCGGTAAGATGGCCGGGGCGCAATGGGAGACGGGTCATGGACATCCTGAAACACCTCTTCCTGGAAGATCCGCTGAGCCTGTGGATCGGCCTCGCGCTGGCCGAGATCGTGACGCTAATCGTCTGGTGGCAGAGCCGGTCACGCCGGGCGGCGATAGGCCTGGCGGCATTTCCGGCGGCGGCGCTTGCGGTCGGACTGGTGGCGTGGGCGGTGGAGACGGATTACGAGCACCTCGTGCGGACTCTGGAGGTCATGGGCCGGGCGGCGGACACGGGCGACGCGGAGGCGCTCATCGAGCGCATCTCGCCGGATTACCAGAACGGCCGGGCGCGGCGGGAAGACCTGGCGGCGGCGGTGCGGCTGGGGCTTCGGCACGTGCGGGCGACGGCGGACTCGCCGACGATTCGGTGGGAGGACGGGCGAGCGGTCGTGCGGCAAACGTATCTTTTCCGGCCGGCGCCGGGCAGCCGGTTCGATGCCGGCCAGGCCTTCCGAGACGTCGTATGGGAAGGCGTGTTCCAGCCGGACGCGGACAGGGAGTGGCGCCTGAGGAGCGCGGTGGCGATCCGTCCGGTGCGCGTGACGCCGGAAGAAGGCGTGCGGTATCTGCCGCGATAGAGCGTCTTAGGCGCGGAGCGGCACCGGGTCTTGGGGGGAAGTCGTCAGAGACGGAAGTCCCACGCGCGTACGGCCTCGAGGCGCGCGTGGTCTGTCAGGTCCCACTGAAGCGGCGTCACGGTGACGTAGCGTGCGGCCAGCGCCGAGACGTCCGTCTCGGCGCCCTCGTCCTCCGCCTCGCTTTCGCCGGTGATCCAGTAATAGGTGCGTCCGCGCGGGTCTCGGCGTGCGTCCCACTTTTCGCGCCAGCCTTTCATGCTCTGGGGGACGACTTTGACGCCCTTCGGCGGCCCGGGCGAAAGGTCGGGGATGTTGATGTTCACGAGCGCACCCGGGCCGGGGCGCGCGGCGAGGAACTGGTCGACGAGCCGCCGCGCGAGCCTCGCCGCGCCGTCGAAGTCCACCGCCTCGGAATCTTCGAGGCTGACGGCGACCGACGGCACGCCGTAGAACGCCCCCTCGACCGCCGCCGCCACCGTCCCGGAATACAGGACGTTGATGCCGACGTTCGCGCCGAGATTCAGGCCGCTCACCACCAGGTCCGGCCGCTCAGGCATGAGTTCGAGGAACGCCAGTTTCACGCAATCGGCGGGGCTCCCCTCGATGCCGAATCCGCTCGCCCCATCGCCCAGGTCCATGCGGTGGCAGAGGACCGGCTCGGTGAGGGAGATGGAGTGGCCGACGGCGGATTGGGACGTGGTCGGGGCGACAACCGTCAGGTCGCCGAGGCCCGCGAGCGCCCGGCGCATGGCCACGAGGCCGGGGGCCATGATGCCGTCGTCGTTCGTCGCCAGGATGCGCATGCCGGCCTCCCGCCCTGCTCCTGCGTATCTTAGCAGACGACGGCGGCGTGTCAAATGGGGGGAAGCGTTGCGGACCCGGCGCAATTCCCATACTATGCGCCTGGTGCGGGACGGGGCGAGCGGCCATGCGAGCGGCGGCGAAACAGTGGCTGTTCCTGATTCTGCTTGCAGCCACTCTGGCCGTTCTGGTCGCGCTGGTGTTCTGGCAGATGGCGAAGGCGCGGCGTGAAGCGCCCTCGCACCAGGATCGGTCTCGCCCGGCGCCCGTCAGCCGCGCTCCCCTCTCCTCGCCCAAGGCTTGAACATTTCCCGCCTGCCGCGTAAAGTAGCGCGCTCGCGGACCACTCCGTGAACCGGGGCCGCGAAGGAGGAGGGCCGCTTGGCTAAGACCAGAACGAAACCGCGCAGGAAGACCTCGCGAAAACCAACCCGCGCGAAAGCGGCCGACGTCTGGTTCGCGTCGGCCGACGTCGCCGAGTACGACCCGGAAGCGAGCCTGCCGGCCAAGTTCCAGCGGATGCTCCAGCGCCTGCCGATGAAGCGCATCGCGTCGGGCGCGGTCGTGGCCCTCAAGATGCACGTCGGCGACAAACTCGGGTACACCACCATCCCGCCGCTCTTCGTCCGCCTCCTCGTGGAGAAGATCCGCGAGGCGGGGGCGAAGCGCGTCTTCGTCACCGACGGGTCGAGCACGTTCTGGGGCGCGGCGGCCCGCGGCTACACGGCGGAGGCGATCGGGGCCCCGGTCTTCGGGGCGGCCGGCGTCGCCGACCGATACTTCTACACCCACAAGGTCCGCTACAGGACGCTCCGTGCGGTCGAGGTGTGCGGCAACATCGAGGACTCGGACGCCCTCGTGAACCTGAGCCACTTCAAGGGTCACGGCGACTGCGGTTACGGCGGGGCGTGCAAGAACCTGGCCATGGGGTGCGTGACGAACCGGACACGCGGCGCCCTGCACCATCTGGAAGGCGGGCTCGCCTGGGACGCCAAGCGATGCATCGCCTGCAAGAAATGCGTCCAGGCGTGCGAGCGCGGCGCCGCCCAATGGAAAGAGGGCCGGCTCGAAATCTTCTGGCACCACTGCGTCTATTGCCGGCACTGCATGCTCGTCTGCCCGACGGGGGCCATCAAGATCCGCGGCGGCGGGTTCAAGGCGTTCCAGCACGGCCTGGCGCTGGCGGCCAGGGAAGTCCTGCGGACGTTCGAGCCGCGGCGGGTCCTCCACATCAACGTCCTCACAAACATCACCCTCATGTGCGACTGCTGGGGCTTTTCGATGAGGCCGCTCGTGCCGGACGTCGGCATCGTCGCCTCGACGGACATGGCGGCGGTCGAGAAGGCGAGCCTCGACCTGACGCGCGACGGCGACCCTCTGCCGGGGAGCCTCCCGAAGGGTCACACGGTCCTCGCGCTCCCCGGGCGGCACCTGTTCGAGCGCGTCCACGGCAAGGACCCGTACGGCCAGGTCGATCGGCTCGAGGCCGTCGGCCTCGGCACGGGCGCCTACCGCCTGCGCGAGGTGCGGTAGAAAAGTGCCTGAGTGGCTATGTGCTTGAGTGCCTAAATGGCTAGGTGAGCCCCCAAACGACAAACGGCAAACAACAAT
>Ga0315277_10007276_pt1 | contig 14367 bp, 10 predicted proteins | sample YL17G05_15_MG_FD_203695 | JGI IMG/M metagenome (GOLD analysis project Ga0315277, IMG submission 203695) | Sediment microbial communities from Yellowstone Lake, YNP, Wyoming, USA - YL17G05_15 | ecosystem: Environmental > Aquatic > Freshwater > Lake > Sediment | place: USA: Wyoming | collected... | reverse complement strand
ATGTTTGAAGGGCGGACCCAGCGGCTCACCGGTCCGGGCGTTCCAAATCCGGGTGCTCTGGTCTTTGCCAGTGATGGCGATGCGCTGTCCGGTCGGATCAAAGCACATCTCCCAGACGAGCGGCGGATGAAAGGCCGTGCCGAAGGTCTTTTCCGATTCGAGGTCGAACCACTGGTACGTGCCGTCTTCCTGGACGAGCAGGGCACTCTTCGCATCCGGGTTGAAATAGGCGGCATCCGTGAATGGCCCCGGGATCTGAATGGTTCTCTCCAAACCGCCATCCGTCGTGCGCCAGACCCGGATCGTGCGGTCCTTACAGACCGTCAGCAAGCGGCTTGAATCCGGACTGAACATACGCATCCCAGCGGCATACTTGGGATGATTCAGAACCAGATGGCGAATTGTGGTCCCCTCCTCGCAGAACAGATCAAGCGCCTGAGGCTTGTCCCAAACATCCGCACCCCCAATCCGGTAAACCACCCATTGCCGTCCGCTGGGACTCGCATCACAAAAATAGGCAGGATTGTTGGTCTGCGACGGCACCAGGCGATGCACTTCCTTCATTCGGTCCAGATCAATCAAGCGGACGGTCCCGTCCATGAGCGGAATCTGAATGGGACCTGGCTCCTTTCCAAACGAAGGACGAATGGACCCTGGGTCCGCTATCGGTAATTCACCGTCCAGCCGCACGGTGCCGGCTGCCGAGGGCAGGGCCAGATTCCAGAGTTTCACCGTGCCGTCGCCGCTCGCGGTCAGAAGTCGTTTGCCGGCCCGATCAAACCGGACGCTTTCGGCCCGAGCCTGGTGGAAGAGCGGTGAGCAAAGACTGCGGCCGTTTTCAGCATCCCAAATACTGACCGTGCCATCGTCGGTGCCGACGGTGATCCGGCTGTCCGCGGGCACCCGGTCGAAACTGCAAGCGTAGCTGCTCAACTTCAAGGGCGGCAACGCCTCACCGGAAGTGGCATCGCGTACCTGCACGAAGTGCTGCCGGTCGCCGGCGAGGAGACGCCGGCTTGTGTTGTCAAAGGCCAGGAGCAAAATCGTTTCCTCCGCCTTGGTCGGCTTCCCGAGAGGTGCCCCGGTTGCCGCATCCCAAGTCTGGAACTCGATACGTTGGCCTGGCCCGAGCGCGGCCGTGGCGGTTGCCAACCGTTTGCCGTCGGGACTGAAGACGGCGTGCGCGACGGTGGAATCGTGCCGCAGCGGCGGATCAAACGGTTTGCCCGAAGGGATCTCCCATCGGCGCGCCGTGCGGTCGAAGCTGGCCGTGATCATCTGCCGCGAATCCGGACCGAAGTTGATCTCGCTGACGATCTCGTTGTGTCCCGAAGCTGCCCCCACCAATCGGCCCGTTGCCAGGTCTTGGATTTGCACCGTGAAGTCGGCGCCCGCCACCGCGAGCCATTGATCATCCGGACTGACCGCCCAGGCGGTGAGGTTCGTGAGGGCCGGGAAAAGGGGAACACCTGTGGCGGCGTCCAGCACGGTGAGGTTGAGCGGCGGCAACCATCGCAACAAGGTGGGCGCGGTGATGACCAGCAGCCGCCCGCCGTCGCGGGTGTAGCGCAGCAGGCGCGGCGGCTCCGACTGCCGATATTCAGCGAGCGGTTTGTAGTTCTGCGCGGCGTCCCAAATCCGCACGAAGCCATCTTCGCAGGCCGTCGCGATTTGTTTCTCATCCGGACTGAAGACGGCACATTGGGCGTTGGCCGCGTGAGGGAAAATGTTCACCAAGCGCGGCGAGTAATCCAAGGTTTGCTGGAGGCGCATGCGCTGGATGGATTCCTCAGCGGGATTATTGGTCACGAGCGACACGGCGTCGGCAAACCAGAGCAACGCGCCCGCAGGGTCGCCATCGTCGAGCAGGCGCACGCCATTGGCCACGTCGAGCCGGACGATGCGCTGACGGTTTTCCTCGCCCAGCCGCGCATTCTCGGCCGCGAGCCGGCGGGCTTCGCGGGTTTGCTGATGTTGCCAAAGCCAGGCACCGCCCGCGAGCACGGCCACGGCGGTCACGACTGCGCCAGCGCGGGCCACGAACTGGAGTCGCCGCTCGACACTGCGCATCCGACTCACCGATTTGCCGCTCTGGAGCAGTGCGAGATCGGCATAGAGTTCGGCGGCGGTCTGGTAACGCTCCTTCGCGTCGGCGTGGCAGGCTTTGACGATGACTTCGTTCAACTCGGCCAGTGCGGCGCGGTCGGCGGCAGGCGCTGCGATCAGGTTGGTGGGCAGCTCGGGATAATCCTGGCGGTCGCGGCCCGTGGCCATTTCGTAAAGCACCTTGCCGAGGCTGTAGACGTCGGCTTGCGGCGTGCCCGGTCCCTCCGGCGGCAGGTAGCCTTCCGTGCCCACGAACGAGAGGGTTGCTTCGACATGCGTGACCAGCCCGATGTCCGCGAGCTTGGGAATGGCGTTCACGAAGACGATGTTCGAGGGCTTGATGTCGCGGTGAACGAGGCCGTGCGGGTGCAAGTGATCGAGCGCGGTGGCGAGGGCGAGGCCGATGTGGAGGCATTCGTCGCAGAGCAGGCGGCCACGGTGGCTGAGGTCGGAGCGGAGGGTGCGGGGCTGGTACAAATCCGAGTCCCGAATGCCGAACTCCGAAGGAAGCCCGAGGTCCGGACTCGAACCTGCCTCGTGCACAGGTGATTTTTCGAGATTCGGATTTTGGAGTTCTTTCGGGCTTCGGATTTCGGCTTTCGGAGTTCCGACCGGGTCGGCGAGTTCCATGACGTAGTAGAAAAGGCCGGCGGCATCGTCGCGGCCAACGTGGAGCACGTTGAGCTGGCTGGGGTGCGTGCGGGAAATCGGCTCGAAGCGGCGGATGCCTTCGAACTCGCGTTCGTATGGGCGGTCGTGATCGAACGCCGCACGATGCACGATCTTCACCGCGCGCAGCGTGCCGAGGGCGTTGCGCGCAAGCCAGACTTCACCGTAACTGCCCTTGCCGATGCGGCGGAGCAATGTGTGGTCGGGAACGACGGGCGTCGCCGGCGGCGGGGTCTCGCTTTCGATGCCGTCCGTGGCCGGGCCGAGCGAACTGCTGAGTTCGTTCAGCAAGCGGTCCTTGATGTTCGGGTCGGCTTCAGCCATGCGCGGCGCGGGCGGAATCGTGTTTGAGAGTGTGGATCACGCCAGCAAGAACTTCACGCCGGAACGCGGAGGGGTTTCGCCGTGGCGTGACGCGATAGCGGCGCAGGGGTGATCGAGGGGTGAACCAACTCACGAGATGGGTGAGGAGAGCGATCATCTCAAAAAACGGAGTTTAACCACGGATAAACCTGATGGACACGGATACAAAAGCCATTCCCCGAGGCGCTGTTTGCGCCCGACGGGAGCGAAGTTCTCTTGCTGGCGCATTCGTGTGAATCTGTGTCCATCCGTGGTTTACAATTCTTTTCATTCCCGCTCCGCCTCCATGCGTTTGCGGAGTTTCTCCGTCTCTTGTTTGATGAGCGACGTGACGCGGTGTTTGGCGAGATAGACCTGCGCGATGTTCGCCTTGAGCGTGCGGGCCACCTCGCGCACGGGCCAGTCCTTGAGCACGTAGAGGTCGAACATCTGGAATTGCTTCGCGCCCACGCGCTGCTTCACGCGCTCGATGGCGGCGTCGGCGAGGTTCTTTGCCCATTCCTCCTCCCACACCTGGCCGACCGTGTCGTCGTCCGGTGCGGGGATGCGTTCCACGGTTGGCGTCCGCGCGGGGTCGTCATTCGCGGCTGCATGTTCCGCCATGGGCAGCCGGCGTTTGCGGAGGTGATCCGCCACGCGCCGGCGCACGATGAGTTGCAGCCAGGCTTTGAACGAACTCCCTGCCGCCGCCTTGAACCGCCCCTCGCGCAGACCTTTCGCGACTGCCACAACCGTTTCCTGTACCACATCGCGCGCGTCTTCATCGGAGAGGCCGCTCTTCACCGCCACGCTGTAAAGGAATTTCCAGTAGGTATCGAAGAATTCGCGCCAACTCCCTTGGGCGTCCCAACGTTTGAGACGGCTCAACAGGCTCAACCGGGTGGGGATGAATTCCTCACCGCCGGCAGGTTTTTGCGCAGACTGCACCGGGGATATAATCGCAGGTCGGCGCAATTTCTTGCATGGAAAAATTGGCGGCCATGCCACGCGGTCGAGGAGGGCCACCACTGCGGTCACTCGATCGGAGGTGCAGGCAGCTTAATCTCACTGTGCCGCCAATTCTTGAGGTCGCCCTGCGCTGTCAGTCGACCATCACGAACAAGAGCTTCAACGCGCTTGGCGACAGTGTGCAGGGCCTTTTCACCGGTTGGCAGGTTGTCGCGCAACGAATCTGCTGCGGTCACGATCACCATCGCGACCTTCCGCCAAGTGGGCTTGGCGGCGGCCAGGATAGCATCATCAATGCTGGAGTTTTCCATGCTGAGAATCGGCAGGCAGGTTCACGCGAAATATGGTCGCAGCACATTCCCTGAGACCTTCACCGCCGCCTTGCGCCCTTCCAGCGTCTTGCCAAACGTGTCGTCCTCGACTTCGATGCAGACCGGGCCGTCGTAGCCGACTTCATAGAGCTTGGCCATGAACTGCGCCCAGTTCACCTCGCCGAAGCCCGGGATGCGCGGCGTGTGCCACTGCTTCGGGAAGGCGAAGATGCCGACCTCGTCGAGCTTCTCCGGATGCACCGTCAGGTCTTTCGCGTGGAGATGGAACAGCTTGTCCTTGAACTCGGCCAGTGGGCTGATCGGGTCCATGCGCTGGAGAACGAAGTGCGACGGGTCGTAGTTGAGACCGAAGTTCGCTGACGGAATGTCGCTGAACATCCGCCGCCAAATGACGGGCGACACGGCCAGGTTCTTGCCGCCAGGCCATTCGTCGCGCGAAAACGACATCGGGCAGTTCTCAATGCCGATCTTCACGCCGCAGTCTTCGGCGAGGGCGATGATCGGCTTCCACGTTTTCAGAAAACGCGGCCAGTTGTCGTCCACGGTTTTGGTCCAATCGCGCCCCACGAACGTGTTCACGTTCTTCAGTCCCAGCGGCGGCGCGGCTTTGATGACCTTTTTGAGATGCTCGACGGCGGTCTTCGCCGCCATCGGATCCGGATCAAGCGGGTTCGGATAATAGCCCAGCCCGCTGAGGCTGACGCCGTGCTTGGCGCAAAGGGCGTTGACCTCGTCGGCACGGGTCTTCGTGAAGCCAGCGACGTCAATGTGCGTGACGCCGGCAAACCGGCGTTCGGCCTTGCCGACGGGCCAGCACATGATTTCAACGCACGCGAACCACTCGGCAGCGGCGAACGCGAGCACTTGGTCGAGGTTGAGGTCGGGAAGAATGGCGGAGACGAATCCGAGTTTCATGGGGGCGGTATGTTGAGGTTGATTGGGCATTCAGAAAACGGGTTTCGACACGGACAGCGGGGTGAATCAGCCGACGCAACCGAAAAACGTGGGATAAACCTCGCCACGCGCTTCACGGAGGATGAGCAACGCCAGTTCGCGCGCGTGGTAATCGCCCCACATCGAACTTTCGCCGTTCGGCACGCGCTGGCCGGGGGCGATGTAATCCCAGCCGTTCGGGCGGTGATAAACGGAGTGGAGGATGAGGCCTTGGTGTTTCGGGTTTGTGCTGAGGTAAGGCTCGGAGAACAGCGTGCGGGCGATGGTGAGGCCGGCTTGGCGGTAGCGGCGGCCCAAATCCGAAGTCCGAAGTCCGAGGTCCGAGGTGGCGTGTGAGCGTCGAGGGGCTTTGGCTGGCTGGGAGAGCAGGTAGTTCCCGAGGCGGATCAGACCTTGGGCGGCGATGGCGGCGGCGGAGCTGTCCACCGGCTCCCACCGGTTAAACGGATCAGACAGCTTGTTCAGGTAGTTCGCCGGTAAGCGATGGAGATTCGGCGCGCCGGTGTCCCACGTCGGGATCCCATCACGGCAACAGTTGGCGAGGTAGAAGTCGGCGGTGGCCAGCACCGCTTCGTACAACACATCAATAAGATCGCCATGGCCCCTGCCGGACAATCGGAAACACGCGCCATCCGGATCCTCGTAAGGATGCCGAACGAAGAACTCCAGTTCCTCCGCAAAGCCGCAGACCACCCAAGCCAGCCCTCGTGTCCAAGTGCTGAAGGGAGAATAGCCCTGCTGCGAGTTCGGGCAGCGGAACACGCCGCTCGCTGTGTTAAACAGGGCTTCATGCGCCGTGCGCCCGCGCACGTCATAGGCGTCTCGCCCTTCGCCGTAATAGACGTTGTGGCGCCCTGTGTTCAGTGCGTGCTCGACCAGCCGCTGCAGGAGCGAAATCTTCGCGTCCTGCTCGCCCATCAGCACATGGCCGAGTTGATGCGCGACGGCCAGCGCCCGGCACGAGCGGATCGTGTCCACGAACAACGAATGCGGTCCGTTGAAGCTGTGGATGAAACCCGTACCGTCAGCGAGCTTCGTCCAACGCGATGCCTGCACCGCGCCGCTGACTTTGAGCGCCAGCTCATAGAAGTTCTTCTCGTCCTCGTTGTGCGGAATTCTTCCCTCCCGCATCAACCGGAGCAAATTGCCGTAGGTGGAGACGTTGTTGAAGCCGTGGTCATGCACGCCGATGTGCGAGACGTGTGTGGCCATGCGCTCGATCGTGCCGCGCCGGCCGATCTCGAGAAACCGTTCGTCGCCCGTGGCATCGAACTGGAGCAGCGCCGAGCCGTACTGAAAACCCTGCGTCCACTCGGTCCAGCCGCGCGAGGTGTAGCGGCCCTTGACGGTGAACACTGGCGTGCCTTGCTCCGGCTTCCAGGTCTTTTCAATGCTGAGGATCTTCTCCGCGGAAAGCTCGAACAGCCGCTCGATCTTCGTGACAAGCTTCTGCGGCGTCAGCTTGGTATCAATCCTGATGGGCATGGTGGAGCCGGCGTTTTCGCTGCCGGATGATTGCCGCAAATGACTCGCCCCGCCAATCTGAAATGTTCTTCTTCTTTCTTGTCCCCCAAAGCGGCCCGTCAGCCTCACGCTTCTTCCAGGTCGCGCTTGACAGGCCGCCGCGTTTCACCCACAACACGGCTGACGGGCGACCACCCGCCGGTGACCTTATGCGAACACGATTGCGAGCCTTCTCAGCCTCCCACTTCCTGCTGCTGCTGACAGCCACGGGGGCGCCGGGCAGCGACGAGTGGAGAACCGCCGCGCCCATCATCTACAACATTGATTACGGCGACGGACACGTCGGGAGTCCGGAGTATTTGAAGAAGATCAAGGACGCGCCACCCCAGTTGATGCACGTGGGCGAGGACGTGGCGTTCAGCAGCGTCTATGGGACGAAAGATGGGTATGCCGGAAACCGGGGCAAGGTGCTTACGCCGGAGGAGATTCGGGCCAAGCTCGCCGAACTAAAGGAATACGTTGCCTCGCTTCATTCAGCCGGTGTCGAGTGGGTCATCCCGTACATCAACAACAAGACAGTCATCGGCGATCCGGGTAGCCGCACGGGTTATTGGGGATTCTTCGACAATTGGGACCGCTATGCCGAGTTCGGGTTCGGCCCGCGACCGAACGAGGACATGATCCTGGCGCAGATGCACTACCCGTTCCAGTCGCCGCGCCGTATCAAGGAGGAGCACAGCATCGCGCCCTACAAGGTCTATAGCTTGTGCGGCAACAATCCAAACTGGCGGCGCTTTCTGTTGGCGGTGACGGCGAACATCGCGCACTGCAGCTACGACGGAACCTTCGTGGACGAGATGGTGCTGCGCGACTATTGCCGGCACGACGAAGCCAAGTTCCGCGCGTACCTGGGCCGGAAGTACACCGAAGCCGAGCGCCGGCGGCGGTTCGGGCGGGCGGAACTGGACTCCTTGCGGCTGGGCCACCCCGGAGAACACGCGCTGTGGTACGACACGCAGGCCTTCTGGGCCGAGAGCGACGCGGATTTGCTGCGGGATATCCGGGACGAGGGGCGCAAGATCAATCCGAAGTTTTTCGTGATCCCCAACTACGGCCCGTTTGCTCACTTTGACGGTGTCTTCAAGCGCGTTCCATCCGGCTTCAATGCCGGGGTCTGGGCGCCGTACTGCAAACTCATCATGTTCGAGGAGATGCAACGCGCGGGCCAATTGGCGGACGATCTGTTCATGGATTTCATTCTTCAATACAAGATGGCCTTTGCCCTGCACTTTCGCGGCGGAGTGCTCTCGTACCTCGCCCGCGAAGCCACGGGCATCGAACTCGGCATGGCTGAAGCCGCGGCCGGCGGCGGTGGCGCGCTGATCCAGCCACATTACGACGCGCCGGAATCCCGGACGAAGTTCCGCAAGTTCTTCCACGACCACGCAAACCTGTTCGAGGGCTTCCAGAGCCAGGCCGACGTGGCCGTTCTTTTCGATTACAACCAGCTTTACTGGGACAACCGAACGCATCTCCAGGACATTTACCGCCTGTCGCAGTATCTCTCAGAGCAACATGTCTTGTTCGATCTGGTGCCGCTGAACGAGGTAAGCAAGTCGCGCTTGTCGGGATACCGGGCCGTCATCACCGCCGATCTCTCCTACTTGCCGAATGCCGTGTTGAACGCGCTCAGGGCCTACTCCGGCACCGGAGGCGTGTGGTTGGACATCGGGCACTCCGGATGGTTCGACGAAGACGGGTGCGTTCGCACCGGCACGAGCCACGCAAAAATGCTGCGCCGCGACGAACTCAACCAACTTGTGCCCTACCCGCGCTTTGCGCCCTACCTTCTGCGAGAGGATGACAACAATGACATCAACGAAATCGTCGCGCTCCGGGAGGCTGCGCTACACGGAGAGAATCCCGCGCCGCCCCGTCGAGAGACGGAGGACCTCCGGACTTTACTGGAGGCTCAGACGAAATCGGCGCTAGCCACTCTGTCACGATCCGGATTGGAAGGACTTCGAGTGCACGTGTGGCGGAAACCTGGCGCCGCCGGCGAGAAAGTCACGGCCCATTTCGTGAATTACTACTGCCCAATCCCGATCAAAGGCCAGGCTCAGGCAAATGAGTCTCCGAACCAGTACACCCCAAAGGCCGCTACCGATGTCCCGGTCCGGCTGCGCGTTGGAGGCGGAAAGGTCACTTCGGTGAAGCTGTTTGACCCGGACTCCAGTGAAGCGACGCCAGTTACGTTTCAACAGCGCGGCAGCGAAGTGACTTTCGTGTTGCCGGAAGTGCGCATCTATCGAATTGCCGAGCTGACCGTGACTCGGCGCTGAACCGCAGCCGCCGCCGCGATCACGGAATAACAGGGCCCACAGCGCGGGGTGGCCGTCAAAGACGCCGGAGGTGGAAACCGCCGTCCACGTTGATCACTTCGCCGGTGCTGAACGGCAACAGGTCTTGCGCGATGGCGGCCACGGCCTTGCCGACATCTTCTGGCGCACCCCAACGCGGTATCGGTGTCAGCCCTTCGCCAATCAGCTTGTCGTATTTCTCCTTCACCCCCGCCGTCATGTCCGTGGCAATGATGCCGGGCCGAACTTCATACACGTTGATGCCATGCTCCGCGAGACGCGCAGCGAACAACGGCGTGAGCATCGAGAGCGCGGCTTTGCTGACGCAATAGTCGCCACGATTGGTCGAGGCCGTGTAGGCGGAGATGGAGGAAACAGTCACGATCTTCGGATTCCGGACTTCGGATTTCGGATTTCGGATTTGTTCCAACATCCATTTCGCCGCGAGCTGCGTGAGGAAGTACGGGCCTTTGACGTTGATCGCGATGAGCCGGTCGAAGCTTTCCTCGCCCGCTTCCAGCAGATCGGCGCGCTCGGAGGGGGCGACGCCCGCGTTGTTGACCAGCAAGTCCAACCGGCCGAACGCTTGCCGGGTGAACTCAATCAACTTCCGCCGGTCCGGGCTGCGGCTGATCTCGGCCTGGCAGACTTCGGCCCGGATGATCTTGCTGCAAAGGCCGGCTGCGCGGACGCAGTCCCGCGCCGTTTGTTCCGCAGCGGCAACCTGGCTGGCGAAATTGACCACTAAATCGTGGCCGAGTTTGGCAAGTTCGAGCGCGATGCCGCGGCCAATGCCCCGCGACGCTCCGGTGATGAGTGCCACCCGATTCACGTGGCCAGCATAGTTTTCGCTCGGATGCGTCAAAAGCTCAAAATAAAAGCACCGGGCGCTCTCTCTGGCCACCTTCAGGAAATATTCCCGATTAAAAATCTTGACTTTGGAACCTCTTCCTTTAGAAAGAAAGGCGATAGCTCGTTCAACAGCACTCGATTTCGTCATGAGTGCGATGGAGATAACAGGCCATCAGGCCAACCAAGGATCAGAAGGCAATCCGGAGTCAGTTCGGATTCCGCTTCTCTCAGGGAGAAGGTTTATCCTGGCCCGCCGCGGCACAACGGTCCCAGCCCAATACGCCACACGAAACCATTCCAAAACTCTGCGTAAAACCCAAGTTTCCAGCGCCAGTCCGGTTCCTTGCTCCGAAAAACCGTGCCGCCCGGGGAAACCGACGTTTTTTGTTCCGTTTTCCGGAGGATTCCGCGGACGGTTCCATTTTTCGCCCCGTTTGGAAGCGCATCCCGCAGACGGGCACAGTTTTGGCTCGCGAAGCGGGCGGTTCCGGCGGAATGAGGCGGTTTTTGCTCCGTCTTCGCCTTCGTTTTGCGGAAGACTGGGGGTTTTGCTCCGAAAACGTCCTCATTGCGGCCATCTTCGCCGTTTATCCTCCTTTTTATCAGCGGTTTGCGCACATTCTCGTTTCAAATAAACCTCAACCCAGAACTGACTCATGGCCTCGAATAAACTCCCTGTAAACCTCGACGAACTCATCACGCTGGGCGAAGACGCCGCCGACGGCGCGCACCAGTTGGAAACCACCTTGGGCCTCAAGCAGAACACCGAGGCCGCCATCCGCGCCGACCTCGCCGGCCTGACCGCCAAGAAATCGGCCTACGACACACTGGCGTCCGCCGGTATGGCCAAGAGCACCGCGGTCACCGTCGCCCGGTCCAATGCCCGCGCCTTCCTCACCAGCACGCGCGATGTGTTCAAGAACTTCTTCGGCGCCAAGCCATCGGCCGCTTGGGTCGCGGCAGGCTGGCCGGCCAATTCCATCGCCGTGCCCGCGACCAGTGAATTGATCCTGCCCCTGCTCAATTCGGTCGAACTTTACCTCACTGCCAACCCCACCCGCGAGAACGCACCGCTCAACCTCACCGCTGCCCGCGCCGCCGCGCTCCACACCGCGCTCACCGATGCCCGCAGCGCCGCCAACCAGCAGGACCAGGCGGAGCGGGCCGCCCGGGATGCGCGCGACGCCAGCGCCGACAAACTGCGCAAGCGCCTCCGCGGCTTGATCGACGAACTGGGCCAACTGCTCGACCCGCTGGACGCGCGCTGGCTGGCGTTCGGCCTCAAGCGCCCCGGCGCGCCCGAATCGCCCGACGCCGTGACCGGCACGCGCGCCACGCCCTTGGGCGGCGGCAAACTGCGCGTGCAATGCGACCCCGCCCCGCGTGCGGAGTACTACCAAGTCTGGATTCAGGTCGTGGGCGTGGACGCGGACTTCCGGCTGGCGGAATCGCCCGCCGAACCGGACAAGATTCTCGAAGGCTTTACTGCCGGGGCGAATGTGTCGGCAAAGATGCGTGCGATCAACGAAACTGGCCCTGGCCCGTTTGCCGACCCTGTGCAGGTAACCGTCACGTGAGCGGTAGGAGACGACGAACATGAAACTCTTCCACTTCCGACTTCCGCGTTGCGGATTCCGCGCGGGGATGATGCGCCCGGTCAATGAAACCGGGCCGGGACCGTTTGGCGGGGAAACGCAAGCCGCCGTCACAGAATCGACACGCTGAGGTGCGAGATGCGCGTGATCCAGACACTTGAGTCAAACACCGTGACCAGACGCACTGCTTCCCATGCCGGAGCCGCATAAAAGCGCAGAAACGAAGTACGACACTGGCGCGCAGATTGTCCAGATGCTCGCGAACGTTGCTATAGTCCTTGGTATAGTCTTTGCCATTGCTCAGCTTCTCCAGACAAGGCACATCGAGAGCATACGGTTGGCGGTTGACGCTACCAGTCCCGCGGGAACCCGCGAATTCCTGGCATCGTACGGAAAGCTCGTCGATGCGTACCACGAGGATCGTGATATGCTAAACACTGACTCCTTGCGAGACGACGTCAGCTTCGTCCTTACCGTGTACGACAACATTGCCATCCTTTATCTTCATAATCTAGCGGATCGGAACATTGTGGAGGCGCGGGTGCATGACGGTATGTCTCAGCTAATTCCTATCCTTGATGCCAAAAAATGGCCGATCGAAGCCCGTTCTAATCTAGACGCTGCCCTGACTCTCATGGCGACGCAGCATAGAAAAAGACAAACCACAAACATACGACCAGAAACGCACAAGAAATGAAGACCTCTATTGCAATCCTAATCACGTCGCTAGGCTGTCTAGCATGGTTCAGCGCGGGCGGTCAACCGAAAATTCCAGCAATACCGCCAGGGACAAATCAGTCCAGGGTCGATGTCGTGAAGCGATATACACCCTCGGGATGGATGGGCGATGGAACGAACGGTACGAAGTATGTACAGATAAACAAGGTGTGCAAAAGCAACACTAGGCCAAATAGGCAGACTTGTATAAAGATTACGTATTCCATTGGTCCAAGTAAATGGGCTGGCATCTACTGGCTTAATGAACCTGATAACTGGGGCGATAATCCGGGCGATGACTTCTCCTCAAAAGGACTGAGGCGGGTGAGCTTCTGGGCGAGAGGCGAGAGGGGAGGCGAGGTAGTCGAGTTCAAGGCGGGCGGTATCCCCACAATGCCCGCAACTGGAAAGCCATATAGAGATTCCTTCAAAGAAACCACTGGCGAACTTACCTTGGAAAGGAACTGGAAGCACTACGACATAAACATTGAAGGCCGGAACCTCTCCAGCGTGATCGGCCTATTCTGCTGGGTAGCCAACGAGCCGTCAAACCCGAACGGACTAACATTCTATCTTGATGATATATGTTATGAGTAGTCCTTTGCCATGGTAAAGGTATGCATCTTCGCATTTTCCGCCGTGCCCCTTTCCCGCGTTTTCGTGCTGCTGTAGCTTGTGCGGTTTTCATGTTTTCGGCGCATTTGATGTCTGGCTCAGACCTGAGCGATACCAGGCCGGCCGCTGCAGAAGCGACTGAAGACGCCCGTACGATTGTGTTCTCCGGTCACACTTGGGCGGTCAAGGACTCCAAGGGCAAGCGAGTCGGCCCGGGTCCTTGCTACTTTTCAGGCAGTGACGAGAACGTATCGCTTGACAACCGCGGCCAATTGGTTCTCCGCATTACTCAACGTGGAGAACGGTCGTATTGTGCGGAAGTGATCTGCAAGGAGAGCTTCGGCTTCGGAACCTACCGCTTTTACCTTGCATCGCCGGTTTCAAGAATTGATCCAAACGCGACCTTGGGGCTGTTCACGTGGAGCGATTCGCCCGAATTCGCGCATCGCGAGATTGACATCGAGTGCGCGAAGTGGGGCAAAGCCGACGACACGAATAATGCTCAGTTCGTCGTCCAGCCCTATCAACCGCCTGGACGGTTGCTGCGTTTCCGTGTCCCGCCGGACCTGGAGGCGCCGATTGTCAGCTTTACTTGGGAGAGCAACCACATCTCCTTTCAGTGCCTTGCAGGGCCAGCCGGCGCGGCGAGGTCAACTAACACCGCAATTCGCGAGTGGACGTTCTCGAAGAGCAATATTCCCCAACCGGGGGACGAAAACGCGCGCATCAACCTATGGCTCTTCGGCGGCCGAGCGCCCATGAATAGCAACAGAACCGAGGTGATCATCAGGCGGTTCGAATTCGTGCCGCTGCCCGGTGTGTCGCTACCCCGACCAAAGTCTGATTGAATAAAGGAACAAAGATATGTTTGCACCCCTTTCAGTTCATCATCTGACCAGGTTCGCCCGCAACCGCCTACCTGTTGCTGCAGCGTGTGTGTTGGCCACAGCTTTGCCCGTTCTGGCGGAGGGAACCAAAGAGTTTTTCAGCGATCAGGGCTTGTACCCCGGAAATCCGCCGGGATCAATACGCATGGATATTTACATCTGGTCGGCGAACAAGCAGACGAATGTGGTCAACGCCCTTTATGAAACCGGCGACGCACCTGAAGGCCGACAGATCGCCAAAACGACCGTCGATACCCTGTGGGGTGGCTGGGGCATATTCAACGTTTTGACAAATGATGCCACGCAAACAGTACCGCTTGATTGCTCCGAGTATGACGGCGGCGCGTTGCGCTTCTGGCTTAAGAGCCAGGATGAACTCCAGGTGGAGATTGAGTACCTTTATCACGAGGCAGCCCTACTTCACGGCAAGGTTGGCAGGACTATACCCTCCACAACCAACAATTGGGTCGAGATCGTGATTCCGCTGAATGAGTTTCCCGCGTGG
>Ga0315277_10007275_pt1 | contig 14367 bp, 15 predicted proteins | sample YL17G05_15_MG_FD_203695 | JGI IMG/M metagenome (GOLD analysis project Ga0315277, IMG submission 203695) | Sediment microbial communities from Yellowstone Lake, YNP, Wyoming, USA - YL17G05_15 | ecosystem: Environmental > Aquatic > Freshwater > Lake > Sediment | place: USA: Wyoming | collected... | reverse complement strand
TTGAAGCATCGAAGAAAGGATTTGAGACGTACACAGAAAAAATTGAAATTAGAAAAGGGGAGAGATTTACGAAAGAAATTTCTTTAAAACCCTTAAGACTTGATTTAAGGTTTGACTCTAGTCCAAAAAATGCTAATTATAGTCTAATTCTTTCCGATGGCTTAGAGAAAAAAGGGAAAACTCCTTTTGAAGAAAAAATTTCTGCCGGAAATTTAAAACTGAAACTCTCTTTTGCCGGTTACAATACTTTGGAACAAGAATTTTTTCTTGATAGTGATCGTAATGAATTTTATTATCTTGACCCAGAAGGTCAGCTTGTGCACCATCTTTTTAATATCGAATCCGTGCCTTCTCCTAAGGGAATAGTTTTTAGTCCTAATAATAAAGAAATTTGGACAACTTTGCTTTTGAACAAGAAAAAAGGAGTGAGTATTTTTACTGCTTTTACTGGCGAAAAAGTAACAGATATTAATCTGGCCGATGGCGGAGGGGTTGAAATAATTTTTTCTCAAGATGGTAAAAGAGCATATGTCAGCCAAATGGAAACAGCCAAAGTTTTTGAAATAGATGTGCAATTAAAAAAAGTTTTACGCACCTTTAATACAAATAGCGCATGGACAAAAGTTTTAGAACTTTCAAAAGATGGAAAGACTCTTTTTGCTTCCAATTGGTCTGGGGATGATATTTCAGAAATTGACCTTGAAGAAGGAAAAGTGCGTCGTCGAATGCCAACCGTGGATACTCCACGCGGACTTTATGCGACACAAGATGGAAATAATCTTTATGTGGCTGGCTTTGGCACAGGAGAGATTGAAAAAATAGATTTAAACACAGGTAAAGGAAAAATTATTTACAAAAGTGGCGGTGCAATGCGACATATTGTAGCTGACGAGGGAAATGGGGTACTTTATGTTTCAGATATGGCTAAAAATGTCATTTGGAAAGTTTTTTTAAAAAACGATAAGGTTGAGAAATTTGTCGACACGGATGTTAATCCCAATACAATTGACCTTAGCCCAGACAAGAAAATTCTTTTTGTTTCCTGTCGAGGTAAAAATGCTTCGGCAGACAATTATTATATCCCAGGACCAGAATGGGGCTCGGTTCTTCTTTTTGACGCAGGAACCGGAGAAATATTAGATGCAGTCGTAGGAGGAAACCAGCCGACCGCCCTTGATGTTTCCTCAGATGGAAAGTTTCTTGTTTTTTCAGATTTTCTTGATGCAAGGTTAGAAGTTTTTGAGATTCCTGCTTATAATTTGCTAAAAAAAGGAGATGGAGGAAGAGGTAAAATTTACAAAAATGACCTTAAAAAATAAGGAGCTGGCATCAGCCAGCTCCTTTTGGAGCTACTTTCTTTTGCTCACTACTATCAGTCTCTTGGTGTCAAAGCCGAGAGGCCTGCCGTCAAAATCGCCGTAGAGCTCAAGCGGTTCAAAGCCTGCCCGGCGCAGAAGTGCCACCAGTTCTGCCGCAGAGTAGATGCGGTGTTCCAGTTGCTGTTCCTCCTCCTTTCCGCCTTTTTCCCAGTAGAGCACGCGAGAGTAGTTCCGGTTGGTCCAGAAGTCAAACTTTCTTTGCTCCAGGGATCTCTTGGAACCGTCTTGCGACACAGAGCCACCTGTTGGCTGGTAGTTTTTCACCAACCAAAAGAGGTTCATTGTGTCCAAGAGGAACAGGGCTTCTGGTTTGAGGGCCGCGTGCAGGCTTCTCAGGGCTTGCAGGTCATCCTCTTCCTGGAGATAGCCGATTCCGGCCGTAAAGAGGTTGACCGCAAAATCCGCCTGAATACCTAGAGGCGTCTCTCTGAAATCAGCACAGACGAGATTCAGTTTTACGCCCGCAGCCTCGGCTGCCTGTCTGGCTTTCTTGACATGGTTTGGGGCAAAATCCAGCAGGGTCACAGTAAGCCCCATCCTGGCAAGCAGGATACTGTGCCGTCCTTCGCCTCCACACCAATCAAGAATGTGGGAACCCGGAGTCGGCTTGAGCAATCTCAGGACTCCTTCAACCTCTTCTTGGGTTCTTTGGGGGCCTATCCTGAATTCCCACGTTTCAGAATAGAATCCGCTCCAGAAGAACTCTTGCCATCTTTTTTCCAACGCTGACATCTTGCTCCTTTCAAATGTACTGTATTAGGCCACATCTTTAAATTCACCTCCTTTTTTGTTTTTGTTTGTCTTGGCCTAAAGACAAAACAAAACTAGCCTGTTTGGAGGCTAGTTAAATAATGCAAATAAAATGAGTATTATTTAGATTTGTTTTTGTTCATTCTCAAAATTTAAGTTTTTCATTATCAAACCAGCTTCCAAAGCAAAGTGAAAACAGCCGTTTTCACAAACGGTCATTCCAAGAATATAAGCTGGTGAATGAAAAAACCTTTTTTCCATGATGATAAAAGTATAATACAAAACTCCCGTTAAGTCAAGATTTCCATATGTTTTTAAATAAATTTCTTTTATTGTGGCAAATAGTACAATTATTTGATAAAATATAGAAGTATGAAGACTAAGTTGTTAGTTTTAATTAAATAAATAATATGGAACAAATAATTTCAAAAGAAGAATTAGATAAAATATCAGAAGAAAGCGGAGAGGCAAGGGGAGCGACATTCAAGAACGCACTGGATTTTGTTCTTAAAAAAGAAGGACCCGATGGTTTGAAAAAAATAGAAAATTTAATGGAGGAATTAGGATATCCAATAAAATCAACAGAAATAAAATTAATGAATTTTTATCCATTAAATTCGTATCTGGTCTTGCAGTTGGCGATTAAGAATTTTTTTAATTATGATGATAAAGACTTTCAAGAAATGGGAGAGTTTATGGCAAAATCCTCTATGATTATGAGGCTTTTTATGAAATATTTTGCTTCCCTTGATAATTTAATAAAACAGGGCCCAAGAGCATGGAGAATGTATTTTTCGACCGGGGAACTTAAGGTAGTAGAGATCAATAAAGAAAAAAAGTATATGGTCTCCAGACTTGAAGATTTTGCTTACGGCCAGCTTCATTGTCAAATAATTAAAGGTTTTTATTCAAGCATAATACAAATGATACTCAGGAGTAAGGTTACTTGCGAAGAAATAAAATGTCCCCTCAGAGGCGATGAATATCACGAATTTTTATTTAAATGGGAAAATGATAAATAAATAAGATATATAATTTTCTTTTAAAAATATGCAAGAAATAATATCAAAAGAAGAATTTAATAAATTAATGAGTTTTAAGGGAGAAGCAAAGGGAACGGGATTAAAGAGTTATGCAGAATTTATCTTAAAAGAAGAGGGAGAAAGGGGATTGAAAAGATTTGAAGAAGCTCTTGCCAAAGCGGGTTATCTAATGAAATACCAAGATATAAAACCAACTTATCTTTATCCTGTAGGAGAATGGATACTTTTTCTTTTAGTAGCAAAAAGACTTTTTAACTATGATGATAAGAAATTTCAGGAAATGGGAATCTTTCAAGTCAAAGTTTCCACTCTTATTAGATTTTTTATGAAATATTTTGTGTCAATCGAGAGAGCATCTGGTGCGCTTCCAAAAATCTGGAGGCAGCATTTTACAATAGGGGATTTTTCAACAGTTGAACTTAATAAAGAAAAAAAATATATAATTTTGAAACTTGAAAATTTTGTTGATTATGATCCGGTTGAGTGCCAGCTTATTATTGGAGTATTGATTGGTTCAGTCCAGATGATTCTTAATAGTAAGGTAATCTGTGAGGAAACAAAGTGTTCCTTGCGAGGAGATCAACATCACGAATTTATCTTGAAATGGTAAATTTCCACGAGTCCGGGTCTCGTGGACGCTACGAGTCCGGGTCTCGTAATTTAGTAAATATAATAGTAAAATAAAAAATAATTAAATTAATAAAATAAAAATATGCTAAAAGTTGTTAACAAAGGAATCTCTGCGCCGATCGGGATCTTTATTGTTGCCTTCTTTGCTCTTGTGGCAGGAGTTGGAGTTTTAAAATATCAATCAAACCTTATGCCAAACCCGGAAACGCTTCCCAAGTTGGAGATATTGGAAACGCCAAAAATTATAGGTGGTCAAAAAGATGAACATGGCTGTTTGATTCCAGCAGGATATTCCTGGTGTGAGGCAAAAAGCATGTGCTTGAGGGTTTGGGAGGAAGAATGCAAATAGTTGTATTATAAAAACTTGATAATTAAAAATTGCCACGAGAATGGCAATTTTTAGTTTTTGCAGACCTTGCTATTGACATAGATTTCGTATAAGTGTAAATTAAAGATACCCCCTATAGGGGGGTATATACAACTAAAATAAAAATATGAAAAAAACAACCAAAAAACAAATCTTAAATAGGATGAATTACGTTATTGGACATTTGGGTGGCACAAGAAAGATGGTAGAAGACGATAAATATTGTATTGATATAATTTTGCAAAATGAAGCAGTAATTGCTGCAATCAGAAAGATAAATGAGATGATTTTAAAAAACCATCTTGATACCTGCGTCACAGAAGCTATCAAAGGTCAGGACAAAAAAGAACAAAAAAAGAAAATTAGAGAACTTTTAGAAATTTTTAAGAGTTCAGATAAATAAATTTAAAATAATAATAAAATGGACAATAAAATGAAAAATAAAATGGAATGTTGCAATTTAGACAATAATATAAAAGAAAAAAGAGGAAAGGGGATACTAAAAGGAATCTTATATGGCTTAACCCCTCACGTCTTCTGCATTGCTTTTGTAGTTTTTAGTATATTGGGAGCTACTACCGCAACTACGCTTTTGAAGCCCTTAATGCTAAATCCTTATTTCTTTTACATTCTGGTTGGCCTCTCTTTGGTTTTTGCCACAGTTTCTGCGGGATTTTACCTAAAGAGAAATAAAATTCTTTCATTGCAAGGCGCAAAAAGACAATGGAAGTATCTTTCAATACTTTACGGGACAACAATTCTGGTGAACTTGATTTTCTTTATGGTAATTTTCCCCCTTGCTGCAAATCTCAAATCGGGCCTGACTCTAACTGAGGCAGTAAAAGTTGTTGCAGGCGGAAAGTCGGAGGTTCAAGTTTCGGGGCCTTTGATCACCTTGCAAGTAGAAATTCCTTGTTCGGGGCATGCACCTTTAATAATCGGAGAACTTGAGAAAATCAATGGCGTGGAAAATGTAAACTTTAGAATTCCAAATCTTTTTGATGTAAATTATAATTCTGCGAAAACCTCAGAAAACAAAATCCTTGCATTAGAGATATTTAAAACTTATCAAGCAAAAATTATAACAAGAAATGGAAAAAGCTAATTTCGAAATTAAAGGGATGCATTGTGATAGCTGCGCAAAAACCATTGAAAAAGTCCTTTTGAAAGAAAAAGGACTGATTTCTGTTGATGTCAATTTTTCTCTGGGAAAAGCATTTATAGAATATGATCCGACAGAAATTGAGGAAAGCAAGATTAAATCGATTATAAAAAATACAGGCTATGAGGTAGCCGAGAATTCAAAAACGCCAGAAAAGGAATTTAGAAAAGATTGGCAGAGATTCTGGCTAGGGTTTTTATTGACCTTGCCGCTCTGGATTGTCGCAACCTTTTTTTATGACCCAAAACTGAATCTTTTGTTATTTGTCTTGGCTACGCCTGTGCAGATATTTCTCGGTTTGCCATTTTATCGCGGAGCTTTGTTTGCCCTAAAACAAGGCATTGCAGATATGAACACTCTGGTGACATTAAGCACTCTTTCTGCTTATTTTTATTCTGTTCTGGCAACTTTCTTTTTCACAGGTCCGGTTTTTTATGAGGCCTCTGCTACAATTTTAGTTACCATTACCCTGGGAATGCTTCTGGAAAAAATTTCTCAGGGAAGGGTTGGAGAAGCGATTAAAAAATTAATGCAACTCGAAGCAAAAGTTGCAAGAATCCAGAGGAATGGAAAGGAAATAGAAATTTTACTCAGTGAGATTAAAAAAGGCGACATAGTTAGTGTCAGGCCCGGAGAGAAGATTCCTACCGATGGAATTGTAGTGGAAGGCGTCTCAAGCGTAGATGAATCTATGATTACCGGAGAGTCGATGCCAAAAGAAAAAAATACAGGAGATACGGTATTTGGGGCAACGCTTAATAAATCAGGCATTTTAAAATTTAAGGCGACCAGAATAGGAGAGGAAACCACCTTATCTCAGATTATAAAACTTGTTAAGGCCGCTCAATCCTCAAAAGCGCCCATTCAAAGGATTGCTGACAAAGTGATTTCCTGGTTTGTTCCTATTGTGGTAGTGATTTCTCTGGTAACGTTTTTTATATGGTATTTTATCCAGGGCAGTACTTTTTTATTTTCCCTAACCGCTGCTGTTTCGGTTTTGGTGATTGCCTGTCCTTGTGCTCTGGGAATTGCTACTCCTACTGCGATTATGGTAGGGACAAGCAAGGGAGCAGAAAGAGGAATTTTAATAAAAGGAGGGCAGTATTTAGAAAAAGCGCAAGCTTTAAATATTATTGTTTTTGACAAAACAGGGACTCTTACTTTAGGTAAGCCGCAGGTAACCGATGTTTTAGGAAACGGATTTCAATTTGCCGCGAGCTTGTCTAAAAACACAACTCATCCCCTGGATTTTGCAATTGTAAAAGAAGCAGAGAAAAGAAAAATCACTTTCTTTAAGGTTAAAAATTTTGAGGCTATTGCGGGAAAAGGATTGAAAGGGGAAATTGACGGTAAAGAAGTGCTTTTGGGAAACCGGAAATTAATAGAAAGCGATTTGGGTAAAGAATTAGAAGAAGATGGGAAAACCGTGATGCTAGTTTCTGTGGCAGGAAGGACAGAGGGGGCAATTGCGGTAACCGATACTGTAAAAGAAAACTCAAAAGAGGCTATTTTAGAATTGAAAAAACTTGGATTAGAAATAATAATGATTACAGGAGATAATCAGAAAACTGCATTAGCTATTGCAAATCAACTAGGCATTAAAAATGTGCTATCTGGAGTATTGCCACAAGACAAAGAAAAAGAGATTAGAAGACTTCAAAAAGATGGAAAGATTGTGGGAGCGGTGGGGGATGGGATAAATGATGCTCCGATGTTGGCGGCAGCCGATGTTGGAATTGCAATGGGTGCCGGAACTGATGTGGCAAGGGAAACAGGAGGGATTATTTTAATAAAAGATGACTTGAGAGATGTGGTGTCTGCAATTTTGCTTTCAAGAATTACTTTTTCTAAAATCAAACAAAACCTTTTCCTGGCATTCCTGTATAATATCCTTGCAATTCCGATTGCTGCAGGGCTTTTTTATCACTGGCTTGGATTTTTGCTAAGGCCTGAAATCGCTGCAATTGCTATGGTTCTGTCTGATATCTCGGTGGTGGGAAACTCTTTGCTTTTAAGAAAATATAAGATATAAATTAAAATATGAAAGATAGATTTGGTCCCGAGTATATTATAAAAGTATATGACCCTCAAATAGGAATGGAGGGATTTTTGGTGATTGATAATACCGTATTGGGACCCGGAAAGGGCGGAATTAGAATGACTGCTGAGGTTTGTGAGGAAGAGGTTTTTAGGCTTGCAAGAGCAATGACCTGGAAAAATGCTCTCGCAGATATTCCATTTGGAGGCGCAAAAGCAGGAATTCGTTGGTTGGGAGGAGAAGACGATTTGAAAAAGAAATTCATCCAGAGCTTTGCTAGGAGAATTTCGGTTTTTACTCCAAAAAAATATATTGCAGGTCCTGATGTTAATACTTCTGAAAAAGAAATGAAATGGTTTGTACAAGCTACAGAAAACTGGAGAAGCGCTACCGGAAAACCCTCCGATTTCTGCATGAAGGTATTTGGCAAAAAAGGTGAAAAATGCGGGATTCCTCATGAGTTTGGGAGCACTGGGTTTGGAGTGGCCAAAGCCACATTTATTGCTGCGGAACTTTCAGGTCTCGATTTAAAAACATCCGAGATAGCAATCCACGGTTTTGGCAATGTGGGAAGTTTTACCTATAGGTTTTTAACTAAACTTGGAGCAAAAATAGTTGCTTTGGCCGACAAAAGCATTTCTCTTTTTTCGGAAGATGGTTTTGACAAAAAAGAGATAGAAAATCTGATAAAAAAGCACCGTCCTTTGAGTGATTATAAAAGAGCAAAACAAATAAATTCTGAAGATTTTTGGAATATTCCGGTTAATATTTTAATTCCAGCTTCGATAACTGATGTAATTAATGATTCAAATAAAAACAAAATAAGAGCAAAAATAATTATTGAAGCGGCGAATATTCCCATGCAAGAAAGCGTAGAAGAAGAACTTTTTCAAAAAGGAATTTTAATAGTTCCTGATATTGTCGCCAATTCGGGCGGGGTAATTTCTTCTTATGCCGAATATCGCGGACACAACCCAAAACAGATGTTTAAAATGGTAGAAAAGAAAATAGAAAACTCTACGAGACTTGTTTTGGCGGAAAGTTTGAAAAAAAAGAAAAATCCGCGCAGGATTGCCCTGGAAATTGCACAGGCGAAAATTGAGGCAAAAATGAATTTGATATAATATGAACAAATTTTTTTCATTACTTACCAAAAAAATTGATTGGAGGGTGGTAATTTTGATTTCACTTGGCTTGGGCGCTTTAATTATGCTGCTGGAAGTTTGGCTGGTCTAAGGCATTAAGATGTATTTATGGGGCATTTTTTATTCTCAGAGGTAGTTATATAATTAAAAAATATGAATCTTTTTGAAATCATAAAAAACAATCAAAAATATGTCTTAATCGTTTTCATTTTAATAATAGGTGTAATAGGAATTCTAAGTTTTCAACGTCTATGCCTTCAGAAAGAAAAATCTAATCCAAAAACAGAAGATATCCTAAAAGGAAAGTCTTTTGAAGCGGCATCTTCTGGAAATGAAAATAAAATTATTGTAAAACAGTCAAGCGGGGCAGGTCTGCTCATTTCAGAGTGTCAGGATAAAAATTATATTGGGGTTAGTTCAGATTACATAATTGAAGGTACTGTTAAAAAAGTTGAAGCCAAATGGGCCCAAGACCAGACATCAATTTTTACTCACACAGATATTTTTATTGAAAAATATATAAGAGGAACGCATTTTTCAAAGAACACAATTTTACTCATTATCCCGGGAGGAAAAGTAGGAGACATTGTCCAATTAACCGAGGATCAGCCAATTTTTAAAGAAGGTCAAAAACTAAGAATATATTTTAAAAAGACCAATGGAGAGTTTCAGATAGTTTGCGGCAATTCAGGAATTGAAGAAATTTAACCAAAAATCCCGAAGATATCGGGATTTTTAATTTGATTTGTTTTTTATATTCTATATTTTATTCATTAACCCTTTCGCTATAGGCGCCAGTTTCAGTATTGATTTTTACGATTTCACCTTCTTTTATAAAAATCGGCACATTTGCTTTCAGCCCATTTTCTAATTTTACTGTTTTAAATGAACCGGAAACAGTATTACCTTTAAAATCAGGAGGAGATTCGATAACCTTAAGATCAACCTTTGGGGGAATATTTAAACTTGCTATTTCTTCGTCAATATAAACTAAGTTTACTTCAAAACCTTGTTTTAGATATTTAACTTTATCTTCAGTCATCTGCAAGGGTAAGGTTACCCTTTCTTCGGTCTTTTCTATTTTAAAAACTGAATTCTGACGGTCGCTATATAAATATATTGCTTTTTTAAGTTCTAATTCTAATTCTTCAAATTTATCACCGGACTTGAAGGTTTGCTCTACAAATTTTCCCGTTTTCAGATTTCTTAATTTTGTTCTAAAAAAAGCCGCACCCTTTCCAGGGTTTACATATTCGTAATCTACAATTAGCCAGGGCTGAGAATCTATATTCAGGATTATTCCTTTTTTGAATTCAGATGTAGAAATCATATTATCTTTATTTAATCTAGAAATAATTGTTTTGCAGGAAAAAGCAATAAATCGTTAATGTCTTTTATATCAAGCAAAAGCATCTGCAATCTATCTATCCCCAGAGCAATACCGCCTGATGGCGGCATTCGTAATCTTAAAGCTAAAATGAAGTCTTTGTCAATAGGAATAACACTCTTTTTTAGAAGTTTTCTCAGGTTTTGTTCCTCTTTGAAGCGTTTATATTGTTCTTTGTAATCTGTTAATTCTGAAAAAGCATTGGCTAATTCCAGGCCTCCAATATAAACTTCAAATCTTTCCGCATAAAAACTAAATTTATTCTTTTTCTTTGCCAGGGATGCCTGGGGCAGAGGATAATCGTAAATAATAACAGGCCTGTTTTTTGGAAAGTTAGGTTCAATTTTATTTAAAAACACTTTGTAAAAAATATCATCCCAATTGTCGTTTTTATCAACAAAATGTTTTAAATCCTTTCTATCTTCTAATTCTTTTTGAAAAGATTTTAAAGTTTTTGCCCTGTCTAAATTAATTCCGGCATATTTTAAAAATGTCTCTTTGAGAGAAAACCTGAGCCAGGGCAGGGTTAGATCTATTTTTTGTCCCTGATATTTTAAATATTTGGAGTAATTTACTTTTTTATTAAGAAAATATACCAATTGTTCAATGTCTTTCATAATCTGATTGTAATCAGAGTTTGCCCGATACCATTCAAGCATTGTAAATTCTGGATTGTGAGTTCCTCCAAAACTTTCACTTGCCCTGAATACTCTGGCGAGTTCAAAAATTTTGTCAAAGCCGGCTACCAGCAGTTTTTTTAATGAATACTCGGGAGAAGTGATTAAATAGCCCTTGTATTTTTTGTTCTTTTCATCTGCAAAATTTGTTTCAAAAGGAGCCAAATACGGTTCCTGACCAGCGCATTTTACTAAAATTGGAGTCTGCACTTCTAAAAACCCGCGCTTTTTAAAAAATTCACGTAAAAGATTATTAATCTTGTTTCTTTTAATCTGAATTTTTTTGAGTTCCGGATTTGATCTTATTTTTTCCCAGTTTTTCATTTTAGTATTGGAGAATTTATCTTTTTATCTTAATTTTAAATACCCCGCAAGTCAATGCTATAAGATTTATTACCTCTGGACTAGGTTTTGGAATTTTTGTTTTGTGCTAAAATATAATAATAAGGTATAAAAAATTTATGGAACAGATTATCTCAAAAGAGGAGCTTGAAGAGTTAAAGAAAATTGAAGGAGAATTAAGAGGGGTGTCTCTGAAGGGAGATGCGGAATTTGTGGTAAAAGAAAAAGGAGAAGAAGGATTAAAGAGACTGGAGGATGCAATGGCTCAACTGGGCTATCACATAAAATACAAAGATGTGGTGATGATGAATTTTTACCCCTTAAGCCTTGACGCAGTGAATCTATTGGCGATTAAAAGACTCTTTGATTTTGATGATAAAAAAATTCAGGAATTGGGAGGATTTTTATCCAAGGTTTCGCTAATATTGAAAATGTTTATGAGATATTTTGTCTCAATTGGGAGGGTTGCAAAAGAGGCGCCGGCAATATGGAAAAAAAATTATACGGTTGGAGACCTTAAGCTAATAGAGCTAAATCAGGAAAAAAAGTATCTGGTTTTAAGACTTGATGATTTTAATATCCATCCGCTTTACTGCCAGGTACTGATGGGATATTTTTCCAGCGTAGTCCAGATGGTAGTAAAAGAGAAGCCCGTTTGTGAGGAAACAAAGTGCCAGTTTAAAGGAGATAAATTCCATGAGTTTGTAATAAAATGGTAAATAGGTTTAGAGCAAGAAAAAGTCGCCAATCCTCCTTCCAGCGGAAGCGATTTTTTATTTAGAATAAAAGCATGAAAATAAATAATTTAGAAAAAGTTTTAGAAGGAGAGTCAAAATACAGGTTAAAACAGGCGAAATCTGCTGTATTTAAGGAGTTTATTCGTGATTGGAATGAGACAAGCGTCTTGCCATTGGAGTTAAGAAAAAAACTTAATCAAGAATGCCCACTTTCAATAACATCAGAAATTTTTCCTTCAAAGACAAAAGAGACTATCAAGGTACGCCTTACCTTAGCTGATGGTTTTAAAATTGAATCAGTTTTGATGCACCACAGAGATGGCAGAAATACAGTTTGTGTTTCCTCGCAAGTAGGATGTCCCCTGGGTTGTAAATTTTGCGCCACAGGAAGAATAGGACTAAAAAGAAACCTAGAGCCCTTTGAAATCATAGAACAGGTTTTATTTTTTGAACGATACTTAAAAAAAGAAACCCTCCTTCGCCCCCTTCTTCTCCGCCAGCTGGCGGATTCGGAGGACAAGCAAGGCTACGGAGGGCAAGGAAAAAAGGGGATTACCAATATTGTATTTATGGGAATGGGAGAGCCATTCTTAAATTACGAGAATGTAATGGCGGCTATTAGAATTTTAAATGAAAAAGACGGATTAGGCATTGGCGCAAGGCATATTTCCATTTCTACTGCAGGAGTCGTAGAAGGAATTAAAAAGTTTACCAAAGAGAATCTTCAAATAAATTTAGCGATTTCTTTGCATGCTTCAAATAATAAGTTGCGCTCTCAATTAATTCCTTTGAATAAAAAATATCCAATCGAGAAAATTTTAAAAGCAGTTGACGATTATATCAAAAGAAATAAAAGAAAGGTTATGTTTGAATATCTTTTAATAAGTGGAGTAAACGATTCTGATGAATGTGCCAGTGAATTGGCAAAATTAATGAAAAGGCCACTTTACTTTGTAAATTTGATTTTGTATAATCCGACTTGTTTTGGATTTGAGCCTTCTTCTTTTGAGAGAATAAAGCAATTCAAAAGGATCTTGGAGAGATCAGGAGTAAAGTTTTCTCAAAGATATCGTTTTGGTCAAGAAATCAAGGCCGCTTGCGGCCAACTCGCAATTGAGGAAAAATAATAAAAAATTTGATAGAATAAATTATATGGCAAAAGGAGGAATTTTAATTTACGGAATTTTGTTAATATATTTTTTAGCAATATTAGGAATTGGCATTTTTATAGTATCCTATCTGAGCAGGATGGTGACTTTGTCTCCGCAGAGCCCAATTTTTGTCTTTCCCCCAAAGAAGACAGAAAAAACCACCACTCTTAAAATATTTTTTAACAATAGCGGACTTGATCCGGAAGCTTCCTGTAATAAGGTTTTTCCGGTAGAAAGGACAGTTTTAAAAACTCAAACTCCTGCAAGAAAGGCCCTGGAACTTTTATTTGAAGGACCAAGTGTTTCCGAAAAAGATCAGGAGTTTTTCACCAGCATCCCAAAGGACGTGAAAATTAATAGTCTGACTATTGAAAACGGAATTGCAAAGGCAGATTTTGATGAGACTTTAGAATTTCAAGTTGGAGGTTCCTGCCGGGTTTCTGCAATCAGGAGTCAGATTACCCAAACCTTAAAGCAATTTTCAAGCGTTAAAGATGTGATAATTTCAATTGAAGGAAGAACCGAAGACATTTTGCAACCATAAACTAATCTCGTTTCATAAAAAAAGCCCTGAGAATGGGCTTTTTAATATGTTTTTATTTTCTTTCCCTTAAAATCCATAAAATAAGATTTATCAAATTTCCAGAAACCCAAAGGAACAGGAATTTTTCCCGAGCCATTTGGGGTATCGATGATATGAAGGGGAGTAGCAAGGCCCGAAAGGTTTTTTCGAAGTCTTGTCATAATCTCAACCTCTTTTTCAAGAGGTACTATAAAGTGCTCGACACCTTCCACCAAATCACAGTGATAGATATAATAGGGTTTTATTCCAAGTTCTATAAGTCTAGAAAACAATGTTTCTAAGATTTTATATGAATCATTAATTCCCCTTAAGAACACTGATTGGGATATCAAAATAGCACCTGTTTTTCTTAAAGACCCTACCGCCCTGATTGTCTCGGGAGTTAATTCGTCCGGATGTTCAAAATGGATGCTGATATAAAGTGGTTGTTTCTTGATTTTCGAAAAAACATCCAATACCTCTTTTTTTAAAAATCTAGGGTTAGAAACCGGAATTCGAGTATGGAGACGAAGAATCTTTATCTGAGAAAGATCGGAAAATTTTTTTAAAGCATAAATTAACAAATTTGGAACCATTAAAGGATCTCCTCCGGAAAAAATTATTTCGTTGATTTGAGGTTTTGATTTAACATACCCAATCATTCTTAAAATGTCTTGTTTTGTGATTTTTCCATTTTTGATATCACTGACTTTTCTTCTTCTGGTACAAAAACGACAAAAAGAAGCACAGTCCATGGTTAACTGCACAAGTACCCTGCGAGGATATTTATGGCATAATCCTTTCTTTAGAGTAAATTCATCTTCCAAGAGGGGATCAATAAATGCTCTTTTTGAAGATTTTTCTTCTTTCCCAGAAGGATAAAACTCTCTTTTAATAGGAGTTGAGGATTTTGCTAATCTTTTAAGGTATTTGCTGATTTTGACTAACATTTAAGTTTAAAAAACAAAAAGAACCCACTTTCCTTCGTAGGTTCTGC
>Ga0315277_10007274_pt1 | contig 14367 bp, 14 predicted proteins | sample YL17G05_15_MG_FD_203695 | JGI IMG/M metagenome (GOLD analysis project Ga0315277, IMG submission 203695) | Sediment microbial communities from Yellowstone Lake, YNP, Wyoming, USA - YL17G05_15 | ecosystem: Environmental > Aquatic > Freshwater > Lake > Sediment | place: USA: Wyoming | collected... | reverse complement strand
AACCAGGTCCCGACGGCCAATGGCTGCCGCAGACTCCCGCCATGGCCGCCGGCCTGACCGACCATATGTGGTCCCTTTGGGAATGGGTGACCTTTCCGGTAGTGCAACGCGAATAGGACACAAGGGGAATGCCGCTGAAATCTGCGGCCGCGTTTGCCGGCGGCTGCGGCGGCCGAGGCTCCACCCATGCCAGCGTGACCGGCAGGTGAAACAGGACCACGCCCTGCAAGAGCACCAGGAACCAGCCGGCCCGTTGAATCCGCGGTGAATTGGGCCGCAGCCACCAGATCAACCCTTGCACCAGCACGGCCGAGACGGCCAGCAGTACGGTCGCCCGCAGCAGCGGCCAGAGAATCTCGTCCCCAAGTCCCGTCATCGCTCGTCCCCCTTTCCGCGGAGTGGCTTGCCGGAGGCCTCCGCCTCGGCGATCAGCCGCTTCAATTCGCGGATCTCTTCGACCGAAAGCGGCCGGCCGGAGATCAGGTGGGCCACCAGCGGCACCACGCTGCCGGGACTGACCTTGTCCAACAGCACGTCGATCAGCCGGGCGCCGACCTCCTCGGGGTCCACGGCCGCCTCGTACCTGGCCGGGCGTTGCCGGCTGCGGCGGACGGTTCCCTTGTCGACCAGCCGATTCAGCCGGGTCTGCATCGTGGTGTATCCTACCGCCCGGCCGAACTGGCCGAACGAGCGGTGGGCCTCGGCCAGCGTGACCGGCCCACGGGCCCAGAGCATCGACATGATCTCCAGTTCGCCGGTCGAGAACCGTGGTGTCTTTGGTTTCTTGCCCATCGTCCCCTCGATTATGACAGTTGTAGTAAGGGCATTATACTACTTTCGTCATAAAAGGCAAGCCCTTTTTCTGCCGCCGGAAGGGCCGGAATCGGGGTCCCGGGCAGGGTGATCCGCGACAAGACTCCACCTGATCGGGTCGATCGCTGTAACCCTAGCGATCGATTCAGCCCCCGCCTTGTCAGGATCGGTTTCGGTGGTACCCTGTACCGGAGCGCCTGGCTGAGACTTCAATGCCGCACTGACGGCTCGCCAATGGCCGGCGGCAAACCTGCCGCCGGGGTCCCCGGCGTCCGTTGGACGCCGGCTACTTGTCACCCAGCTCCGTGGGCGGACTGAGCGGGGCGTTCATCCCCGTCAGCGAAGACGCCGCCCTGGCCGACGCCGTCGGCCAGGGCCACCTGGTGCTGGAGAAGCTCGAGGCAATGACCAGCGTCTGCTCCGTGGGGCTGGACATGGTCGCCATCCCCGGCGACACGCCGCCCGAGACGATCGCCGCCCTGATCGCCGACGAAATGGCCATCGGCGTGACGAACGACAAGACCGCCGCCTGCCGGCTGATTCCCGTCCCCGGCGCCAAGGCGGGCGACGTGGTCAACTTCGGCGGCCTGTTCGGCTCCACGCCCGTGGCCGAGGTCCGCAACGCGGGCGCGAGCCAGCAGTTCGTCCACTTCGGCGGCCGCATCCCCGCGCCGCTCCAGTCCCTGCGGAATTGAGACAGAGCATACCCAGCCGCTCGCCGCTTGGCACCGATACGAGGAGTATTCCTCTAACCTCCGCAGAGCGCACGGTCCGACTCGCCCAGTAGTGCGGCTCTTGACAAAAGCGTCCGGGCGCCGACAATGAGTAATGACGCTCCGTCGGGGCCAACGCTGCCCCGCCGGACCCGTACCCTCGGCACACCGGCAGGCACGGCTTGGCAGGCACACATCCCGGACGCTCAAGATATGGACGAAGCACTCACCATAACCGAGATCGAAGAGCGCTGTCCGTCTGAGTGGATCCTGGTCGAGGATCCGCAGACGAACGATGCGCTGGAAGTGCTCGGCGGGATCCTGCGGTTTCACAGCCGGGATCGCGATGAGGTTTATCGCAAGGCGGTAGAGCTGCGCCCCAAGCGGTACGCCATGCTCTACACCGGACCGGTTCCGGAGGACATGCCATTCATCCTATGCCTTTCCCCTTCGATCCAGGCCAAGCGCTGATCATCGTTCGCGCCGAGGTCGTGGGGCCTGGGGCAAGTGCAGTCTTGCGGCTGGCCCTGGACACTGGCGCGACGTGGACGTTGATCAACGCGGCCATCTTGGTATCCATCGGCTACGCCCCGGCGCTTGTGCCCGAGCGCCTTCAGGTAACGACCGGCAGTGGCGTGGAATTCGTCCCCCGCTTGAACCTTCGCAAGATCTCCGCGCTGGGGCAGCACCGCGCCGACTTTCCCGTCCTCTGCCACACCCTCCCGCCCACCGCCGCTGTCGACGGCCTTCTCGGCTTGGATTTTCTGCGGGGGCAGATCTTGACGATCGACTTCCAGAAGGGATCGATCACCCTGGCTTGACCAGCCGCTGGGGGCTTGGCGGCATGCTGCCGCAGATCGCCGCCTCAGAAACCGAACAGGAACGGCTGCGGTGTGAACCCGATCGGGATGAAGGCCAGTGCCAGCCAGCCGAGCATGGTTCGCACGGGACCCAGCGGCACCTCGTCGTTGGCGGTGGGCGGGTGGACGGGGCCCATCAGCATCAACAGCATCAACATCAGCGTCCACCCCCAGAGCCGGTACCAAATCACAGCCACGACGGCCGCCAGCAGCAACAGCGTGGCCACCTTATGTGCCTTGGTCCGCAACAGGCCGTAAAGGATGTGCCCGCCGTCGAGCTGCCCGATGGGCAGCAGGTTCAACGCCGTAATCAACAGGCCCACCCAACCGGCAAATGCCACGGGGTGTAGGTAGAGATCGTGTCCCTCGGGAATCGGCCCGTGGATCCACGCGCTCAGCACCTTGAACAACAGCGGCTCACCCAACATCATCTGGTCGCCCCTGGGTACGTATGCCTTCACCTGAGACAAGTACAGTCCCCATGCGCAGAAGACCAGCGTCGGCACCAGCCCGGCCAACGGACCGGTGATGCCGATGTCGAACAATGCGCGGCGGTGCCCCATCCGCGGTTCCATCACGATCACCGCCCCGAGTGTCCCCAGCGGCGAGATGGGCATGGGAATGAAATAGGGATAACTGGCGTGCACGCGGTAGCGCCGGGCCTGCAGGAAATGGCCCGCCTCGTGGCAGATCAGAATCGTCATCACTGGCAACGCGTACTGCCACCCGTGCGCGAGTGCATAGTAGCAGCAATACCCCAGTACGGCGATTGCGCCATCGACAAGGCCACGCAACGGGCCGAGCGCCCGCCATTGAAAGTAGCCCACATACACCGCGTCCAGCAGCCCGCCAGCCAGCAGCGTCGAAAGGCATGTGGCCAAGAACAGCCCCAGCGGCAGCCATACCCGCCGGCGCAGCCGCCGCCCCACAGGCCAGGGCTGCATCCGCGGCTCGGGAACCAACTCAGCCAGGATGATCTCCGGCTCCGGCCCGGCGCCGCGGCTGACTCCGTCATTCTCTTCAAAGTCGTAGCTGCTCATCTGCTTGCTGCATTCTACCTTCTGACCTGCCGATGGCAAGGCCGACCCTTCCCCCTTCCGTTTTCCGCTTTCCCCCTTCCACCTTCCGCCTTCCCTTTTCCCCCGCCCCCGGAACCGGGGGCTTGTGCTGCCCAGACGATGATCCAATACTTGGAACTTGTCCCAGAACCGCACGGAACGCTCCGGGTGGCCGGGGTCGAGCGCAGCGAGCCCCCGGAATCCTGCGGCTGGGGGCGGCCTCCGGCCGACCGCCAGCCACCCCGATGATCTGTTCCGGCATGACCTCTTGCTCTCGACGTGCCGTTTGCCCACGCGTCGGGCGCTTTGCGTGATTAAGGAGATCGACCCATGCTGGAAAGGTTTTTCAGGCTTTCCGAGCACCATACCACCGTGCGGACCGAGCTGCTGGCCGGGCTGACCACCTTTCTGACCATGGCCTACATCATCTTCGTCCAGCCGGCCGTGCTCACCCACACACCCGGCGGCGGGCCGACCGGCATGGACCAGCACGCCGTAATGACCGCCACCTGCCTGGCGGCCGCCTTGGCCACGGCCATCATGGCCCTCTACGCCCGGTATCCGCTCGCCCAGGCCCCCGGCATGGGCGAGAATTTTCTCTTCGTGGCGGTCGTGGCGCTGCTGATCGACGAGGGCTCCCCCACGCCTTGGCAGACGGCCCTAGGCGTGGTCTTCATTGCCGGAGTGTTGTTCGTGCTGCTCTCGCTGTTCGGCATCCGCGAGATGCTGCTGGACACTATCAGCCCCAGCATCCGCAACGCCATCGCCGTGGGCATCGGGCTGTTCATCGCCTTCATCGGGCTGCAATGGGGGGGACTGGTGGTCCCCAGTGCCGCCACCTGCGTGAAGCTCGATCCCCATTTCACCTCCCCCGACCTGATCGTGTTCTTCTTCGGACTGCTCTGCACCACCATACTGTTTGCCCTGCGGGTCCGCGGCTCGATCGCCCTGGGGATCATCGCCGCGGCGGCCCTGGCGGTCGTGCTGAAATGGACCCTCCCGCTGCCCCCGGCAGAGGGCGCGGCGCCGTCCGTAGCGATCGTCCAGTCGGCCGGCCTGCAGGGGTTCCAGCTCGCCGAGAAGGTCGTTTCCCTGCCGCACGCCCCCCATTGGCTCCAGATGGACCTCCCGGCCGCCCTCTCCTGGAAGATGGCCCCCTTTATCCTCATCTTTTTGTTCATGGGCGTGTTCGACATGCTGGGCACGCTGGTGGGCGTGAGCGAGCAGGCCGGATTGATCAAGGACGGCAAGCTGCCCCGCGCCCGCCAGGCCTTGCTCTCCGACGCCGTGGGAACGACGGTCGGGGCCGCCCTGGGAACCAGCACCGTCACCAGCTTCATCGAGAGCGCGGCCGGAGTGGAGCAGGGGGGCCGGACCGGCCTGACCGCACTCTGCACCGCCGCCCTGTTCCTGGTGGCCCTCTTCTTCACCCCCCTGGTCGCCATGATCGGCAGTTACCGCCCCATCACGGCCCCGGCACTGCTGATCGTCGGCTCGATGATGATGCGCAACGTCGTCAAGATCGACTGGAAGGACTACACCGAGGCCATCCCCGCCTTTTTGATCCTCGTCGGCATCCCTATGACCTACTCCATCGGCGATGGGCTGGCCCTGGGGTTCGTCGCCTACCCCGTCGTCAAGCTCTGCACCGGCAAGGGCCGCACGATTAGCTGGCTGATGTACCTGATGGCCCTGGTGCTGGCGGCCTACCTGGTGTTCGTCCGCGTCAAGGCAGGGTAGGGCGGATTGCAGAATGCAGAATGCAGAATGTAGAATGCAGAAGGCAGAGTTCACCCTAGGAGGTTTTTCTGCATTCTGCCTTCTGCCTTCTGCATTCACTTGGCCCGACACGTATGTTAATTCCACAGTTCTCCCTACGCTGGCTTCTGGCAGTGACTACCGCCTGTGCCGTGGCCTTCTCGATCTTCGGCCTGGCCCTGCGCGGGAGCCCTTGGGCCCAGGGCGTCTCGATCGCCATTGTGGCGCTGGCGGTCGTGCTGTTGGTCCACGCCTTTCTGTTTACGCTGCTGTGGGTGTTTTCCGCAATCGTTTTCCGACCTCTTTGGACGTTGGGTGGTTCCGCGCGGTCGCCGTTCGCACGCGATCCGGCCGCTCCCCGTCCGAACGATCCCGCTACCACCCGACCAACCTGCGGTCGGTGCCCGGTACCCGGCGACAACGAAATCCCGGCCACGCCAATCCTGCTGAATTAGCCGGGGCGGCAGAGGGCCAGCATAATGCACTCAGCATTCAGCATTCAGCATTCAGAATTCTGCATTCTGCATTCTGCATTCTGCGTTTCCGCCCGAGCGTTCGCAGCCGTCACCATCTGCGCCTGCCTGGTCGGCTGGTCCGGCCCGGTCGAGGCATGGTCGGGGACGGTCTATTCCGCCACCGCTGCCGGGACAAACCTGACCGTCGACACCCGCTGGGTTGACGGCGCCGGGTATCGGCCCGTGCGGGTCACTCTCACTCCGACGGCCCCCACCACGGTCGACAAGACGTTCACAGTCGAGTTCCTGCTTCGCCGCCGCCCCTGGCCCGACGACCGCCACGACCTCCGCGTGGCCCGCGATATTGAGCTCCCCGCCGGCTCGGGCCCGGTCCAGGCCACCGTTTCCCTGCCGCAATACCCGGACTGCGACTCCTACACAGTCAATGTCTTGGAAGACGGGAAGCTGCAGCCCAGATTGTGCATCCCGTGGACGCAGTATGCCAACACGGCCACCGACTGGGCGGAGTGTCTTCCGGCGTTGCTGGTGGTCGGCGACACTATCCCTGATACGCATCCCCTGGCCGAGCTGTTGCCGCTGGAAGACTACTTCAGCAGCCAGACGGTCCGGCGCTTCAACCAACGACCGTTCCCATCCGCGAACGTCGTCAGCCAGATGGCGAGCATCCCGCAGACACTACCCGGCGTGGTGTCGTACCGAATCGCAGAGCTTCCCCAGCGGTGGATCGACTACTCCAGCGTGGACGTGGTCTGTATCTCGCTCGGGCAGCTTGAGGAGGTGGCCGGGAAGAACCCGGCCGCTCTGCGGGCCGTGCTGCAATGGACGGCCGCCGGCGGGAATCTCTGGGTAAGCGGCGCCGGACAGGATTGGCAGCACGTGCCCAAGATCGAGAATTTCCTCCGGCTTGCCACTGGCGAGACGCCAGTGCCACCCGCCACCGGCGAGACGCCGGTGCCACTTGCCGAGTTAACGAAATGGGGCTGGAAACCGCCCGACAAGGAAGCGTATCTGAAAGCAGTTCAAGGCGGCTTGTCCGAAGTCCCCGTGGCCGAACGCCGATACCCGCCCTATGTAATGCCTCCCCCGCGCGTGCCAATCCCGGAGGCAATCCCGCCGGCTGGCACCGGCACTGCCCAGCCACGCGTCGGCAAGGCACCCACCCAAGCTCAATTCCTCTTCCGCCCGTACGACATGGGCCTGATCGTGGCCTTGGCGTCGGGCGATCCTTTCCAGGACACCGCCGACCAGTGGCGGGGCGTGTTGAACACCGTCGGGCCCGATCGCTGGTTGTGGTGCCGCCGTCACGGGCTGTCGATGGTCCGCCAGAACCCGGACTACTGGAATCTCCTCATCCCCGGCGTGGGGCTGGTCCCGGTCGCGGAGTTCTGCGTGCTGATCACGCTGTTCGTGGTGGGCATCGGCCCGCTGAACTACTGGCTTCTGCGGCGCTGGGGAAGGCTGCACCTGCTGGTGGTGACCATCCCGCTGGGCGCGGCGACCGTGACGGTGGCCCTGTTTGCCTACGCCGTGGTGGCCGATGGCCTGGGCACCCGCGTCCGCGTGCGGAGCGTCACGCGGCTCGATCAGGGTCGCGGGCAGGCGGTCTGCTGGGCCCGGCTGTCTTACTACGCCGGCCTGGCCCCGCGGCGTGGGCTCACCTTTCCCGACGACGTCCTCGTCCTGCCGCTGGAATACGCCCCCGTGCCCGACTACCGCGACCCTCCGCTGCGACGCGAGTTGATCTGGCGCGAAGGCCAACAGGGTGAGCAGCAGTGGTTCGCCTCCGGTTGGCTCAGCTCCCGCACACCCGCACAGTTGCTCACGGTTCGGTCGCGTCCCAGTCGTCTTGGACTTCAACTGATCCGCTCGCCCGGCAATCCTGGGCCGCCGCAGATCCGCAACGGTCTGGGCACCCGCATCGAGCAACTGGTCGTCTGCTCAGACGACCGGAAACTCTACTGGGCGGAAGGCATCGACGCCGATCAGACCGTCCCGCTGGAGCAGTTCACGCCCCAGGCGGGAGCCAAGTTTTGGGAAGTCTTCCGCAGCAACCAACCCCAGGTGCCGGAGGGCATCCAGACGCGATATTACGGCTCCGGCGGCGTCTTCGGACTCCGCTACTATCGCTCGCCGTACGGCAACCCGGCCATCGCCCCGCCCACCCAGCAGACCAGCCGGTTGGAAGCCTCGCTGGCCGACGTCCAGACGCTGGCCGGGGCCGGCTTTTCCCTGCTCGAGCCGGGCAGCTACGTGGCCGTCGTGGAGCAGTCGCCCGAAGTCGTGCTGGGCGTCGCCTCGGCGCGCCAGGAAGCCAGTTATCACGTGATCTTGGGAAAATGGTAATAGCAGTAGGCAGTAGGCAGTTGGCAGTAGGCAGTAGGCAGTGGGCGGTCAGAATTCAGCATTCTGCATTCTGCATTCAACATGACTGACTCCCATCCGATGATCGAGCTGCGGCACCTCCACCGGTACTTCGGGCAGACCCGGGCGGTCGACGACGTCTCGTTCCAGGTCTACCGCGGTCAGGTCTTCGGTTACATCGGGCCCAATGGCGCCGGCAAGACGACCAGCATGCGGGTGCTGGCTACACTGGATCTGCCCACCGCTGGCGACGCCCTGGTCGACGGCTTCTCGGTCCTGAACGACCCCGACCGCGTCCGCCGCCGCCTCGGGTTCATGCCCGACTACTTCGGCACCTACCGCAACGTCAGCGTCCGCGAGTACCTCGACTTCTTCGCCCGGGCATACCAGCTCCGTGGGCGCCGGCGGGTCGAGGCCGTCGATCAGGTGATGGCGTTCACCGGGCTGGACGTGCTGGCCGACAAGCCGACCGACGGGCTCTCCAAAGGCATGAAGCAGCGGCTTTGCCTGGGCCGCGCCCTGATCCACGATCCGGCCGTGCTGGTCCTGGACGAGCCGGCCGCCGGCCTGGATCCCCGCGCCCGGATCGAGCTGCGGGAGATGATCCGCAAGCTGGCCAACAGCGGCAAGACCATCCTCATCAGCTCCCACATCCTGACCGAACTGGCCGAAATCTGCCACGTGGTGGGGATCATCGAGCGCGGCCGGCTGCTGGCCGTGGGCACCGTCGAGGAAATCCGCCGCCGACCGCTTGGTGGTGCCCGCCGCCAACCGCAGAATGCCATCCAGGTGCGCCTGCTGGGCACTGCCGACGCCCTGGGCGACTGGCTCACCCGGCAACCGCAGGTCAGCCAGCTCCAGGTCAACGGCGATTCGGCCCGGTTCCTCCATGCCGGTCCACCGGACGCAGAAGCCGACCTCCTCCGCGCGATGATCGAGGCCGGCTTCCGCGTGGTGGCCTTCGGCTCGCAACAGCAAACTCTCGAAGACGTCTTCATGCAGGTCACGAAAGGTCTGGTGCAATGAGAGGGGACAGTCGAGAGTGCAGAGGGGCCAGGGGCCAGGGATCAGGGGCCGGGGATCAGGGGCCAGGCACCAGGGGCCAGGCAGCAGAGAGCGGGTGCCAGTTCATCAATCATCAATCATCAATCATCAATCATCAGTTTGCCGCCGGCTGGTGGGAGCCGCTGGACCGTGCGCTGCAGTGGGCCGGCGATCGGCTCAACCCCATCCTCGTCAAGGAAACCCGCCAGGCACTCAAGAGCCGGCAGTTCACCATCACTTTCGCCCTGCTGCTGATCTGTGGCTGGGCGTGGTCGATCCTCGGCGTGGCGCTCACGCCTGATATCTGGTACGGTGCCCCCGGGGCCGACATGTTCTTCGGCTACTACCTGATCCTGGCTTTCCCTCTTCTGGTGATCGTCCCCTTCGGCGCCTTCCGTTCGCTGGCCGGCGAGCAGGAGGACCGCACCTACGAGCTGATGTCCGTCACCACGCTCTCACCCCGACAAATCGTCGCAGGGAAGCTCGGCAGCGCGGTGCTGCAGATGCTGATCTACCTCTCGGCCATCACGCCTTGTCTGGCGTTCACCTACATGCTGCGGGGCATCGACTTTCCGACGATCCTGTTCTTTGTGTTCTACACCGTCCTGGCTTCAATCGCCCTGGCGGTAATTGGCCTGTTGGCCGGCACGGTAACCTCCGAAAAACACTGGCAGGTCGTGCTCTCGGTGTTCCTGGTCGCAGGGTTGCTCGGCGCGTTTCTGGGAAGCCTGGGGATGGTGGGAGGATTGCTGGAGGAACTCCGCGGGGCGTTCACCGACCCCGAGTTCTGGCAGGCCAACGCCGCCTTCCTCACCGGCTGCCTGAGCTACCTGGTCCTGCTGTTCTACGCCGCCGCCGCGCAGATCACCTTCCCCAGCGACAACCGCTCCACCCGCCTCCGTGTGGTGATGCTCGTCCAGCACCTCCTGCTGACCGGCTGGATGGCCTGGTTGTGGCTCGGGCCGGTCAGGGGCGAGGAAAAGCTGCTGCGGGTGTTCATGGTCTTCATCGGGCTGCACTGGTACGTGATGGGCATGTTCATGACCGGCGAATCGCCACAGCTCTCCCCCCGCGTGAAACGACAACTCCCCCAAAGCTTCCTCGGCCGCGTCTTTCTCACCTGGTTCAATCCCGGGCCGGGCACGGGCTACGTCCTGGTGATCTCCAGCCTGCTGGGCGCCCTGGCCATGGTTTTGCTCGCCCTCGCGGTCAAGCCAGCCCTCGGCTTCTCCAGGCTCCGCCCGTGGAGCCCGGTCGACTCCGGACAGCTCCTCGCCTTCGGCGTGCTGGGGCTCTCCTACGTCACCATCTACCTCGGCGTGGGATTGCTGCTGACCAGGCTGCTCCGTCTCTTCCTGCGAGTCGAGGTCCTCCTGACCGTCCTGCTCCAGTGCCTGCTGGTGCTGTTGGGGCTGTTCGTACCGTGGGTGGTGCAGTCGCTGTGGCTCCGCAATCCCGACTACGAGTATTTCACGTGGATCCGCCTGCCCGATCCGCTCTGTTCCCTGATCCACGTCTTCGATGGATTCAGCCTCCCTGCCGACGCATTGCTCCTGCTGGTCGTCGTTCCGGGGCTCGCCCTGATCGTCTTCGTCCTGAATCTGCCCGCCGTGGCCCGGGAAGTGCAGCAGGTGCGGGCGCCCAAGCCCCAGCGGGTCGCCGAGGAAGACGCCCAACTGGCCGCGGAGAAGGCCCCCACGGAACCAGCCCGAACCAGCCCCTGGGATTGAGGGAATGCTGAATGCTGAATTCTGAATGCTGAAGCTGATTGTTGAATGCCAACTGCCGATCTCAAGAGGTTCTCCCCTCGCCCCGCCTGCGGGGAGAGGGGTAGGGGGTGAGGGGAGGAAAAAGGGGACAGGTCCAATTTGTGCGAAGCACCCTCCGGGCCGTTCCGGCAAATTGGACCTGTCCCCTTTTTCCGGGGCACGCAAGACTACTTAGGCTCTGAATGCTGAATGCCCGCTGTATCTATCGACTCTCCACTATCCACTCTCCACTATCCACTCCGCTGTGAACTGCCTTGCCTCCCCCGCGGTCGTCGTCACCGGCTCCTCGACCGGTATCGGGGCCGGCTGCGCCCTGGAACTCGACGGCCGCGGCTTCCGCGTGTTTGCCGGGGTGCGGTCTGAGGCCGACGGGCAGCGCTTGCAGGCCCGCGCCTCCGAAGCGCTCACGCCGCTGGCAATCGACGTGACCGACGCTCAATCCATCGAGCACGCCGCCCGCTTCGTCGCCGACGCCGTCGGGCAGGCCGGGTTGGCCGGGCTGGTCAACAACGCCGGCATCGTGGTCGCCGGCCCCCTCGAGATCCTCCCCATCGACCAGCTCCGCCGGCAGCTCGAGGTCAACGTCATCGGCCAGATTGCCGTCACCCAGGCGCTGCTGCCGCTGCTGCGGGCTGCCCGGGGCCGGATCGTCAACGTCAGCTCCGTCAACGGCTCCCTGGCGCCGCCCTACTTGGGTCCGTACGCCGCCTCAAAATTCGCGCTGGAGGCGCTCAGCGACGCGCTGCGGACCGAGCTTCGCACCTGGGGAATCACCGTCTCGCTGATCGAGCCCGGCGCCGTGGATACCCCCATCTGGGAAAAGGCCTTCGCGGCGGCCGACCAGTTGGCCCAGCACGTCCCGCCCGAGGCCCTAAAGCTCTACGAAGCCGACCTCGCGGCCATGCGCGCGACGACCCGCCGCCTGGCCCTCGGTGCCATGCCCGTGCAAAAAATCGTCCGCGCAGTCCTCCACGCCTTGACGGCCAAACGCCCCAGAACGCGGTACTACATCAACCTGCAGACCCAGCTCCTCTTCGGCCCCTTCAAGCTGCTGCCCGACCGCCTCCGCGACTGGTTCATCCGCCGCAGCATCGGCCTCCGCTGAAACGCATCGCGTCAGAAGGCTGAATGCTGAATTCTGAATTCTGAATGCCCACTCCCCGCTATCCACTATCCACTATCCACTATCCACTCCTAATGCTTGTGCCCCGGAACCACCCGCGTCGCCTCGTCGCCGAACTGCCGGGTGAGCAGTTCGCGGAGCATCAGCCGCGCCCGCAAGAGTCGCACCTTGACGTTGGCGGTGCTGATCCCCAGGGCCTCGGTCGTCTCGTTGGTCGATAGCCCCTCCACGTCGCGGAGCAGAAACACCAGCCGGTACTTCTCGTCGAGCTGCGCGACGGCCTCGTCCAACAGCCGCCGGGTCTCATGCCGGCTGGCAAGTTCCTCGGGCGTCTCCCGCCACTGGGCAATATACTCGGGGTGCGGCACGCCCTCGTCGGGATCCTCCGCGCGATCATCGGCCAGCGGCACGGTCCGCTGCTGTGAACGCTTCCGCAGCAGGGCCAGCGCGTGGTTGGTCGCGATCCGCAAGAGCCAGGTGGAGAATAGGGCCTCTTCCCGAAACTCCTTCAGGTGCTCGATCACACTCAGAAAGGTCTGCTGCACCACCTCCTCGGCGTCCTGCACCTGCCCGACAATCCGCCGGGCCAGGCCATAGATCCGCCGCTCGTACCTGCCGACCAGCGCCTCGAAGGCGGCAAAATCCCCCTCCCGCGCCCGGCGGACCAGCGGCAGGTCGTCGTCATTTCTTTGGATCATCGCTCCCCGTTCAGCGTAGTCACGACCGACCTGTGCGACCCTGGCGAAGTCACGGACGTCGTGCGTGACCATAGTTCTACTATCCGAGTTCGCTCAACATCGCTACAAACCGTAGGATTGGGTAAATTGAGGAGTTGCCCAAACCTCCCACTCTGAAGCGTTGTTGTGTCCCACGACGCCAAATGTCGTAACTCGGACAGTAGAAATAGACTGGCACCCGGCTTCGACCGCTGAAACCTGGAAACACCGACCACGATCATTAACCGAAGCCGATTCGCCGCGATCTCTTTGGCTCCGGCGGCATCATCAGTTCCCGGATTGCGTCAAACACCACTTTGAACTGTTGGTCGTACTTGCGCTCCAGCGCAGCCAGCTTTCCGGCAAGCCGGGCACCGACCGAAGGTTGGTCGTGCGAAGCCACCAGTTGCCGCAGTCGCACGAAGGCCCGCATGATCTCGATGATCACCTGGACCGCCCGCGGGCTCCGCAACACGCTGGAAAGCATGGCCACGCCCTGTTCAGTGAAGGCGTAGGGTCTTCGGCGGAGCCCCATCTTGGCCCCGGAATTGGAGATCACAAAATGTGATCTCCGTTGACCCAACTCCTCGGCAGAGAGTTGGAACATGAAATCCTCGGGAAAGCGTTCCTGGTTGCGTTTGACAGCCTGGACCAGCACCCGTGTCTCAACGCCGTACAACTCCGCCAAATCGCGATCCAGCAGCACCTTCTGGCCACGGATCAGCAGGATCGACCGCTCGATCCGCTCGACAGGCACCAGGGAAGTCACTTGCCTGCGTTTCGCCATGAATCGCCGCGACTGTGCTCGGGGATGCCCCCGCTCCGGTGCATCGTGCGAGTCTAACAAGATGGCCGCCCCATGCGAAGATGCCCATGGGTGCCCCACCGGGTGGCACAGCTTCATAGCGGGGTCGCGGAGCGACAAGAATGCACTGGAAGAGGGCGTAAGTCAGAAACGGCCCAGCCCATGGGAGTCCGGCCCGACTGCGCCTGTTCTTGTGCCTTCGACAGCCGGCTTGCCTCAACCCAAGCCACCTGCACCCGCCCCGGAGGCTGGGGACCGGTCAGAACTGTCGGACTGCTTCCGGACAGGCATTGCCGCGGCGGGAGGAACTCGCCGAATCGGGAGGTCCACACGCAGGTCAAACACCCCAGATTCTCCATCTCCGGCCGTATCCTGGCCCAAGTCAGGCACCACCTCGCCCAGTCGCCGCACCATGGTGTTAAACAGCTCGTGTAACAGCCCCAGATGAGGCACTTGCCCCAACACCTCCAGGGGTCTGCAAGGAGGGGCTGTCTTCCAGGCAGTCCCAGGGGAAGAGGGGTTTGGTGATGGCGATCCGCATGGGCTGGAGTCCTCCGTGAGGGGTTTGCCGGAGCCAGGCCCCATTTTACACCGCAACCACTCCCCGCGTGAATAGCAATCTGGTCGAAAAATCGCCTGGTGTCCTGCGTTCATTGCACCGGACAGTTTTACCACAAGATGTAGTGGATGCCTGGATGTCTGACCACTGCATCTTGGGGTGTGCAGTACTCGTAGGACACAAGGCTTCACCGTAGGCCTGCAAAATCGCCTGCCGGTAAGGCTTGTATTCGTCGCTGGTGATCAGGTTCATCGGCCGGCCTTCCGTTCGCTCCTTGAAGTCCTGGACCAATGCCTCCACGTTCTCCACCGT
>Ga0315277_10007273_pt1 | contig 14367 bp, 12 predicted proteins | sample YL17G05_15_MG_FD_203695 | JGI IMG/M metagenome (GOLD analysis project Ga0315277, IMG submission 203695) | Sediment microbial communities from Yellowstone Lake, YNP, Wyoming, USA - YL17G05_15 | ecosystem: Environmental > Aquatic > Freshwater > Lake > Sediment | place: USA: Wyoming | collected... | reverse complement strand
CTCTTTCGGGCTTACACCCAGGGCAACATGAAGCGCACCGACGTTCAAGAGACGCTGGGGATTGGCAAGAGCCGGTTCTTCTGCCTACTCAAGGAGTACCGGCAGGCCCCTGAGACCCTTGCCATCTCCTACGCGCGGTCAACACCTCCTCGCCTGACGGCGAGTGCGGAGACGGAGATCAAGAAAGAGCTCCTGCGAGAGAAGAAACTGGTCGAGGATCCACGGCTACCCATCTCGGGCTACAACTATTGCGCCGTGCGCGATCGTCTCAGGAAGAAAGGGATCACTGTCTCCGCAACGACGATCACGGCGCGAGCCAAGGCCTTGGACTGCTACCGACCCAGGCCGAAGAGAAAAGTCCATGACCGCGAAGTCCTGACCACCTCCGTCGGCGCCTTAGTCCAGCACGATGCTTCTCTGCACCTCTGGTCCCCCTACGCTCAGGACAAATGGACCCTGATCACTTCCATCGATGACTACAGCCGCAAGCTTCTCTTTGCCGAATTCTTTCCTGTCGAAACGACCTGGAACCACATCCAGGCCGCCCAAACCCTCATAGAATCCCATGGAATCCCGCTGCGCTTCTACGTCGACTCCCTGCGCATCTTCCGCTTCGTCCAGGGGCGAGACAGCCTGTGGCGCAAGCATGTGCTGCAGACCGACCAGGCCGATCCCCAGTGGAAGCAGGTCATGCATCTCCTGGGGGTCGAAGTGATCCACGCCCTATCGCCTCAGGCCAAGGGCAAGGTTGAGCGTCCCTATGGCTGGATGCAAGACCGGATCGTACGCACCTGCGCTTTGGAGCACCTGTCCACCTTGGAGGAGGCCCGGGCCGTGCTACGGGAAGAGGTTGACCGGTACAACAACCACCAAGTCCATTCGACAACCCGAGAGATCCCCAACCTGCGCTTTGCCCGGGCCCAGCGGGAGGGCAACAGCCTCTTCCGATCCTTCACACTGCCCAAGCCCTACACATCCCCCAAGGACGTCTTCTGCCTGCGCGAACGCAGGATCGTCAACGCCTACCGCCGCATCACCCTCTTCGGCAGCGAGATTGATGTCCCCAAAGCCCCACCCCACGAGGAGGTCGAGCTCCATCTCGTCCCAAACGAAACCCTCCGGATCATCGACATTCGCGTCTGGTTTGGCAACAAAATGCTGCAGTCCACTACGCTCCCCCTGGAGGGTATCCGTGTCCACTTTTGAGCTTTGAAAGTGTCCACTTTTCAGCTTTTGCCAACAGTGGCGCTCCCGCCACGTGCTTTCGGCGGTCACGTATGCGCGAATCAAGGACAAAAACATCGCCCCCTTGCGCGTGCCGGGCATCAACGCGAAATGCGCCCCCACGCGTCGGCAATCGGACTGTCCTGGCCGAAAACCCCATCCGACTGACAACAATCCTCACTCGGACCTGCAATATGCTCCGTCTATTGGTTTTGGCTTTCCGTCGAGGGCCACTTCTGCACGTCTTCTTATTGTCACTCTATTGGTCCGACCCATTCGCTCCGCACATACTTCTCTGTAGCAGGCTTCCCTCCATCTCACCCTGCCCTTTCCAAATCCTGTTGCTTTCGCGACACCGGCCGACCTCGCGCGTAGCAAAGCCGACCCTGTCGTGTCCCATCAGGATCGGATTGTCGCCTGGGTAATCTGCGGTGGATGTGATGGCTAGCCAGCGCAAGTCTCGCAAGGTATGGAGTAGAGGCCTATTGACCTCCTGCCGCAATTGGGCTATCCTCGCGGTTAATCTTGCCATCGAAGACATCCGGGCACGCGAGTATCGCGGAACCACGGGCACCCTCACGAACATGAAAGTTCCCTCCGAGGCCCCCGCCCCAGGAGCGAAGCTCATAACCCGGAGGTCCCAGGTTCGAGTCCTGGCCCCGCTACCTGTGTGAAACCGTAGACCCTAGGTCTACGGTTTTCGTTTGGCCCAACGTATCGCGACGGCGAAATCCTGGCTCAAGGGAGGATTTCCCATGAATCGCAGTTCGTTGGGTTCGATGAGCATCGGGTTGGCGATCCAGGGGTTCGCCAACGCCAAGATGGCCGAGGGGCTCAGCCAGCGCACGGTCGACACCTACTCCAGCATCCTCAACGACTGGCTGCGCCACATCGGCGACCGGGAGATGTCCGCCGTCACCCCCCAGGACATCACCGCCTACCTGACCTGGCTGCGCACCGACTACACCCCGCGTCGTTTCGGCGGGAAGCAGCATCCGCTCTCCGGCAAAACGCTGCGCAACATCTGGGCGACCCTTTCCTCGTTCTTCTCCTGGGCCGGCCGCGATCTCGGAGTCCTAAGTCCGGTCAAGGACATCCCCGCGCCGCGCTTTGCCCGAAAGCAAGTCCCCGAATTCACTCGCGACGAGGTTGAGCGCATGCTCCGCGCCTGCATCTACGCCAAGCAGGCCAGCACTCTCTTTCGGAAGAGCTTCGCGATGCGCCGGCCGACGGCCAAACGGGATCAGGCGCTTCTTCTCGTCCTGCTCGATTCGGGACTGCGCGCGTCGGAGCTGTGCTCGCTCACCGTTGGGGATGTCGACATCAAGACGGGGAAAGTCGACGTGCGCCATGGAATTGAAGGAGGCGCGAAGGGTGGCAAAGGACGGACCGTGTACCTGGGTCGAGCCGCGCGCAGGGCGTTGTGGTACTACCTGGCCACGCGGGAGGACGGCAAGGACGAGCGCGCGCCGCTCTTTGTCGTGAGCGGCACGCGCGCGATGCGGCCGCCCACCATGCGGCAACTGATCTGGTCGATCGGCCAGCGGGCGGAGGTCCCAGGCGCCTTCCCGCACCGCTTCCGACACACGTTTGCCATCACCTACCTGCGCTCGGGTGGCGACGTCTTCACGCTGCAGCAGCTTTTGGGCCACAGCAGCCTGGATATGGTGCGCATCTACTCCCGCATTGCGCAATCGGATGTGGCCGATGCGCACCGGCGCGCCAGCCCCGTCGACAGCTGGAGGTTGTGATCCGTCCCTGCGAAGTGCGGGGAGCCTATGCCGGCAGAGTCCTTCGTTCAGGATTCCGTTGGGGGCACGTAGATGATAGCGAAGCGAGGAGTGAATGCGGCATGCATGGCAGGCGATGGCGCGCGATCCGGAAACGCTTGCCGCCAAGCAAGGGGCTTTCGGCAGCCAAATGGTTGACTGATCCTCGGCGCGTCCAGATCGCCAATCGTCGGAGAGCCAAACGCTGACCCTCGGGTGACATTTAGACAACCCCGCTGGATTCGAGATCGCCGCGGATAGGTTACCCGCGGTTGCTTCGCCGTCGGTCCGGTCACGACGGGCCAAGCGGGCCTGCCTGGTCGATGAGCCCGGCGAGGATCGCCAGGGCGCGGCGCATTCGTGCCCAAGCAGTCTTGTATGGCAAGACCTCCTCCTGGGGGACTATCGATCCCCAGAACTGGTCGTTCCTTGGAAGGAGAAGCGTGGCGGCCGTACTGATGTCCCCATCGGCGATGACATTGGCCAGGTGCTCACGATCGGATAGCAACATGCACGTCTGGGATAGAGACGTAGGCCACCACCGACCGTGCCGGTGCGGGTAGAAGTAATTGACCTCCAGAACCAGGAACAAATCCCATTCCCGCTTGAAGCTTCTATCGAGCCATCTCGGCATCTGCCTGGCACGCCACAACGCCCCGAGATCGCAAATAACCTCTCGCCCGGCCTGGGGGAGATCTGCGGCAGGACACGAAATCGCGAGATTGCGGTAAGACAACAACGCCAGGGGCATTTCGTGCTGTCCCTGATCAAGCCTGCAGAGCCCCTTTAGCAGTCTGTGCAACTCCCTGGCATGTAGATCCCCCATTTTCGTCTCCTTCTTGACACAGCTGGATGCAGCGGAACGTATGGGCGATGCGCTAGCGCTCGGGTAATGCGTTCTCGCACCTGTCATGAATGTTTGATCGGTCTGAACGATTTCTCGGCGCGTGGTGTGGTTCCACATTCGCCGGCCACCGGTGGCGGGGGCTTCAGAACGATTTCAGAAGGATCTCGAGGCGATTTGAGAACCTAGCCACCCCGAGTTGTGGCACTATCGGACTAGAGCGCGGTTTGAAAGATGGATATCGGATGTGGAGGGGAATACCGAAGATGTCCGTACCAGGAAGTGGGAGCCCGAAGGGGTGCCAGTCTACGATTGCTGCATTTGCCCCGAAGCGTTGGCGGATCTCTCATAGCGCAATCGTCCGCGCACCGGGGCTCCTGCCCATGCTCTATCGGCCAGGGGAACTCGCTCAGGAACTTGGCATTTCACCGAGGCAGGTACTTGTTTGGGCCCAAGGAGGACTGGCGCACTCGGTCGACAGACACGGACACATGTGGATCGCTGGGGACGCCGCAAGAGCATGGATTCGCGAGCGACAGTGCCGCCGGGCGACGGCCGGTCTTGCATTGGGGGAGGCATTCTGCTTCCGGTGCAACCGCCCGGTCCTCATGCGGTCTTCGAAGCTCTGCGAGAAAGGGCGCATCAGGATCCTCTCTGGAATCTGCCCGCACTGCGGAACCAAGGTGAACCGGGGGGTGAAGAATGGTCAACCGCGAGAACTACGCAAGGGTCAGGGCGTACCTGGCATTCCTAAGAAAGCAGGGAGTCCTCGCCGATGAATCGGTGACCCGCTACAAAGCCTTCCTGCGTCACCTTCTGATTTGGGCGGGCAGTCGTCGGATGCGAGAGTCTTACTGCGTCAAGCCGGCCTACCCCGCCTACCTTGCCTCTCTTCATCGGCCGCCCGATGGTTTGCTCCTGTGCAGGTCGACCGTGCGCAAGCAAATTCAGGTTGCGCGGAGGTTCTTCACCTGGGCATTTGCAGACGATCCCTGGGAATTCAGGCAGTTCCCGAAGTCGTACCTCACCACATTGGTCATGCCGCGCCTGGCGCGAGCCTCGAAGGAACGATCATATGTCTCGCTTGGGGAGGCGGTTGCCCTTGCGCGCGTGAAGGTGGCGGATGGGGACTACGCTCTTCTCAGGGATCGGGCGGCGAGCGCCTTGCTATTCCTGTCAGGGATGCGAGCAGGCGCTCTTGCGACACTGCCCATTGCCTGCCTCGACCTTGAGGGGCGACGTGTCAGCCAGTCCCCGGACTTGGGGGTGCACACCAAGAACGGCAAGTCGGCCGAGACATACCTCCTGGACATTCCTGAACTGCTGGATGCTGTCCGCGAGTGGGATTCGCTTGTGCGGGGACGCCAGCCGGGCGAGACCGTCTGGTATGCGCCGGTGACCTGCGAGCTGGGGGTCCAGCGGCTCGAGAAGCGTGACCCGGGCAGAAATCGGTCGATCGCGCTGGCCAAGCGGCTTCGGAAACTCTTCGCGCTAGCGGGGCTCCCGTACAAGTCGCCACACAAGTTCCGGCACGGGCATGCGGTGTACGGGCTCCAGCATGCACGCTCGATGGCGGACTACAAGGCCGTGAGCATGAACCTGATGCACAGCGACATTCGCGTGACCGATGGCATCTATGCAGTGCTTGGAAGGGACGAAGTGCAGCAGCGCATCGCCGGACTAACCGCCGGTGGACTGAAGGAAGCACACCTATCGGATGACCTGGATGAGGCACTCACCGAGGCAACCCCCGCAGACCTGACCCGGCTCCTGAGCATCCTGACAGCGAGGATCACTGGATCGCCTGGCAGTAAAGGGCGCGGGGGAAGGAAGACAGAGCAATGCGGAGTCGGCATGCTGGGTGCCTTTGGAGATACTCGGTCACGGGAAGGAAGGAGCGTTTCCGTTCCGAGGCCGGTTCAAGCGGCGACTTGCCGCCAACGTGAGATGGAGGGCACGCGAACGTTTGAAGCCAAGCGCAAGTCCACAACGCATTGCCTTGTCGGACGGATGCCGGCAAGGCCCGGGTTAGAGAGGAAAGGAGGAAGTCCAAGGACGAGCAAAGCGGCGACAGAACTCGACGACGAAGCGTGGTGGCCACCCGCGTGATCCGCGCAGGATGAGAGCGAATGGAGGAACCATCGAGTAGATGACACGCATCGGAGCCGGGCGGCACCTGACGCACGCCACCCGGGGGGCGAGGCAAGGTTCCCAACCGCCAACCTGCCTTGCTGGCCTCAATCACAGGCGGTGTCAGCGCACGATAGGCCCTGATGGAGCGGGGTCAGAAGCCGAGAGGCTTTCTTACCGAGGCCTGGCGTCGATTGAAGGGGAAGCCGATGAGCGATACGAAACAGAGGGAATGCCGATCTGCGCGGCGCCGCGGCATTGGCCGCCAACTATACCTGAGCCACCAGATGTTGCGGGGGCAGCAGTCCATCTTCAAGCCTGGATGGGGAGGGAATTGCCTGACCGCGTCTGACAAGGTGGAGCTGCTTGGAGGCAGGCCCGCCTTCGTCTACGGAAAGGGAAAGGCTTACGCGGAAGGCAAGGGTTCATTTGACTCGGACGGCAGCCTGACGTGCAGTCAGGGCGATTACATCCGATCATATTCTGGCTGCCGAGGACAGGTACGTCGCGCCCGACCACGGTCGCCTATAGATCGTGGTGGCTCTGCCCATGCCCCGGGCGGACCAGCGAATGCCCTGGAAGACGGATGTGGGCAATCGACCGACGATCAGGCCGAAAGTCGGGCAAACCCCGCTTACATGCTCACGAGGAAGTGACGCTTCTTGTGCTTACTGGAAGGCCCACGCGTCCTGGTTAGGCGCCGCCGGCCGTGCGGGCGATTCATGTGATTCTGCATGTTCTGGTCTCGCAACCTGCCTCCTGCTTTGCGGCGCTCATCTTTCCTCCCGGTGAAGGGCCGGTGGCGGCCGCCTGCGGGGCCAGGCGTGAGGTGGAAGCGAGAATTTTGGGAAGGTTCAATCGGAGCGGAAGGTCCACGCGCCCAGGGAACCCTCTGCCCTGACTCTCTCAGTCGGGCTTGGCGTGCCCGCTGCAACGTGCGCCGGTACTGGGCCGCGGTTTCCGTTCCGCGCGCACAATGCGGCTGGCGAGGATCTCGTAGGCCGATTGAGTGCGGACGAGCCGCCTCGGGTCGTAACCATCGAGGAGCTTGAGCGCGGGGCTGCGGGCCCCGCGGGTGAAGACGGCGAGCGTTTCCTCGATGTAGCCGCACTGCAGGAAGGCGAGGACCTGGATGGCGTCGTCACGCATGACGCACCGCGGGCGGCCGAGGGCGCCGTCGGGAACGTTCAAGGCGATCAACTCGGCTGTGTCCTGGAGCGTGCCGCGGGGGCGTGGCGGCAGGCCGGGATCGCGGTAGCAGGCCAGGCGGTAGAAGTTGTCGCCGATGACGGACCACGTGCGGATGACCAGGCCCTCGACGGTTATCTCGTTGATCATGGCGGCTCTCCTCCCGCATATCGAATGCGTCTAGCAGAGCGAACCTTGGCCAGCGGATGAATCGCTTTCGATTCCAATTCTAGGGTGCGAGAAGGGCAGGTCAAGAGGCAATGTGAGGGGCATAAACCACATTGTGAAGTGGTGAGGCGGCATGTGACCACAAGCATGTGTCCACTTGAATCGAGCGCCCGGTAAGACGGTCCGGCAGGGGGGAGCATAAGCCACTGGGAAACATGCTAGATTCTGATTCCGCCCGGCGGGAGGCCACATACCCTTCGTGGCCTGAGCAAGGTGGCGAGAACCGTACTTGGCCACCTAGAGAACGCACGATCAGTGGATTTTGAGGTAGTGAAAGAGCCTTAGTCGTTTCTGCAAATCGACGCCGCCAAACACTTGATTGCAGCCAGCGTACTGGCGGACATCGAGCTACTTGGCAGGCGGGGACACTCAAGGCGGCAGCGTCGGGATTTACGCCCGACGCACCTGGGCCCGCTGTTTGGGGCGGTCTTGCTTCGTGCCAACGCGCAAAGCAATGCTATAGTAGCCTCGCGCAACGCTTGGGCGCAGTCACCAGGTTTGCGGGGGACAGCGATTGGACCAGCAATGCCGTCTAACCGCCCAAGAGCATTGGGGCTTTATTCGGCGCTTATTCTAAAGATACTTACGCGGCAACCGGCAGGTCATGACGTAGTTAGGCGGCCCGGTCCTAGCCAAGTGTGGAGGTCTACTGTGACTCTCGTCACATATGCTCCCGTTAGAAAACTCTGCGAGCAAGTCCTCGCCACCCTGCAATCCACTGATGCCGACTATGTGAACCACAACTTCCCCATGGAGCTCGTCGACCGCATGTCGGATGTCATCGAAAGGCGGCAGACCTCAACCGAGCTCCAGGTCTCCCGCGAGCAGGAAGAGCTGCTTTCAATCTGCTATCTTGGCACGCTTGCTGTGGTCTCGTTCGCCGTGCTCTTCAACGGACCGAAGCTGCCACGTGTCCTGCTATCAGCTTGGGACGGCCCCAAGGGCAGTCCTGACGCCGACTTTGTCGTCCAGGGTCTCCTCTCCAGCATTTGCGCGCATTCCCTGGCCGTCCTTAAGCTAGTCCGGTGTGGCTTCGAGCCGCCAGCAAGGATCGTTCTCCGGAACGTTCACGAACTAACCTGGATTGCGATCACAGTTTGCGCCGACCTAGAGTCAATGCGCCTCTTCGCGCAAGACCTATCAGACGAGGATGAGCGCCGCCTGTTCCGAACGCACTTCTCCACCCGAGCCCTCAACGCCCGTCTCCAGGCTATCGAGAGCTCTATTGGCCTCCCAGACGATGTGTCCTCCGAGCTGCGTGCATCGCGTAGCAGTACCTACGCCTTCTACTCGAAGACTGTCCACAATTCATACCCCTCCGTCATGCTTGGGATGATCGGCTTTTCGCTCGAACGCAAAGGTTACGCAGCGATTGGCATGGCCACGGAGGCATCCCACTCGACCTTGAGAAGCCTCTCAATAGCGCTCTTCTACTTCCTGGGCTTCTTCTTCGAGATAATCCACCGCGTGCATTCATTCTCACCTCCATACCCGCAGGAATGGCAAGAGGCATTCGCCGCAAGACAACTCTTCATAGCATCATTCATGTCTCACGAGTCTAGTCACCGGGATGATTAGCTCTCCCAACTCCGCCCGCCTAGCCACTCACTAGTACCGACGCGGCTTCCGCCGCAGGGGGAACGCTCACTTGCCCGCTGTCTCAGAGGTCATAGAATAGAAGCTGTGCCCGTGACGCCGCGCGGCACAGTTCGAGGCCGTTAGGCAGAGACAATCCAACTACTCAAGGGGGTCAAATGGTCCCGTCTCCAGCACTCCTCACCGCTTCTGACACAGTCGCCACTCTCGTTGCGCTCCTGCTTGCCTCCGTACTTGCTGAGCTAATCGTCCCACGTCTCCTTCGCATTGCTATTCGACAGTCCCATCTCCAAGCTCCACAGGGCATCCCACAATCAGACTGGGACTCCCTCACCAAGCCGCCCAACGAGAACGCTGGTAGATGGATTGGCCGCCTCGAACTCGTGATCTTCTTCATCTCATTCTGGCTAAGGTCGTATGAGATCGCCGGGGCTTGGCTCCTATTCAAAGTTGGCTCCAAGTGGGAAGTCTGGACCAACCTCGTCCGCATCCCAAGTGAGCTGCCGCGCGCCGAGCCGCTGAGTTACCTCCGCGCAAGGTATCAATGGTCATCGAGAGTCTTTGAGCGGTTTCTTATCGGCACTGCCTCCAACCTCCTAGTTGCGGCGCTGGGAGTGGCCGCAGCCAGGGTCTCAGCACCACTCCTCGCACCGATATTCCCGTGAATGTCTCTGCCTAACCACTCACTAGTGCCGACGCGGCTTCCGCCGCAGGGGGAACGCGCACATGCCAGCCATCCATCCGGTCATAGAATAATAGTCGTGCCGGCGGCGCCGCGCGGCACAGTTCGAGGCCGTTAGGCAGCTCAGTCTCACTTCACCAACGCCCGTGTTCTCTCATTGTGGATTGCAGCCCACGCAAAAAGGAATCGAGCCGAATGTCAACGATCGCCATTGTCTGTTGTGCCGAAGGCCTTGCGATAGCTGGTCAGGTTTGGCATGTCCAGCGCAAGCCGCAGGAAACCTTTGCCCCACACACAACGAATCTCTTCCCTATAGGAAATCTCTCCGTTGCCTTCGCAACTTGGGGCTTCCCAGAAGTGAACTACGAATCCGTCAAGCCAATTCTAAATGCCCTTGTCAGCACCACCTACCGCCGAAGAAAGGACACCTCGCACTACCGGGTGAGCGATGTTGCACGCCATCTCCTCCAGCTTCTTAGGGATGAAAACGAAGAGACGTTTCGAATCCGTCCGGATGCCTTTCTTGGAGGCCTCATTGCTGGCTACTCCCTGCCAGCAGGCCCTCCGCAGATATTCAGATTCAAAATCCCTTATGACGACCAACCGCGGGTCGTGCAGCTCGGTCCTAGCAACACCGGCGCTGTGTTCGACGGCGATGTCGATCCAATCCACAGGCTGGTCTTCGGCCTAGGTCTTGATGTGATGCTCGCGTTCTCCAAGCTCAATCTTGACCCATCACAATTGGGAGTATTGAGGGATGCCTTGGCCCGCCATGCTCCTCATCCCGACCGAATCGACGGTTTCCTTTCTCAGCTTTCCTCAAGTGATGAGTTCGAGAGATTCCTCGCTCTTAAGGACTTCTTCTCATATGATCTGGCCTTTTCCCAGCTTGCCCTGAGTGACGCGCTTGAACTCGCCAAATGGCTCGTCACAACATGCAAGGATGTCTCTAGATTCCGCGAAGGCCCCCCACTCCTCTACGGAGAGTTGCACACTCTCGCGATTTCTCCCACTGGTTTCATTGGACAGGAGCAAGTCCGCGAATACTACGTGAAGTCCGAATGCAAGAGACTTCTCGAAGACTGCGACGCCGCCGCGAGCCCCGCACAAAAGGGCAGAGCTCTTGAGCACCTAACTGAAGTCCTCTTCACTTCGAACAGCTTCTTCGAGCTTCTCGATAGGCGTGTCTCTACCCGAGATGAGGAAATCGATATGATCGTGAAGAACAACCTGGACCGGCCTTTCTGGAATGCAATGCAGTCCCCGCTCTTCTTCGTCGAATGCAAGAATTGGCTCAAGCCCGTGGGAAGCAAGGAAGTCCGCGACTTCGAAGGCAAGCTCCGCAACCATCGGAGGCTCGTCAAGCTGGGGTTCTTCGTCTCCATGAACGGATTCACGGAAGGCGCTCACGATGAACTCATGCGGGCCGGAAGGGAGGAACAGAACATTGTCATCCTCACCCGAACCGACATTGAGGACTACATTGCCTCCGACACGATGTTCTATACTTGGCTGGAGAAGAAGGCAGCGTCATTGCACTAGTCAACTGGGTCGCTGCCTAACCACTCACTAGTACCGAAGCGGCTTCCGCCGCAAGGAGCACGCGCACTTGCCTGCAATCTCAGGGGCCACAGAATAGAAGTCGTGCCCGTCACGCCGCGCGGCACAATTCGAGGCCGTTGGGCAGCCTACGGCAAGGACTCCAATGACCATCAGTCAACGCATCGAGGCCCTGGTCCTCCAGTCGCCGGGGCTAACAGACCGCGAGATCACAGACAGCCTGTTTTCCAGGGCTGCGCCGCAACAGCCGGTCAATCGCGCGTGCCGTTTGCTCCAACAATCGGGCCGGCTCGCCCGCAGGAGACGTCCGCAAGGTCTCATCGGTAACTATCCTGCCGTAAGGTTCTCAAAGACACCACACCCGCATTCGCAAGTCCCAACTGACGTGCAGAAACTGCTCTCCGAAGACCAAGTAAAGCGTTCAGTTTCGAATTGGATGCAATCGGCTGGCTGGCACGTCAGAGTAATGTGGGGTACGGCCACGGGAACGGATATCCAAGGTCAAAGGGGAAACCGCAAGTGGCTAGTGGAGGTTAAGGGCTCCGGAAAGTACCCGCAGATGCGCGTCAACTACTTTCTTTCCGTCCTCGGAGAGATACTCCAACGCATGGACGATATCGAGGCTGTGTACTCAATCGCGCTTCCCGACATCGATCAGTACCGGCGCCTTTGGGAGCGGTTGCCACGCCTGGCGCGGGAAAGAACGCGACTCACGCTCCTTCTCGTTGACTCGAGCGGTCATATCACAACGCTCAAGTGACGGCCCGCAAGCCCGAGCGCAGACCCGATGCCCTGGCCGCCGGGAGTCACTCTTCTTCTCCATCCCATCTTCGCCAAGGCCGCCCATGGACACATTCGCTCTTCCCAAGTTCGCAGACTCAGTAGTCGGCATTGCCCAAGCCTATGGCCCACTCACTTTCTGGCTCGAGCAGCTCAACCCTGACGCGAACCCTGACGGCACGTGGCGCGCTCTCATGCTCATGGGGTGCCTCAAGAAGGTCGAATTCGCATACCGCTATCGACTATTCCTTGCACACCGCGACAGCCGTGTCCGGGCGTGGGCGTGCTTTGCGCTTGGCCAGGCGAAGGACGAGGAGTCTGCAGAACTGATCCATGGCCTAAATGGTGACCCATCGACCAGGGTGAGGATTCACGCCTGGCAGGCAATTCGGGCTATCGTCGGCGCCGAGTACTCCCAGCGTCTCTTCCCCATTCGCAATCCTCCCATCAATTCTCTCGTTCTCATCTCGGAGGACAACCAACAATCCCAGATCAACCTTGCCAGGATGTTTTCCAGGGCCGGGTATCGCGTCGAAGTGGCCTCAAGCGAGTTGGAAACAATGCGGGCTGCTCTGTCCCTTAGGCCCCAGGCCATAGTGACCGACAACCAGAAGTACACAGACGACTTCAGCGGCATCAACATGATCTGGGACATCGTCAGAAGGCCCGAACTCAGAGAGACAGTGCTATTCATGCTCACCGCGGATTACATCGAGCCCGTATTCCTGTGGCATGGAGGCGACTTCTTCTTGCACAAGTCAGGTGCCTCCGTCGATCGCCTTGCCGAAGTCGCGAACGAGTATCTGCATCACTAGGTTCCGATTCAGCCTAGCCATTGTGCCGCGGCTGCCCAACCACTCACTAGTGCCCTGGAATGGCACCAGGATCTTCGACCGACGCGGAATCCGCCGCAAGGGGAACGCACACTTGCCAGCAATCCCAGAGGTCATAGAATAGAAGTCGTGCCCGCTTTGCCGCGCGGACACCCTGGCCTGCCTGTCCAGGGCAGGCAGTTCGAAGCCGTTAGCCGCGTCCTTTCTGCCCGCTCCGGGCCCATGGGGGAGTCCCACATGGAAGTAGTCGCAAGGCACCAGTTCTACCTCCCGTACCTACTGCCGCGCGCACCTGACTGGTCAGACAAACCCATCAGCATCCGATTCGACGATGCCACAGTACACATAAGGGGAAAGACCATCGACGAGCCGCTCTTTCCCCTAGAAATCGACAAGACCCTCTTTGAGATGCGGGTTGACATTGCCAAAGCCTCCCCTCTCCTGGCTGGCACCGCCTTCATCTCCGTCCGCGAGAGATGCTTCGATCGCCTACAGGTCGATGTCTTCCTCGAGCTAGATACTCTGGACCAAGCTCTTCTAGAGGCCACTCACGACAAGGCACTCTATGCGGCCCTTGACGCGGCCAACATCTTCCTCGCGCATTGCCGCATTCTCACTAAGAGTGTTGGCATTCGCCCTATTGAGCGACAGTACAAGCCTGCGGATGGTAAGTTCTATGTGGTGTGCCCTCGCACAGTAACCTGGGCACGCACGGATACGAGCAAAGGGATCCCCGCTTACCCGGAGGCCAACTATGCTTCTGCGACAGCCTCCTCGGGGTCGATTCCTTTCGTCCTGCCCTCGTCAATCCCTCTCGTCAAAGTAGTCGAGAGCATTCGCAGCTCCGAGAACCCTCCCCTTCCCTACACTCTCCTCGCCGATGCTGTGTGGCTCCTAACCACCCTGGCAAAGCGCGAAGCCATATTGAATGCCGCAACTGCCTGTGAAATCGCAAGTAACCAGTACATGGATTCCCACTACATCACTAACCCCGACGACCTTGCCGATATTGCGCCCTCCAACCACACTTTCGCAGAACGTCGCTACCATGACATCCCCCTGCACCTAAGTGGCCAATCACTTAAGGTGCTCCACCCCGAGACCTTCCGTGGCGTGGAACTCCTCTACAAGACCCGCAATTCCATTGCACACAAGGCAGTCGCCTGCTACAAGGACCCTACCACCGGCACCGAGGTCCACGTCGACATCAAATCAGCTGCCGATCTCATCAAGGAGGCCGAGCATGCGGTCAAATGGATCCTTGCTCTTCCCCCACCCAATGACCGCGCCTAACCACCCACTGGTCCCGACGCGGCTTCCGCCGCAGGGGAACGCGCCCTTGCCAGCTGTCTCGGAGGTCATAGAATAGAAGTCGTGCCCGCCAAGCCGCGCGGCACAGTTCGAGCCCGTTAGACCTGCTATTAGAAGTCAAGGGCGACTTTGGGATAGCTAGGCAGCCCGTGGGATGTAGGGTCGTTGTTCTTTGAGAACGACGTAGATCCGCGCAAGGAGCTTCCGGCAGATAGCGCCGAG
>Ga0315277_10007271_pt1 | contig 14369 bp, 11 predicted proteins | sample YL17G05_15_MG_FD_203695 | JGI IMG/M metagenome (GOLD analysis project Ga0315277, IMG submission 203695) | Sediment microbial communities from Yellowstone Lake, YNP, Wyoming, USA - YL17G05_15 | ecosystem: Environmental > Aquatic > Freshwater > Lake > Sediment | place: USA: Wyoming | collected... | reverse complement strand
TCGCCCGTGCCTTGGTCCATGACCCGAAGTACATTTTTCTTGATGAGCCGACCGCAAGTCTTGATCCCGCGGCATCGAAGATCGTAAGAGACTATATCCTTGAGCTGAAAGCACAGGGTGACACGATCTTCATCAACACCCATAATCTTTCGGAGGCGGAACGAATCTGTGACACGGTCGCGTTGGTCAAAAACAGGGTGGTAAAAATCGGCAATCCCAAAGAGTTAGCACGGGGATTATTCGCGCGTCGAGTGAGTTTCACCCTTGATACCATTCCACCAACACTCCTTCAGGATATTTCTTCGTTGGAGGTCGTCTCGCAGGCGCAGGTGAGCGGCAGCCAATTGTTCGTGAACGTACGACGACCTGAGGAGGATAACCCTCGTATCATCTCCTGGCTTGTGAATCATGGGGTGTCTGTACAATTTGTCACAGAGGAGGAGCACTCACTTGAGGATGTGTACCTGAAACTCATCGAAGGAGGCGGTCAGTGATGCGATGGAGAAACGCCTGGATCGTGATGCGCAAGGACCTGGATGAGTTTAAGAAACAGAAACTGGTGATTGGGTCCATCATCGCAATGCCAATTGTCCTGGGTGTCATCATGCCTCTTGCGATCTTCGTCCCTTTGGTTTCGACCACGACCGCGACAACAGTATGGGATGTGCCTGGCCTATTGGAAATAGGGTCATTACCTGGAAATCAAAGCGCTCCATGGACAAACCATACTTTGTCAGATGTCTCATTGTCTTCAGAGGTCATCAAGCATACCGTGATCACCAATGCCCGTCTTTCGAATTGTCTTCTCATCTCCTGTATCATCAGCAATACCACGATTTCAAATTCAACCATCAAAGAGAGCAACATAACAGCGTCGTTTCTCTCCAACACCACGGTGACGCAATCGAAGGGAACCGGGTTGGACGGAAGTTATATCCTTGCAGTCCAGTCCACGCTGTTCTTCACAAAAACAAAACCATCGGCACTCTCCGTAGTGCTTCCGATGATGTTTAATTTGATCCTCATGATTTTCATCGTTGTCCCCGCGACGCTTCCGACGATCATCGCAACCTACAGCATCGTCGGGGAGAAAAACAACCGCAGCCTGGAGCCGCTCCTTGCGACGCCGACAACCGACGGGGAACTGCTCGCAGGGAAGATCTTCTCGTCGTTCATCCCGTCAATGGGATCCACGTACCTCGCCTTTGTCCTTGGCGTGGTGCTGCTCGATATCGTTCTTATACCACGAGTGGGGTACCCTCCATTGCCAAGTCTCATCTGGATCCTCGCAATCCTTCTGATCGCTCCTACGGCGTGCCTCATGAGCGTCCTTGCCTGCGTCCTTGTCTCCTCCAAGGTTAGTGATGTGCGTGCGGCCCAGCAGCTTGGCGGGTTTGTCGTGATGCCGGTCGTCGTCCTGATGCTCGGGGTGCTGTCCGGGCTTTTGCTACTGTCCCCCTTCACGGTCATTGTCTTCGCGATCATCTATATCATCATTGATCTTGGGTTGTTCTATTTCGCGAGAGCGGTGTTCAATAGGGAAAGTATTCTCACGAAATGGACGTAAAAAAAAAAATAGGTTTAGCTGAGTCCCGGTAGGTTGTAATCCTTTTTGGTGCATCAATGATGCTTATGAGTTTCTCTCTGCGATGTCGCCGACGATGGGGAGTTTATATTTCACTCCCTGCAATGCCTTTAGCATGAGGATGACCCACAGGACGATGACCAAGATCCAGAAAATCCAGCTGATCCAGGTGAAGAAATACCATGCGGGTCCGTAGGGGAACAGACCGAAGAACCCACCGAAAATCCAGGCAAGGATCATCAAGGGGAGAAACACGAGGATCGACTGCATAGCATGGAACCGAATCAGCTTATTTTTATCTTCTACAAAATAGAAGATAAGACCAGTGATCCAGATGCCAAGATAGCACAAAGCCGCTTCTAGATTTTCTTCCAACCCTAAGGCTGTTTTTACCATAGACGTTCCTTTCCACCTTTAGTTAATCATATAGTTAATGCACTTATAAACTTATTACAACCCTATGCGGGAGAAGATGATTAAAAAATTACTTTCATCTCGTTTCTATGAAATGGAAATCCTCCAGGAAAAAGGGACGGCTGGATAGAGTTTAATAGAAGATAGAAGATGCAAGAGCAGCGATGCTGATGGTGATAGACAAACCATGAAAGACGTAGGTTTTTTTTCACAGGCAAGTGGAATCACACGGGAAGACCTTGAGAAACTCCACCCAAACTTACTAGAAGAAATCGCACGCATGAACGAGGCTATGAAGCATGCGTACGAGGACGATCGAGCATCACTACACTTGCTTGAAAATAACGACTCATTACGAACAATCAAGACCCTGGTGAATGAAAAACGGAAGCTGAAACCGACACATCTTGTCGTGGTCGGCATCGGCGGAAGCAACCTTGGGACAGTCGCAGTCCAGGAAGCAATCCTGGGAAGGCTTTGCAATCAACGAGAACCACCAACAAAGATTCTGTATGCTGACACGGTCGATGCAGACCTTCTTGACACAATCATAGCATTAATCGAACCTGTGTTGAAAAAAGGGGGAAACATCCTCATCAACGGGGTCAGCAAATCAGGGGGGACCACGGAGACCATCGCGAATTTCGAGGTGCTTGTCGAGGTACTGAAACAATACAAACGTGATTGGCAACAATACATTGTGGTGACCACGGATAAAAATTCCAAGTACTGGTTGCTAGCAAAACAACAGGGGATCTCCTTGCTCGAGATCCCCTCGAAGGTCGGGGGTAGGTTCTCGGTGTTTTCAGCGGTCGGACTCTTCCCGCTTGGTATGATAGGAATCGACATCGACGCATTAGTAAGCGGGGCGCAAGCCATGAAAAAGAGATGCCTTTCTCCTCAAATCGACAACAACCCAGCTGCCCTTAGTGCATCACTCAGCTATTCCCAGTACAAAAAGGGTAAAAACATCCATGATCTGTTCCTATTCAGCACAGATTTGGAATCCCTCGGGAAATGGTACAGGCAGCTCCTGGGTGAAAGCATCGGAAAGGAGTACAACAGGAAGGGACAACAGGTATTTACTGGGATCACTCCGACCGTGTCGATCGGGTCAACGGATCTGCATTCCATGGCGCAGCTTGCGCTCGGCGGACCGTTCGACAAGTTCACCACCTTCGTGCGCGTGGAACACACCAACGCGGTCGTTCAAGTCCCTGATCTGCCTGAGTATGCATCATTGGTCAATGGTATTCAAGGAAGGTCACTGGACGAGATCATGCAAGCAATCTTGAAGGGGGTGCAGGCAGCGTATCGTAAGGGGAATCGACCCTTTATCGAGGTCGTACTCCCTGATAAAACCGCGTGTTCGATCGGGCAGTTCATGCAGTTTAAAATGATGGAAACCATGTTCCTTGGTACGCTTTGCGAGGTCAACCCCTTCGATCAGCCGAATGTCGAGACATACAAGCAGGAGACCCGAAAGCTCCTTGAGGAACACTCAAAGGATGAACGAGCGTAGGTGAGCACGAAAGAAGGGTCGACGGTGAAGAATACGGAACATCCAAAGCAACAATCAACGATCCACCATACCCATGTGTTTGAATCAGATGGAAAGAAGATCTGTCGAAATGGTACGAACACTATTTCCGTAGAACAGGTCACCACCTTTGATGAGTTTGCGACATTTTATCGTGCCCCGTTTCGGATCTATCAAGACGATCGTTATTGGGTCGCTCCGTTTTGGCAGGAGCTCAAAGATTTCTTTCACACAAAGAATCCTTTTTGGTCGCATGCAGAATGCGTGCTTTATATTGGAAGGAAAAACAACGAGGTTGTTGGTCGTATCGCGGCGATCATCGATCTTTCCTTTTGTGAGACGGTCGGAAGCAAGATAGGGTATTTCGGTTTCTTTGAGTGCATCGATGATTTCGACACCGCGTCCGCATTATGGAGCACCGCCGAGGACTGGCTTCGCTCACAAGGAATGGTTATCATGCGAGGCCCAATCGACGGTCGCATCGACGTCGGCTGCGGATTCCTTTACGAAGGTTTTAACCTACGACCAACGGTGCTTTCGTCGTACACACCGCCGTATTACATTTCGCTCGCCGAGAAATACGGGATGACCAAAGCCAGAGATTTCTTCCATTATTACATTGATTTAACAAAGCCGATCCCCGACCTCCTCAAGGAGAAAGCCGCACGTTGCGCTGACTCAGGAGTAACAATCCGCCCATTCCGTCGACTCCGTACGAACCAGGAACTTACCTGGTGGATTCCCCTGTTTCTCGAAACGTTTTCAGATCATTGGGGGTACGTCCCGGTTTCGAAAGAGGAAGTTATGACACGGTTTGGGGTGAAACAATTGCGCTGGATCGTCGACCCACGATTGTTTGTCATTGCGGAATTTGAAGGTCAGCCCATCGCGTACCTCTGGGCGACCCCTGACTTTAATCAACTCTTTCAGACCATGAACGGACGCTTAGGCCCTCTGCAGTACCTCCAGGTCTTGTTGAAGATGCACAAGATCACCGTCGGGAAGTTACATTTCATCGGGATAAAAAAAGAATGCCGCCATCGCCATGTTGCATCCTATCTGAATTATGAGGTGTTGGTCGAGATGCAACGCCGTGGGTACCAGGGTGTCGAGATCGGATGGATCGATGAAATGAACACCCATGCACACAAGACGATCGCGATCACCGGCGCGACCCTCTATAAAAAACACCGTGTGTTTGAGAAACCTTTAGAACCGTCTAATCTATCAACTCTTGGACAAAAAGTGAGAAAGCAATGAATCAAGAGAAAAGTAACACGCCGGAAAAAAAGACTCGAGCCCCGCAGCATCCGCTCTTTGGTATCTCGATGAGGAATTGGATACGGCTTCTCAGCAGCAACGGCGGCATTGACAGAAAGTACTATGGTAAAGCCATCTTCATCACGGTCACGTCGCTCTGTACTGCACCAGCGCGCGTGCTCTTCAAGCTCAGGTATGGGGCAAGAATCAACGACATAACAGTCCAGAACCCGCCTGTCTTCATCATAGGTCACTGGCGAACTGGCACCACCTACCTACATGAGCTGCTCAGCCAGGATCCACAATTCTGCTATGTCTCCCTCTGGGACACCTTACTCCCAGACAGTTTCCTCATCTTTGAGCAAATGAAACCATTCCTCGAACGCTTTCTCCCATCAAAGCGCCCGATGGATGAAATCAAGGTCGAGATGGACGGTCCGTATGAAGACGAGGCAGCACTTGCAGTCCTGCTCCCCTGGTCTTTTTTCCATTGCCTGCATTTCCCAAGAAACGCCGAGGAGCAGTACCAGAAAGCAATCCATTTTCAAGGCCTGACACCAGAGGAAGTCGACCAGTGGAAGAAAGCCTACTTTACCTTCATCAAGACCGTGACCTTCGCGAACCAAGGAAAACGCCTGCTTTCGAAAAACCCGCCAAACACCGCACGCCTCTCCGCCTTACTGGACCTGTTTCCTCAAGCGCGGTTCATCCACATCTACCGAAACCCGTACAAGGTGTACCTTTCCACTAAGAAGATGCGTCATAATGTGCTCAAGCAACTCGCACTGCAAGACACCACGGAGGAGGACCTCGAAGGACACGTGATCCATGACTACATCAGACTCATGGAGCGCTATTTCAAGGAAAAAGAGAATATTCCCAAAGAGCAACTTGTTGAACTGCGATACGAGGACCTGATCGCAGACCCTATAAGACAAGTAAAGGCGATCTATGAGAAATTGCAGTTACCTGGTTTTGAGCGTGCCTTGCCTGAAATGAAAAAATACTTGGAACGACAAGCGAAGTACAAAACAAACGTGTATGCGATTGATAAAAAAATCATTGAGTATGTGTATGAGAACTGGAAAAGTACGATTGATCACTGGGGTTATACCCCTCCGAAGTGATGACTATGTCTCCTTCATCGGATAACATTACTACAAAACAGAAAGAAAACAAACAACAACGGACCATCAGGGTAGGGATTCTTGCTGAAGAACCGCTTGGGTGGGGCTCCGGGAAACATTTCTTCCCCATCATCCTTGATAAGTATTCCTGGAACGTCGGGGATACTACTTATACGTTTACCGTTAACTATGTCTATGATGACGATATCCTCAAGGGAAGGTTGAATCCTTCAAATTATGATGTGCTCCTCGTCCCAGGTGGCGGTGTCGGGGACGGCCTTGCGGTGATGAAAGGGTTCACGTTCCTGCCTAGTGTCAGAAAATGGAAGAAAAACATCGCTGCATTCATTCAGAAAGGGGGTGGGTACGTCGGGATTTGCGGTGGCACCGCGCTCATCACGGATTTGATAACAAAGGACAGCACCCATAGCACGTTCCTCGAACGACAGTACAGTAAAAGCTCGCTTGGTGTTTCTTGTGTTTCCCATTTTTACACCCATCTTGCCTTTCCTTTATTGTATCCCTTTCAAAAACGACATCCGGAGAACATCGGCGCGATCGCCTACGTCTTTTCCTTCGCGCCTGGGGAAACAACCGACGGAGTCCGTCCTTATGCTGGGGGAGCCCCCTTAGATTTCCAGATTCGTAAAGACAATCCTATTTTTTCAGATGTCCCGGCTGAGACACAACGGATCCGCTGGTGGAGCGGCCCAGGCCTCATCGTACCCACCACCCCCGATCGGAACGTGAAGATTCTTGCAACCTATCCAGCACAAGACGTCTCAGAGAATCCAGCACTTAGGATTCACGCCTGGCGATACGTGGGAGGGTTTCATGGGCTTTTTCTTGGATTCCTCAAGGCCCTAAGGTTAATCAAAAAAGAACATGAATCCTTGAGACATGTGTTGTTGTACACGTTCTACCTTGCAGGGAAATGGGAACTGACCGATAAGACGATTATACTTGATTATGCAAACAAGCCGAGCATCACCGCAGAGATATTCCCAAACGAACACAAGGGCAGGATCCTGTTATGCACGGCACATCCGGAGTACCTGGTCTGGTGGAACGGCCATATCAAAGAGAGGAAGGACTCCGAGTTTCCCTGTCTTGGGACCGGTCTGTACAAATGGGAGGATGTCGCCCCAATCAGCAAGACCGGTGTAACGGAATTGACCTATACCTGGTGGATGGTGCGACGGTTCGTCGCCTGGGCCGCGAAGGTGCCTGACAGCCATCTTCCACCTCATCATAAGGAGAACCTCTCAGAAAAGGAGTACGCTTTGCTAGTAAAAGACATTTTCTGGGATGGGAGCCTCCTGGGTCAGATGAATGATATTTAGAACATTTGTATTTTTCATTCCATAATTGTTAGATACCATTGTTATCAAAAGCTATATGGGGAAGAACGTTCTTATAGGAACAAGGAAAGGAATCTGGGTACGCTATGAAATATGATGTTGTGGTGGTCGGCGCTGGTCCTGCTGGAGCGACAGCGGCGAAAGTCCTCGCAGAGCAAGGAATCCACGTTTTACTCCTTGATAAAGAGACGTTCCCCCGGGACAAACCCTGCGGTGGGGGGCTACCGGCACGGATCCTTAAGCGGTACCCTTATCTTGAAAAACATGGCCTTATCGATTCATACTCATCGAACGTCTGCATTCACTCCTCCTCCTTGCGATACGAGATCGACGCGCGAAAAAACGAACCGATCCTCGCGATGGTGCTGAGGAATAGATTTGATGCTGGGCTTGTGAGTCTTGCTCAACAAAGCGGTGCGACGTTCCTTGGGGGGAAAGCAGCGGTACGCATCGACACAAGCACAGATCACGCTCGGGTGACTTTGGACGACGGTACCACGGTTGATACATCGTATATTCTTGGTGCGGACGGCATGTGGAGCACCCTTGCCAAACAGCTCGGTGAACCACACACGAATCAGTTCAGCGGGATGTGCGTGGTTGAAGAATACCCGATTGCTCAAGAGACTATGGATCAATTGTTCGGCAAAGAGCGATGCGTACATATTCATTTCAATATCTTTGAGATGGCGGGATACGGATGGGTCTTCCCAAAGAAAGAGCATGTCAATATCGGTTTGTGTGAGTTACGCCATGCGCTCCCGTCTCTTCAGGAAAAAAAGAACCTGAAAACACTGTATGCGCAATATTTGAGCATTCTGAAAGAGACGAAGCTGATCCCACAGGCGCTCCAAAGCCAAAACCTCAAAGGAGGCGTGTTTCCGATGCATCCCCTCGCTCGGACGTACGGGACGCGAACCGTGCTGTGTGGTGATGCGGCTGGACTCACGAACCCGCTAACCGGGGAAGGGATTTATTATGCGATGATCTCTGGAGAAATCGCAAGTAAGGTACTCGTCGACACGCTCGTAAATGGTGAGGTTCATGAGCAGGCATTATCACGCTATCAAAAGGAGTGGATGAAGGATTTCGGCCATGATCATCGATGTTATTTCAGCTTATCGAAACGATGGAACTTAGACACAGAAAACCTGATACGACTCATCGATAATGATCAACGAATGATCGACCTTGTCCTTACCCTGGTCATGCAGCAGGTAAGCATAAAGACTATCAGGTGGAAGATAGCTAGACGGTTCATCCATCTCTATATACGAGATTTTCTTCGACGATGATCATACCTCAATATGAAAAGGAAAATGCGCCCTACTGATGGTTTCTACCTAGAAACGAAATTGGTGTTGAGATTACGGAATCGTAGAATCGGAAACGTACGAGGGAATTGTTCAATCATTGCTCATTGGAATCGCAGATAAGGAATTGTCTAGTATTATAAAAATATACAAAAATTCAGCGGTATCTCCATTGTATATCGTCGGAGTCACCGTAATGTTTACGAGGAGCTCTTGTTGTTCCTTACCCAATAAAAAAGTCCGAAATGAATTCAACGAAGCACCTTTCAACCGATCTACGAAAAATTTTCTAGAGTCTTCAAGTGTTCGAGGACTGACGAACATAAAAAAATTTTTCTCCAGAAGCTCGCATGGTCGATACCCAAGGAACTCAGCGAAAGAACTACTGATTTCTTTTATTATCCCTCTTTTCACGATGACAACGAAATCATTCGTTTGATCAACTATGAAAGGATGTTGCATTTTTTTGTTATCATATCTTTTATTCTCTGCAGAAACGCTTCTTTCGAGGTTTGTATCATGAGAAGGGATTTTTTCTAATGTTTCAAGATTATAGAGAATACGATCAGAGAATAATTTCTCGTGAGCGATGAGATTTTTTTGTCCTTCTTCGATTGAGTGTCCTAACGCCTCAATTCGCTCTGTTTTTCTTTCAAGGGTTTCAAGGACAGCTTCCATTTTCTGTAAGAAACCATCTGTCACTTCTCTTAATTCACTGGTTGATACTGGGAGAACATGCGTGAGGTCCTGAGAAGAGACAACAGATTTTTTTGAAAGGAAGGGTGTACCGTAGGATTCGATAGCTTTGCTCTTGCTCTTTTCTTTTTTCCTCAGTCCTACCGGATATTTCTCCCCGCTCAACACATAGTTATAGTCGATAAGAACCACCAGGAGTAGACATCCAAAGATAGCGTAATGATAGATGTAGGTGAGATCCACTTGGTTCGTCATAATCGAGGTTCCGATGCCCGATAACATGATGGCGGTAGGAATGAAGGAAAGCAGTAAATGCCGTCGACCGGATTGCAGATGGAAATACAGATCGGAAACCATGACCACAAGGGTAAGTACTAAGAGTTGTAGGTTGCTCACACCAGACAAGAGATAACAAGGCGTGAATTCGAACATAAATCTTGGCTCATACGCAGCACTAAAAAAGAAGATAAAGATGAACTTCACGAAAAGATAAAGCGAGAAAAAGATGAAGAGACAATTGGGAAAAAGCCAGGACTGGTTACGAAGCTTTTTCATAGTTCCCCTGTTCATTTTTTCCTTTCTTGATGTACCTAAGGTAGTACGCCACACCGGTCAGCCCGACTGCGATAGCTATGAGGTCAAGGAGAAACAATGGTATAGTGATCGTGATTCGACCATCGATCCACGGAATCACAATTATGTCACCACTTCTCATTGATTCTTCTGAGTTGTACGAGATGTAAGCCTGTGCGGCGTCGGACCCTGACCTATCGTTGATGATGACATTCAGTCCGGTAAAAAATGTTTTCCGAAAGACGAAACGCACTGCGATATCGCAACGTTCATCAACGGTTTCCTTCAGGTTAGATTTTTCGAAAAAACATTTCTCGGTGATCAAGAGATGGTTTGATGCCGGGAGTTCGTTGAATTCATTTATTTCAATGTAGGAATCTGGACTTTGATATTGTTCGAACAGAAAGGTTGAGACCTTTGTACCGTACTTATCGATGGTGACGCTGACATTGTTGATATCCGCCCATGAGTTGTAATCTGAAATGTTCAGATACACCCTCATAAAATCAGCCTGCTCCTCCACGCGGATATACCCGTATTTTGGTGGAACGTTGATAACTCCGACGCCTGCCTGACCCGCACTCGCGTCCATAAAAGATGACAATCCATAGCACAGCAAAATTGAGAACAGGATGAGAAGGGACGCACTGGTTTTCCTCATTGTATCCAAATTACCTCGTTCTTTTTTTCACGTATGAGAAGACCATATATGCCACAACAAGGAGTACGAGGATAATAACGATGATTTGTACGAATGAAAGTGACAAGCCTGCGGTCCCTTTATTTTCTTGTGTCGGTGGTCCAATAGTTATCCGAGTCGTGTATGTTTTTATTATACCATCCGCAGTGATTTGGTAGGTGAGAAGACCTATGGTTCCTTCACTGAGCGCTTCGACAGTGACGACGATGGTTCGTTCCGTCGTGTTCGTTGAAATAAAGGAAATGGGTGAATGAGTCTCTGTTGTCCCATCATAGAGTTTACGCACACTAATGTTTTTTTCATCCGCCCAAATTGTTACGGTGACATCCCCGTTACCGGAGACATAGGCACTGATGTCTCGTTTCTCTCCCTCGTTCATAGTCAGGGTTTCTAGATATTGGAACGTGATGCCTGTCCCCAGGATTTCATCGATACGAAAGTTGCTATGCCCGACATAGATAACGAGTTGAGGCACATCTATGATAAACGAACTGTATAACGTAATGGTCGCATTGGTATCGATGAAATACGAACGAGGATAGGAGCCATTGAGCTGCATATTTATTTTTTTGATTCCCGGAGGCCAGCTTTGTGAATGGACAGTGACATATTCGGTCGCGACATCTTGAGGGAGGAATTCCTGATTTATTCCGATAATTTCGATATAGTCATACTGTCCGGTAATGCGATTGACATAGAGCGGTATATTGCCTATGTTTCCAATCTTGAAGAAAGTATCACCTGATGCATCCATTACAGTAAAGGGGTCGACATGAAAAATAATTGATTCAGGCTTGCTGAGTGAGACCCCTGTATTCGGCTTTTCTACGACAATCCTTTCTGAATACAGTGTCGTGCCCTGATGAGCTATCTCCATGGTCCAATTTTCAGAATAATCAACGATATTTGGCATGGTATCTTTGATACCAATGCAAAAGCTGTATTGGGTAGTATTTCTCGTACACAGATTCTGTTTTATGTACTGAATCTCATACCCGCTGACATCATTCCAGACTGCCACATTATTATTATCATAGGTCCATTCATAGTAATTTGTTTCGTTTTTATTCCCCGTTGGAAGTATGATTCCTTTGTAGAAGAGCACTAATAATTCATCGTAGCTTTGATCGGTGGTTATGTTCACGTAATGCCAGATGCCTGCCACGAGAGCGGGTCTGCCAAAAAGAGTTTGTTGTTCTCCCTGTAGCATGCTCACTGATAATGTAACAGTATCAGCGGCTGAAGAGGGGGTTACCAGGGTGGTGATCCACAATGTGAGTATTACAAAACCAATAATCTGCTTTTTTATTTGTCTCTCCACTCACCTCTCTCCTGGAACAACTCTAGAGTGTTCAGTCACCCATCCGTACTTCTTATCTGTATCCATTTCTTAAAGTTTTTCTTTGAAAAAGATAGTGTACCTAAAGAAATTATAGGGAGAAGGTACGGTAAAAACGTATGTTGCATAAGAAAAAAATAAAAATTAAGTATTAAAAAAAAAGAATGAGATGAATGGTGACTCGATGACTAGGTTGTGGTCAGATGATATCGAATCGGGGCGACATAATCACCGGCTAATTGACCCATGGGGATGTTACATTTGTATTCGACATCATTGGTGACAAGATTGGTACCGTTGGCTTGAGCGAGGTGGTACATCCCACTCGTTCCGTAGAAATAAATATTGCCACTGCTTGCAGTGAAATTATCAAAATCGTTTAGGTCACCGCCTCGTACCCATATATTTTCTCGAGAGATCCATGCTCCCGGAAACGTCCGGTGAGCCAGATCAGTGACGTCGGTGGAAACGGAATAATTCCCGTTTGAACGCGTTACGAGGGTGATATTCGAATTCGCGGTCGCATTTTCTCCAGGGTGGCCAATGATGGTCGGCCATCCAGCGCTCACAATCTCGCTATAGGAGTAAACCCCAAATTCATCGTGCATCCATATTATACTTGGGTTTGGTGCGTCTTCACCTCTATCTGTAACCGTCATGACAAAGTTCCAGGATTTAGAATCATCTGTCGTGTTGTAGGTATTGTTCCATATTCCGTCGCCAGGTGCGTATCTCACTTGATAATTCGGGATAAAAGTAAAGGTAAGAATATGACACTCGGTATGACCTATACTCCCATACGGATCAAATGATACTGTATCTGAATCGGTCTTTTGAGTAAATTCTCCTCCATGCGGCCAGAGCAGCCTCCATGTCGGATTTCCTGGTATGTTTTCATACTGTAGAAATAAATTCCAGTTCCCACCTACGGTCTGGTTGTAGGTGCTGCTGTCGTTTCCCTGATCGTACCAGGCGGTGATATTGACGAATTTGATATCATCCCATCCTTGGTCGCTGCTGATATTGACGATAAATCGATATTCCGCGCTGTTGTTGACATCGATCTGGTTGTTCAATCTGGAAACCCAAGTACCAGATTGATTATACTGAAAATCATAGAAGTTGATTCGTGGTTCAAAATGCAGGACGGTAACGTTCAGTGTTGTTGAATTATGCCAGATATTTCCGATATCGCCAGGATCAGCTTTTCCTATTATTGTTGCTGGTCCAAAAAGGAAGATACTAAGTACTGACGATATGATGATCGTTAGCCCTATCATCGTGGATAGCACTTTTTTCTTATTTCCCTTTTCCATTCTTTCCACCTTCATCCATTTTTTCCGATTTACCTATGACATGTTAACACATGCCAGATACGTCATTTTGGAAGTCATATTATTTAAAGATACTCTGTCAAAACGTCACTTTGCAAAAGAGATATGCTCCAAAAAATCATTAATAACATAATGAAAATAAAAAAAAACCTTCAAGACCATTGATAAAAAAAGCACAGATATATAGATCAATAGCTCAAAGGAACTAATGCATCCTTATGTCGTCTTGAGATGATATCGTATAGGAGCTGTATAGTCCCCCGCGGTCTGACCTAAGGGGACGTTACATTTATACTCGATGTCATCCGTTGTAAAACTCGTTCCATTTGCTTGATTGCGATGATAGGTGCCTGAGGACCCATAGAAATAAATGATATCAGTAAAACCAGAGAAATTATCAAAAATATCTAAATCGCCACCTCGCAACCAAATCCTATTTCGAGGTATCGTTATGGAAGGATTTACCTTATGGGTCAAATTACCAACATCAACAGAAAGGGAATAATTCCCGTTTGAACGAGTCATCATAGTGATATTACTTACCGCGGTTGCATTTTCCCCAGGGTACGCGAAGATGACAGGCCAGCCTACGCTCACTATTTCTGTATAGGAATAGATCCCAAATTCATCATGGATCCAGGTAGTATATCCCAGCTTGTTAGCGGCAGAAATCATAAAGTTCCATGATTGCGCATCAGTCGTCGTATTGCGCGTAGTATCCCAACTGCCGTCCCCAGGAGCATATCGGAATTCATACCCGGGGACAAAGGAAAAAGTGAGATTATGACATTCAGTATATTTAGGACTGCCAAGAGGGTCTCGCACCACACGTTCCGAATATTTTTCTCCTGTAACCTCACCGCCATGAGGCCAGAGCATCCGCCATGTCGCAGTTCCAGTGAGGTTTTCATATTGGAAGTACAAATTCATGTTCCCTCCCAGGGTTTGGTTATAGACGGTATTGTCATTTCCTTGATCGTACCAGGCGGTGATATTGATATAGGTGATATTTTTCCATTGATAGTCACTACTGATATTGACGATGAATCGATATTGTGCACTATTGTTCACATCGCTTTGTATATTGCGTCTGGACACCCAGGTACCAGACTGGTTGTACTGAAAAT
>Ga0315277_10007268_pt1 | contig 14372 bp, 7 predicted proteins | sample YL17G05_15_MG_FD_203695 | JGI IMG/M metagenome (GOLD analysis project Ga0315277, IMG submission 203695) | Sediment microbial communities from Yellowstone Lake, YNP, Wyoming, USA - YL17G05_15 | ecosystem: Environmental > Aquatic > Freshwater > Lake > Sediment | place: USA: Wyoming | collected... | reverse complement strand
CGAGCACCTCACGGCCAAGCCCGAGGACATGCAATGGTGGCGCGAGGCGCGCTTCGGCATGTTCATCCACTGGGGGCCCGTGAGCATCAAGGGCACGGAGATCGGCTGGTCGCGCGGCGGGAAGCGCGGCACGCGCGGCGGGACGGGCGCGATCCCACAGGACGTGTACGACAACCTCTACAAGGAGTTCAACCCCGTCAAGTTCAACGCCAAGGAATGGGTCCAGATCGCCCAGGCCGCAGGCATGAAGTACATGGTCTTTACCAGCCGCCACCACGACGGCTTCTCGGAGTTCGACACCAAACTCTCGGACTACAAGATCACCAACTCGCCCTTCAAGCGCGACGTGTGCGCCGAACTCGCCAAGGCCGCCCACGACGCCGGCATGCGCATCGGCTGGTACCACTCGCAGCCCAACTGGTATCACCCGGACTTCCAGACCGCCAACCACGCGGCCAAGTTCATCCCGTTCCTGCACGGCCAGGTGAAGGAACTCCTTTCGAACTACGGGCAGATCGACATCATGTGGTTCGACGGCCTCGGCGGAAAGGCCGCCGACTGGGACGCCGAGAACCTCTTCAAGATGATCCGCACCCTCCAGCCGCACATCCTTATCAATAACCGCTGCGGGCTGCCGGCCGACTTCGACACGCCCGAGCAGACCATCGGCCGCTACCAGGTCAACCGCCCGTGGGAAACCTGCATGACCATCTGCCGCCAGTGGGCCTGGAAGCCCGACGACCAGATGAAGACCCTCAAGGAATGCCTCAACGTGCTGGTGCGATGCACGGGCGGCGACGGCAACCTGCTCTTCAACGTCGGCCCGATGCCCACCGGCGAGATCGAGCCGCGCCAGGTCGAGCGCCTCAAAGAAATGGGCCGGTGGCTCGGCAAGTACGGCCAGACCATCTACAAGACGCGCGGCGGCCCGTGGAAACCGGGGCCGTGGGGCTCAAGCACTAACAGCGGCAACACCGTTTACGTGCACGTGCTGCAATGGACGGGCGACTCCGTCACCCTGCCGGGCATCGCCAGGAAGATCGTCTCGAGTTCCGTGCTGACGGGCGGCAAGGCCGACGTCAAGCAGACCGACGAGGGCGTTACCATCTCCGTGCCGCAGGGCGACCGGCAGGAGATCGACACGATCATTACGCTGACGCTCGACGGCCCGGCCATGGAAGCGGCGCCGAAGCGTCTGGCGTCGCAGTCCATCGCCAAGGGCAAGAAGGGCGCCGCCTCAACCGTGTTCCAGAAGAACGTCGGGACGTACGGCCCCGACAAGGCGCTCGACGATGATCCCGAGACCCGCTGGGCCACCGACGCCGGCACGACCGCCGCATGGCTGGAGGTGGACCTCGGCTCGCCGCAGACGTTCGACCGCGTGAGGATCGACGAGGCCGTCGGCCGGCGCGTCACGGAGTTCGAACTCCAGGCGAAGGAGGGCGACACGTACAAGACCTTCGCCAAGGGCAAGCGCATCGGCCCGGACTTCGAGATGAAGTTCGCGCCCGTCACGGCCCAGGTGGTGCGGCTGAACATCCTCAAGGCCACCGACGGGCCGACGATTGCGGAGTTCGAGGTCTTCGCGAAGAAGTAGGGGTTTACCCAACGGCGCGGTGGTGAACGCTTTGCGCGGTGGGTCTCCCGACCCACCGCGCACGAACCGCGCGGCCGCCCCGAGTCGGTGCTCGACGCGCGGCGGGTCAGGAGACCCGCCGCGCGTATGACCTCAATCCCCGCTGAGCGCTTCCCACTGTTTGCGTGTGCCGCGGTAAAACAGCCAGGTGCCGTCGGGCGAGGGCGGCACGCGCCCCTCGCCCACGCGCAGGAGCGTTTCCTTCCGGGCAAACACGTCGTAGAGCGCCCCCGGCCGCTCGAGTCGCACGTGCGGCCGCGAGCCCGGCTCGGCCGCCAGCGCCAGCAGCGAGCGGTTGGCGTAGACGACCTCGCCGCCGGCGGCGTAGATGTGCACGCCCGCATCGGCCGCCAGTTGCCGCAAGAGGCCCCCCGGCATCGCGGGCGCGGCCGAGAAGACGGCGCTGGCGCCCCCGACTTTCTTCCGCACGAGGCCGGCCCGGACGGCCGGCGGCCGGCCCGTCGACGGCTTCCGCACGTCCACCAGGTGGCCGAGCACCTTGGCGTCGGGGTCGTCGGCGTAGACGACCGGCGCGATGTGTTCCTGCGTGCCGTACTCCGTAAAGAAGGGGCCAGGACCCTTTCCCGTTTCCGCCGCTGCGCGGACCACGAGCGGGCCGGCCCGCACGTCCAGCGCCAGGCGCAGGCCCGTCAGCCGCTCCATGCGCTCGACGCTGAGCGACTCGCCCACGAGGCCCGGGGCGTAGAACCACAGGGCCGTCACGCCCGCGGCCCGGGCCACCTGGCAAGTTCTCTTCAGGCGGTCTTCGCTCACGCAGAAGCAGTTCAGGAAGACGTACAGTTTGTACTGCGGCAGGGCGGGCAGGTCGTCCACGTGGACCACCGCGAAGGGCGCCCCCATGTGCCCGAGGGCCACCAGTTGCTCCGCCACCAGCGGGCCGGTGAGCCGGTTGTCGCACCGCAGGGCGTGGACCGACTCGTCGTCGAGGGCCGCCGCGACCTCGGCCGCCGGCGATCGGTCGGCCTTCAGTGCCCTGCGGCTGATGGCGACCATCCGCGCCAGGTCCCCCGCCGCGCCCGGGGCGTCGTGGCCGCCGCCGGGGGCGTCGATCCACGCCATTGCCGCGCCGTGGCAGAGGACGTTGGCAAACTCGCGCCGCTCCATGTGCCGCAACTCCTCGGCGCTTCGGGCCTGGAGGGCCTGCGGGTCCGCCGACCCGAGCACCAGCGGGGCCACGAGGTCGTTCTCGTCCCACCACAATTTGCCGCGATGCGTCACCGACTCGGTGAGCGACGTAAACACGCTCGTGCCGCGCACCGCGCGCCGGTCCCGCGCCGACGTGGGTCCGGCCACGAAGTTCACGTCCGCCTCGGCCAGGAACTTGCGCATCGCCAGGTGGCCGCTCATGTGCCAGGCCCGGGGATGCCGCTGGAAGTCCGCGAAGTTGCCGTACATCGCGCCGAGGAGTTTCGCGGGCCCCACCACGCCGCGCGCCCGGTCCAGGAATGCGGCCATCGCCTCCACGACCGCCTCGCTGTGGAACCGCGAGTATTCCATCGCCAGGGCGGCCGCGCGGTCGCCCGGGTCGCGGAACTCGCCGAACTCGGCCCGCAGGCGCTCGCGCGGCGGGGGCACCTCCTGGTCCCGCACGCCCGCCCAGCCGCGCCGTTTCAGCCACTGCCGGAAGGCCTCCTGCTGCGGAGGGCCGGCGTCGGGGTAGACGGGCTCCATCGTGCCCCAGTAGCACCACGCGTACCACGCGCCGGAGCACAGGTGATAGCCGATGATGCGGTCGCCGAATTCGCCCTCCGCAAACGCGAGGAACCGCTCGAGGGCCTCGCCCGAGTCCTCCCGCCAGGCCTGCGACGAGAACGACGGCGCCGTCATCTTCTTCGGCGCAAACGCCGCCTCGGACGCCGCCCCCGGCTCGCCCGGGCGCCGCCGGGGAAAGGCCGGCGGCCAGTGCAGCGGCGGATCGGGCTCGTAAACGCTTCCGTCGGCGCCGCAGAGAAGTTGGTCCGGATGGGCCTTGTCCCACCACGGCGGAGAACCGATGACGACGCGCGGCAGGACCTTCGCCCGCGGCGCGGCCCGCGCGAGCAGTTCCATCCGCTCGCGGAACGGGCCGTAATCGTAACGGTCGGGGGCCGGACGCGACTCCGCCGCAAGCCCGTAATAGTCGTAGTCGGAGGTGGCCGGGAAGGAGAAGATCTCGACGCCCGCTTCGGCGAACTGCCGGACGCGGTCCTCCCGCAGGTCCAGCGCCACATACGCCAGCGCCGCCGTCGGCTGCCCGCCGATGAAAATCGCCGGGGCGCCGTGGTGCATCGCGATGCTTGCCGAGAGGCCCGGGCGACTTGCCTGCGCGCTCATGCTGCCTCATGCCCTCTCATGGCCGCCGTTTGCGTGAGCATGTGCCTGCGAACAACAACACGCACCCGGTAAACCGGGCAGCCAACCCAACAGCCCTTGCGTACCTGTTATTCTTTGCGCGTGTCGCCCATGTGCTGGTTGACCCAGGCCTGGATGCGTTCGGCGATGGACTTGTCGCGGCCGGTCGCCAGGGGCTTGGGGCGCGCGGGGGGCTGGGGCTTGGGGGGCGCCTTCGCGTCCGTCTTCGCGGCGGCCGCCTCGTGTGCGGCCATGTGTTTCTTCAGGTACCGCTGCTCGAAGAACCCGATGAACGACGACGCCGAAATGTAGAGGCACAGCCCCGACGGCAGGCTGTACATCAGCAGCGCGAAGAAAACCATCATCGCGTTCATCATCTTTCGCTGCGACTCCGCCTGCGGCGAGGCCGCCGCCGGCTGCGGCGTCATCTTCTGCTGAAGGTAGAACGACAGGCCCACCAGCACCGGCAGCACGTTGAAACCCGTCACACCCACGTTGGCCGAGCCCGAGAGCATCCCCTGCACCGCATTGACGACATATTCCAGGATCGGGATATCGCGCCCGGGCAGGAAGAACGGCGTCGCCCAGGCGATCATCGCGTCGGGCGACGAGAGGTCCTGGAGGAAGAGCGACCCCTGCGGCAGCCACGTGGCCGGAAGGAACGCCGCCTGCCTCAGGTGGATCGCCGCCCCGAGCGCCCCGTAGAGCGCGATCCAGATGGGCATCTGGGCAAACATCGGCAGGCATCCGCCGAAGGCCTTGAAGCCCCCGATCTTCGCCATCTCCTGCTGCATCTTCTCCTTGTCGTTGGCGTACTGCTTGCGGATCGCCTCCATCTTCGGGGCCATCTTCTGCATCTCGAGCATCGACTTCGTGCTCCACCGCGTCACGGGATGCATCGCCACCCGCAGGATAAGCACCAGCAGCATGATCGCGATGCCGTAGTTGCCCGTCACGCTGAAGAGCACATCCATGAGCGCGGCCAGCCAGCGGCTGAGCGTGTCGACGCCCGGAATCGTCACGCCGCCGCAGCACGGCGACGCCCAGATAATGAGTTTATCCAGGCCCAGGTCGGCGTAGTACCGCTCCAGGATGTCGGGGTCTTTCGGCCCGGCGTAGACGAGCAGTTCATTCTCGATGGGTCTGCCCGCCGAGGCGGGGAGTTCCCGCGAGATGAGGCGCACGCCCGGCACGGCCGTGTCGCCCCGCTCGTGCGGGACGCGGTACCAGGCCGTCTCGGCCCCGGCCGCGAACGTCCCCTCGCGGGAAGGTTTCTGGGGGATCAGGACGACGGCGAAATACTTGTCCATCTCGCCGGCCCACGCGACGTCGGTCCCCGCCAGGCTCGCCGCCTTGGGCAGTTCCGCGTCCTTCTTGATGTCCTGCGGGCTCGCCATGCTCGCCTTGACGCCGCCCGCCACCCACGCGCCGGCCACCGCGGCCGCCGCCGTGCCGCGCCCGGGCTCCACCGGAAGTTCCGGCGGCCCCGAGAGTTCGTAACGCACCTTCTCGACGCCGTCGCCCTCCGGGACGAACTCCAGTTTCATCCGCAATTCGTATTGCGGCGGCGCGGCCGCACCCGGTTCAAGCGCCTGCCCCCGCGGACGCAGCGTGTACGTCCGCCGCACCGAAAGCACCGCCTTGCCGTCGGCGTCCTGGATGTCGATGGCGAGAACGGCCTTCGTGTTGCCGGACTCCACGGCCTTCCAGAGGGCCGTCGAGAGGTCCACGTCGGACCACGCCTCGGTGCCCTTCATCATCACGCTGAACTTGGGGATCGTGAAGGCGGCGACCGGGGCCGAGGGCTCCACGAGTTCCATGGGGGCGCGCTCGTCGGCGGGCTTGTGCGCGTCCGCGACGCTCTTGAAGAACTCGCGGCGCGAGAGGGCCAGGCGGCGGACGGCGGCGCCGAGCGGCGTGACCTCGGCCTCCAGGTCATAGTCCGACTCGCGGAGCGTGGAGCCCAGGACGATCGGCGGCGCCGCCTCGGCCGCGCCGACCGCCTGAAGCACCGCCGCCTTGACGGCCGGCGGCGCGGGAGGCTTCTCGGCGGCGCCTTTTTCGGCCGCGGGCTTTTCGGCCGCAGGTTTGGGGGCGGCGCCCTTTTCGGCCGCAGGCTTCTCGGCCGGCGGCGCCTTCTCGGCCGGCGCCTTCGGGGCGGGGCGCGGCAGGGGCAGGTAGGGCTCAATCACCTGGAAACCGAAGATGATGATGAGCATCACCGCCGCCACGACGATCCAGCGGGTTATCGTTTCGCGATCCAACCGCACCTCGCTCTATCAGGTCCGTCCGCAGCGCCGCGCTGGTGTTCTGCGCGGCGGGTCTCCTGACCCGCCGCGCGGAATTGCCCGTCGCACGCGCATAGTTGCAGCGCTTCGGCGCGGTGGGTCAGGAGACCCGCCGCGCAAACCCATCTCGTGCCTCTCCAGGCAACAATGACCAACGACCAAGCACCAATGAAACGGAAACGAAACAGCAATGTCCCATCGCGGGCGCCGCGTCAGGCATTGGTCATTGCCGTTTGATTGGTCATTGGTGCTTGGTCATTGGTCATTCTCGTCCGATGCGTGGCCATTGCCCGCCGAGGCGGGTCATCGACCTTCCGCCAGCCGGTTGGCCAGGAACTCGTCGAGCACGCCCGTGGCCAGGATCTTCTCCATCGTCTTCTTGGTGTCGTACGGCACGCGGTGCCAGTGGATGTCGCGGCCCTCGACGGTCACGTAGCAGGCCCGCGGGTCGAGGTCGCGCGGCTGGCCGATGCTGCCGACGTTGACGATGACCTTGCGGTCGCCCACCGTGTACTTGTAATTGACCTCGGCGGGCGTGAAGAACTCCATCGTTTCCGTGAACACCCCCGGCAGGTGCGTGTGGCCGACGAAACAGACGTGCTTGACCAGGTCGAACGATTCCCCCAGGCGCGTCAGGTTGGCCTCGCCCTCGTCCGGGAACAGGTACTCGTGCATCGGCCGGCGCGGCGAGCCGTGGACAAACAGCGCGCTGTCCCTGTCCTTGAACTCCTCCATGCGGGCCAGGAACTCCCAGCGGCGGCGGCGGACCTGCTCGTCGGGCTCGGACTCCAGGGCGGCCCGCGTCCAGAAGATCGCCGTCTCGGCCGAGGTGTTGAAGCCCGTCGGCTCCATGAAGACCGCGTGGTCGTGGTTGCCCATGATGACGAAGTCGAACGCCATCGCCTTGTCCATGCAGGCCTTCGGGTCGGGCCCGTAGCCGATAACGTCGCCGAGGCAGAAGACGGCCTCGACCTTCCGGGTGGCGATGTCGGCCAGGACGGCCTCCATCGCCTCCAGGTTGCCGTGAATGTCGGAGATTATCGCGATCATGCCTGAATCCGAAAATCTGATTTTCGATTTAAGGACCGCAAGGCCGCCCGGCCGCGCCCGCATCGGCCGTCAAATCGAGAATCTAAAATCGTAACCGCCCCCCAGCCCTATACCCTGATTCCCACTTCTTATCCCCCGTGCCGCCCGCCCTTGCCGAGGCCGCCAAACCGGCCATCTCACAACACGACACGCGGTCGCCGAGGCTACCGGCTAGCCGTTGCCCGAGCCCTGGCCCGGTTGCCGGTTCCCGGTTCCCGGGCCTGCCTGCCCGTCCTTTGCGGCGGGTTCCCCCTTTTGGGCCTCTTGTATGAGCATGATCGGGATGTCGTCGCGGACGGGGTACCTCAGGCCGCACGCGGCGTTCTGGCAGACCAGCCGCTCGCCTTCCAGGACCACCTTCGTCCGGCAGGCGGGGCAGACCAGCAGGTCCAGCAGCCGTCTGTCCACCATGGCAACACTCTCCTTGCCCTCAATGGAACGCATCAGTTTAGGCGCAGCCGGCCGCAAGTCAACCGTTTTGTCCGCGCGGGTGGGGGCAGCCCGTGAAAGTAGGGGCGAGGCATGCCTCGCCCGCGGGCACGCCGGACTTACTCGGGCGAGGCATGCCTCGCCCCTACACTGGCGCAGCCCCACGTAACGCCGTACCGGCGGGCGTTTATAACGCTTGCATAATGGCGTGGCATCGCTCAAAATATCTCCGGCCTGGTGCGGCGGGCGGACCTTCCCGAAAGGAGCGTCCCATGCGAGCATCCCTCCTGGTGCTGTTCATCCTGGCTGCCGAGGGCGCCCTTGCGGCACAGACGATCGGGCCGGCGCTGGTGGTGCGCGAGGGCGACGTCGGCGCGCTACGCCTGGCGCGCGTTGAAGTGGAGGCCCGCATCCTCGGCTCGCTCTCCGAGACGAAGATGACGCTCGTCTTCGCCAACCCGCGCGACCGCGACCTCGAAGGCGACCTCTACTTCCCGCTGCCCGAAGGCGCCGCCGTGTGCGGCTACGCCCTCGACATCGAAGGCAAGATGATCGACGGCGTCGTCGTCGACAAGCAAAGAGGCGCCCAGGCCTACGAGGCCATCGTCCGCCGCCGCACCGACCCCGCCCTGCTCGAACACGTCCAGGGCAACACCTTCCGCGCCCGTGTTTTCCCGATCCCGCGTAACGGCACGCGCACCATCTCCGTCCGGTACGTGGTCGACCTGGCCGAGAAAGACGGCCGCCTCCTCTACCAGTTGCCCCTGAACTTCAAGGAAAAGGTGGACGAGTTCCGCCTGCGCATCGAGGCCGCCCAAGTGGCCGGAGAGCCCAGAATCATCAAGGGCGGCATCGCCGGCCTGGCATTCCAGCAGCGCGGCACGGCCTTCGTGGCCGAGGCCGCCGCCAAGGACGTCGCGCTCACCGAGCCGCTCGTCATCGCCCTGCCGCGCGCGGGCGACCAGGACGTGGTCGTCGAGAAGGCCGCCGATGGGAAGACCTACTTCTACCTTAGGCACGGGCTGCCCGCGGCGGTCGAGGCTGCCGCATCCGCGGCCCCGAAGCGCATCACGGTCCTCTGGGACGGTTCCGGCTCGCGGGCGAATGCGGACCTGGGCCGCCAGCGGCGGCTGCTCGCGGCCTGCCTGGCACGCCTCGGCAAAGACCCGGTGGCGGTGGACCTGGTGGTGTTCCGCAACGTCGCCTCCCCGCCGCAACGGTTCACGGCGCAGGACGGCCGGGCGGAAGAACTCCTCAAGGCCGTGGCCCAAGTCGACTACGACGGCGGCACGCAGATGGCAAGTATCTCGCCGGCCGCCGGCGCCGAGCCGCCCGACTTTTACCTGCTCTTTACCGACGGCCTCTCGACCTTCGGCAAGGAGATGCCCGAGTCCCTCGGCGCCCCGGTGTTCATCTTCGTCGAGGGCGTGGCGGCCGACCGCCTTTTGCTTGGTTACTTGGCGCTGCGCCTCGGCGGCGCCTTGCTGGACCTCGACCGCATGAGCGACGACGAAATCCTTCCGCGTATCGGCCGCCCCGTGTGCCGGTTCCTCGGCGCCGAGGTGGCTTCCGGCCGCGCTGCGGACCTGTGCCCCCTGCGGCCGCGGTTCCTCTTCGGCCGCACGGCGCTGGTCGGCCGTATCGAGGGCGACGAGGCCCGCCTTACGCTCCGCTACAGCCGCGCTGAGCCCGAGCGGCACGAGGTCTCGGTGACCGTCTCGGCCAAGGGCGCCCCCGCCGGCAACCTGCTGAGTTTCGTATGGGCGAGAAACAAGATCGCCGACCTTATGGCGGCGGCCGAGCCGAACGAGAAAGAGATTGCCCGGCTCGGCAAACAGTTCGGCGTTGTCACGCCCCTGACGTCGCTCATCGTCCTGGAGAGCCTTCAGCAGCACGTGCAGTACCATATCCGGCCGCCCGACATGCTCCCCGAGATGCAGAAGCAGTACGATGAGCAGGTGAAGACCTGGGGCATAGACTGGGACCGCGCGGCCGGCGAACCCCCGCCCCCCGTACCCCAGGCCGAACTAAAGCGCGAACGGATCGACGACCTCCTCGTTCCCTGGTATTACCGGATCGGCCTCTGGGAAGAGGAGCATGTGTACCCGCCCGATTTCCGGTACAAGCCCAATCCGAACGAACTGGTGTCTCTCGGCGGCGTCGGGGCGCGAATCTCGGAAATCTACGGCATTGCCGTGCAGTATTTCAACGGCCCGGGACAGTTTGGCGCCGGCGGCGCGGGCCTCTTCGGCGGCGCAGGCGGCACCTTCGAAGGCGGCGCCCCGCGTTTCGAGGTCGCAAACGTGTTGCAGGCGGCCAGCCAGGCTACCGGGCCCGGCGGCGGTGTGCAGGACGTGCCGACGGTGACGTACCCCGTGCAGGATCTCGCGGATATGGCCCAACCTCCCGCTAATCCGTTCGCGACTGCCGTGGTCCTGCCGCCCGCAAGGCAGCGCCGCATCGATCTGGCGACCCCGGACCTGAATGCGCCACCCGATCCGTGGGAAGAAGGATTCCGCCTCTTCGACCCCGAAACGCCCTGCCTGCGGTCTCTGGCATCGGCCACACCCGAGGAGGTCTGGCGCGCCTACATGGGCCTGCGCAAGACGAACTCCACCTCGCCCGCCTTCTACGCCGACTGCGCCGATTTCTTCCTGCGCCGGGGCGAGCGCGAGCGGGGCATGCAGGTCCTCTCGAACCTCTCGGAACTCAGCCTCGTGCATCCGATGCGCACGATGGCCTTCCGCCTCCAACAACTCGGCATGCTCGACCTGGCGGCCGCGGCCCTCGAAGAGGCCATCGCCATGGAGCCTCACGACGCGAACTCCCGCCGCGATCTGGCCGTGGTCCTGGCGGACCAGGGCAACAACGACCGGGCCGTTGAACTCCTTTACGAGTTGCTGACCACCGAGTGGCCGCAGGGGCGGGTAGTGGAGAATATCACCGCCCTGGTCGACCTGAACCGGCTGCTGCCGAAGGCCGACCCGGCGGCCGTCCGCCGGCTGGGCATCGACCGCCGGCTCATCCGCATGCTCGACGCCGACCTGCGGGTAGTCGTCGCGTCGAACACCTCCGGCGAAGTCAGCCTCACCGTCACCGAGCCGTCCGGAGAGAAGTGCTGGTTGGAGCACGGGGCCACGACCATCGGCGGGCAGTTGTGGCTGGCTTCCACCGAAGGCCCCCAGGAGTACTCCCTCCGCCGCGCCATGCCCGGCAGGTACAAGATAGACGTAGAACTGGACTTCCTGCTCGACCGGCAGGCCTACACCCCCGTCATCGTCCGCGTCGACATCTTCACCGACTTCGGCCGGCCGACGGAGAGGCAGGAGACCATCTTCGTGCAATTCAGCGACGAGGGCGAAACCGCCACCGTCAAGGAAGTGGACCTCCCGCGCGCCCACGGAAGCGAAGTTCCTGGAGCAAAGCGTTAATCCGGCGGTGGGCCTGCGGCGTCTGCGTAATCAAGAAAACGCCCGCGCAGTAGTCGATGGACGCGGGGCCGCCCTCGTCCGTCCAGGACGCCACCTCGGGATCCTCGGCATGATTCACCGCCGATTCAATCGCACGCTCCAGGGCATCGCCGCTCCCATCGGATGACTGCGTGCGGATCATGCCGCCCACAGGATATGCGGCCAGAAGAACCCGCGTATACTTCCCGGGCTCGCCCTTGATGAGGGCGTACCCCCGCCGGGCCTCACAATGGGCCTTTTCCCCAGCCAACTCATCCAGGATCGCCTGCCGCGTTGCGCCATGGCGATTCAGCGTGATGCGCCGCGGAAGTCTCGCCGTATATTCAACCATTACATTCAGGCGCGGCTCATGCTCCGCCACGGCCGCGATCGCCTCCATGACGGGCGTGTCCTTGAAATCGACGTCCATCCGCGTTTCAAGGGCCTCGTACGTGGCGACCAGTTGCGGATCCTCGGGAAAGGCAAAACACGGTACCGCCGCACGCGGCCGGCTGGACTGCGCCTTGGCGAAGTCCGCGGCCGACCGCAGCAGCCGCAGCAGACGGTCTACTTCTTCGTGCCCCTGGCGAGTCTGCGTGATAACCAGCATGCCGCACATGAACTCGATAGACGCCGGCCCGCCCTCGTCGCACCATTTGGCTGTTTTTTCGTCCAAGCATGAACTTACGTTCCGCTGGATAGCGGCGACGAGTTCCGTTGAACTCCAAGCCATGCCGCCCTTCTCCCGCAGCACGAGCAAGTCCCGCACGGGGTAAAGTGCCGCCGGCAGTTCCAGGGGCAGATGGTCGAGATCGCTAATGAAGACATACCCCGGCCTGACCGCCCATCCGAACGAGGGCTTCAGGCAACACGAGAGGGCATCCTCAATCGGAATCCCCTTGGCCTTCGCACACAGGCGGCGGCCCTTGGATCTCACACCGTCCTCCGCCTGCATGGGATCGACGATAAAACTCGCCCCCGGGCACGACTTGCGGATATGGTCCAGGGCATCCTCGATGCTCACCCACTCAAAATCGAGGTCTATCCGCCGCGCCAGCAGCCGACGGACTTCCTCGACGGCCGGGTCCTCGGTCCGCCGCTCGGGCATGGGGCCGTCGTACTCCAACCCCAGCCCCCGGCTGAGCCCGAGCAGCAACTCCGCGATCCGCCGGTGGCCCTCGCGGGTCTGCTTCACGAGCATGTTCCTGCCGGCCCATTGCACTTCCGCCGGCCCCCCTTCGTCGGTCCAGGCCGCAACGTGAGCCGACGTATACGAGTTCACCGTCCGCATCACGATCGCCGTCAACTCCGTTATGTTAGACCACGCCTCATTAGCATCATACGAACGGCCTGCCGGCAGGACTTGTGCCAACAGCCGGCCCGCCGGATAACGCACGATCGAGAGTTGCTGGAGGTCCTCTTTGAAGCAGATCCAGACGCCGGCCGCCCGCGCTTCCCACACGTAACCGTCGCCGAGGACCAGCGTCAGCGCTTCGGAGGCCGGGATGCGGCGGGCGGAAAAGCCGATGCGCCGATCCTTGAAGTCTTCCCCGCCTGCGGCCATCTTGGGGTCTATGACAATCTTCAGGCCCGGCACCTGCCGCTGGATATCGGCGAAGAGTTCTGCGGGGGAGATCGACTGGGGGCCGACGTCGACCGGCGTCGCCACGAGGCGCCGCGTCTCGGCCGCCGGGTCCGGGGGCGCCTCGGCCGCGACCAGCGCGCCGGCAAAGATCGCCGCCGCCAGCATCGCCAGAACGGCCTCGGCCGCAAGCCTCATGGCATCGCCCCCGCGTCGCAAAGGAACCGTCGGCATATCATAACCCCACTTGCCTGCGCGTGCAATGATTTCGGGCGGCGTGGCCTACTGCGTCAGTTACGGTGGGAGGCTTTCACGTGCCACGGGTTGCTTGTCAACCCGTGATCAACATGGCTCTTTCAACCTTATTGCGTTCTTGTAGTGACGCCGCGGTCCGCCTAAAGGGGCTGACAGCAATAAGGACGAACAGAAATGATAGACCACGGGTTGGCAAGCAACCCGTGGCACGTGAACGGCTACGACCCCACGAAAGTGACGCATTACGGCGGGGCCGCCGGCGTTACACCTTCGCCCGTTGCGGCCCATCGGCCGCGCCGATATAATCGCCGCCGAGTCATGCCGGGCAGGAGAACGCATGCGCATTCTGGCGGTCGAGACGAGCGGCGCGCGGGGCGGCATCGCACTGGCCGAGGGCGCGCGCGTCATCGACGAGGCGCTCCTCGGCGAGGGCCTGCGGCACGGACGCGACCTCGTCCTCACGGCCAAGGCCGCCTGCGAGCGGGCCGGCTGGGACCGCCGCAAGATCGACCTTGTGGCCGTCAGCATCGGCCCGGGATCGTTTACGGGCATCCGCATTGCCGTCACGTTTGCCAAAGTGATGGCTTTCGACACCGGCGCGAAGATCGCGGCCGTGCCGAGTTTGCGCGTGATGGCCGAAAACGCGCCGCCCGACCGCCGGCGGGTAGCGGCGATCGTTGACGCGAAGCGCGGGGGCCTCTTTGCGAGCATCTTTGAGCGGCGCCGGCCGAGCCAGGCCGCGCCTTTGCCGGCCCATGCCGAGCCGTTACTAGCCCCCGGCGTAAGCCGGGGGTCAAACGGCGCCCCCGCTTCACAGCGGGGGCCGGCAACGCCCCTGCTGGAGGAGTTCAACGAAATCTTCGGCCCGGCCCTGATCGAGCCGGAAGACCTCGCGCGGCACATGGAGGCCCCTGCCCTTGTTCTCGGCCGCGGCCTCATCAAGGGACGCGAGGCCCTGAAGGCGTTCGACCTCGCGCCGGAGAACCTGTGGGACCCGCGGCCCGGCGTGGTGGCGCGGCTGGGCGCCGAACTGGCCGCACGCGGGCAGTTCGCCGACCCGCTGCGTCTTGAGCCGATCTACATCCGCCCCCCCGAGGCCGAGGAAATCTGGGAGCGCCGCAGGCGGCTGGGGACGTAGCCGCGCTGGCCCGGCTGCCACGGGTTGCTTGTCAACCCGTGCTGCCCGACGTACCGCGTCAGTTATGTGGGGCTGCGCCGGCGTAGGGGCGAGGCATGCCTCGCCCGAGTAAGTCCGGCGTGCCCGCGGGCGAGGCATGCCTCGCCCCTACGTT
>Ga0315277_10007267_pt1 | contig 14372 bp, 12 predicted proteins | sample YL17G05_15_MG_FD_203695 | JGI IMG/M metagenome (GOLD analysis project Ga0315277, IMG submission 203695) | Sediment microbial communities from Yellowstone Lake, YNP, Wyoming, USA - YL17G05_15 | ecosystem: Environmental > Aquatic > Freshwater > Lake > Sediment | place: USA: Wyoming | collected... | reverse complement strand
CACAGGACGAACGAGGCAGCTACTGCTCCTCAGCCTGTAGTCGCTACAGCCACCTCCCACAGCTAAGTTTAACTGAGAGCAGCTAAGAGGTCAATGAAATAACGCTTGACAAACATTAGGATATCTAGATTGTGACCCGATATAATCAACATAAATTATTGGGCTTATACGTTAAGTTAAAAGAAAAGGTTGTGGGATAATATTGATATGTGGTAGTCCTTGGTTTTTTGTGAGCGGTTAACGTTGCCCTTCAAATATATCTGAAGAGTAATCCTTTGGGATAAGCGATTATTTTTTTGCGCTGTTCATATATGTCTCGGAGGAATTCTATGCCGCGATTACCGTAAATATTGCATATCCTGTTTGCTGACGCAGCCTCTCCTCGCTCGTACAGTATGGTCACAATATTTCTAATGTTGTGCTGGTCAAACACAGGTGTTGCGGCATTCAGCATTTCAACGTATACGATCCCTACTTCATGAGGATTGGGGGCAGAAAGCCTCAATAGGTATTCTATGAAAAAAGAACTGTTATAGTTCTTTTCGACATACGTTGCCGAAAACATTAGCCAGTTAAGGGTCTCGGCATCAATTTCTTCCAAATAGCAGGATAACCTAACTAGATCGGAGGCCGCTTTCTGTTCACCTTCGGAGTAACCAGCCTTGGTCCGGAGTAGGTTATACAATACTCTCCAAAAGTCCAGAATCCTTGGTCTTTGTTTACTTGCGAGGTCCAACTGATTCGCCGAGCCGCCCGGAATTTCTTTCTCCAGCAGATATTCACGTTGCGACCAGAAGAAAGATATCATCTCATTTATGTCCTCCATATTCCACTGGTCTATGCATTCGCGGAAAGGGCTCAATTTGTTGCTGATACTCTCCTTCTCTATCAGGTAACCGACGCACAGATGATGTAGTAAACGCTTTCTTACTTCCTTATTCCGGAACTTGGTTCCGATTGCTTTCTCGTAGTGACTGTTCTTACTCATCAGGTCATATATGTGGGAGTAAACCCTGCCACCAAGCAGATACCCTTCCATTGCCGCTTGCCAATGCTCTTCGATTTCCTTTGGAAATATTAAACCAATATTGGTTTCAACCCACTGGCCATCGAGATAGTATAGGTTCGGCAAATATCTTCCTAGTGTTAATGAAAACTCTGGGTCAGGTTCTATCGACCGATCAAGTCGCCTCGTAAACTCGGTTTTAATCTTCTCTGCCCACTTTGTGGTCATTCCCACGGCACTGAGTCTGGCAACACGTAGAGAATAGTTGACCAACGCGGTTAGTAGCCTACCCTTGGCTGAGTTCAGCACGTCGAACAGTAGATCATCGGAGCGCTCTAGCCCCGGTGCAACCTTTGCTAGGACGGTCAATAGCATATCTTCAGCAGCAGGTAGGTGATCGGGGATGAAAGCTCTGCTATCATCCTTTGTTCCCTCAGTAATCAGGTCAGCTATTTCGGAAATGAAAATGTCTCTATAATTACGCTCCTTGCCTTCCCGGGATGGCTCCCAGAATTCTGAGGTAGAGACGAGTCCACGACAGAATGCAAGCACATGTTCCCAAGCAATATCTCTCTTCTCTTCCCAAGCTTTTCGAAAGCCTCTGATAATTTCACATTGGTAGTTGATCGGTACACTCAAGAAAGGTTTAAGGTCAATATCAAATTTGGTTGGGTGGAATTTGACCACTTCAAAGAGGGCGTTTTCGAGTCCCTCTCGTGATGGGGCCTTCCATTTCCTTTCGGTGTCCTTGTATGTGATAAGATAACTCGCAATTTCCGAGTTGTTTTTCTCAAGAAGGATATCGACAGCAATGGGACTGGGGTCAGGCCCCCATCCCATCTCCATATATGAACTAAAATCTGGGTGGTCGGGATCGATTTTTGTGATGGTTTTATACTTTTCGTACAATTCAATCACCCTGGGATAGCCTGAAGGGATGAGGGCAGAGAGCCACCGTTGTCGCCAATAAGCCAGCTGCGCTTCACTGTATTCTTCACCATCGGAACGGTCCGGTCCTAACTCTATCCATCCGATGACCTTTTCCTTCTCCTCCTTTGGAAAAGAGCTAAAGTTGTTTCTCAGCAGGATATATACTTCATGTTTGATATCATGATCGTTGAATATTTGCCTTCCCGTGAAATGCGAATAGAGACCTGAACAAGTTTCCCAGTTCATTCCAACAACGCACAAGGCAAGACGACGGAAAATTGGATGCTTTCTACCAAATAGTTCCTCCAGGACGCCGTTCGCTATGGCCAGGTCTTTCTTTACAAGGGCGTTCAGCAGGTCTCTGGTGGCTCTAACCAGTATGTTTGGGAACCCTCCTTTATGAAGCTTGTTCTGGGGATGATCCTCGACAGCGGCAATCTCAAACACGCTGAACTCTATTGGTTTACGTTCGACTATTTCAGCAATCCGGCTTAGAAGAATTTCGGAGGCTTCTTCTGGGCAAAAACTCTCCAATTTGTCTTTGTTTCTTTCCAGAATTTCATTAAGCCAGAAAACATTCATTACTGAATCTGGTTCAAAATCACCGATTCTGTTTGACCACTTTACAGCCGTAACGATGCCGAATAGTTTGAGTGATTTTTCTTTTTCTCCTTGGCTTAGTAAAGCAGGTAAGAGGTTCTTTCCAATTTCTGATCCCGCAAGGGTATTGTCCCAACGAGACTCGAGGAATGTAGCTATCATTTCGATATCTTTAACCTGAACGAACTGGCTAGGCAAATTAGCAATAATCTTAATAAATACCCGGTCCGTGATGTTATTATCTATTCGCTTTCCATCGGGATCCCGAAAGCTTGAAACAGACCGAATTATATCAATTAGAGCTTCACCATGTTTTGGGTCCTGACCCTGTTTAACTTGAACAGAGCACCATTCCAGGTAATCCAAGACACTCCAACGAGGTACTGAATAGGACCCGGTTTGATTTTCTACCTCAAATGGCCGCGGATTGCGACCAAAGAAACCATATATCTTCAAGTACCTGAGCCAAGCCAAGTTCTTCAGTCTTTTGAAGAAGTAATACTGATAAGCTTCCTTAATCAGGAAAACATCGACCATCATCTTGATTTCTGCGTGAGAAGGGTTCTCGCGGGAAACGATTTTGTCAATGTGCTCGACATCCTGATAGAAGAACTCATCCTTCCTGTACATATCAAGCTCTGTCAGTTTTGTGATGATGGCCTTAACTAGTTCCTCAGACTTAAGGCCCCATTCGGCCGTGTTAGAAAAATCCAGGTAAAGTTTACCCGCTACTCTGTCATGCGCACTGAAGGCGATCTTGATATGGTTTGGGATTTGGTCGGTGTCGCAGTTGAATCTTATTGGAAAAATGTAGGTAGTTTTACTGTCCATCGCCGTTTTTAACTCATTGATGAAGAAGTCCTTTGGGACGGCAAAGTTTGAGAGCACTGGAATGAAGACGATGGACTTTCTTGCTTCCTCGATCATCCTTTGAGCGTCGTCGCCGGCTAAATTGCGCTTATGATCAACAAAGATATCTAATCCAAGATTCGCCCGATCCAGTTTTTCGTATAGATAGTCTACGAACGAATCATCTTCTCCTGCGTGAGAAATCATCGTCTTAATCATTTTAAAACATCCTTAGGGTAATTATAGCACGAGGCTTCTACAAGATAAAAAGAGCTTTCAGACGCTAAAATTTATTAAAGTTACAGCAAATATACGAGACAGCGATTGACTGTTGAATGCCCTTAAGGTCACAACCGAGGATTGTTATACGAAAGCCTGGATCTTTGGCACTCTCCCGAGTTCTACAATAGGTTGTCGACCGGGGTCAACAACCTAACAACGAAGTCGACATACGTTAGATTCATACTAGGGCTCGTATAGTCACACCGCTTTTACAGTACTTACAGCTTGCGTGTTTGGGTTTGGCACGGTTCGCTGGCGGCAGCTCGAGATGCTCCTGCTCGTATTGGTCGAGCAGGTGATATTCTACATCCTCGGCTTCTTCACCAGGCATTGTCACATATTCATACTCAAGTTGTAGCCCGGACTCTCGTATCGGTTTGAGGGTGTAGAAGTGCTGTCGTTGAGGATTTAAAAGGTTTCCAATCTCAAGCCAAAGCCCATGTATGCCTCTGAAAGAGCAGCCAATATAGATGATATTTGATTGGCCTCGTAACCTCCCAAATGGTTCTTTGGTCACGATTCTGTATACTCCGGACTGCTGGGGGATTCCCGAAAGATCACTCTTGCTTAGAGAACGCCGAGCAGACCATCTTAAATATTCCATGTCAACCTCCCGATAGAATATTTACTGAGATTAGTCTATCAAATCCATGAATGGAGCGATAGGTTAACAATAGTCAGAATTGTTGGATGGATTGCACTCAATGGCTGAATGTTCTGCGTGAAGGAAACAGGTACCTCAACTTGGAGCCACGACATATGAACACTAAATATCACCACTCTGCATTCTGTCCGCAAAACTCTTTAGATAGATACTCATCCCTATGAGGATTATTGCACCAAATAGGTTACCGCCTATCAACTGCTTCATTCCCTCGTCTCTCAACCCGCCAAAGGCGTCACCAAGTACCATTCCCACATAGATGCAAAGTAACATATACGGAGTCCTCAGTATCAGGCCGGTTCCAAAAGCAACAATAGTCGCCCATAAGTATGACACTCCAAATAGAAAACCTATACCAAAGGCTGTTCCCAAGAGGGGCTTCCACAATATGATGCTGATTAAAACACATGCTACTATTCCTATCTGCCAGTCCTTGTTTCTCCGCTGCACCCGCCCTATTTCTGATTGCCACCCCTGTGCGCAGGCCTGAACTAAGCGAGTTATAAATTTCCAAAGCCAATCCAACATACTCATTTTCAAGCTCTGATAAATAATTGAAGCAAGAATTCTTGACCAAGCTTAGCCAATTGAATTTTGGCCCAATAATATGTCTGTCAGAAATATTAGTCAAGATAGACAAGAAGTCTACGTAGAGAATGCGCAGGCAGCATTTCTTTGTCAGCGTACTCTCACAATGTAGCTAAACAATGTCCCCGTAGTCACATATGCACTGTTTAGCTATAAGTGACTAAGAAGACATTTCTAATCGTACTCACGATTGCAGAACTAAGTCAGCAGTGAATAGTGCGGCGGACACTACAGCAACAGCAAGCATGGTGATTATGGGGGTAGGGTCAACTGCTACAGACCTCTTGCGCTATTATACAAATCGCGTTAGAATATCGCAAGTTAATGATGTTCCTTGAGGTGAGAGATGACCCCAAAATACGAAACGCCTCACAGTGATGCATCCAAAGAAAAGGCGCATTACTGGGTACTTAATGACAAGAACTTCGGTATCTGCAAGAGATGCGGAGCCCAGAAGCAGTTTCCAGTTGATGTTTTTGGTTGGCAGAATCGTAAACTTGTGATTGGCAAAGCATCGCACAGGCCAACAGATTGAGGAGTTGTATATGAAGGTTATCCTAGAGCCTGTTTATAGAACTGCCAGGGGTAAGGGATGAAGAGGAGAAAGGGGCGCAAACTATCGCGACTTGTCGCTAAAGGTGATGTTGTTATTCCCAAGAAGGGAACGTGGGCCGGTGAAGAATGTGTGGTTCTCGATGTAGAGAAGAGGCGGCAGGTATCCGGATATTTTCAGGTCGTCCGTGTTCTTCTGCCCAATCAGCGTCAGAGACAGTATCAACTTACGGAAATCAAAGAGATAATCCCGGGTAAGGGGGCAAATCTGACAAAGGCTCGGCAGCCGAAAAGTGACACGAAAGCTCCAAATAAGAAGTTAAATATGCAAGTCACCTTAGAGCCTTTAAGTGGAACTGCTGAGGCAAACCTTGAGCGAGCCGGGGTTGAAATCGAAAGGGTACTGGCTTTTCGAGGGTCTGTGACCAGTGTGAAGGCTAAGGATACAAGAATCATACTGGAGATTGAGATAAACCCGAAATGGGAATCTGGCCATAAGGTGAGCTATCTCAAACAGTGGATACCGGCGAGGGTGAGGAGGGTGTTTGAGGTGATTGAGGTGTCTTGAGAAGAATCTAAGTAGACAGTACGATAGTTGGCGTTACTACCCACCATGACCGAGTGAAACCTTCAGTGAACCTTGCACATAACATCATATGCACTGTGCCACGCAAGTGTCTGAAGAAGCGCAGAACCGTTAGAACAGAAAAATGCCTAAGACAAGAGAAGCCACAATCAACAGCGCGGCAAGGCGAGCGCATTGTATCTCGAGGTTCTTGACGCACAGCCATTCCAAGAATCGTATGAGGCAGTAGACAACCCCATACATTATTGCGCCAGGAAGCAGAATCCAGACGAATCCAAAAACGACACAATACAGCACGAAAAGAAGAGTCGGCAAACATCCGATTACAGCGAATGCATAAACGATGGCCCAAATTGCCCTGACACGCCACGACTCGGTCTTAAGTTTTCTATATTGCCTTATCAGTTCTGGCACGTTAGCCAGTATCACGACGTTCACAGAGCCGTAAAGGAGGATAATTAGAGGAACCCACCAATGTGAATAGGGGAACGAGTTGTACCAAGCAACGAGGTCTCGCAAAAACTGCGCCGAGGGTGCATTATAATAAAAGCTGCCTAGCACAAATTCCATCGCCAAGCTCGCTAAAAAAAAGAGTGCGAAGACCACATTCCATTTGGCGGACCTAAGTATTTGTGGCAATTGCTGCATCGGCACTAGTACTCGAGAAATCTTTTCTAGACCAATAGCCTGTGGCAGCGACAAAAAGGCGCCTGCTGCGCCCATGATACTGATGATGACCTTTACTGCAATTGGAGTCATATATTCTCTGTGTGCTGCAGTCCTCTACACTTATGTGATACTTGGGTACCGAGTAAGTCAATTTGGATATAACCGGAATCAGCAGTTGTCTGGTTCACTTATTGTTTGAGGCAAATCATACCAACTTTCGGATTCTACTACAAGTGTCATGGGCGAATGACCCTCCAAATACGGTCCCACTAAACTGGGGCAAGGGTGTCCCAAAGTTTCGAGAAGTAGGTGTGGAGGACCGCCACGTCCTCGGGGTCGGTTACTCCCCTCCCCCTATAGTCCCCCTTCCCCCATTAGAAACGGCCTGATTTCCTTCTCCAAATGCTCGCCAGCCTTTTATGATATAATCTGACCGCCCCCACACGAAAATTGCTGAGGAGATACCATGCAAGTTGTCATGAAGCACGTTAGCGGTACTGCTAAAGATAATGTGGAACGCGCCAAAGAAGAATTAACCAGAGTTCTAGGCTTCCGTGGCAATGTGCTCAGCGCTAAGGCGAAGGGTCAAAGAATCATACTGGAGATTGATATAAACCAGAAATGGAAGTCTAGAGATAGCGTGAGCTATCTCAAAGAGTGGATACCAGCAAAGGTCAGAAGCGTGTTCGAGGTGCATGAGGTATCTCTAGAAGGCAACCAGGGTCGTAAGGGTTAATAGACATTGCTAGCGGTTTAGATACCGAGTTAATGCGGAGGCTGTGCTATCCTACCTCAGCATGATTGCACAAACTGACGATTTGTTACCATGATCGCTTTCTCGGATGAACCAGCCACTCCAAAAAGGCGATACCTGAACTTAAGTGTACATTCATTCGGAAAACAGGCGCTCCACAAGGACTAGGTTTTAGAGAAGTTACTAGAATAGCAAGCACTGACAATATCAAGCTAAAAAGAAAGAGCAACCGCCACCTTTTTTTGGTGCTTTAAATCTCATCAGAACGGAATAATTCACGCCGTTGTGAAACATTCAGCACCAACAAGCCTAGAGTTCCAGACTATTCTGTGACTGCTTAATATAAATCCTGTTTTAAATACTCACCTTAATTACCCGTAACATTTATTTCAATGAAGCACTGCTCTCCAATCGTTGTTTGACATAGCGCAAACCACGTGATAAGCTCGAAATTGAAAGGAGTAAACGTAACTCCCAGATACAATCTGCATTACAGGGTTAATTCTCCCGGAGAAGTCGACCTCCGATCTGTTTTCAAGATATGCAAAATAAAGAGTGGTGATATGGCTTTATCTCGTCTAAAAGAGCTCGAAGCGGAGATGCAGAAGTGCTTCAGATGCTCTTTATGCAAAATGGTGCCGCTACCAACAGTGCTTAATCCTAAGTACTCAGATGGCTGTCCATCCAGCCGCCAATTCCATTTCCACGGATACTCTGGATCTGGTAAGAACATCATGGCTCTTTCCTTAGTTAATGGTCGCATCAAAGTCGATCAAACACTGGCAGATATCACGTTCGCCTGCACCGCATGTGGGCTCTGTGACGTTTCCTGCAAATTCATTATGGAGGCGGAGCGCCACTCTGTGAACATGGCGCTTAGAGAGCATATTGTGGACGAAGGATTTGCCCTGCCTGCCCATCAGTCGATGATCAAGAATCTAGAAGAGTACGGACATCCAGAAGGGAAAATAGAGGATCCAGCTTCAAGTTGGGCCAAAAACCTGGGACTAAAGATACTGCCAGACGAAACGGCGCCGGTACTCTTATTTACAGGCTGTCTGCAGTGCAGTGACCCTGGAGCCGCTGATGTCGCCCGAAAGTTTGCACGCCTTCTGAAGCACGCAGGTGTGGATTTCGGTATTATGCGAGATAATGAAATGAGCTGCGGGCTGCCAGCTTACTGGACAGGACATAGAGATACTTTCACAAAAACAGCAAACCGTCTGGTAAATCTGCTTGACGATATGAAAATCCAAACAGTGGTTACCGTGTCCGGTTCATGCTTAGGAGCTCTACGTTCAAAGTATCCTGAGTATGCCAGGGCTCCCAAGGCCCAAGTACTGCACGCAACTGAGTTCCTGGCGCAATTGATAAAAGACGGCCGTTTGCGCCTGCCCAGGCCGGTCAGGCGTAAGGTGACATATCACGATCCTTGCTACCTTGGCCGCCAGAGTGAATCACCCCTCACATGGGAAGGGGAGTACAAAGTAACCCACGGGTGCATGACTTACACCGACCCCCCCAAGGAGATCAACCGAGGTGTGAATGGAGTATACGACCCGCCGCGGCAGATACTCCGTGCTATAAAAGGGCTCGATTTTATCGAGATGTATCGGATTCGTGAATACTCGTATTGCTGCGGTGGAGGTGGCGGAGTCCCCCTGGCATATCCAGACTTAGCGCGCTCAGCAGCCCTCGATCGGCTGGGAGAAGCGATAGACGTAGGGGCCGAATGTCTTGTCACCGCATGTCATCATTGCAGAGCGAATCTGTCTAAATCCCAGCAGTCTTTGGGAAAATCGTTGCTTCCGGTTATCGATATCATTGACCTAGTATTTGAGGCTGCGGATATCAATTGAGGTGAGTTGAAGATTGATACCTAGTGCTGAACTTGGCGTACGCCTGCGGTCTGTTTTACGTGAGGGTAACTTCAGTAACGATCCCAAAGATATCGCCACTTTTCAACTATCTAATCCTATTATAGACTCGGCCGTAAATCCCACCCACATAGTGCGCCCTTCAAAAGTGGACGAGCTACAAGAACTATTACGCCTCGCTAATGAATCTGGTCTGAATCTGACGGTGGCCTCCTCTACAGGCAATCATTGCAAGGGCGGGTTCGCAGCAACGAAGGAAAATATCCTAATAGACCTGTCTCCATGGAAGCGGATTCCCTGGATCAACAGGAGAAACAGGGTCTGCCTGATCGAACCCGGCGTTACCTACGGAGAGCTACTGCAGGCACTTGAGCCACATGCAATGACCATCTCTATGCCATTGTCACCCCGAAGTGGCAAGAGCGTCATTGCATCGGTAATGGATCGGGAACCAACTTCATGGCCCAATAGACAGTGGGACATCAGTGACCCGGTAGCAAGCACAGAGTTCATTTTCGGAAACGGAGAGATATTCCGCACTGGCGCTGCAGGCGGGCCTGGAACGCTTGAGCAGCAGCGTGCGGTGGGCGGTGCGCAGAAATCTTCTGCCGGACCGTCTCAAACGGATTTTCACCGTGTTATCCAGGGTTCTCAGGGTACTATGGGCGTCGTTACGTGGATTACAATGCGCGCAGAGCTGAGACCGACCGTCGAACAACCCTTCCTTCTCGGTGCCGATTCACTTTTGGAATTGATTCCATTTATCTACGAGGTTCAACGGCAATGGTTGGGGGAGCATTCCTTTGTTCTCAATCGCACTGCGGCGGCTATGCTCATGAGTGCGCAGGGCGGTGGGGGCTTCGAAGCTATACGCAGCTCGCTGCCTCGATATGTCTGTCTGCAAAACATAGCGGGATTCGAAAGAATGCCCAGGAAACGGGTCGAATATCAGCGCAAGGACATCGAATCTATCGCCAACAAGAACAAGCTAAGCATGACCACGTCTCAGGGTAGGATTGCAGCAAAGGCACTGCTAGATATAGCAACACGTCCATGTGGCGAAATTGACTGGCGCCATCGTTTGAGGGGACACTGCCTTTCCCTGTTCTTCCTGACGACCCTTGATAGGGCGCCCGGACTTGTCGATACCTTCATGGATCTGGCTGGAAAACATGCCGTAGAAAAAGAGTCTATCGGATTATATATCCAGCCTGTCGTTCAGAACCACGCCTGCCATGTGGAGCTCATGTGCCCATTCGCGCCCGGAGTGTCAAGCGCCATCGAGCCTATGCGCAAACTTGAAAAGGAATCTGTTATGAGATTGGCAGAGAGTGGAGCCTTTTTCAGCAGGCCGTACGGATCGGCCAGCGACGTAGTATTCAAGCAAAACCCTCTGAACTACGAGGTGTTGAGAAAAGTGAAGGGGATATTTGATCCCAACAGGGTATTGAACAATGGCAAATGGGGGCTTTGATATGATTTACTCACGGAAACGGGAGTGATAAAGAAGGTGTAGGTGTGATCACCGAAAAAGAGACTAAAGCACTTCAGGATATAGTCGGCCGGGAGTGGGTATCCACAGCTCCCTGCATGATGGATACCTATTCCCTTTACATGAATCCAGAGACCGTGGTAAAAGATGGCTCGACATGGCTCCCCCGTCCCGTCGCCGTTGTGCTGCCCGAGACCACACAACAGATTCAGGAGATCATGCGCTTCTGCAACACGACTCACCTCATGGTTAAACCGCTGTCGACAGGATTTCACGCTGTGTGCGCTGCCTCAAGGGATCGCGTGATAATCCTCGATCTCAAGCGTATGAACAAAATCATTGATATTGATGCCAAGAACCAAGTCGCTATCATCGAGCCCTATGTACGTGCCATTGATCTGCAGACAGAGATTTTCAAGCATGGACTAACTGTTCACACCGTCTCCTCAGGTTCCAATCATTCTATTCTAGCATCCACCACAGCCGCATGGGGCTACGGTGCAAGCGGACCATCGACCGGCTACAGTGGTCGTAATCTGCTGGGCGTAGAATGGGTATTGCCCACTGGCGAAGTACTGACCCTTGGCAGCGGCGGTAGTGGCGCAGGCTGGTTCACAGCCGATGGTCCCGGGCCTTCGCTGCGAGGCATCATGCGTGGTTTTCAGGGAACCTTCGGAGGACTCGGAGTTTTTACAAAATGTGCCGTGAAACTATACAAGTGGAATGGACCAGCGCAATGGGAAGTCCACGGAAAATCCCCGGTCTATGTTCTCGATAAACTACCAGACAGAATGGCGATGAATGTGCTCGCGTTCCCATCGTCTAAAGCTATGAGGGACGCCGGCTACAAGCTCGGAGAGGCTGAGATTGAATTCGCCTGTTTCCGCACTCCCATGTTCTTCACTGCTCTCGGGATGACTGAGAATAATGAAGAGCTCAAGGTTGCATTGGAAAGCGGTGTCTTTCAAAAAACAATGCACCATGTGATGGTCAACGCTGTTATCGGTTACTCGGAGGGTGAATTCAAGTGGAAAATGGCAGCGATGAAGGAGATAATGAAGGAAACAGGCGGCGTAAGAATACCCATGTATATTAAAATAACGCCGAGAATGTTGCGTGTCGCTGGCCCTCTATTGAAACATGTCAAAGACCCACTCGCACTTGTGCGCCGTTTCCCCGTCTTACAGGATGTGATCCACAGCATCCCCATGGGAAAAGAGCAAAAGCTGGTGCAGGACTCCAGGCTATTCTGGCTGCTGGTGCGGGGTGCCGTCAACACACAGGCAACTTTCCGCCCCTCTCAAGGGATGTCCACAATGTTAGGTTCGTTTGACACCTGGGATATGGGGAACACTCAATCAGAATGGATTGCTCAAGCGAAACAGAAGTACATAAAAAGGGGAGTCTTTCTCGACGACGGCGGTGATTTGGGCTGTGGCGGTACATTTGAAAATGCTCATCTCGGGTATCTGGAAGGTATCTTCTTGTATGCCTCTGGAGACCCTCAAGCAGTAATGGCTTCCGGAGAAATAATAGAAGCTGGCTGCAATGCGGCGATCGAGCAAGCGATGGGAATCCCGATCGCTGCTTTCGGTTGTGAGATGAATAAGCGCTTCGGCCCGGCATGCCGCAACTATCCAATATTCATGAGCAAGATAAAGAAGGCATTAGACCCAAATACCGCCTCAGACCCCTTCTTCTACGCTGAGCCAGAGGATAATCGATAGTCATGATAGATTTCAGGGCATCTGATAAAAAGGAGATAGGAATCCATGATTGACAAGGGAAGGTCCTTGGTTAGAGAAGGGTGGACAGGGCCTGGCAGACGTGATATCACGATAAAACCACTGAAACCTGAAGATGACGGGCTTCATATCGACATGCGCAAGAAAGGCATGTACGAGTGGTGGTACTTCGACGCACATTTGGAAACTGGTCACACGATCGTGGTCTTTTTCCACGCAGCAAACCCCAACCCCGGAGCGGCAGGCAAAACCGGTGTGGAAATCGTCCTGCTCAGACCAGATGGTAGCAAGACCCAGAGATTCGTGCCTTACAGCAAATCAGTTTTCGCCGCTTCTCGTGACAGGGCTGATGTCAAGATTGGCGAGAACTATCTGAGAGTCCAACAATTGCCCGGAGAGCTACCTCTCTACGAGGTCTATGTAAAGGAAAAAGACCTTGGTTGCCATCTCACATATAGAGCCGAGGTAAATGGTTGGAAACCCGGAACAGGCATTTCTCACTTTGGGGATATGGGCTACTTTGCATGGGTAGTTCCCTTTGCGAGGGCTTCCGTAGAGGGAACAGTCACGGACGGGAATCATACGGTACAGGTCAAGGGCGTTGGTTATCATGATCACAACTGGTTGGATTTCCAGTTCCAGAGAATAATCGACTACTGGATGTGGGGACGAATCTATTCACAGCACTATACCGTATCCTACGCTTTCATCCAGTGCAATACTAAGATGGACAACCATGCGGTCAAGGTCCTAATGATGGCTGACGGAAGAGAAGTAGTACTCAGCACGGGAGAGTTCGACTTCATCAAGGAGAATTTTGAATACAGCTCGAAGGCTAAACACAGCTATCCCAAGAAGCTTGTCATCAGGGTTCCGAATGAACTTGAGGCAAACCTCAGTGTCCGAGATGTCTTGGAGAGCCAAGATATGCTCGAGAGCTTCAGTTTGCCTATTAGGCTCATCGCAAAGTATTTATTGCGACTGAGACCGGGGTATTTTAGGCTCGCATCCAATTTCGAGATAAGTGTGACTCGTGAGGGGAGAACCAACAAGGAAACGGGGACAGCACTGCATGAGATCGTCCTGTTTCGATCTGCAGAATAGATACTTCTTGTCTTGGGGGCGGATTCAGCAAGGGCAAAAAGTTCAGCGTCAGGGAAACAGGGACACATTGAAGACATAACGTAATGGGCACTTGGGGGCTTGCTCCGGAGCTGGCAAAGCGGTAAATTAGCGATTAAAGAAGGAGTAAGCCATGGTACAACAGATGACCGATAACTTCTGGCAGGCGGAAGCCAGAAGTGAAGAAACCAAGAAGTCACCTACCGATACGCTCACCACCGCCCTGTAATGCTTCATGCTGTCATGATACTTTAGTAGCAGGCTAAACCCCAAACTCTCTACACTCAAATACTTAACTACAACGCCCCCCCCCAAAGCACTACAATTCAACGCATTTGTATTTACAATACATGGGTATGTGTTTATATGGTTTGCGAAATTGAGGGGCATTGCTTTGAATTTTGGAGCTTGGGAGTGGTGTTGGAAATGTTGTGAGTGGGGAGGCTGTGCTATACTACGTTAAGATGATCACACAATCTGGCTTTTTGTCCATTGGTGCGCATGAAACCCCGAAAGTTATCGTAGCTGTACGGACAGTCAAACAGATTACCACTTGACAGGAACAGGCTTTCCTGGGACTCCAACTATCGCTGGACCTGCCTCTAGGTGTAACTTATCAAGCGCTTTGTCTCTCAGTGCCCTGTGCCACTTCTGAA
>Ga0315277_10007265_pt1 | contig 14375 bp, 12 predicted proteins | sample YL17G05_15_MG_FD_203695 | JGI IMG/M metagenome (GOLD analysis project Ga0315277, IMG submission 203695) | Sediment microbial communities from Yellowstone Lake, YNP, Wyoming, USA - YL17G05_15 | ecosystem: Environmental > Aquatic > Freshwater > Lake > Sediment | place: USA: Wyoming | collected... | reverse complement strand
AGCCCTGACCGATCTCCATCATGGCAATCACCGCACCGACGCCGATGATCACGCCCAAGGCGGTCAAGGCGGACCGCAGGGTATTGCGCCGCAAGGCGCCCAGCGCCGTGCGCAACGTGGGAGGGGGCATCGCCGGCCAAGTCCAGCCCTGCGGCTTGGGCCCGGCGTCGCCGTAGAAAGAGCACGCCGGCGGGGCACTTGGCTGCGGCGCGGATGGCAATGTGGTTGTGCCGGGTTCCGCAAAGGTCAGCACGGCCGTCTCCGTGCTCCGCGTCGCCGCGGCAACTCTGGGGTGGTGCGGGGCGGCTGGAAGGGTGAATGGGGGCGGAGGATCTGCTTCAGAAAGCGGACAATCGGCCTGCGTCGGGGCGGTTCTTGCCTCGTCGCTTTCGATTTGACCGTCGTGGATGCGGATCGTCCGATGGGCGAAGGCGGCCACGTTCGGATCGTGCGTGACGAGGATCACGGTGATCCCCTCGGCGTTGAGCTGTTGGAACATCCGCAGGATCTCGACGCTGGTGTGCGAATCCAGGTTGCCGGTCGGCTCGTCGGCCAAGACCAGCGAGGGGCGGTTGACCAGCGCGCGGCAGATCGCCACCCGCTGCTGCTGCCCGCCGGACATCTGCGACGGCTCGTGGTTGGCCCGGTCCGCCAGCCCAAGGCGCTCCAAGAGAATCTCCGCCCGCTGCCGCGCTTGCCTGGCAACAGGCCGGCGCGGGGCATAGTCCAGCGGCATGACGACGTTATGCAGCGCCGTCGTCCGCGGCAGGAGGTTGAAATTCTGGAACACGAAACCGATTCGCTCCGTTCGTACCAGCGCCCGCTGATTCGGCGAAAGGCGGCTCATCTCCTGGCCGTCGAACCAGTACTTGCCCGAGGTCGGCCGGTCCAGGCAGCCGAGGATGTTCATCAACGTGGTCTTGCCGGAGCCGGAGGCGCCCATCAGCGCGACCATCTCGCCGCGGGCAATCGAAAGGGATATCCCCTGCAGCGCCGGGACGTCGACCTCGCCCAGGTAATACGTCTTAGAGATGTCTTCGAGCCGGATCAGTTCCATGGGGGACTTCCCTTCGCTACGGCCGTCCCGGCGCGCCCTTCTGACCGGCACGGGGGAATCGAGGTGGGGCAAACGGATTGGTGGTGGTCTCCGACGCCTGCTCGGCGCGGATCTCTCCCACCACCACTTCCATCCCTGCTTTCACCTCGTCGCCGCTGACTTCGGTGAGCGACCCATCGGTGGCGCCGATCTGCACCTCCACGGGCCGGACGAAATCCCCGTCTTGGACCCAGAGGCGGCCGCGGTCTTGCCGCTCCTGCGCGGCATCGGTCGATGGGCTTGTGTCCCGGGGGGATTCTGCCGCGGGCGGCGTGGCACTGCCGCCTCCCTTGCCGAACGAGACAGGCCCACCAGGCTGGCGCACGTCGGGGGCCATCTGCTCCGGCTGCGGGTTCCAGCGGAGTGCCACGTTGGGTACCAGCAGGACGTTCGGGTGCTCCTCGATTTCAAACCGCACGTTCGCCGTCAGATAGGGCAAGACCTTGGAATCGGGGTTATCGAAGGCGACCACCACGGTGTACGTGACCACGTTCTGGGTCATGGTGGCGTTCAGGCGGATCTGCGCGACCTTGCCGCGGAAGACCTCGCCCGGGAAGGCATCGAGGGTAAACCGTACCGGCATGCCCTCGTGAATCCGGCCGATGTCCGCCTCGTTGACGGAGGCCCAGACCTGCATCTTCTTCAGGTCCTTGGCGATCAGGAAGAGGCTCGGCGCGTTGAGGCTGGCGACCACCGTCTGGCCGATGTTGACGCGGCGATCGATGATCACGCCTTCGACGGGCGACTTGATGGTGGTGTAGTCGAGGTTGGTCTGTGCAAATTGCAGCGCGGCCTGGGCCTGCTCGATGGTCTTCTCCCCCACCAACACGTTCGCCTTGGCCACGTCGTTGTTGGCCCGAGCCAGATCATAATCGGAATCCGACATGGCCCTGTAATCCAAGGTCGGCTTGTTCTGCGGGGCGGTCTTGCTCTCCGCGGCGGCCTTGTTTTCTGCGGTGGCCTTGATCTCCAAGGCGGCCCTGTCTGGGCGGAGGCGCTTGGCCCGCTCCCACTCCGCCGCCGCCTGGTCGCGCTTGGCCGTGAGCTGGACCAGATCGGCCTTGGCGCGCTCCAGGGCCGCGTCGGCCTGAGCGAGCTGGGCGTCGTAGATGGCGGGGTCGATGTAGGCCAACTCGGTCCCCTCGTGGACGATCGTGCGATAGTCCACCCGTTTCATCTTCTTCAGTTCCTGGGGATCGATGTCGGACTGTTTCCTGCCCTTCAGTTCGCTGGGGTCGACGCCCAGGTCCTTGATCCTGCCCACGACCTGGGCGCCCACGTCGACGAGCTCTTCCGGCTCCACCGTTCCGGTGGCGCTGATCGTGGCGAGCAGGTCGCCCCGTTTGACGGCCACGGTACGCAGCCTGGTGGGCCGATCGGTGGAATGATGCGTCTGGTAGTAGGCCACGCCAGCCGCCGCAAACCCGATGACTACGAGCAGGGCGATCGCTGTTCTCATCAGAGCGCCTTTGCTGCTGAGGTTGCCGCACGGGATTCCCCTCGGCCCCGGCGCCGACTGCCAACCCGCCTGCGATGATTCCTGGCGGCGCATGCGCCTTGTCCGTTCGCCGCAGCGCACGCAGTTGTCAGCATCTTCAAAGCGGCCAGGACGTCTTGTCTTTGCTTTGGAGCCAAATGCACCAATACGGCCCACACGCGGTGGACGCGGGTATCCTCGCGGTGTCGCATGATCTCCTCTCCGCGCCGCGTCAACTGCAGACGCCTGACGCGCCGGTCGCTTCCCTCGGCGACGCGACTGACCAGTCGCGCGCGTCCCAGGCGGTCGGCGATCTGCGTCATGGCGCTGAGCGAGATGTCCAGCTCCCGGCTGAGCGCGGACATGGGGCGCGGCCCGCCGTACAGGATGCCGCACACTCGCAATTGCGCGACCGGGAGCGCAGCGACTGGATCGTCACCCATCGCCAGCAAGTGTCGTCCCATCGTCAGCAGCCAGGAGTCCACCTCCTTGGCCTGCTCCCAAGTGACCGTCTCGTCCATGGCTTTTGTCCCGGGCGGAAATCGGCAGTCATTGACCGTCGCATGCCGGCGTCCACCCGGCCGCCGGCCGGGCTGATTAACCGGCATTTACTGTTAATATATGTAAAGTATCTCCGCCGGTCAAGGCCCCGCGTCGGCGTCCACATCGAGCGGCGCACCGGCGGGCGGACGAGTACCCGTTTGGCGGGCTCCGACCCCACTGTGCCGTGGAGTCCACAGGGGTTCCAGATGAGATGGGGCCCGTAGCCCGCCCGGCCTGTCCAAGCCGCGATGCCGTCCTGCTTCCGGCCGACCCTGCGTTGGCGTCAACGGGGCGGGCTCGAGCACTGAGGGCTTATCCCAGAATGGATAATTGGGGTGGCTGGCGGTCGGCCGCCGGCCGCCCCCAGCCACAACGCTCCGGGGGCTCGCCGACCAACGCTTCGCGTCGGTGCCCGTCGACCCCGGCCACCCGGAACGTTCCGAACTGTCCTGGGATAAGCTCCAAGGAGAACTGCCGCCTGGATCCGTGGCTGACTCGACGCCGGCTACCGTGCCGCCGGCGGTTGTTCGGGAGGCTCAGGTACCACGGGAGCTATGGGGGGGCTCTCGAGAGCCTCCGGCGCCACAGGCGGCGGCGTGGCCGGCACCGCGGGCACGGTCCCTTCACGCTGCAAACGGATCTGCCAGCCACCTCCTAGTGCTCGATAGACCTCGATCAGGCCCAGGGCAATCTCGCCGCGAGCCTGGGCCCACAAGTCCTCCTGCTGGACCAGTGCCTGCTCGATCACGGCATACTGGTTGAACTGGCCAATCCCGGCTTGTTGGATCGCTTCTTTTAGTTGACGGAGAGCCACGATGACCGCGCGCCGTCCGGCTTCCGCACTCTGGCCGAGGAGGTCCGCACGCTCTTGTGCCCGCAAGAAGGTCACCAGGCCGTTTTCCACTTCCGCGTTGGCCTGGAGCACCGTGTTTTGGTACGCAACGACCAGTTCCAGGAACCTCGCATCCTGCAGACGGACGTTGTTCGCGATCCGGCCGTAGTTTAGGAGGTTCCATTGAAACGACGGGCCGACACTGCCATTGAAGGCCTGGCTCGAAAAGAGATCACTGAACTGCCTGGCCTGGTAGCCCAGCGTGCCATTGATCGTGAAAGCGGGATAGAGATCCGACTCCGCGATGCCGATCTGCTCGGCCTGCGCGGCCGCCAGCCGTTCCGCTGCCCGGACGTCCGGGCGGCGGCGAAGCAGATCTGCGGGGATGCCGATGGCCACTTGCTTCGGGACGGTCGGGGTATACACGGTGCCGATCGTTTTCCACAGGTCTTCTATTCTTCGCACCACTTCCGTTCTCGACAGGTCTGCCGTTTTCCGCAGGGTTTCTAGCTCCTCTCGCGCCTTCCGCAGGTCTTCCGCTTTGGGCAGGTCAGCCGCTTTCCACACGTCTAAGGTTTCCCGCAACTCCACCGGGGGTGTGCCGAGGAGGATAGCCAACCGGTTGTTGGCCTGCCGGAGGTCGATCTCCAATTGGGGGATCTGGGCCCGGGTTTGCTTCAGGTTGCTCGTGGCCTGATTCAGATCGACCGCAGTGACACCTTTCCGACCCGCCGCTAGCTGGGTCTCCACGACGTCCCTAACCTCCTCTTGAAGCTCGGCGTTTATCTCCAACAGCGCGATCCGCTCCTGGTCGGTGCGAATCTGCACGTAGTTGCTGGCCACGTCGGCCAGCAGCGTGACCAGTACGTAGTCGTAATCCTCGATCGACGCATCCCACTGGTCGTCCGCTGCTTCCACCGCGCGGCGGAAGCGTCCCCAGAAATCCAGCTCCCAGGCCAGGCTGAAACCGAAGTTCCACTGGTCGAAGAAGCTCTGGCTGATCCCCTCACGCCGGTAACTCCCAAAGGCGTCCTGCAGTTGTGGGAAGACGTTCCCTCGGGCAATGCCGAATCGAGCCCGTGCCTGAAGCACCCGGAAGCCCGCTTCCCGCAGCGAGAGGTTTTGCCGGTAGGCCTCCGCGATCAGGCCATTGAGCGTGGGGTCGTCGAACACCGCCCACCATTGGCTCAGGTCTTCCGATTCCTTGCCGACGCGGGGGTCGGCCGCATCGATCCAGTGCTCGGCCACCGGGGCTGGCGGCGGGCAGTAGTTGGGCCCCACCTTGAAACCGTTGTCGACGTACTGCCTGACGCCCGTGCAGCCGCTCCCGAAGAGAACCATCGCCACGATCGCTGCCAAGCCGATGGGCCCTGGTTGCAGTGCTTGGAGCATCCTTTTCTCTCCTCTCCACGGGCGGCGCTGCGAGAGCCGGAGGCCAGGGGCGAATGAAACGAGGCAAGCGGCCCTCGCTGCGTCCTTCTGCTGCTATCGGCAGAAGCGATACAACCGGAACATCCCGCGTTCTCCGGACAGGCGAAGCTGGCGCACCCGAGCCAGATTGCCCCTTCTGCCCATCTTCTCGGGGTGCCACCAGTCTGTCTCGTGGTGAGTCGATGCGCGGCTACGGATGGTGGGGAACCGCCGCGGAGCCCCAGGACGGGGGCATTACGGCCGAAAGGTGCTGGGCGAACGGGGGACGTGGCGGCAAGGAGACTCGAGCAGAGTCACCGAGAGGACTCCACGGCACGCAGGAAGCGGCCGCCGCTCTCGTACCAGCCCCCCTTGATGAAGCGGCACCAGCTCAGGTCGATCAGAAACCGCATCCAGCGGCCGTTGCCGGCCTCCAGCGAGGCGATCATCCGGCGATACGGCAGCGGCTTGGGATGGTAGAACCCCAGGCCCCGCTCGGAGAGGTGCTTTCCTACGACGACCACCGCTTCGCCCTGCGGGGTAACGCCGTCTTCGGCGACGGGTGTCAGTTGCACCAGGTAGGGAAACGGGTAACGATTCTCGCGCCGCCGTTCGGTCAGGTCGCTCTGGGGATACAAACCGTGCAACAGGCCGCAAACCTGGGTCCGCAGGTCGTCCTCCCAGGAGCCGCCTGGCTCCGCAAACAGGTCCAGGTGGGGCTCACGGATCATGGTGGCGCTCATCGACACTCCTCCCGCCCTGTCTTTGTACCACTTCACAGAACGTTCTGTACGCCGTCGGACGGCCTCTCTACCTCGGCCTGGGGTATCTTCCGCGCTGCCCACGCGAGTCGATCGCGCGTGTGGAGCGGTGCGACGCGAAAGTCGACGGCCGGCTGAGAGACCAAGAGAAAAGCTGAGAAGTATGCCCCTCTGCGACTGGACAAGCACTAGCCAAAACAACTCTAGGTCACGCAGGCGGATTGTCAAGTCCCTACGGACGAGCGTCGGGCGACTCCGCCTCGATCAGCGCGCGGCGGCATCTTGGCTCGGCCATAACGGCAGACTCCCCGTCTGCCTCACCTGGACTCAGCAGTGTGCGGGCCCAACGCCGATAGACGCCGGAGGCGGCCTGCTGGAAGTACGCTTGCTCGGGCATCTCGGCGGCCGCCTGGGCCAACACCTGCAAGGCCTCTTCAAACCGCCCGGACCGGCAAAGATGCTCCACCCATTGATGGTGCACGTGTACGTAGTTCGGCGCAAACGTCTCATAGCTCGGCTCGAGCTTCAGACCCTCTCTCAGCAGTTCGACCGCATCGGTGTAACGCTCGGAGCTGCCCAAGGCAATCGCCCAATTGTTGATCGTCGCCAGCAGATTCCCCCGCGCCGTGGCGCTTTGGGGATCGAGCCGCAGGGCCTTGGCGTTGGCGGTGGCCGACTGCTCGAAGTGCTTTTCCGCCAGCAGGTCAACGCCCCGGTTGTAGTAGATCATCGCCGCCATTTCGGCGGGGGAGACCTCTCGGGCCTGCGACCGGTCCGCGGCGGCGGGCATCGACCGAAGCTGGGCACCGTGCGAAGCTGGGCACCGAGCGATGCTTGGTCCCGGGCCAATCGCCTTCTCCACCATCTCCGCCTGTTTCCCGGGGTCTTCGAGAAGCTGGAACCACCGGGGGCAGGTTGTCTCCACGTCGAGCCGTCCGTCGGGCAACCGCAGCCGGCTCATGGCGTGGCCGGGGATCTCCAGCCCGCAAACCGGCAGCCCCAACTCGCCGGCCAGGCAGTTGAACAGCACCGAGGCACTGACGCAATTGAACCGGCCCTCATCGAGCGCGTTGCGCAGGTCGGTGCCATCCGTGCGGTAACCGCCGGTCAGCACGCGGCGGTGCATGAACTCGAAGACGACCTGGGCCTGTTGGCGCGGCGGGCCGGTGAGCTGGCCCGAGCGGCGCAGCTCGTCCAGCAACGCGGCCTGCCGCGCTTCATATCGCTGCAACACCTGGGCATCTTCGACGCCGCTGGCCACCAGTGCGGCCGCCAGCGGCGAAAACTCCTCCAAGCGCCCGTCGGCCGCATCGTCAAACAGGCGTTTTTCCAGCGGGCAGAAACGGCCGTCGAGGAAGGGCAGACAACAGGTGGCTGGGGTCGACGGGCACCGACGGGGCACCATGCGAAGCATGGTCGCGTTGGTCGGTGAGCCCCCAGACCCTCGGCTTTCCGGGGGCTCGCTGGCGCTCGACCCCGGCCACCCGCCGGCGGTCGCGGCCGCCGGGCCAATAGAAAGGGTCCTGTCTGCTTCGTCGGAAATCCGGACCGAGACCGTGAAGGCAGCCTCCGCGGCGGCAGGCCACACACCCAGCAGCGCGCAGACCACCAGCAGGCTGGCCGGTCGAACTGTCGGCATCGGCGTACGGATGTTGCGATGGTGTCGATTATGCCGCCTACGGTCGCACTTCCGGCGGCGGAATGCAGAACAATCGCAACAAATATACGCTGCAAAAAGACCACGCGCCGGACGAAAGCAGGAAAAGAATGCCGATTGTCCCGGTTGGCGGGCCGTCTTGCGCGGGTGGAGGGGTCGGGCCGCATCTCACCACAGTGTGCCACTGCTTGACGCACGGCAAGCAGTGACGAGGCGTTCCGCCCCACACTGCTTCTGCGAAGCAGTGGCACACTGTGATCCAAGGTCGGGTGTTCGTGAGAACTGCGGGCTACGGCAGCTTGTGGCCCAGCTTGTCGCGCTTGGTGGCGATGTAGCGCTGGTTGTACTCGTGGATCGGGCCGATGATGGGGACCTGGTCGACGACCTCCAGGTCGAAGCCGCCGTAGATAAAGGCGTCGGTCTTCTTGGGATTGTTCGTCAGCACGCGGACCTTCGAGAGCCCGAGATCCTTCAGGATCTGGATGCCCACCCCGTAGTCGCGGGCGTCGACCTGGTGGCCCAGCGCCAGGTTGGCCTCCACGGTATCTAGCCCCTGGTCCTGGAGGTTGTAGGCCTTGATCTTCTCGACCAGCCCGATGCCGCGGCCCTCCTGGGGCAGGTAGACCAGCACGCCGGCCCCCTCCTGGCCGATCATCTCCAGGGCGATCCGCAATTGGTCGCCGCAGTCGCAGCGCAACGAGGCCAGCAGGTCGCCGGTGAAACAGGCGGAGTGCAGCCGGACCAGCGGCTCGGCGGCCTGGTCGGGCCGGCCGATCACGATGGCCACCGGCTGCTGCTCTTCGTGCTTCACCCCGTAGGCGATGAACCGCCCCGGGCCAAAGCGGGTGGGCAGGTCGGCCTCGGCCAGTCGGTAGACCAGTTTCTCGCTGCGGCGGCGGTGGCGGATCAGCTCCTCGATGGTGATGATCTGAAGTCGGAACCGCTCGGCCATTGCCAGCAGTTGTTCCCGGTTCGCCCGGTCACCGCCTTCGTCGAGGATCTCGCAGAGCACGCCGGCCGGTTGCAGGCCGGCCATGCGGGCCAGATCGACCGCAGCTTCGGTGTGGCCGGCCCGCCGCAACACGCCCCCCTCCTTGGCAATCAGGGGGAAGACGTGTCCGGGCCGGACGAAGTCCGCGGGGGTGCTCGCCGGATCGACGATCGCCCGGATGGTGGTGGCCCGCTCCTGCGCCGTGATCCCCGTGCGGCAACTGCGATGGTCCACCGGCACCGTGAAGCCCGTCCCCAGCGGAGCCGTGTTCTGTTCGACCATCGGCGGCAGTTCGAGCCGGTCGCAGACTTCGGGCAAAACCGGCATGCAGAACAGGCCCCGGCCGTGCGTGATCATGAAGTTGACGATCGCCGGTGTGACCTTCTCGGCGGCGCAGACGAAATCCCCCTCGTTCTCGCGGTCCTCGGCGTCCATGACGATCACGATCTGCCCGTCGGCAATCGCCCGAACGGCCGCCTCGATGGTCGAAAGCCTGTCCGACACGAGTTCTCTCCAGCAAACCGGCAGCCATGGGCAGGGCAGCCGAAACAACCCACCCCACCAGAAAGAGGGCCGTCTCGCGGCGGGTGGCTGGCGGTCAGCCGCAGGCTGCCCCCAGCGGGTTTGGCTGGGGGCTCGCTCCGCTCGACCCCAGCCACCCCAGGTGCCAAGTTTCCACAAAGACTCGCCGTACACGCCGCGCGGCGGAGTTTGTCGGGCGGGGCCCCGACTGCTATTATAGACACTCGCCAATGTGTTTCCAGACGTGCTCCGGGAGTGCGAAAGATGTTCTTCTGCCGGGCAAACGTGACGTTCTCCGCGGTGCTGGCCGGCTGCGTGGCCCTGCCAGCCCTGCCTGCGCTGGCCGCCGAGCCCTCGTACGAGACGATCCGCAGCCTGGTCTATGCCCCGCGAGAGGACGAGCCGCTGCGGGCGGACGTCTATCGGCCCGCCGGCAAGGGCCCCTTCCCGGGAGTCCTCTGTGTACACGGCGGGGCCTGGACGGTGGGCAACAAGAACCAGATGGCCGCCATCGCCCGACAGCTCGCCGAAGCAGGCTACACGGCCGTAACCATCAACTACCGGCTGGCGCCGAAGTACAAGTTCCCCGCCCAGATCGAAGACTGCCGCGCGGCCTTGCTCTGGATGCGGGAAAACGCCCGACAGTACAAGATCGACCCCGACCGGCTCGGCGCCTGGGGCTACTCGGCCGGCGGGCACCTGGTCGCCCTGCTGGGCACCAGCGGTACGGGGCTGAAGGCGGTCGTCGCCGGCGGGGCCCCCTGCGACTTCCGCAATGTGCCGCTAGACAGCCAAAGGCTGGCCTTCTGGCTGGGTGGAACCCGGCACGAGCTTCCCAAAATATATCAGGCGGCCTCGCCCGCTGAGTTCGTCTCGGCCGACGACCCGCCGATGTTCTTCTACCACGGGCAGCTCGACGGCGTGGTCCCGGTGGAACACCCCACCGAGATGGCGGCCGAACTGAAGCGGTTGGGAGTCACCGCCCGGCTCTACGTGGTTCCCAAGGCGGGGCATCTGGGGGCCTTCGTCGATCGCTCGGCGGTGACTGAGGCAGTCCGGTTCTTGGACCAGCATCTCAAGTCGCAATAGTGGCCCGCCGAGCGTGATTTGACACGTTGGGTGCCAGTGGCCGGCCTGTCCACCACCGGTGGGTCAGGGGCAGACAAGCTGCCCCTGCCACCCTTCGGCGATGTGAGTCCAGACAGCCTACGTAATATAGACAACCAGAGAAGTCTATTACGATTCTGCCGTTTTTCTCGATTCTGCCGGTCTTGCGGCCGATAAGGGATTCAAGGCAGCCCTGCCGGCGCTGTGGCTTGTCCTGGCGGGAAAAAGGGGACGGGTCCAATTTGCCGGAACGGCCCGAAGGCGGGCACCATGCTGGCATGGTCGTCGCACAAATTGGACCTGTCCCCTTTTTCCTCCCGGGTTTGCAGATAGGGAAAGAAACATGACGAAACGAATCATCCTTCTGGGCCTGGCGTGCGGCCTGCTGGCCGGTAGCACGGGCTGCAAGCTGTTGGGCTGTCTGCTTTGCCCCGCCGCGTCGTGCAACCCTCAGTATTGCCCGCCGGCCCCCGGACCCGCGTATGGTCCAGCGTGCGGTCCGTCGTGCGGTCCGGCCTATGAACCCACGTGTGGACCGCCGGCCGTTGCGCCCTGCGAGCCGGCCTGCGGGATGGCCGCTGCGCCGACCTGCGACGCGCCCTATGGTTCGCCCTATCCCTGTGGTCCGTTGACCTGGCTCTTCCGTCTGTTCGAGGGAGCCGGCTGCTACGGCGGCGGCTGCGGCGAGACGTACTACGGCGACTGGTGCAGCGACCCGCCCGACTGCTGCGATCCGTGCGATCGGTTGGGCAACTACACCGGTGGCGGCGTGAGCGGATACGGTGGCGTCGGCGGATACGGCGGCGTCCAGTATCCCAGCACGGTTCCCCAAGGCACGGGCGTCGCTCCGGCACCGGCAGTGACGCAACGGCCGCGGACCATCCGGCGGTAGGGCCCGCTGACTGCGCGGGTGCCCCGCCTTCTCGCATACGCGTTCGCCGTGTGCCACTGCTTCGCAGAAGCAGTGCGGGCACGGGGAGAGCCTCTCCCGCCGTCAGGTGAGGAACTCCGAGATGCCGGGAATCGTCTTGTCTGCCTTCAGGGGGACGTCCTCTCTGCCGGCCCAATCCGCGGCACTGGACCACGGCCACTCCTCAGGTCGGGCAACAAGACCTCGCCGCACGGGGTTTTCGTGGATGTACCGCAGAATCTCATGCGCCGTGGCGGGGTCATAGACGTTGCGATCCTGGCCCGGTCCGGCCTGCCAGAATCGGCGATAGGTTCGACTGTGATGGACCACCGTCAGGCGCGCCAGGAACTCAGGATGGTTCGCCTCCAGCCAGGCGATTGCCCTCTGGCCCACGGGCCGCTTGATGTCCGCCAGGATCGCGGAGGTCCTGTAACCCGCATGTCTGGGCCATAGAAGCAGGTGGACGTGCTCGGGCATGATCGTCCATCCCCAGAGATCGAAGCGATGCTTGTTGCGCGCCGCCTGGAGGGCCTCGATTAACCAGCCTCGCGATCGGTCCTTGCTCAGCAGGGGCAAACGACGATAGCAGGAGAAGGTCAGGAAATGGGCGTGCCCCGCTTCATCGAAATGATGGACCGTCTTGCGCCGCACCTCGGTTACATGGGCAGATTCTCCCATACCTCTATCATCCGTCTCGGACCCACCGCGTGCAAGCGATCACCCGATCCCCAAGCCGTTCCCCGCACTGCTTCTGCGAAGCAGTGGCACACGATGGTACCCCCGCCCGCCGCAATACTCCACCCGATGCCCGTTGCCTCTGACTTCACCCCAGCAAGTGGGAACAGGCCGGCCACGGCACTTGGCGTCACAGCATGGCAGCCTGCCGTCGTTGTGCGTATAATGCAGTCGGGTCGTAATGTGGGCAACGAGACGAAGGGGAGACGGACATGGCGTCCAGGCAATCCACTGAACTGGCGAGGCGGGCAAACGCGATCTATGAGCAGGAACTCAGGAAACGGTTGGAGGCTACCAATCCCGACGATTTCGTGGCGATCGAACCCGAATCCGGGGATTTCTTCCTGGGCAAGACGCTGAGCGAGGCAATCCAGGCCGCCCGCGCAGCCCATCCGGCTCGCTTGCCACTGGTTCTTCGTGTGGGGCACAAGTCGACTGTCGAGCTGGGAGTGGCGAACCCGTGAATGGTGAAGTCGACAACTCAGGACGAGCACTGATTCCCCTTCGCGTCCGGTCATTGGCTGACGGTGACGCAGTCCAATTGGCCGCCTGGGTGGACACCGCCTTTACGGGTGACCTTGTCATTCCCCAAGGAACGATTGAGAAGCTGGGATTGCAGCAATCGGCCGCCGTGGTGGCGGGACTGGCGGACGGCACAGAGGTTGTGCTCGAGACCTACAGTTGTGTCGTCGAGTGGTTCGGCCGGGAGCGAATCGTCGAAGTCGTCGAGAACACCGGACAGTTCCCGTTGCTCGGCGTGGGGCTGCTGCGCGATCGAAGGCTGGAGATCGACTATCCGTCGCGGACAGTTTCGATCGCGTGATGCTCGCCCGGGATAACGCGAGAGATCACCGCCACGGCGCATGAAATTCTGCGGTACATCCACGAAAACCCAGTGCGGAGAGGTCTTGTTGCCCGACGCGAGGACTGGCCCTGGTCCAGTGCCGCGGACTGGGGCGGGCGAGAACACGCTCCCCTGAAGGCAGACAAGACGATTCCGAGCGCCTCACAGTTCCGCACCTAATGGCCGGAGAGATTCTCTCCTTGCCCCCACTGCTTCTCCGAAGCAGTGGCACACGATGCTATCCCCGCCCGCAAAGACGCGGCACCGGCGCGTTTTTCCGTACCGTCTTCCGGCACGGTTTTCCGGATGTCCTGGAGCCGCTGAAGAAACTGGGCAAACTGTCGCAGTGCTTCCAGATCACCCTCAGTTATCCCGTCAGGATCAAAGTGCATTACGTCGTTCCGGATCTCCCGAACGTGATCCAAGTACTTGACGAAGACCGCCCGGTCGATTGAGAGGTCGAGTTTCGACCAACGATTCTGGTTCTCCACAAGTCGCAAGTACTCGCCGAAGGTGAGATCGGATACGTCGTTGACTTCGCGGTCCGAATCGCTCGGGTCACGGACGCCCTCCAAATCCTGTTTAGTAAATCTCTCGTGAATGAGCGTGCGGATTTGGTTCTCAATCTCACCCAAGAGCAAGAACGGTTCTCCAAGTTGTCCAAACTGAATACTGAGGTCACTGGTCGTCACAATACCGGTCACGAGTTCCGTGCGATCGTGTATCAACACAGCTTCATGTTTTACGACCTGAGGGATCGCAGCAAAGATCGACGTGTCCGAACTGATTTCGTGACATGCCTCCATGCAATCAGCGACTTTGTCGAGACGCCTGCCCATAGCAAGTCGAGCGCCAAGGCTGCTCCAACTGATCATGCCCTTTACGGAGCGGTCTCCCGTCATCACGGGCAACTGGGAATAATCGTTGGCTAGCATGAGTGTAACCGCCTCGGGGATTGTCGTGTCAGGCTTGACGGATGTAGGACGCCTGTTGGCAGCGGAAAGCTTCCCGATGCGATAGGTTGGGTCGGCAGTGGACGAGAACGGAATCGGGCGAGCGACAATCACGTCAGCAGAGGAACCTGATGATTCCTCGTCCTCTTCCTCGTGAACCTCGGCCGCCGCCTCTTCTGATAAGCGCTCAAACCTGATTGGTTCGTCGATGTATGCATACGCAAAGTCTGGGCAGGTGACTAACTTCAGTTCACCGAGCGCCCGCCGGATGTTGTTGACGATCCAGAAATCCCGGCGTTGAGCATTGAACCAGCCGAGGAGCGTGCGGACCGTTTCCTCGACCTTGTTTCCTTCTTGAATGGCTTCTTCGGCTTTCCTCAGTCTTTCGGGAATGTAAACAGCAGTACCCATAGGCAGTAGTTTCTAGTACTTTTGGTGTTCACAAGGACGCCCCTTTCGGGACATCATGCGGTTGGAAACGACACGCCTGATACCCGAAAGGAGAGCGTCATGGACGATGCTAAGGAACTTTGGTCG
>Ga0315277_10007263_pt1 | contig 14376 bp, 11 predicted proteins | sample YL17G05_15_MG_FD_203695 | JGI IMG/M metagenome (GOLD analysis project Ga0315277, IMG submission 203695) | Sediment microbial communities from Yellowstone Lake, YNP, Wyoming, USA - YL17G05_15 | ecosystem: Environmental > Aquatic > Freshwater > Lake > Sediment | place: USA: Wyoming | collected... | reverse complement strand
AGCCCGCCCGCTCGCCACGTGGCCGCCTTCAGTATGCTTCGGAAGTGCCCTTCCAACCTGTCCCCCCTTCGGTCCCGCCGCCTCGCAGCCTGCCCTCGCCCGTCGGTCGCGCAGGCCCTCAGATCTGGTAATCCGTCTTCAGCGGCCGCGTGTGGATCCCGCACTCGCCCCCGCACTTGCTCGTCCCCACCCATCGCCCGTCGCGCTCGTTCGCCCCCGAGCTGATCCGCGTGCAGGGCCCGCACCCGAGCGACCGGTACCCCTTCCCGTAAAGCGGGTTCACCGCCACCCCGTGAAGCGCTAGGTACTGCCACACCTCCCGCTCGTGCCAGATCAGGATCGGGTTCAGTTTGATCAGTCCCTTGTCCCGCTCCTCGATCTCCTGGAAATCCGTCCGCGTCCGTCCCTCCGTGCACCGGAGCCCGGTCACCCAGCAGGCGACGTTCATCTCCCGGATCGCCCGGCGCGTCGGCTCCACCTTGAGGACGTCGCAGCAGCGGTCCGGGTTCGTCCGGTACAGCTCCTCCGGGATCGCCGTGTCGCTTCGGAACACCCGCAGCTCCGGGTATCGCGCCACCTCCTGCTCCATGAACGCCACCGTCTCGGGGGGCTTGAACCGCGTCGTCACGATGAACCCGCGGATGTCCGCGCTCACCCTCTTGGCCAGGTGCCATACGACCCCGGAATCCTTTCCCAGGCTGTTCGCAACCACCAGCCTCTCCCCGAACTCCTGGTGTGCCTCCCGGATGAGCCGTAGCGACCGGTCCACCTTCTGCGCAAAGTTCAGCGTGTCCACCAACTCCCGGATATTTGCCTGTGTGGCGATGACGCTCATCGGTTCTCCCTCCAGAGAAGAGAATTCCAGAGTCCCTCATCTGCTCAGATGGCATACGACGGGACGAATTGCCTTGCGCCGAGCCGCGCTTCCTCGTCGAGCAGGTCTTGAAAGGTCGTCGTGTCGTAAAGGTCCTTCACCGCCTTGCCGACGCGTTCCCACATCCGGACTAGGCTGAGCGAACGCCCCTCGGCCGGCTCCGCGCCCGGCTTCCCCGCCGGCTGCACCGGACCCTCGATGAAGCGGATGATGCTGCCGACCGTCAGTCTCGCCGGGTCTTCCAGCAGCACATACCCACCGGAACTGCCCCGCCTGGAACCCACAAACCCTCCTCGCCTCAGTTGGCTCAGGATCACCTCCAGGAATCGCGGCGGTATGGCTTGCACTTCAGCAATCTCGCTGTTCTTTGCCGAGCCCCGGCGGTATCGCCGAGCCAATTCCAGGACGGCGCGAAGTGCATACTGACATTCCTGGGAGACGAACATGGCCTTCCTCCTTATTCTCGACCTATCCGACCGGAATACTACACTACTCGCCCTCACTCGTCAATCACTTTTCCCATAATTCTTGATTTCCCAGCGAATCTGCCGCCTGACAAGCATGGTACATGACTCGGGAAGCAGCCGTAATATCTTGATACTACAGTGGTTATAACAATCTTGCAGAGGACTCAAGATAGACGTGGAGACACGTGGCAGGGCAGGCTGAAGCGGCTTTCCTAATCTGCAGGGTAGCTCGTCTGAGGCGGGTTATCCGGACAAAGTCTTGCCGAGCGCGTAGGCCCGTTCCACCTCCGGGTGCGTCGGCGCGATGATCGTATCGTGCCTCGTCCCCGCGATTTTGAACTTGCCCACCGTCGGGATCTCGAAGTAGAACTTCAGTCGCTCCTCCATCCAGTCGAGCACGTAATCGTATTCGTTCGGCTCCCCGGCGCCGTAGGTGATCCCGAGGACGGCGCGCACGCCCTTCCGCGGCCAGAAGTTCTCCAGGTTCGCCCCCACGTAGCAGTACGTTCGCTGGATAAACGTCATCAGGTGCGCGCTGACGTGGTCCAGGTAGATGGGCGTTCCCAGCACCAGCACGTCGGTCCCCGGCGCTAGGTCGTAGAATTTCTGCATGTCGTCCGGGACGATGCACCGGTGGTTCTTCTTGCAGCTTTTGCACACCTTGCATAGCCGCAGGCTGAAGTCCCCCAGTTCGATCAGGTGTGCTTCCGCCCCGGCTTCCTTCGCGCCCGCAAGGATCCCTTTCACGAGGACGGACGTATTGCCCCCCGCCCTGCCGCTCCCGTTGATTCCCACGATTCTCATGGTTCCCCCTTCACCTCCATGGAGCCCGGTATTTCTGCCGTGCCTCGGCGTCCGCCGCCGCCCCTCGAGCCCACCGCGATTTCACTGGAAAACCCCTCGGAATCTCCTTTCAATGTAAGGGTCGCGCGGCGCAAAAGTCCACGGAAAAACCCAAAAGAGGGAAAGGTCATGCCAAAGCGGATGCGGAGAGAGGCTGAGCTGGAGGTAATGGACGAGCCGCGCGCCGCCCGTGCCTACGCCGCGTCCGATTTCTCCGACGTCAACCAGGCCTTCGTCGACGCACTTCTCCGGCTCGTCGGGCCCTTGAGGAGCGCCCGTGCCCTCGACCTCGGCACCGGTCCCGGCGACATTCCCATCCGCATCGCCCTCGCCCGGCCCCGCTGGCGCGTCACTGCCGTCGACGCCTCCGCCCTCATGCTTCGCCTCGCTCGCGCTGCCGCAAAAAGATCCGCCGTCCAAGACAACATCACCTGGCTTCGCGCCGACGCCAAGCACACGCCGCTCCCCCCGCACCGCTTCGACGTCCTCTTCTCCAATTCCATCCTCCATCACATCACCGACGTGGACGCGTTCTGGGAGGAGCTGCAGCGTCTCGCGAAACCCCGCGCGTTCGTGCTTTTGAGGGACCTCGCGCGTCCGGCAAGTCGCGCCGCGGCAAGGCGCATCGTTGCCAAATATGGCCGCTGCGGCCCCAAGCTCATGCAGCGAGATTACTATCACTCGCTCCTTGCATCGTACACCGTGGCGGAGGTGCGCCGACAGGTCGCCCGGCACGCCCTCAACACCCTCCGGGTGAAAAGGATCACCGACCGCCACCTCGACGTCTTCGGCCGGCTGCCGTGAAATGGAGCAGTCGGCGCCCCTCGCATCACCCGGAGCTTCCAGGGAACGCCCCTGCCTGCCGATGCCGAGACACCTCTTCGCGCTCCCCGTGTCCGATTCGGGTGAGACGCTCGAAACCCGCCCGAAAAGGTCTAAAATTGCATGAAGGGTTTGCGGCCGCATTCGTCAGAGCATATGGAGCATGTTTTCGGCCCAAGCGCACGTTTCGCGTGCTATAATAATAGGATCGGCGCTTCCCATCGTGGTGAGGCGCAGGAATCTTTCGCGAGGGACAGAAAATGAAGACGATGCTTACAGGTTGCCTCAGCGTGTCGTTGCTTGTGGCCCTGCTAGTGCTTGCGGGTTGTGAAAATCAGGCCCAGACGGGCGCCTTGGCGGGTGCCGGGTTGGGTGCCGGGGCCGGTGCCCTCGTTGACCGCCATCACGCCGGAAGGGGCGCCGTGCTGGGCGGCGTGATCGGAGGCCTCGCCGGATACGCCATCGGCAACGAACAGGACAAGGCCCGCGCCGCCGCTTACGTGCCTCCGCCCGTCGTTGTCCAGCCGGCTCCGCAGCCGGTCGTCATAGCGCAGCCCCCGCCCCCGATCATTGTCGAGCAACAGCCGTATCCCCCGGGTCCGAGCTACGTCTGGGTTAATGGCTACTGGGCCTGGGACGGAATGCGTTACGTCTGGCAGCGCGGTTACTGGGCTGCTCCGCCGGAGCCCACGGTCATCTGGGTCACCCCGCGGTACGAGCACTTCGATCGCGGCTACCATTATTACCCGGGCTACTGGCACCGCCGATATTGAATGGTGCTCGGGAAGCTGCCGGGAGGCTGTCCCGGTAGTTGACTCTGTGCCTTGTGATGGGGGCGACGCACGCGTCGCCCCGTTGCTTTTCCGCCCGCAAAACGGCAGGAGGTCCATGGATGGGTTGTCCCCCCGCCGGGCTTTCTTCCTTGCCCTCCTCTTGCCGCTTCGATGGGATTCTCCCCTCTCGCCGTCGGGAAGTCCCTCGGGGCTGATTGTCCCCGATTTTCCCGTTGCGTCCCCCGGCGGTCGAGCATACTCTTGTGCCGTGCACGCTCCCCGCGGACCGTCTCCGTTATCTCGAAGGAGGACCAGGTCATGATGTCGAAGGGCTCTTGGCGCACGGCGGTGATTCTTGTCGTTGGCGTGGTCTTGCCGTTGTCGGTTCCGGCGCTCTCGAAGGCCGAGACGACGCGCACCCCGGTTGACCTCGGTGCCCTGACCAAGGAGATCATGTCCCTGAAGGTCGAAGACAAGCTCACCCAGCTCGCCATGTGGTTGCCGGGCGAGTTCTTCGTCGAAGCCGCCCTCACCGATAGCTCGGTCACCCGCGACCAGGCCGAGAAAGACCTCGACTTCCTCAAAGCCTACCACACCATCGCCGTGGAGTCCGGCCAGGAGCAGCCCGATGGCTCCACAATCTACGAGTCCGAAAAGCAGATCCGGGCGCGCAGCGTACTCAGAACCGCCGACGGTCGCGAGGTGCGACCCATCGACAAGCCCCCGCCCAAGGTCTCCGCCACCGTCAGTGCCATAAAGGCCGTCATTGCCGGCGGAGCCGACACCGCAGGCATGTACTTGCTCGTCTTTCCCGCCGCCACCCAGGACGGCAAGTTGCTTGTCGACGCGTCCAAACGCGGCAAGCTGACCCTTGTGTTGAAGTCCGACGCCCACATGAAGGAAAGTTAGTTCATCTGGCGCACCCCCTTCGACGCCCTCAGTCCGGTGCCGCCCTGTGCCAAGTGCAAGGAACCCGTCTCGGCAAAGTGGTTCTTCTGTCCGTGGTGCGGGGCCAAGCTCGCCAAGTGAAGCCTCCCTCTCCCAAGGGGCCGCGCTTCCGGGCGAAGACGGGTGACCGCAATGCGGTCCGGATGGCGCCAATGCGTGCATTCGGGTCCGCTAGAGGCAACCTATGACCAGGCTTGCGATGCTGATGTGTGCGCTGCTGCTCCTCGCGCCGCTCCTCCCGGCCCAGGCTCCGCCCGCCAAACCGGCGGCGCCCAAAACCGCCGCCGCCGAACCCGCGCCCGCTCCTGCCGCCACGGCAGCCAACACCGCCAATGTCAGCGCATGCCCCCGCCATCTCATGTTCGCCTCTCCTCGCAGACTCGTCTTCATCCCGCTAAATGGATTACGCATCGCCGGTTCACGCCGGATTCCCCCGCCCTATTTCGCCTTGACCAGGATCACTCTCTCGACCCGGATTGCGTTCTTCTCCCCGGCCTGCCCGTGCGGGAAACCAGGACCTGCGAATTTGATATTGGCCCAGACATCGAACTTCCCCCTGGGGTTGGCCGGGTCCACCACGTTGCCCACGTCAGCCTGAATGATCCAGCTCCAGAAGAAGAACATGTACGTGGACGGCGTGATTGCAAAGCTGCCCATCTTGTACCAATGGTAGCCCGGTCCCGGGACATCCTGAGGTGCAATGGCAGCACCGTTCTGGATGGCCTTACTGACGGTATCATACAACCCCCAGGGCATCGGCAACTTGTACTTCTCCATATCCTTGTCGGATAGTTCGAGGTAGTTGGCAAGTCCGCTTTCCGTGGTGGGGTCCGGCACGACCTTCACCTGGTCCTGCCAGTTGCGGGTGGTGTCGGCCGGGTAGTCGAAGACGCTGCCGGGCGGCAGGTTGCGGAACTGCTCGGGGAGAGGAAGGTAGGCCTTGCGGGCGGTGAGCTTCTTGACCTCCGCCTCGGCCACCGCCTTCTCGGCGGCCCGCGCATTCGCAGGAAGCCGCAAGTCCGCCTGCTCGTACCAGGCGGCCCGGTAGCGGGCGGCCACCTGGTCGCGGTCCAGTGGCATCTTCTCGGGCGGCTGACCCGTCTGCAGCCAGGCGATCAGGAACTTCCGGTAAAGCACGACGGTGGCCCGGTCGAGCGGCAGGCGGGCGTGACGCAGCCGTCGCTGCAGGGTCTGGTCCGCTCCCGCGGCCTTCTCCGCCTCGTCGAACGTCTCTTGGGCCTTGAGCACGAAGTCCAGGGTTAGATAGTTGTACTGACTGGGCGAGGCCCACATAGACAGGTAGCTGGGATGGGTCCTTGCTGCGGCCTCCAGGTCCGCAAGATAATCTCGCACGCACTTGCCCGCCGGGCCATAAAAGCCGTCCGTGAAGGTCCGCACGAGCCGGTCATAGTCATCGTACGGATTCTCCAGCATCTTCATCATCATCCAGACTTTGAAGTCTCGCATATCCGCCAGGATGGGATACTCGTGCTCGGTGAAGACACCCTCCACGTTATGCTCTGCATAAAAGCGGTAATTGACGGGATAGGTCTGGACGGTGGGCAGCGGCAGCCCGTAGTAAGGCGCGTAGGTGACCGCGTAATCCCAGATGCGCAGGTTCCCGGCGATCCCGGCCCAACTCTCCAGGAACTCCCGGAAGCTTTTGTTCCCCCGATCGGTGATCGGCAGGGTGAAGTTGCTGCCGGTATCGCAGAGGCGGATGATCACATTGTCGCGCGGGCGGATGGTCTTCGGCGGCTTTTGGGTGTATATGTAGGCCAGAGTGTCTATATAGACCCATGGATACTTGTCCTTGATGCCATCGGCCATATAGTTGACGAAGTCCAGAAGCGGACCGGCCTCGCTCTCCTCCGCCTTCGCCAGGGCCTGGCATTTGTCGCACTGGCAGGCGCCCATCCAGTCGTTTTGGGAGATGCTGAAGGTATCCGGAGGCGGCAGCCCGTTCTCCCTGGCGTGGCGGCTGGAGGTTTCGATGTGGTCAATCAGTTTGGCCAGAAACGCCTTGCGCAATTCGTCGTTGGTTAGACAAAGCTGGGAGTTCTCGAAGGTGCGTTTGCCGCCAATCAGCGAGTACCACTCCGGGTGGTCCTTGCTGTACTGCTCAGGGGGGAAGTAGCGGTTGAAGGTGTGGACATGGTATGGCGGACCGTAGTCGCGCTCGCCCCCGAATTCACTGACAATAGGCGCATCACCCTGACGGTCCAGCCGGTTGCGAGCCGCAAAGCGCCCGCCATCGTTGCCATAGAGCGTGTAGATGTCACGGTAGCGAATAACAGGCTTGCCATGCAGGTTGAGATTGCCCACCTCCAGCGTCTTGCGTTGGGGAACGCTCTCCTCCCAGGGATTCCACCAGTGCACCCCGCAGACATCCTCCAAAAAGTGGTACGCCCCGTAGAGCGTGCCGCGCGGGCTGCCGCCGATGATGAAGAGGTCATTACCGACGGAACGCACGACCCATTCCTCGGGTGCCAGCTTGTCCTGCGGTGCTGAGGGGACGGTTCTCACGCCGACGTAGATGCAACTACCGGCCTGCGAGGTCTTGGACTCCTGCCTCACGGCAAACTCAGAGCCGGTTATCTGGTTGAGATAGCGCGCCAGTTCGGCAGCGGCCGTCTGTTCCGGCACGGCAGCGTCCCGGACAAGTACAATGGTCGCGGCGGCCTTACCGTTGGCGGCCAGTGTCAAGGCCTGTGCCTGGCTGGCGGCGATCAGGGCGGCAAGCATGAAAATGACGGTCTGGCGCATTGAGTCGACCTCCGGGAAGCACTCCCTACCTTTGGTTGTCTTCAAGAGCCGGGGGCCGCGTCCCGGAAGGGGGTGGAAATTGGGATTCAGCGCGGCTGGTCCCGAAGCCCAATCCGGGTGCCTCATTCGTCAACTGTTGCTGCGCGGCAGCCAATTTCCTCCCAATTCTATGGTTGTACGTCGTGAAGTCAATAATGATGAGGACGCAAAGAAACATCCTTGATCACCCTACTTGTTTTCCGGCGGCTCCGGTTTCGCGTTCGGGTCTTCCCCAGGTTCCGGACGCTTAAGCATCGTCTCCTCGGGCGGCTTGATGTCGGGCAAAGGCGGCATCTTCCCCTCCCGCGAAGCCGCGACATTCGCCGCTCCGCGCTACCGTGCCCCGGGCCGTGCGGACTCCGCGCGGATCTTCTCCTCAGGCAGCGCGATGTTCCAGAATTTCACCTCGTCGAGCGCGCCGTTCGGGAAGTGCATCCCGCCGTACGACCCGAGCCGCAGGTCGTACTCCCCCGAGTGCAAGTCCTCCGTCTTCGTCGACTCGCCGACCTTCCGCCCGTCGCGGTAGTGGCAGACGACGCAGTGGTCCCCGTCGCGCTTGAACGTCACCGCCACGTGGTACCAGCGGCCGATCTCCCATTGCAGCGCGCCGGCGACAAAGCTGGTCCCGTACGGGTACTTCTGGTTGCCCATTTCGAGCGTCAGCGCGTATTCCGGCGGATAGCCGATCCACCACCAGAAGTGCTGGACCGGCGACTCGGGCCCCTTGTTCACGAGCGTTGCGCCGTTAAGCGCGACAGGGAGCGCGTCCAACCGCACCCAGGCCGAGAGCGTGAACTCGCGCAGGTAATGGAACGGCGCATCCGCCGGGATCTCGACGCTCCCCTTCTTGCCGTCGAACTTCAGCGCCTTACCCGACACGCCGTCCGTCCACTGGGCGCCGGAGATGGCGCCATCGAAGTGCGGGGAGGAACTGGCGTCGTGGGCCACGATATCCTTGCCCTCGTCCAGCGGCCAGTACCCGATCAGGCCCGGTGGCTTGCTTGGTGCTAGGGGCAACACGGCGGCAGACGTCGCGAGGTACGCATTTCCGCTCAGTGCCAGGCCGACCTCGGTGAACTCGCCTGGTCCTGCAGTGGTCTTGCCGACGGTGATGCGCCACACCCCCGGCGCCGCGGTCAGGATGTCAATCACGGTCTCCTCCTTTGCCGTGACCGTACGATCCGCATCCGACTTCCCGTCAGGACCGGTGAGCGTCAGTTGCGCTGCGGAGTTCGCGCCCCGCGTCCTCGCCGCGATGTGGAGCATGCCCACCGGCTCGGGGACACGTAGGAACAGTGCGGTGGGTGCCGCAAGGATCAGCGGATAGGCCTGCTCCTGGTGGATGCGCGCCACGTTCGACTGGACATCCCAACCGCCGGTCGTCTCGTTCCGTGCGGTCTTCCATGCCACCGGCGACCAGGCGTCCAGCGGACTGGCGCGGCCGGGCGCGGCAAGCGTCTGCTCGATCTCGCGGTTCGCCCGCACCAGCGCCGGCCAGAATTCGTCCCAGTACGCCGGCCGCTCGTAAAAGGCGTGTCGGCAACCCCAGTCGCGGTAGAGGTCATCGCCCGGCCAGTACCAATAGCCCTGCCCGCGAATGGCGAGGTTGTAGCAGTGCGCCGCCATGAACCGTGGCTCGGTCGCCGGGAAATACAGGTCCCAGACCGCGCTGCCCTGCAGCACCTGCGCGCCCCAGCTCCGGTAGTCCGTGGTGATCTCGTCAAGCCATTTTGGGTCGTACCCGACGCCGTAGTAGGTGTGCTCGGCAAAGTTCACCGCCGGCACGCCGTCGCGGCCGAAACCGCGTGCAATGCCCCGACAGAACCAGTTGCCGGTCTCGATCACGAACATGTTCAGCAGCACGTTCGGGTTGATCGCCTGCAGTTCGGTGCGGCACCAGGTCGCCACGCCGGTCATCTCCTCTTCGAGGTACTTATCATAGTCGGCGTAGAGCTTCTGGTTCTGCAGCCAGTCGTACCGCTCCTTGCCCGTCTTCTTCTCCTGCATGACTGCGGTCGCCAAACCCTTCTTCTTCAGGAACCCGCCGAAGCACGAGTCGCAGAAGCAGGTCCCGCTCATCATGTAGTGGCCGTAGTTCCAGCAGGTGTACATCTCCGGATCTAGTCCATAGCCGACCACGCACGGATTCTCCAAAGACATCTTGGCCACAACGCGACCGCGGCGCAGGAAGATCCGGTCCCAATAGCTCTTGTCCAGCGGGCACGGCGCCACCGGCATGCCCGGCTTAGGCTCGATATAGAGACCAGGCCGGGAAGCACCCCAGGCGTTGACCTCGGCCGGACTCCCGCCAAGGTTGACCGACGGCATCACCCGCAGACCGACCTTGCGCGCGTAGTCGGTCCATGCCTTGACCTTGGCCATCCACGAGGCGAATCCCTCCTCGGTCTCGAACGCATCCGGCAGGTACTCGAAGTCGATCAAGGCTGCGTTGAACCCGCCGAGCTTGAGATCGCGGAGGAAATGGTAGTGCAGCGGGGTGTGATCGTAGGCGGCGTGCGGCCGCACGTCCACAGCCCAGAACTGCGTCCCGGGCCGAACGCGGGCCGCGTTGCGCAGCCCCGGACCGGAGTTGATGAGCAGCGTGCACGGGCCCGGCTGTCCCGTGGCCTTCACCTCGGCGCTGCGGCCCGGTGCCACGGTACCGGTCGCTAGCTCGTTCCCCGCCTCGTCGAACAGGGCATAGAGCGAATCGGGGAAGCCCTCAACACCCTTCACTGCTTCGACCGTGGCGCGAACCGTGCCGTCGTCCGGCATGAGTACCACGTAGGTCTTGCCTATGACCTCGAGCGGCGGCGCGGCCTGCCCCGGCGCAGTCGCCGGTCGGACCATGAAACGCTTGAACATCGGCTGGACTGACGGGTCGTGGAAGAGCGTCCCTCGCAGCCGCTCGGTCTTGAGCCACGCCGTTGTCTGATTCATCGGCGGGAAGTCCGCCACACCCGCACCTGCGGCCACGGCTGCCAGCGCCGCCAACGTCAGAGCAGCCCTCCGCCATCCCATGTTCGCATCCTCCCAGTATAACTAGTATGACTGGGGACGGACCCTCTAGGGACAGACCCTTATTTGTTCCCCCGGCCTTCTGCCTCAGCGGTATTCCGGCGGCTCGGGTTTCGCGTTCGGGTCTTCCCCAGGTTCGGGACGCTTAAGCATCGTCTCCTCCGGCGGCTTGATGTCGGGCAAAGGCGGCATCTTCCCCGCCGCTATCTCCGCAAGCCACGCATTTACCGCCGCAACCTCCGCCCCGCCGAAGAGCCACAGGTGTCCCTTCCCGGCGACGTAATCCACCCTCACCGGTACCCCCGCCTTCCGCCACTCGCTCTCCGCCCGCCGCCACACCTGCGCCCCGCCGTCCTTCTCCCCCACCAGCACCAGCCAAGGCGTCTCCTTCACCGCCTCGTCCGCCGGCAGTTTGACGACCTCGAACCGCCCCGGTGCGGTCTGCACAATCGGATACGCCGCGTCGAGCAGGAGGCCTCCGAACCGTCCCGGACCCCCGAGCCACAGGGCGATTGCCGCCTCTCCCCCCGCGCTATACCCCATCAAGACTGGTTTCCTCGCGTCGATCCCCTCGATCTTTCCCGCCGCTGGGAGCGTCCGGTCCACCAGGCGCTTCAATTCCTCGCCCGTCCACCCGTCCCAGTTCTTCTGGGTCGGGACAAGGAGCGCGAACCCCCGCGCCGCGAACCCTGGCGACATCTGCTCCGCTAGGCCGTTCATAGCGCCTCCCGACGGGTGCAGCCACACTACGAGACGCATCGGCTTCTCCTTCGTCGCCCCCGGCGACATCCTCACCCGGAACCGAAGGCCCCCCTCCGGGAAGTCCTCCACGGTCTTGACCCCGGCGATCTCCTCTCCCTTGTCGTACGTGGCGCCCCCGGCTTTGAGCTCCACTTCCCGGGCCTTTCGCAGGAGTTCCTCGAAGCGCACATCCCCCCGGAGCGACGCAAGGTCCTCGTCCTCGCGCATGTGCGCCGGATTGCCGAACCCCTTGTCCACGGCCGACTTAAGGTCGATGAACGCCTCCGCCGCCTTGCCCAGCCGTGCCTCCGCGCACCCCAGGTTGTACGACGGCATCGGGTCTTCCGGCGCCAGCTTCATCATCTCCCGGCACTTCTCCGCCGCCTCCTCGTACTTCTTCTCGCGGAAGCACTGCATCACCTCCCCCGCCAGGCGCCCGTACTGGGCCGGCGGCGTCTGGCGGTCCTGCGACCACGCCGGAAAAGGCGCCCCCAGGAGCCCCGATAGCACCACCAGGGAAATTTGCAAAAATCTTGTCACATTTTCTCCTGTGCCTACAACTGCTTACGTCGATTTGTCCATCTTTCTCGCCCCGCCGCCCCGGAATCCTTAAAGAATTATACTCCTTCCTCCGACGCCTGCAAGGGGGCATGAGCCGGCATCGCGTCTCTTTCCTGTCCGCGCCGGGGGTTTCACTCCAAAAACGCGTTTTGTCTTGCATTGACGGTCAACCGGCCTATCATCCGCAAGAGCGATCCCCTCAGAAGTCCGGGGGTGGCTTCTCTTGCTTGTCCCCTCTCCCCCTTCAGGGGGAGAGGGTCAGGGCTTGCCCTCCATAGTCCCGATCTTTCGGGACGAAGGAGGGTGAGGGGGCTTCTTGGAACTTGTCCTCTTGGAACTTGGCCCTTGGAGCTTGTTTGGAGCTTGGTCCTTGGAGCTTGGAACTTGTTTCGCGCTCGGTCCTTGCATCTTCCCACCCGAGGCGGATGACGGGTGGCCTGTCGTTTGCGAAGGCCGTGACACCAAAGGGAGGTTGACATGTACGAGACGTTCATGACGGTGCTGCGCACGTTCTTCGGGTCGGGGCTCTACCTGGCGGCCTTGAAATTCGCCGTTCCCTGCGTCCTCCTCGCCTTCCTTGCGTGGTCTAGCCCTCCTTTCCGGGCGCTCTGCCGCTCCTGGCGGGACCGAGGCGGCTGGCGGGCAATCTCCGTCGCCGTCCCCACCGCCGTTGTCAAGCTGCTCATCGTCTTCCTCCTCGCCCGGATCATCATCGTCGCAATGGTCTACCAGGCCCAGATGTTCGAATTTACCCACGGCAACCTCACCGAGGCCAACCGCTCCGCCGTCCTCATGAAATGGGGTTATCCCCACGAGCAGAAAGAGCTCGACGTAACCTTCACCACCAAAAGGCCTTGGGTCACGCGCCAACTCCTCATCCCCGGCACCGATAAGGAGAAGAACACCGTCACCACCGACTCCTTCTGGAAGGACGAGAATCTCCCCGTCCAGGCCGTCGAAGGCGTCCTGCCCAAGGTAATCAGCGTCCACGAGGAGCAGAGGGACGTCCCCGTTGTACAGAAAGCCATTGAGCAGGCCGACGTCCAGCTCGTCCTCACCGCCGACGAGCGCAAGTTGGGCGGCGCCAACTACGCCGGCTACCGCGACTCCTGGAAGCTTCAATTCACCGTGGTCAACCGCTCCGACAAGCCCGTCACGGCTAGCCTCTACTTCCCGCTCCCCTCCAAGACCGGAAATTTCAACGACGTGAAGGTTCTGGTCGACGGCAAGAGCGTCGCCGACCGTGCCTCCACCAGCGACGAAGGTCTCCGCTGGTCCATGCCCATGGACCCCGCCCAGAAGTCTCTCGTCATCATCTCCTACGAAGGCCGCGGTCTCGATTACCTCCGGTATATCCCCCGCCGCATGACCCAGACCAGCCACTATCTCATCACCGCCACCATCAACAACATCTCCTCCAAGGACCTGGACTGGTGCATCGGCTCGATGCCCCCCGACCAGGATAAGGACAAGATCACCACACTGCCTTACACGCTGACCTGGACCCTCGATAACGCCCTCACCTCCTATGACATCGGCATCAAGCTCCCGGAGGCCAAACAGCCCAACTACCACGTCGCGCGGCTGCTCAACGAAGCCCCCGTCGGCCTCATCCTGCTCCTGCTGCTCCTCGTCGTGCCCAGGCTCATCCTTGCGCGCCCTGTCGGCTTGACCGTCGTTGGCCTCATGTCGGCGGCCTATTACCTGCTTTACACCTTCATGGGCCGCCTTGCCGACGTTATCCCGTACTTCTCCGTCTCCTTCCTCATCTCGTTCCTCGTCTTGAGCGGCCTGGTCGCCTTCCTGCGCCTGCGGGACAAGTCCTCCCCGATGCTTTCCTGGCAGGACACCATCGCCTTCCTGATCCTGGCGGTCCTCTATCCGCTCGCCGTCGTCGACATGGACCGCACCGCCCTCTGGATGCAGGTCTTCTATGTCGCGATCCTGCTCTACGTCTGCGTGCTGGTCGTCCGTTTCCGCATTCTCCCGTCCGTGGAAGGAAAGACAGACTGAGGACGGCGACCCCATGACGTCCCACGTTCCCCCGGATTCGTCGCGACGCCGCATCCCTTGGAGGCTCATCCTCTTCGGCGCGCTCGGCGTGTTCGTCGTGGCTGGCGTCGCATTCTCCGGTCTCTTCTCTTCCCGTGCGCCCGCGTCCGTATCCACCGCCGAAACTCTTGCAGCGTCGGAGGAGCCGCCCCCTCCCCCGCCCGGCGGGCCCGACGAACTCCGCGTCGTCGTCCGAAAGCGCAGCCGTCAGTTGTTCGTCTTCCGCGGCGATGCCCGCATCCGGTCCTTCCGCGTCGTCCTCGGCTCCGAACCCGAAGGCGACAAGCTCCGCGAAGGCGACGGCCGAACCCCCCTCGGAACCTTCTTCGTCTGCGAGAAAAACGCCAAGAGCAAGTATTACCTCTTCATCGGCCTGAGCTATCCCAACGAGAAGACCGCCGCCCGCGGCCTCGAGGCCGGCCTCATTACCCCGGAGCAGCGCGACGCCATCGTCCAAGCCATCGCCGACCGC